>Ga0105245_10002001_pt1 | contig 18493 bp, 13 predicted proteins | sample KBSM54metaG_FD_81523 | JGI IMG/M metagenome (GOLD analysis project Ga0105245, IMG submission 81523) | Miscanthus rhizosphere microbial communities from Kellogg Biological Station, Michigan, USA - KBS M5-4 metaG | ecosystem: Host-associated > Plants > Roots > Rhizosphere > Soil | place...
CGTTGTGGCGGCGCTGGCGCAACGCATTTACCGGCTTGGCCAGGATGACGCGCCACGGCCGCTCCAGATCGCCATTGAGCTTGCGCCAGATCTCGCGGCCGTATTGCTGCAGCAGTTCGACAGCGGTCCAGTAGCGGCGCTGCCCGCCGGAAACATCCTCATCGCCGCTCGGACAGCGCGTTGCATAACCGAACTCCGCCAGTGTGCGACCGCCAATGCGCTCAAGCTGCAGCTGCTGATGATCGGTGAAGTAATTTTGCCATTTGCCGGAGTTTTTCTTGAGACCGCGTGCACCCCCGGATTGATCGGGTTGCATATGGGGTTGCGCGGATTCGAGTACCGCCGGATCGAAAGGCAGGTCCAGAAAGGTGCAGATTGCGCGCAGCGAACTTTCGGGTGCCGCGGTCAGATCCTCGTAGCGAATCTGCATGTATCGATCGGCGCCGACGCGCTGGCCCTGCGCGCGTCCGGCGGCAACTACTTTCTTCCATCGGAATATCGTGAGCTCGGGGCGCCGCAGCCAGCGGCGATGAAACGACGCAGCGCAATCGCGCCCGTCCCTCACCACATGAATGAACTTGGCGGTAGGGAACAGCTCCGCCAGCGCTTCCAGGTGTTGCACATGCTGAGGTGTCTTTTCGCACCAACGTGCCTTACCTGCACGCGCGGCGTAATACATGAATATGGCATCGATGACACTGGCCAGAGTGCGCGCCGAACTGCGCCAATCGGACGGCAGCGGAACGGGCGTGTTGCCGTTGGGCTCGCGGAATGCGGCCAGATTCCGCACCGTCTCCCACAGCCTGTGGAAGTTTTCATCATTCTGCAGGTCGCCAAATGTGGGCGTCTGCGAAATCAGGTATGGGATCAGTCGAGTTTCCAGCGGGTACGCGTACAGCGCCGGGTGCCTGCCGAGGCAATCGAGCAGCATGGTGGTGCCCGAGCCATTCATCCCGACCACGAATACCGGACCTGCTGCTGGCGCGTTCATAAAATCTGAGCTGCGGCCGGGACTGCCAACATCACACGGCGAATCCGCGCAGCACTCCGGCGGCTCGCTTCCCGATGGCGCGCTCGATGGTCCTGATCTCCCCGGCGTTGAAGGGCCGTCCCACGCGCAGGAACAATATAAAGAACAGCGGTGCCAACGCACCGGCAACAAGGGGATTTATCCACCTCGACAGTGCAATCCCCACAGCGCCGGCGGCTATTCCGGGAATAAAAATGGCTGCCATCCCCCGCCAGTCGACCCGGAACCAGTCGGTGCGGGCCTGCAACACCCAGGAGGCAAGCCAGTTGGCGGTCATGCTGCCGGCAGTCACGATCAGCACCGCGACATTGAGTCCTTTCCTGGCGAACATCCACACCATGAACAGGGCCACCGGGGAGACCACGGTCGTGATCCACAGTGCCCGAGTGTGGCCGGTGATCTGCATTACCATTTCCTGCACGCCGCGCTGCGAAGCCGCGATCATGTTGACGTACAGCAACAGCAGAGTTAGGCCCGCCCCTGTGAACTTGTGGCCACTCATGATGTAGACCAATTGGTCGCCACAAACGGCGATCACCACCAGGCCAGCTACCACCGTCAGCATATTGCTCTTGAGCAGCAAGCCGGTGCCCGACTTGAGCAGATCGGTGCTGCCCTGGCCGATGGCACGTGAAATCAGAATCGGTCGTATCAGATTGCGGACCAGAGTTGCAGGCAGGTAACGACTGACAAGCCGCTCCAGACTCTGCAAGAACGCGAATAATCCGCTCTGCGCTACGCCCAGTGCGTTAGCCAGTGCCAGTCGGATGGCGCCGGGCTGGGCGGCTCCGCTCATCGGACCGACCAGCGCCATATGCCAGGCAAACGTAAACATCTCGCGCACCGGCAGCGTGCCATTCGCATTTGGAGTGTGTAGCGAGACCAGCGTGTGCCGGATGCTGGACCAGCTCAACACCACGCATGCGCTCGTCGATACCAAATCGACCACCAGCACGTCCGTCAGGCCGATGTGCGGCTTGACCACGACCAGCACCACGATGGCCGCCGCCCGCACAAACACCATGATCGCGCGGGCCGTCTGGCCCTGAGCGAGCATCGCTTCGAGCAGTTCCGAGGAAAAGCGGAATGCCGGGACCACCAGAAACAGCCAAGCCGCTAGGCTGGTATGGGCAATCTGTTCCTGACTGAGCCCGAATACGGGGCCGAGGTGTGGCCAATACCAGCCCAGCACCGCGGCAATAATCGTGAGGACTACGAGCTGCGCCACGACCAGGAAGGTCACAAAGCTGTAGAGCTTGCGGATCGGCAGCGTCGTGAGCATCTGCGGAAGGTAGCGCTGCGCCAGCGGCAGGATGCCGAACGAGCCCACCTGCAACAGCAATTCCGCCGTGCCCACGATCAGCATGTAGGCGCCGTAATCCGCCACCGGCAAAATTCGTACCAGGGCCAGTACCAGTACGGCGCGCGCGGCCAGCTGCCCGAGCCGGCCCCCTACGAATTGAAGCAGTGCCTTGCGAAATCGGTGAACGCTGTAGACCTGTTGGCTCAAGCCGGCGTTCTCGAATCATTCATGCGTTCGACTTCAAGCCACGAATAGGCGATGAAGCCGATGATCATGTATGTAAATGCCTGGTACGGCAGGTGATTAACAAAAAAGTCTTTGTGCGCAAGACTCAGCGCCAACACCGCCATGCCCGCCTGCAGGCCTTCGAACAGTCCGGTCCGGAATTTGTCCTTCCCTTCATAGTAGCGCGCCAGTCGGCCAGCGGTGAGAAACGCAGCGCCGAACATGCCCAGCACGGTGATCAGACCAATGATTCCCGTATCCCAGAGCAGTGCCGAGAGCGCCGTGTAGCCAATGCGCAGGCCTGTGTAACGCTTCTCGGCCAGGGTCTCGGCGGAAACCAGGCCGGCTGAGTTTTCGCGGGATGCTCCGACGCCGTGACCAACGAGGGTATTGATGGGATTGGCGCGGATGTGTTCCTTCAGCCAGAAGGTCAGTGCCGTCCAGCGTGTCAGCTCGCTGTATTGTCCCTGCCGCTGATCGGCGCTGGCGGTCTGCTCGGAAATCACCAGATTGACCAGGTCGGATGAGCTTTGAATCTTGGCTGAATTGCTGCCCACGACCAGAGCGGTCATCAAAATCGCCAGCAGCCCGGCCGTGCTCGCGCCAGCGACCAGGAATTTTAGCGGCTTGTGCGCGATGTCGCGGTGGAAGACCACGATGAAGGCGAGTGGCAGATAGAGGGCCGTGATCTTGGCCTCGTTGATGGCCATCGGTGAGAGCAACAGCAGCGAGAGAACTGCAGTCGTGAATCCCGACAGGGCACCGTTCTTCCACATGCCCAGCAGGCACGCCACCACAATGACCTGGAAGGCGGCTAGCACGGCGTTGGCGCCCCCGGCTTCCAGAATCGCGCCAAAGGTGCCCGCGACGATGTCGACCGGCACGATGCCGTTGCCCAGCCCGATTCGCTTTGGCACCAGGACTATGTACTCCTGGGCGACAAAAGGAAGTTGGATCAGTGCGATCAGAAGTATTCCCCAGGCCACGTTCTTGGCGAAGTTGGCGGGCCAGCGGAGAAAGACAATGCTCAGGAACAGGCCCCACATGCCGAGGTAGTCCTTCAGCCCAACGAGCGAGACGGCTGGGTCATTCAGATTTACGAGCGCCGAGATCAAGCAAACCGCTGCAAATGCCATTGCCCAGACCATGACTGAAGGCAACGGTGGGTTCTTGGGCTTGGTCCATGAAGTGAAGTAATCGACCACGCCGTGCAGTAGCAACGGCGCGGAAGCCAGCGGAACCACGTAACGCACGTACTTGAGCTGTGGGACGTAGAGCTGGCACAGGCCGGTGACGATGAGTCCGGTGATCATTACGAACCAGAACAAGGCGACACGCGAGGACAGAATCAGCACCATCAGAACAAAGCCGAAGAACACCGCAATGAGCAGCGGCTTGCCGCTCGCGCTCAGCACTCCGCCCAGCATCGCGAGCACGGTCACCACGCCGAGAATCAGCAGGAATCGTAGGCCGTGCCGCCGATTCGGCATTTCACCTGTTGCGCTGGTGTTCATGGCCTTAGCCAAGCCTGCATAGATCTGCCAATCATTTCTTCTAGCTCCCTGACCTCGGGCTCGAACCGCATGCGCAGTTCCCTCAAAGTCTGCTCACCGGGCTCCGGTATTACCGCGCTGCTCGGCACATTATTAATACGTCGGTACAGTGAACGCAGTCCTGTACCCGCCGCAGCATCCCACAACCAGCGAAGGCCCGGCAGCCGGGTGGCTCCGTAAGCGGCGTCCTTGACCGCACCGAGCGACCCCCAACGGGTTGCAAAGCTTTGATTTTGGCGAGTATTCAGCGCGTCGGGCACAAAGCCGTCGTCGACCCCTACGAACCGATACACGTTGGCGCAGACCGCCAGGGGTGCCGCCTCGATGTCGTCCATCAGCACGATCAGGATGTCGGCCAGGTTGAAGTGCTGCAGCCACCTCTTCAGATGCGTTGCATACAGACTCTGCTCCACGTACATCGGATTATTCTTCAGGCCGGTTTCAAAGCTCAAGTCGGGCCCGGTGAGGTGGCCCACGCGGACTTCATGTCGATGATTCGAAAGTGCGCGCTCCACTGGGTCACGCAACGACAGCAGAATCTTCACACCCGGGAGATAGCGCGCAACGCGCCCGGGGACACTTGGATCGGCGAAATAGGAAGGCGAGATTTCACCACGCGCCGTCCGCGGTGCGCCGTTGCCGAAGCACTGTTCGTACCACTGATACCCGTGGTCGAAGTGGTATGAAAAAAAGTCGACTTCCTTTATTTCCGGCACCGTGACTTGCGGATGCTCCGCCAATATGCGGTGCAGCCAGGTGGATGCGCATTTCTGGGCGCCGATTCCTACGTAGGTCGGCTGCATCGAGCTCGAGTTGCTCACGATGCGACCGGAGCGATGTAGCCGAGCCGTTGCAGCATCGGTTGCTCTTCCTTGAGCACGCTATCGAGCTGGGCGGCGTCCCAGTCCTGCTCCCAGCGGGGCCGCACGGGGCGCAAGTTCAACGAGGTGATGGCACCGGCATAGGCCGGCGTGAATTCCACGCCCAGAAACTGAACCACGCGCGCCAGATGCGTAAGCGGATCCGCCAGCAGCTCTTCGAACCGCAGCGTCAGGATTTTCGCAGGATCAATCGGCGCCAGCTGGATTTCCAGCTCTTGCATTTCGCGGACCCAGTTGCGGGCGCAAATGGCCAGCCGACGCCCGCCCGCGCGCTCCATCTCGATAGCCGTGCGCCCGTCCCACCATACGGTGTGATTGTCCCACCACTCCACGGTCGACAGCGACTGGGCCACCTCGCGCCCGTCCCGGAGCAGATGAACGTAGCGGGCGCCCGGAAAGATCGAAGCTAACAAGCGAATGCGGCGATTGTTGGCCGTGCGCTTCGACAGGAACACCTCGCCTCCGGCGCGCGTGCGGATCTGCTCGAACCTGCGCCGCAGGCAGCTGCTCGTCGCTTCGTCGACAACGTAATCCGGCGCGGGGAACAGCGGAACTCCACAAGCGGCGAATACCGACTCGCCTTCGTTTGGTGTCGGGAAGACCTTCTTGAACCAGGGTCGGCCGACAAAGTAGGCGTTGCCACCCTTGTCAAACCAGGCTCCGAGCTTGGCCTGAAGGCGGCCGGCAGCGATGCCGGGGGCCAGCCCGTCGGGAAACCAGGCGAAGCGGCTTTCGTAGTTGCTGATGTAAGCGATGCCCGGGTGCAGGCACAGGAGCTTTTGCAGAAGCGTGGTGCCGGAGCGACCGGCGCCCACGAGGAATGCGACCCGGGAACCCGGCAGCGGCTGTCCGGATTGCGGTTGCGAATTTTCGGGTGCCATGTCGATTGCTAGTGCCGCAACCGCCACCACAGGGCGCGCAGCACAAATTCCGGATTGCCAATCACGTAGCGGCGAAACATGCGTCGTGGCTCGCGCAGGAGGCGGTACAGCCATTCCAGGCGCAATGCACGCAGGAACTTCGGCGCACGCGAGATCGCGCCGGAATAAAAATCAAAAAGCGCTCCCACTCCCAGCACCACCGGCGTGGTCAGCGCGTCGGCGTGACTGGCAATCCAGTGTTCCTGTGCAGGCACGCCCTTGGCGACAAACAGCAGCTTGGCCCCAGACGTATTGAGTGATTGCAATTGCCTGGATTCCTCCTCTGCGCTCAGGTAACCGTCAGCTACCCAGACAACCTTCAGGCCCGGATATCGCTTCTCCATCTGCGCCCCGCACGTGGCGGCGATGCTGGGGCGGGCGCCCAGGAATGCCACCGGCACGCCGCGGGCCGCCGCTTCCGCGCAGAGTTGTGGAAATAGATCGGTGCCGTTGACGTTGTGTTTGAGGGCAACTCCCGAAAGGCGCGCCGCAAGCGCCATGCCCGCGCCATCGGCGAACAGAAATGGCGACTTGTGCAGCAAATGCGCGTAGGCGGGGTCGCGCGCAGCGACATTGACGCAATGTGCGTTCACAAAGAATACCTGCAGGCGCTCGCCGGCGGCCGCCTTGCCAACAATGTAACGCGCGACGTCGGTGAGACCGGCGTCCCAGTAGCGCATGCCCATGACTTCGAGCACCTCGGCGCCGAACGGCTTGCTGGAAAGGGCAGCGGCCGAAGCGGGGAGCACGGCTGCAGCTCCCGTCGCATTGAGTGCTGTGCCGGGCGTCACTGGGAAGGGTCGCCTTGCGGGGCGGGCTTACCGGTTGTCGGCGGGGCGCTTGGCCGCGAGCGTGCAAGCCACAGTGCCTTTGCCTGGATGTATGCCCGCCGCGGGTTGATGGCAAGCACGCCTCCCAGGTGCGCAATGTAAGTAAGGCGCTGAAACAATTCCGCTGGCAACCCCACGGGCTCAGTTGCAGTGCTTTCGTAGCCGAAGCGACGCATGAGCGGTCCGCACGCGCGCTCGGTGGTGGCAATTTCTGTGGCTGACAGCACCTGTCGCCATTTGTCGATCGCAGTGGCATGCAGTCCCCGGCGGGCGCCGCCAACGGAGGACTGGTGCGAGGAGTTAATCTGGCCAACATCGAGCATTTTGGCGTCGTAGGGAAGATCGAGGCTGGTGCAAAGCTCGCGCACCGTGCTTTCCGGCTGCTGGACGAGATCTTCGAACCGCAACACCGTCATTCTCGGGTGCGCCGCCAGCGCCAGCGCCGCCTCAGTTGCACGCGACCACAGTCGCGTGATCGTGTAGGGATGGTAATTGACCCAGACACGAATGGCCTCGTAGCGAGACACCGCCGCTCCGCTGGCGGCCATCTGCCGCAGCTGCCAGCGCATCTTCTGAGAGGCCATCACCGCGCGCGGATCCCTAACGATGTGCACGATGTGCGCTGCAGGGTACAAGTCCAGTAGCGCCTGTGCGTAAAAGATATTTCGGGGGGTTTGCTCGCACGGAATCGATTTGCCGCCGGCAGCTGCAAGCTTGTGCACGGCGGCTGCGAACACAACAGCTGGGTCCGATGCCGCACCGCCTAGGCCGTCGATAAAGGCTGTCGCCGCGCGCTCATCTTCCGGCTCGATCCGGCCGGCAAGGATGCCACGCTCCTGGCGGGCAAAAACCAATGCCACCGCCTCGATTGCGGAGGAGCGGGAGAAAGATCGCTGGCTGGTCCGCGGATCCCACGCTTGCCCAAAATACTGCAGCTCTTTAAATCCGAAGACCTGCGGGTGGTTCCGCAGCACAAAGCTCAGTAGGGTCGTGCCGGAGCGAGACGCGCCGGTGATGAAGATGAGTTTTCGCTGGATTACGAGCGCGGGATCGGCGCCTGTAGTCATCGATGATTCCGGTCATGCTAACGGAAAGGAAGCGCCTACCTTAGCATTTTGCTTACCACAGGACAGAAGTCTCACCGAATTCTGGCGCCGGACGCACATTGACCCTCGCGCCCGGCATTTTGGCGGCGTAATCCGCCGCGGCGGACATAATCGGTCAGGAATTGGTGAATCGTTCAGCGGCTCGCGCTGCGCGCCACGTGCACTCCGGGAAATGCGAATTTAACGGCGTGCCGCAGTTGCGGTCAGGGCGTGCCGTCACTACCCGCGCATTGCTTGAGCCAGTCCGCCCCATAAGGATGAGCGGCGATGACTGGCAGCGCATCCTTGTAGGTCAGGCCGGTTCGACTGCGCGAGGTTTTGTTGTTCCAGAAGATATAGGAATTGACGCAGAGCCCCCCGCTCAGGGGTGCCTTCTCCGGAAACGCGCCCAGTGTGCCGGCGACAGCGAAATGGAAGATGCAATCCATGCCGCAACCGGGTACCTGGTAGGAGTTGTTTTGCGCACTGTTCGAGCGACAACCCGTATGCCGGCTCAACACCTCGTACACCTTATTGTCGCTGTCATAGAGCGCGGCGTCGTTGGGCAGCAGATCCGGTCCCGAGAAGCACACCTGGTTGTGGGGAATTGCCGAGATCGCCGCGGAAATGTCGTGGAGGTAGGACTGGTTGCCGCGCAGGAAATTCAGGAACGGCATGCAGCGGCTGCTCGCGAAGGCATTCGCGCAAGTATCGATCAACTGAATCAGCGCATCCCGCCACGCGGCGGGCGTGTACGTGCCCCCGTCCTTCACGTCCTGGGAATACTTGTCGCTCAGGCCCAGCGATGACTCCTGGAGGATGAGCCCTTCAATGCGTGGGTTGCTGTCAAAGTGAGCGGCCGCAGCCTTCATCATCTCGCCATAGGCATTGGCTACGGTCGGTTCCCACATGAAACAGGTTGCCGCGCCTTTCCCATAGACATTCGGTGCTGAATGCTGCGCTTGCAGGTAATTGGGGCAAGGGTTCTTCGTGGGACTTGTGGCGAAGCTCTTGAATTCTACGAACAGCCACACCTGGCAGCGCGGATTGGCCGAGGAGGCGATGGCCTTGAGCACCTTGTCATAGGAGCTGAAATCATAGTTGCCGGGACTGGGCTCCACTTCGTTCCAGGTCCGGCGCCAGACAATGCCGCTGACTCCCGGGTGCTCGCACAGCGCGGCCGCATTGCTCGGGCTGTCGGAATAGCGGGTGGCAAAATAGTGGCCGTACGTATTCTTCAGCGCCCGAATCACCGCGATCGAGAATTGCGGCAGTGCCTGGGTGTGGGTGGCATCGCTGACACTGATGGTGATGTGCTCGTACGAGCCGAGATCTGCGACTTGAGGAGTGCCCCAGATGTGCCCGTTAGTGGGATCAAATGAGGCCCAGGCGGGTTTGCCTGCCACCGAGTAGCTGAGCGTGTCGGAATCCGGATCGGCCGCCTGAGGCTGGAAGTCAAACGGCTGACCTGCCACTACCGAAGCCGGCGGCGTGCCACTGATCTGCGGGGCCGAATTCGGATCCGGCGGGGGAGGCGGAGGCGGGTCGGTTACTACCGGCGGCGGGTCCTGCGTGACCGGCGGAGGGGAATCGTCCTTGGTCGCACTGGTTCCCTTGCAAGCCACCAGGACCAGCGCCAACAGCACCATGCTGAGGATGCCGCGCGTGCCCGTCCTGAAACTGCCTTGCATGTCGTCTCCTTGAGGATCCGGTGAAGACACCGGTCCGCATTAGGGCGACAGCTCGTGCAGGTTGCGGAAGACGCAGAATTTATCTGCGCTTCTGTGTGATTCACGGGATGATTCCTCATCCCGGCAACCCCGCTGTCATAGGCCCCAAGTGCCCTTAAACCGGTGGCTTTGCGTCCCCGCCTTTCGACGGGTTTGCCGACATGCAAATTACAAGATCAATAAATGGCGAGGAATGTCTCTGACGGACGACATGCACGAATTTGCGATCAGATCCACATTTTGCAGGCAATGTCTGTCAGCGCGTAGGCGCGCGCTATGCCTTTGTTTGCAGCGTTTCGAACCCGCTGCGCATAGTGAAAAAATCTCGATGATTATGTCCGCGCGCTGTGCGGGAGCGCACCTAATGTCAAACGTATAGGAGATTGCGGCCGCCGAACGGCGGCAGGAGAGAGCTTGGCAGCCCGAACGCGATGCTCAGAATAAGCCGGTAATCTGGATTTCCTGCTTGAGGTACTCGTAGTCCTGGTACAGGCGCGTCGAGGAGCGTCGCTCGGTGGTGAGGCCGGCCGTGAGTTTGATGTGACGGCCTATGGGCCAGTCGAGAAAGCCACTGATCTGTGCGACGTCATCCAGGCGCGCAGTTACGCCACCTGCGTTTCTGAAGTCCCGGTGCTCATAACTGCCGTGCAGGCGAAAGGTCATGCTGTTGGAGAGCGTCCAGCCCGGTTCAATGCTGACGCCATCGACAATCGCATAATCGGGAATTTCATCGGTCAGGTTGCTGACTTCGCGGTAGCCCTTGGCCACCAGGCTGCCGCGACCGGCATCGGCAATGGTGAAGGTCACATGGCCGGTGACGCCGCCGTAGTTGAAGCGTTGCCCGGCTGAGTAGTCGCGCTGAGTGTATCCAACCGAGGCGTCCATCTGCGTTCTGATCGTGAATTTCCACAGCAACGTGGGGCCGACGGTGTACTCATCAAAGTCTGAACCGGAGTTATTGACGTAGTTACCGTGTATGCCCTCGAGGTCGAAACCGAGTTCATTAGCAGCGTGTGACACGTAAGTTATCGATGCGCCGGCGGTGGTCTTCCGCAGATTCAGCCCCGGAGTTTCCGTAAAAGTGATGTCGGCAAAATCGCCCCTGACGCCAGTCTTCCAGTTGTCGGCCAGGATCAGGTCAGCGCTGCCTTCCACGCGGTTTTCAGTTCGCATGTCGAAGGGCCGATTCGGGTCACGCTCGCTACTAAACTCGTTGGCAAAATCGCGGAGCGAACGGCGGAAGCGGTAGCCGGCTGTGCCGGTAAGAGCATCGGTTCCCGTCCAGTGCCAGATGGCAGCAAACCGGCCGCCCTGGTGATCGTACCTGTCGTGGTTGTTGTAGCGAACCGCGTCGAATTCACCATTCACTCTGAACAGCTGCCGGCTGGATTCGATGTCCGAATTGAAGCCCAGGGCCAGCGTTCCGATTTCATCGGCACGCCCGCCTTCGGCCGGCGTGACATCGTCCAAGCGCAGCACGTTGGAGTCGTAGGCGTAGTTGAAAAACACGTATGGATTGGTGACGTCAAGAAAGCGAGCAAAAGCACTGCCGCCGTGGGACAAATCGGCCTGTGCCGCGAACGCGCCAAGACTGCAGCATAGAGCCCCGGCGATGGCGCCCAAGGCGCGCAGGAGCCGCAGCGCGTGCTTGGCGTAGCCGGGGCAGGGGGCAGTGTTCTCCATCCATGTCTCCGCTAGGCGCTGGCCCCGTCCGGAACGGGAAAAACCGCGTGATTTACCGTAATCGCCATGGGTTGTACGCCTTATGTCGCGGGACCCACGCAAATCATATTATGGCGCATGTTCCGAGGCGGTGCGCCCGCCCCGGAGTGCGGACAATTCTAGTGACGTCTGTCACAGAAATGAAGGCAAGGTGCCGTTTTCAGCGCCTCTGCAAGCACTCCGAGGTCTTTAAAATTCACCGCAGTAACCACACACAGGACGCTTCAACGCGGCACACGGAGACTAGAGCGATGCGCAATTTGGCCACCACCAATTCGGTTAAGGACAAATGGCTTATTCCACTGGCCATCGTATTAATCGGTGCCGTTGCACCCTGCGCCACGGCGCAGATTGCCTTCCAGGACGTCACGGCCGCCTCCGGCTTTGGCTCTTCGACCGGCGAAACCTGGGGCGCCTCCTGGGGCGATTCCGACGGCGATGGTTATCCCGACCTGTTTTCCAGTAACCACCGCTCGCGCGATTCGCTGTTCCGTAACAACCAGAACGGCACCTTTACGAACGTGTCCTGGACGGTGGACCTTTCCCACACGCCCGGATGGACCGGCGGGCGGTCGGACGTGGACACGCACGGAGCCACCTGGGCTGACGTCAATAACGACGGCCAGGAGGATCTCATCGAAGCCGTGTCCAGCGGCATCGACAACCTGTGGATCAATAACGGTGGCAAGTTCACCTTGTCGACGCTCGCCTGGAAGGTGGACAAGATTCCTACAAGATCGAAGCGGCAGGTCTTGGCATTTGACTACAACGGCGACGGCCGGCTCGACTGGGCCTCTATCGGCCTGAGCGGACCGACCTACGCTCCGCAGATGTCGGACAGCACCTTTGGCAGTGGCAGCTGTGGGCGCCACTGCAGCATCAATATCACCATGGCCTGCAATACCGACGGCCAGTGGGGCCACATTGGCGACGTCAATGCCAGCCCCGGCTTTGAGGTGTTGTGCGCGCCGCGCTCGGGCACTTATCCCAAGGTCAACGCCTTTGCAAACGGCCAGGTCTCGGACGTCACTTCTCAATATCAGCAGTTCGGCAGCGTCAACGACGAGGCGACCCTCGACTATGACGGCGACCTGCTGCCGGACCGGTTCCTGGTGCGTGCCCCCGAGCGCCCTTCGGACGCCTATCAGTATTCGGACACGGGTCTTGAGGCCCAGCTGATCACGGCCGCCAACAAGACCAAGTACATCACCTTCCATTCAGACGGCGGCATAATCACGGTCACCGCGAGCCTGCGGGCTGGCCAGGTCGCCAACGATCCTCTGCAGGATGGCGACCCCTCGCTGATAGATGTCGGCACCAGTCAGTGGAGTCCCACCACCCTGACCTTCCAGCTGGATCCGGCTGATCCCAACAACGCCGGAATCGCCACGGGTTCGCCGGGCATCAATATTGGCTACGTTCCGGACGACTCGCAGCCCGGTACCTTTATGTGGAAGATCACTCAGGGCACCACCAAGTACGAGTACACGTACCTGCAGATCACTTCGACCGCGACTATCACAGGGTTGACCTTCTTCGGCGCCAGCGGTCCGGATCTTGGCCTCGCGCCGTACGTTCTGCACAACACGCCGACCGGCTTCGTGTCCGTCAAGCACATCGGCTTCGATGCTGCGGAGCGCTGCGAGAGTGTCGTCAGCGGTGACTTCGACAACGACATGCACGAAGACATTTTCGTTGCGTGCACGGGCGGCTCACACAACCTGCCCAACCGGCTGTTCTGGAACAAAGGCAACGGCACCTTCATGGAGATTCCGAACGCTGGCGGCGCCGCGGGCGCGGTGGGCGCCGCCATGGCCCAAGCGGCGGGAACCAGCGATAGCGTGGTTACGGCCGATTACGACCAGGACGGTTTCCTCGATCTGCTGGTGACCAACGGCCTCAATATGCGGCCGGTGCACACCGGCGGCCCCAAGCAGCTGTTCCACAATATGGGCAACACCAACAGCTGGATGGAATTCGATCTGGTGGGCACAACGTCCAATCGCGACGGCATCGGCTCCAAGGTCTACGTGACCGCCGGGGGAATAACACAGTACCGCGAACAAAACGGCGGCTATCACCGCTGGTCACAGAACTTCATGCGAGTGCATGTCGGCCTTGCGACCAACACACAGGCGGATACCACAGTGGTATGGCCTGACGGTACTTCGACCACCTACACGGGGCTTGCGGCTAACCACGTTTATCAGCTCAAGCAGGATGGTACCTACGTACAGACCCACTAACGCGTTCTAAGGCGGAGTGCGGGAACGCCAGGGGCAGGACCGCGTATTTGGCCTGTGATGCTGCGGCGGTGCGTGTAGACTTGATGACATGCGCTTGATCCTAAGGGTAATTCTGGCCTGGCTCGGTGGGCTGGTCGTCCTGCCGGTGATCGCAGCACCGGCCAGCAACCCACCCGCGCGCGCCGCGGCGGCCTCAGCCCCAGGAGGCTGCAGCGCCCCCGCTACGCCCGCGTCCGAGGCCCAGCGCAAATTTCACCCCGGGCACTACGTTTCTGTGGGCCGGGCTGAACTTCCAGGCGGCCTTGCCGGCGTGAAGAGCCCGGGCCTCACGGGCGTGCAGATGCGCTACCGCTGGGCGGAGCTGGAACCCCAAGAGGGGCAATACAACTTCACACTGGTCGTCCGGGATCTTGAGGCTGCGACTCATGCCGGCCTGCAACTCGTCGCCATGATCGAGGACAAGTCCTTCAATGGCGAGACGCCGACCCCGGATTACCTCCAGTCCAAGTACACGGTGCGCAACGGCAACCAGGGGTACACCGCTATCCGCTGGGACTCCTATGTCAATGACAGGTTGAAGCAACTCGTTGCCAAGCTCGGCGCGCAGTTTGACTGCGACCCGCACTTCGAGGGCGTCGCATTTCAGGAAACCTCGCTTGGTCTCGACGATGATGCCCTGGGGGCTGCCGCCTACACACCTGAAAAGTATCGCGACGCGCTGATCAGCCTGCTCAGGTCAGCATCGTCCAGCCTGCCGACCTCGCGCGTGTTCTGGTACATGAATTTTCTGCCGCGCAACCAGCACTATATCGACGATATCGCGACTGCAGTGGTCGGCACAGGCGTGGTCATGGGCGGGCCCGACGTGCTGCCCGACAACCAGGCGCTCAACAAGCGGGTCTATCCTTTGTACGAGGAGTTTCGCGGACGCCTCAAGCTATTCTGCTCCATGCAGCACAACAGCTACCGGCACCGCCACGGCGGTGGTGAAGGCAAAGGCGGCGGCGGCAATTACTGGAGCATGGATGACTTGTATTTATTCGCGCGGGACAAGCTGCACGTGAATTACCTGTTCTGGGACTATCATCCGCAGCGCATACCGCCGGACTCGCACAACTGGGATGACGCTCGCCAGGTTATTGCCCGATACCCCACGATCGGTTCCTAAGGCGCTCCTGCTTGTCGAAATGAAATTTTGTCTGGAAGTCACTCGGCAAGGACTGGTAAGTTTGCCGGGATTGCCACCCAATCGGGATTAGAATCATGCAAGTACAGCGCCAGGAGCAAGCAGTCGTGAGACACCACCGGATTTTTCTGCGGTTCAGCCAGGTCATGGTCATTGTGCTGCTCGCACTCGGCGGCGTCGGCCGCCTGGCCTCCGCTCAGACCTCGGCGACGCTGGCCCCGGGGGACCTGCTGAAGATCTCGGTCTATGGCAACCCCGACCTCACCACGCTTACGCGTGTGCTGCCCAACGGAACGATTACCTTCCCACTCATTGGCGTGGTCCCGGTGGGCGGCTTTTCTCAGGCGCATGCCGAAGAGACCATCGCCGGCAAGCTTCGCGACGGTGGCTTCGTGAAAAACGCGGCGGTCACGATTTTCGTGCAGGAGCGGAGCGAGGTTCCGAACGCCTCGGTGACCCTGCTGGGCCAGGTACTGCACTCGGGCACGTACTCGCTGGATCCTGAAACCGCAGGCAGCGTGAGCACCCTGGTGCAGCTGCTGGCCAAGGCAGGTGGCGCCACCGCCTTGGCCGCCGACCACTGCTTCCTGGTGCGCAAGGAAAACGGTCAACTCAAGCGCCAGCGCGTCGACCTGTCTGATCTGATCAACAACGGCAATATCAAGGCGGACTTCGTCTTGAACAATGGCGACGTGGTGCTGGTGCCGGAGATGGACGTGTTCTATATCTACGGCGAAGTCCAGAAGCCCGGTCGCTACCCGCTGGATCGGGACATGACGGTCATGCAGGCGCTCTCTGTCGCCAGCGGGCTGACGCCTCGAGGCAGCGTGAAGGGCATCGAGTTGAACCGCCCGGTCGGCAGCGAGATCAAGACATTCAAGTCCAATCTGGACGACCGAATGCAGCCCAACGACGTGGTGTACGTCAAGACTTCGGTGTTCTAAGGGACCAGTTCGCTTTAACTTTTACGTCTACAGGTACTGCACATGAATTTCAGGCTGTTTTTGGCGATCGTGAAGGCAAGGTTCACGCTCATCGTATTGACGCTTTTCATCACGATCGGCATTGCCGGTGTGCTTACCTTCCTGTCGCCCAAGAAATACCAGGCGGCCACCTTCCTGCTGTTTAATTTCAAGGAAGACAATCCGTTCGACACCACGATCCTGCCGGCACAGCTGGTTTCGAGCTATCTGGAGACTCAGCTCGATATCATTCGCAGCCAAAGGGTGGCCCTCAAGGTGGTAGACGCGCTCGAGCTGGCTGACAAGCCCGGATGGAAGCAAGCTTATACCCAAGCCGACGCCAAGGCCGTGCCCATCCGCGATTGGATCGCGGCCCAGCTATTGACGAACCTGCTGGTCGAGCCCCTCCCTAACAGCAGCCACGTCGTCAGCGTTGGTTACGAGGCAGGTACCGGAAGCGATGCGGCCAAGATAGCCAACAGCTTTGGGCAGGCCTTCATAACGACCACCCTCGAGCTGACTCTCGAACCGGCCCGCCGCAATGCGGCCTGGTTTGATGAGCAGCTGAAGGTCCTCAAGAAGCGCGTCGAGGCGGCGCAGGCCAAAGTCACCGACTTCCAGGTTTCCAAGGGCATCGTGGCGCTGGATGAGAAGTTGGCTGCCGAGAATCAGCGGCTCGACGATATTTCCAAGAAGCTGGTGGATGCGCAGATCGAGACCGACGAGGTGCGTTCGCGCCAGCTCGGCGAAAACCATCCGGACTACATCAGCGCGATGCAGCGCCAGAACTCCTTGACGCAGTCCTTGGCGAACCAGCGCCGGCTGGTCCTGCAGCTCAAAGGGCAACGGGATCAGGCCAACCAGCTGGCCAGCGAGGCCGACGCTGAGCTGCAGAACTACACCGCCACGATTCAGAATTACAACAAGGAATCGTTCCAGAGCCAGTTCACCCAGACCAACATTGCGGTGCTGAGCCCTGCGGTGCCGCCGCAGGACCCGGCCAGCCCCAACATTCTGCTGAACATGATCAGCGCCACGGTGCTGGGACTGATTCTGGGAATCGGCTCTGCACTGGGCGCCGAGATGATCGAACCGCGGGTGCGGCTGCGGAAAGAAACTTAGGGCCTGCGCACGGCGCAGGCCCTAAGTCCGAAGGCCGTCTCGTCTGGTTCTAGTTGAACTGCGGATGGGCCGCGATGATGGGCAGCGCGTCCGTCCAATCGTAGGCTTGGGCGTTCGCGGCTCGCGTGACGCGCACCCAGAACATGTAGTTCACGTGCAGCTTGGTGCGCGCGTAGTTGAACAACTCAAGCATCGTCCAGTACTTGGTCTTGTAGCCGCTGGTCATGTGCGGTTCGGAATAGCACACGTTCTCGACCTGGCCGAACAGCGGCATCTTCCCGTAGAACTGCGTGTAGTACGGGTAGGTTCTGCTCTGCAGTGACTTGTTGTCCGGCCAGACATCGGGCCCGCCCATCACCACGCCCTTGGACTTCACGGCGTTGGCCACTGCGCCGATATAGGTCTGGTTGCCGACGATGAAGTTCATCAGCCAGAACACCCTGGAGGTCTTCAGGTTCACCGTGGCATTGCTCAGCATGCTGATGAGCGCGTCGCGGTATTTCTCCGGCGTATAGCCGAATTGCTTCAGTACCGACGAGTCCATGCTCATCGCGGATTCCTGCGTGGCGATACCTTCAAAATTCTTGTTGCTGTCGACCTGTGCGCCCAGCGCCTTGGTTAGCGCGTTATAGCGGGCCGTGACTGTCGGGTTCCACAGCACCAAGGAAAAGCCGCCGAGGTTATTGTGGCCTTCATACTTATCAAGGTAGGCGGGACCGGCCTTCTCATACCTGAAGGTCTTGTACTCGATCATCACGATCAAGTGCATGCCGTGGGCTGCGGCCCAGGCCAGATCCGACTTGATCTCGCCGAACTGATACACGCCCTGTGAGGGCTCCAGCGAGCGCCAGGTGTAGCGCTTCATGATGCCCACCACGCCGGGCTTGACGGCGGTCTGCATCATGGCCTGGGAGTCGTCACCGCGGCCCATGACAATCCAATGACCCACATGATATTTCCTGCCGGCGGTAACGAGTGCCGACGTGACCGCATCTGCCGATGCGACCGCGTCGCCGCAGGCATCAGCAGACGTCAGGGCCACGGGCGCGGTGACTTCCATCGCATTGGCCAGGTCGTCGCCCAAATAGATTTTCACTCCCGAATTGCCCTCATCGCGGATGCAGAGCTTGGCGTCCGGGCTCACCGAAAAATTCACACCATCCACGCTGCCCGCGTCTGCGCTCAGCGCGGCATCGATGGACTTGGACGAGCCGAGGCTGGCGCTGGTCGTGCCGTTCGCGCTGACGCGGCTCGTGGCGCTGTACGGCATATCCGAATCAATCTGGAAGCTGAACTGCTCGGCCTGGCCGCCCGCGATCAGGCGCACCTCCCACTGCTCGCTGCTGGTGCGCGTAATGAGCAGGCCCTTGGTGGGCGGGGCGTTTGCTGCCACCACGAACGGCGAGAAAATCGTGGCCATGGCAAGAAGCAGCATTCCGGAAAATTTCATAGGGCAGATCCTCGAGTCAGTCCAAATTTTTAATTCGATCGCCTTGGCGCTGAGGCGCGGCGATCACCATTTACGGGGTTGAGCAACTAGGCCGTCGGGTCGCTATTTGTGGCAACTGGGGCGTGTTCAGCTCGAATCGGCGCGCAGTATGCAGTGCCAAAACGAATTATGTCACTGTCGAAAAATTGCGACACCGAAGGGTATTGGGCCGCAGCACTGTGCGTCGAAAACACGCGCAACAGGCTTAA
>Ga0105245_10002002_pt1 | contig 18493 bp, 16 predicted proteins | sample KBSM54metaG_FD_81523 | JGI IMG/M metagenome (GOLD analysis project Ga0105245, IMG submission 81523) | Miscanthus rhizosphere microbial communities from Kellogg Biological Station, Michigan, USA - KBS M5-4 metaG | ecosystem: Host-associated > Plants > Roots > Rhizosphere > Soil | place...
ACGTGATGGGATTCGCCGCGATGGCGGCGTTGATGTACACGCACGGCGAGATCACGACGCTCGTCGTGATGTACTCGATCAACGTCTTTCTCACATTCACGCTCACGCTCCTCGGCATGTCGCGTCATTGGATTCTGGAGCGCCACAAGTCGCCGCAGTGGAAGCGTCAGCTCGCCATTCAGGGCACCGGCTTCGTGATGTGCGTCTGCATTCTCGTGATCACGACGCTCGAGAAATTCTCGCAGGGCGGTTGGATCACGGTCGTCATCACGAGCGTGATCATCGGACTCTGTTTCGCGATCCATCGCCACTACGAAGAAGTGCGCAACAGCATGCGGCGTCTCGACGAGATTCTTCTCGCCACCCCGCTGCCGACGACGCGCGAGGCGGTGCCGGAATCGGTGCTCAACAAGTCATTGCCGACCGCGGTGATCAGCGTGAGCGGATTCTCCGGATTCGGATTGCATCAGATCCTCTCGATTCACAAGGCGTTTCCGAACTACTTCAAGCAGTTCATGTTCGTGTCCGCTGCGATCGTCGACTCCGGCAACTTCAAAGGCGCCGAAGAGCTCGGACATCTTCAGGAAACGACCGAGGAGAATCTGAAGAAATACGTGGCATGGGCGCAGGCGCACGGATTCCACGCCGCCTATCGCATGGTCCTCGGCACCGAAGCAGTGCGCAGCGTCGAGGAAGTCTGCCGCGAGCTCGCCGAGGAGTTCCCGCGCGCGATCTTCTTCATGGGGCGCCTGATCTTCCGCGAAGAGAAGTGGTATCACCGCCTGCTCCACAACGAGACGCCGCACGCGATCCAGCGAAGGCTGCAATTCGAGGGGATTCAGGCGATGGTGTTACCAATCCGCGTCCTTGATTAGTCAGAAGGCTCGTGGGGTCAGAAGGCAGAAGGCAGAGGGCAGAAGTGGCTAGCGCCTCGGCTTCCATTGCTTGATTAGCGACACGAAGATCGCAATTAGTTCGTTCGTTTCGGTCTTGAGAGATTCGAGCTTTTTCGCCGAGATGAGTTCTGCGCCCTCGGCGATCTCAAACCAATACAGCGTTTCCTCGAGCTCCATTAGTCCGCCGTTCAGCTTCGACACATACTCGCTCTTCGAGCGAGCGCGCAGCGCCTCGCGAAAATGAGCGCCGGGCGAAGTTCCCGCCTTCAAGAGTTGCCGCGCAACGACATCGCCGATTCGGTTCTGGGGCAACGAAGAACAAACACGAACAACGCGAAGCGCAAAGTCGCGAGTGCGTTCAGAAAGATTCACTTCTGCCTTCTGCCCTCTGCCTTCAGCCTTCTAAAACTCGATCTGCGCGCCCAGCTCCACCACCCGATTCGCCGGCAATCGGAAGAATCGCGCGGCGCTTTCCGCGTTGCGCATCATCGACGCGAAGATGCGCTCGCGCCACATCGCCATTCCGCTCGGGCGCTTCGTCACGATCAGCGTCTCGCGGCCGAGGAAGTACGTCGTGTCCATCGGCGGGATTTTCAGGTGGTGTTCTTTTCCGGCGCGCTCGAGAAGCGTGGGGATGTCCGGCTCTTCCATGTATCCGAAGCGTCCGGTGACTCGATAGAAGCCTTCACCGAACGACTCGAACTGCATCCTCTCTTCTTCGCTCATGTGCGCGACTTCTTCCGTCTGCACGGTGAGGAGGATGACTTGCTGATGCAGCGCCTTGTAGTGCTTGAGGCTATGGAGCAGCGCCGGCGGAATCACTTCGCGCGAGCGATGCATGAACACCGCGGTTCCCGGCACGCGAACCGGCGGACGCGCTTTGAGCGACTGCACGAACAGCTCGGGCGACAGCGCTCCTTCGCGCAGACGCGTGTTGAGGATCGAACGTCCTTTGCGCCACGTCGTCATCAGCGTGAAGACGAACGCGGCGACCAGCAGCGGGAACCAGCCGCCTTCGGCGATCTTGAAAAGGTTCGCACCGAGGAAGGCGACGTCGGCGATGAGGAACGCGACCGTGATCAGTCCCGCCATCGCGCGGCTCCAGTGCGATAGATCGCGCGACACGACGTACGCGAGCACGGTCGTGATGATCATCGTCGTGCTCACCGCGACGCCGTACGCGCCCGCGAGCGCGGACGAGCTGCGGAATCCGAGGACGAGCGCGATCGTCGCGATCATCATGAACCAGTTCACCGAGGGCATGTAGACCTGCCCGATCTCCGCGCGCGACGTGTGCACGATCTCCATGCGCGGCAGATAGCCGAGCTGAATCGCCTGCCGCGTCAGTGAGAAAACGCCGGAGATGATCGCTTGCGATGCGATGACGGTCGCCATCGTCGCGAGGCCGACGAGCGGAATCAGCGCCCACTTCGGCGCGAGGAGAAAGAACGGGTTGTGCGCCGCGTTCGGATTGCGGAGCAGCAACGCGCCCTGACCGAAGTACTCGATCACGAGCGCGGGAGCGACGAGACTGAACCACACGATTTGAATCGGCTTCTTACCGAAGTGGCCGAGGTCCGCGTAGAGCGCTTCGCCACCGGTGGTGCAGAGAAAGACCGCGCCGAGGACGAGGAATCCGTGCATGCGGTTGTCGGCGAAGAAGTGAACGGCGTGAATGGGATTGATCGCGAGGAGCACCGTCGGTTCCCACAGAATCCCGCGCACGCCCATCAGCACGAGCAGCGAGAACCACACGATCATGATCGGGCCGAAGATCGCGCCGACGCCCGCCGTTCCGCGCCGCTGAAAGAGAAACAGCAGCACGAGGATGATGATCGTCAGCGGAATCACGTACGGCGTGAACATTGGCGTCGCGATGTTCAGACCTTCCACGGCGGAGAGCACGGAGATCGCCGGCGTGACCATGCCGTCGCCGTACAACAGCGCCGAGCCGAAGACGCCGATGACGACGAGCGTCGTTTTCAGCATCGCGCCGCGCGTTCGGCCGCCAATGCCGACGAGACCCATGAGGGCGAGGATGCCGCCTTCGCCGCGGTTGTCGAATCGCATCACGTAGACGACGTACTTCAACGTGACGACGACGATCAGCGACCAGAAGATCAGCGACAGTACGCCGAAGATGTTTTCGCGCGTGACCGGAACGGGATGCGGGCCGTGAAAGCACTCGCGCAACGCGTAGAGAGGACTCGTGCCGATGTCGCCGTAGACGATGCCGAGCGCGAGGATCGAGAGCTTGAGAAGCTTCCTGCCGCTCGGCTGCTCGCGGTGTTGATTCTCCGTATCTTGTCCCTCGGCCAATCGCTCTCCTGCGGCAGCAAGTGCCGTGCGCGGGCGGTAAGGATATCGAAAGTCGCCGAATATTGACGCTCCATCGGCCGTTCACTACACTCGCTTCCCCTTCCGGCGAGGCGACGTAGCCAAGTGGTAAGGCAGAGGTCTGCAAAACCTTCATCCGCCGGTTCGATTCCGGCCGTCGCCTCCAAAATCCGTTATCCTCATTTCATGCGCAGGGTGTGGATGGCCATCGCGTTGACAGTCGTCACGACGTCCGCGTTCGCCATGGGGGGCTTCGAGTTGTTCGTGAACATCACGAGCATTCAGCCCCAAATCTTCCGCCCCCAGGGTGGCGAGCAGGTCGTCATCAGCGGCTCCGGTTTCCGTTCACCCGTGCGTGTCTACATCGACTTCGGCACGCAGACGAAGGAGGCGTTCATCATCTCGGTCTCGAACACGACGGTGAACGCGATCACGCCGCCGATCGACCTGGGCATCGGGCAGCAGCGCGAGGCGAAGCTCATTCTCATCAACAACGCCGGCACCACGATGGAGACGCGCGTCTCGCCAGCGACGATCCTGACGTTCCAGAACGAGAGGCTCAATCCGTCGATCATCACCGCCAGTCCGCAGACCGGCCCGATCGTCGGCGGCACGCGTGTGACGATCTTCGGCGACGGATTCCAATCGCCGGTTCAAGTCTTTTTCGGCGACAGCGAAGCGCAAATCGTGAACGTCACTTACAAACAGGTCACGGTCATCGCGCCAGCGGGACGCGGCCTCGGCTCGGTTCCGATTCGCGTCGACAACGTCACTGCGGCGTCGACGACGACCTCGCCGAACGCATATCGCTACGTGGTTCCGATGACGTTCACGAACGTGGTGCCGAACGTCGGATCGTCGCGCGGCGGAACGCCGATCGCGATTCGCGGAACGGGATTCGCTGATCCTGTTTTTGTGGCTGTGGCCGGAGTGCCGGCGATCGTGCTGCACGTCTCCGCAACCGAGATCGCCGCGATCACCAACCCGCTCACGGATGCAAAATGCAGCGGACGTAGCGGCGAGGTCACGGTGATCAACATCGACAACGGCGACCAGGTTAGCGGCTCGACGTTCACGTACGACGTGCCGCATCCATTCTTCTCGTTGCCGCCCGAGCTCGCGGTCTTCACCGCCGGAACTGTCGCGCGAGTGCCGATCGAGAATGCGAGTCCGGTGTTCGGACAATTCCTTCTCGGCAATCGCACGATCAAGGTCATTGCCCTCAGCGACAAGACCTACTCGATCGAGATTCCGAACGATGTGATCGCTGCCTGCGCGGAGCCGGTCACCATGACGCTCGCGTTCACCGACACCATCACCGGATGCACGGCGTCGATTCCCGTCAGCATCCGCGCACCGAAGAAAGCGCAGTGCGAATCCACAAACGGGCCGCGGACGAAACCGTGATCCTCTTGCGACGGACGTGTGTTGCGCTGGCGATTGCATGCGCGGCGATGACGGCCGCGGCGATGCCGGACGATCCGTATCCGCGCATCACCGACATCGCGCCGTCGCGAATCTCGCCGAAGGGCGGGACGCTCGTCACGATTACCGGCGCCAATTTCGTCGCGCCGGCGCGCGTGATCTTCCAGCTCGAGGATCTCTACGACACAACGTACGAAGCGGAGGTCGTCTCGGTCACCGACACGAAGATCGAAGTTCTCGCGCCAGCGATGAATCTGCGCGGTTTGCAATATCAGGACGCCGGAATCTTCGTGCACTCCGCCGCGGGAACGGAGAACGAGCGGTTCGCCGTGACGTACCGCAACCGCTTGATCATGTTCGACGTCCTGCAGCCGTCGATCCGCACCGTGTGGCCAAACACCGGCACGATCCTCGGCGGCACGCACGTCGGCATCTTCGGCGAAGGCTTCGAGCCGCCGGTGCGCGTGTTCTTCAACAACGTCGAGGCGAAAGTCGTCGAGGAAGATCTCGATCTCGTGAGCGCGATCGTGCCGCCGTCGCCCTCCGTCCGCTACGCGATCATCCAGGTGGTGAACAAGGCGAACGTCACCGGCGTGAAGTTCGGCGCGTTTCAGTACGTAACGCCGATGTCGATGACGCGGATCGTTCCGAATGAAGGCAATTCGAACGGCGGGACGACGGTCAAGATTCAAGGTGACTCGTTTCCCGAGCACGTGCAGGTGTGGATCGCCGGCGTGTATGCGTCCGTTCTGAAATCGACGCCGACGGAGATCACGGCGCTCACCATCCCGGCGTTCGATCCGAACTGCAGCGACAAGACCGGCAACGTGCGCATCACGAACCTGGACAACTACGACGTCGCCGACAACGGTCCGTCGTTCACGTTCCGCGCGACGCCGCCGCGATTCATGTCGATCGGCCTGATCGCCGGCGAACGATCGCCGGTCACGCTCGCCGATGCGGCGGCGGGAACGTTCACGCTCGGCGATCGCGAGATCGCGCTCGTGTTCTATCGAGGAACGACGAACGACGTGACGAAGTACGAGCTCGACGTCCCGAAGGATTTCAACTTCCCGCTCATCAGCTGCGGCGACGGCAGTGAAGTGCCGGCGCCGTTCGCGACGACGCTCACGTTCCGCAATCAGTTCACCGGCTGCTCGACGACCGCGAACGTGCTGGTGCGTCCGCCGAAAGACGCGCCGCGTTGCGAGACGCACGTCCGCGGGCCGCGCGAGAAGCCGTGAGGCTCGCCGCTCCCGCGAACTTTTCGTTCCCGTCGACCGTCGTCTCGCACGGCTGGTATCTGCTCGCGCCGTTTCGATGGTCAGCGCGCGACGAAGTGCTTCGCCGCGCGGATGTGATCGGCGGCAAAGCAGTCGATCTGACGATCACGTTTGCCGATGGCGCGCTCGTCATCGAAGGCACGCGCGATTCCGCGGAGCTGCGGGCGAAGATGACGCGCATGTTCCAGCTCGGCGTCGACACGAGCGACTTCGTCGCGCGCACGCGCAGCTCGCCGGCGCACGAATGGGTCGAGCGCTCCGGCTTCGGACGTCTTCTCTGCGGCGCGACGCTCTTCGAAGACGTCGTGAAGATCATCGACACGACGAACACGACGTGGCGTCAGACCGTGCGCATGACCGAGTTGCTCGTCGAGAAATGCGGCAAGCGCACGCGCACGATGCGCGCCGCGTTTCCAGAACCCGAAGACATTCTTCAATTTCGTGAAGACGAGCTGCAGCTCGACTGCCGCCTCGGCTATCGCGCGAAGTCGATTCACGCGCTGGCGAAGGGAATCGCCGACGGCTCGATCGACCTCGCGCGCATCGCCGATCCAGCGCAGTCAACCGAGGAATTGTTTGCGAGTTACAGGACGTTGCCGGGGATCGGACCGTACGGCGCTGCGCATCTGCTGGCGATGGACGGCCGTCACGATTTCATCGCCGTCGACAGCGAGTTTCGCCGCTTCGTTCGCGAGACGTATCACAAGGGACGCACGGTCAGCGACGCGGCGATGCTGCGGCGATACGCGAAGTGGGGACGCTGGAAGTACCTCGCGTATTGGTCGGAGTTGTGGAGCAGCGTGGCGGATCGTTTGCAGCCGGCGGATTCGGAGGACAAGTAGTGTACTCCTGGCCGCGCGCCGCCGGAAGATTGACGGACGCGCGCAACGGGTCGATGATCGGGACGGTTCAGGGATAGACAATTGGACGACAAAATCAAGCAGCTTCTCCGCGATCTCGGCACTGCGATCAACGAATCGATCTCCGGCTCCGACCTCGTCAACCGCCACATTCAGAAAATCCGCGACGAAGGCTACGACCTCTACGTCGTGCTCGACGCGACCATCGGTCTCAACAAACAGGATGATGACGACTCCGCGCCTTCCGCGCCGTCGTCGTCGATCGAGTCGCCGCAACCGACCGCGATCGTGAAGAGCGACAAGTCGGTGCAGTTCCGCATCAACGTGAACGATCTCGCTTTGCTGCGCGGCCTCGGCATCGATCCGACTCGCCGCGTGCGCACCACGCGCCGCGTCGAGCCCCTCGGAACTCCCGCCGGCGATGGCGATTAATCTCTACGATCTCGCGCCGCTCGCGCTCGACGCCACGCTTCGCGACATCGTCAAGCCTCCGTTCCGCGCCACGCAGATCGAAGAATGGATGCACGTCCGCGGCGTCGACTCGTTCGAGGCGATGACGAACGTTCCGAAAGACGTTCGCGCGCGACTCGCGCAGGAGTTCACGCTCGCGTTTCCGAACGTCGTCGAAGTGACGCCGCCCGCGCCCGATGGAAGCCGCAAGTATCTCTTCGCGCTCGCCGACGGCAATCGCATCGAGTCCGTCTACATGCCGATGGGTGATCGCACGTCAGTCTGTCTTTCATCGCAAGCGGGATGCGCAGTCGGCTGCACGTTCTGCGTCACCGGCTTCTTCGGCGCGGGCCGCGATCTGACGCCGAGCGAGATGGTCGGACAGTTCTTCACGATCGTGCACGAGCACCACGTGCCGCTCGAGATGATGAACGTCGTGTTCATGGGGATGGGCGAGCCGCTGCTGAACTTCGACAACGTCGTTGCCACGCTCGACATCCTCTATCAGACTGTCGCGCCGAAGCGGATCACGTTGTCGACCTCCGGCATCATCCCCGGCATCGACGAGCTCGCGCGACTGCCGCGGCGTCCGAATCTCGCGGTCTCGATCAACGCGCCCGATCGCACGCGCCGCGAAGAGATCATGCCGATCACGAAGAAGTATCCGCTCGACGAGCTGATGGCCGCGCTGCGCCGCTTCCCGAATGAGAAAGGACGCGACATCACGATCGAGTACGTGCTCATCGCCGGCTACAACGACTCAGTGAACGACGCGATCGCGCTCGCGAAACTGATCCGCGGCATTCACGCGAAGGTGAACGCGATCCCGCTGAATGAAGACGCGAACCTGCCGAGCTGGATGAAGCGACCGCGTGAAGAAGCGATCGATCGCTTCGTCGACACGCTCGTCGACCAGAACGTGCGCGTCACGGTGCGGCGATCGAAGGGACGCGACATCGCCGCGGCGTGCGGACAACTGCGCGGAAAAAGCGAAGCGCGCAGCCGCGCCACCGGCGGCCGCGTCGTGGCCGGACGAAGGTAGGGAATTGCCGCGCTGGCGGCTCTCCTATTTGTCGGAGGTCCCATCCATGAATCGCAGGCTGTTGTTGTGCGCAGTCGCCGTCGTGTCTTCGTTGCCGTGCTTCGCCGAGGACCCTCCGAAGGAGAGCGCGACGCCGACGATGTCGCGTTACGCGGCCGAGCGCCGCTACAACGAGATCGATGATCAGAGCAACACGATTCAGAAAGAGATCGCGTCGCTCGCCGCGCACGTGCAGCTCCTCGAACGCGCGCAGAAGCAGATCACCGATACGTCGCTCAATCCGGCGGCGATGACGGCTGCGATTCAGCATCTCCAGTCGACGTTCCAGGTCGTCGACGCGCTTCCTCCAACGGTCACGATCTCGGGCCAGCATGCCGCCGTCACCGCGATGTACAGCGCGCGCGGAGAACTGTGGCAGCCGTTCGGCAGCATCGAAGCGGCGCTCGAGCGCGTGCGACCGATCCTGCGATTCGGCAATGAGGCCGCTGCGTCCGATCCGCTGATCGAATCGATCAAAGCAGCGGAGCCGACGGACAAGATGACGTTCGCGGATCCGACGCCCGCTCTCACCAAGGTCGCCAACACCATCCCGTTTCAGGGCGGCGGTATCCGCAAAGGCGAAATCGATCCGCAGGCGTGGGCTGCCGCGCGTCAGGAAATCAAGAGCCTCACGCCCGCGGCGATCGAGCAAAGCTTCAACAAGTTCAAGCAGGATCGCCTCGCGTACGTCGCCGGAATGCTCACGCGATTCAAAGCGGAGATCGACGCGCGCACCGCGCGGCGCGACGAGCTCGCGAAGACGCTCGCGGAGCTCGACAAGTCGCTTCAGGAACAGAAGCAACAGCAAGGCGCGCTCGATCGCAGCCTGGTGTGGGCCGTCTACGGAATGATCGCCGCGCTGACGATTCTCTTTCTGAGCTTGAAGACGTTCAGCTCCGACGTCGCCGGCAAAGTCGTCGAGAACCGTTCGCTCGTCGAAGTGATGAGCATGGCCTTCATGCTCCTCACCATCATCATCCTCGGCACCGGCGGAAAAATCGGACAAGAGACTCTCGGCACGCTCCTCGGCACGATCGCCGGCTACATCTTCGGCAGAAAGTTGGGCGAGACGTCGCAGCAACAGCCGCAGCAGCAACATCCGACTCCGCCGCCACCGCCGAAGAAGACGGAGACGCATGCCGAGGAGGCGCCGGCTTAAGCGAGCGCGAACTCGCGAATCGGCGTGTGGACTGCGCCCTCCGGATTGAGCCGGCTCGAGAACAGCGTGACGCGGTCGACGGCGAACGGCTCGGACTCGTGCGCGCGCAACGCGCCGTAAAACGTCTCGATGCAGGCGGGCGGCCACGGATCGCGGATGCGCATCAGCGTGAGATGCGGACGGAACTCGTTCTCATCGAACTTCACGCCGGACTCTTGCAGCGCGCCGCGAACCGCGCTCGCCATCGCGCGAAACGGTTCCTCCGGCGTGACGCCCGACCATCCGACGCGCGCATGACGCGGATTCGGAAAGAAGCCGCAGTCCTTGAGTCGCGCTTCGAACTTCTTCACGCTCTTCAACGACTGCTCGACGAGCGGCGCGAATTTCTCGATCGACGCCTCCTGCTGCTCGCCGAGGAACGCGAGGGTGAGATGCTGCGACTCGGGACGCACCCATGCCGCCGGCGGAAGTCGCGACTTCACGCGAGAGACACGTTCGTTCGCTTCCCGAATCACCGCGTCGGGGAAACGCGTGGCGATGAACAGACGCATGTTGTTGGACGAGAGAGACGTCCGCGATTCTACGCTTTTCGGTCGGCCTGTCCTGCAAGAAATTCGGGCGTGAAGATGCGCGCGATCTCTTCTTCACTGAGGAGCTTCTTCTCGCGAAGGAGCTGCGGGATCGGCGTTCCGATCTTCGCGGACTCCTTGGCGATCTCGGCCGCGCGCGCGTATCCGATCAGCGGATTGAGCGCCGTGGCGAGCGAAGGGGAGTTGATGTAGTAGTCGCGGCAGCGCTCGTAATCCGCTTCGATGCCGCGAATGCATTTCTCGATGAAGACCGGCAGGTAGTTCTTCAGGATCTCGATCGAGAACGTGATCTCGAACGCCATCAACGGCATCATCACGTTCAGCTCGAGCTGCCCGGCCTGCGACGCGTAGTCGATCGCCGTCGCCGCGCCGATGATGTGAAAGAGCACCTGGTTCATGCACTCGAGCATCGACGGATTCACTTTGCCCGGCATGATCGAGGAGCCCGGCTGCACGGCCGGAAGGATGATCTCCGCGAGTCCGGTGTGTGGTCCCGACGCGAGCAGCCGCAAATCGTTCGTGACGCGCGTGAGCTCCAGCGCGAGACTGCGCAGCGCCGCCGAAACGGCGACGACGGGAAGCTGCGATTGCATCGCTTCGCGCAGATCGGGCGTCGACTCGACGGCCACGATCTCGTTGAGATAGCGCACGACCGCGTATCGATAGCCGACCGGCGTGTTGATGCCCGTTCCCGTCGCTGTGCCGCCGATGCCGAGGAGACGAAGCTCGCTCGCGGCGTCGCGGAGAAGATCCGTGGCGCGTCGCGTCGCCGCGCCGTACGCGCTGAACTCCTGGCCGAGCGTCACCGGCACCGCGTCCTGCAAATGCGTGCGGCCCGACTTGATCACGTCCTTGAACTCGTCGCCCTTTTCGTCGAGCGCGTTCGCGAGCGCGTCGAGTTGCGGGAAGAGGTGATCGAGCAACAGCAGCGTCGCGATGCGGATCGCGGTCGGGAAGACGTCGTTCGTCGACTGCGACATGTTGACGTGATCGTTCGGATGCACGCCGGGACCGGCGAGGTTCGCGATCACTTCGTTCACGTTCATGTTGAACGACGTGCCGGCGCCGGCCTGAAAGACGTCGACGACGAAGTGCTTCTTGTAGTTCTCGAAGTCGCCGAGGAGCTTGTCGCATGCGCCGACGATGGCGTTGCATGTCGCGTCGTCCATTGCCCCAAGCTCGCGATTCGCCAGCGCGGCCGCGCGCTTCAGATGAATGAAGGAGCGAGTGAAGACCGGATGCGCGCGCAGTCCGCTGATCGGATAGTTCTCGACCGCGCGCTGCGTCTGCGCGCCGTACAATGCGTCGTCCGGAACCTGGACTTCGCCGAGGGTGTCGCGTTCGGTTCTCACGCCTTCAACGCCTCCAGTTTCGCCTTCGACTCTTCGAAGACGTTCTTGTGCAGCGATTGTCCGTGTGCATCCATCGTGACAATCGCCATGAAGTCTTCGACCCACAGATGCCAGATCGCTTCGGGAGATCCGAGGTCGAGCCAGTCGACGCCGTCGACGCGTTTGATGGATGCGGCGCACACTTGCGCGGCGCCGCCGATCGCGTGGAGGTAGACCGCGCCGTACTCTTTGCACGCGGCGAGTGTTTTCTCGCCCATGCCGCCTTTGCCGATCACGCCGCGAATCTTGTAGTCGCGAATCACTTCATGCTGGTAAGGCTCTTCGCGCGACGACGTCGTCGGTCCCGCCGCTTTGCAGATCCACTGATCGCCCTCTTTCACCATCACCGGGCCGCAGTGGTAAATGATCTGCCCTTCGAGATCGACGGGCGGCTTCGTGCCTTCGTGAATGCGGTGGTGAACGGCGTCGCGGCCGGTGTAGAGGCGGCCGGTGATCGAGACGGTGTCGCCGACGTTCAGCGAGCGAATGGTGGCTTCATCGATGGGGGTGGTGAGCTTTACCTGAGCCATCCTTCGATGCTATCGCTTTTGGGATTCCGTGCGTGTGGCACGACTCGCAGACGGCCTTGGCTCCGCCGGTCGAACTGACCGGCGTCACGAGCAGCATTCACGGCGCGGCGGCGACGCCGCCCGGGAATCCAACGGGTGGTGGCGGCGGCGGAATCGCTTTCTTCTTCGGCGGATTGGGCGGGAAGTGAAACGCGGCGACGAGCAAGAGAGTCGCGAGTGCTGCGGACTTCATGCTCCTTTAGACGATCAATAGAGCCAGTTGGAAACTTCGCCGTTCGCTTCGAGCTCCGCGCCGCGGCGCCGGTACGCCCAGCACATGTACGCGACGCTCACGAAGTACGACGCCGGCAGCCGGTTCTGCGTTCTGATCTTGCACGCGAGCAGCGTCGTGTTGCCGCCGAATCCCATCGGTCCGATGCCGCTCTGATTCGCTTTCTCGACGACGCGTTTCTCGAGGTCGGCGAGCGTCGCGTCTTCGTTCGTGTCGTCGAGCTCGCGCAGCAGTTGTTCCTTCGCGAAGTTGTAGCCCGTTGCGCGATCGCCGCCGATGCAGACGCCGAGGATGCCGGGGCCGCAGCCCTGGCCCTGAGCCTGGAGGATGCAGTCGAGGATCGCGTTCTCGACGCCTTTGAGATCGCGTCCGCCGAAACGCGGATCGGGGAGCGAGTACTGCGCGTTCATGTTCTCGCAGCCGCCGCCTTTGAGCATCAGCTTCACTTCGACGTGCGGCTCGCGCCATTGATGAAAGTGAAAGACCGGCGAGCCGGGTCCGGTGTTGTCGCCGGTGTTCTTGCCGGTGACGCTGTCGACGCTGTTCTGCCGCAGATAGCCTTTCTTCGTCGCCGCGCGGACGGCTTCGGTCGCCGTCTCTTCGAATTCGATCTGGTCGTAGCCGACCGGCGTTTGAACGTAGAAGAGGATCGTGCCGGTGTCCTGGCAAAGCGGGAGCGAGCTGTCTTTCGCGAGACCGATGTTGCAACCGATGACGTTGAGCGCGACGTCGGCGTTCGATCCTTCCGTTTCGTTCTTGCGCGCGGCGTTGATCGAGCGGACGACGTCGTCAGGAAGGATCGTGGATGTGCGGCGAATCAGCTCGAGGATGCTGTCGAAGAGCGCGGACTCGGTCGACGGGTGGTGGATGGGGGCGGTGGCGGTCATGGATTAAGTTTATCCCGGGGGATCCTTCGCCGCGCTGCGCCGGCTCAGGATGACAGTGATTTAAACTGCCCCCACATGTTGCGCGATCCGGTCGACGGCTTCCGCTGGCGCAGTCACGAGATCACGCGCGTCGAGGGCTTCAGCGACGCGGTGTTCGGATTCGCCGTCACGCTTCTGATCGTGTCGCTCGAAGTGCCGCAGACATCGACCGAGCTCCTGCACACGATGCGCGGCTTCGGCGCGTTCGTCATGACGTTCCTCATTCTCGCCGGGATCTGGTACGCGCAGTTCGTGTTCTTTCGCCGGTACGGACTCGAGGATCGCGTCACCGTCGTCCTCAATCTCATCCTGCTGTTCACCGTTCTCTTCTTCGTCTATCCGCTGAAGTTTCTCTTCAGCGTCCTGATCGGCGATCCGCTGATGAGGGGCAAGGTGATGACGGCGCACGGGCTCGAGCTCATCGTCTTGCCACAACACAAGCCGTGGATCTTCGTCATCTTCGGGATGGGCTTCATCTCCATCTTCAGCGTCTTCACGCTGCTCTACCGTCACGCCTGGAAGCAGCGCGTGCGCCTCGATCTGAATGCGTTCGAGATCTACGAGACGCAACACAGCATGAAGCGCATGCGGATGTCGATCATCGTCGGCGCGATGTACTTCGCCGTGGCGTTTTTGAACTCGCTGCCGAAGAACACGCCGGCGCAGCGACGGATCGTGGAGACGTTTGCGATCGTCCTGTTCTTCGGTTTCGTGTCGATGATCTTCCTGATGCTGCGGTTGCGGCGCGAAGGGAATCGCGTGCGCAAGGAGTGGACGACGAAGCGCGAGAATCAAGCCGAGGAGATGGAGTAGCGATGGCGACGAAACGCTATCCACTGGAGCCCGGCGGAGCGCCGCGCGTCGAAGTGTCGTGGAACTGGAACTTCAAGAACGTCGTCGTGAAGGTGGACGGTTTGGAAGTCGGCCGCATCGCTGATGCCACCGAGTTGCAAGCCGGACGTGACTTCGCGCTAGCCGACGGCTCGTCGCTTCGCGTGCAGCTCGCTTCGAAGTTTCACGCGAAAGAGCTCGTCGTGATGCGCAACGGCGAGCCGTTGCCGGGATCGAGCAACGATCCGATGACGATGGTGAAGACGGCTGCCGGCATCCTCCTCATCGTCGCCGTCATCAACCTCGCGGTCGGCGCGTTCGAGTATTCGACCGATCCCGACGGCGCGATCGGCTCCGTCATCGAAGGACTGATTTACGGGTTCCTGGCGTGGCGCGTCTCAAAGCGCGGCATCATCGCGCTCGTGATCGCGATGGTGCTCTACGCCGCCGACACGGTCCTCACGTTGATGGCGATCGCGCAACGGCCCGGCGGCGGCGTGCACAGCGTCTTCATTCGCGTGATCGTGTTCATCGCGCTCTTCAAGGCATTCGGCGCGATTCGCGAGTTGAAGTCGCGCTCGGAGATGCTGCCGCCGATGCCGGCGTAAAGGTCGCTCGCGCGCTCTTCTTGCACTCGGAATTCGAGGCAAAATTTGCACGTTTGTCAATGTGAGTCCAGTTGACTCAATGTGAGGCAAACCATGAATTTCAATAAGCTTACGGTCAAGGGTCAGGAAGCGGTCGTCGACGCCCAGAATCTCTCCCGCGACGCCGGCAACCCCGAAGTCACGCCGGAGCACCTCCTTCTTGCCCTTCTGCGGCAGGAAGGCGGAATCGTCTCCCCGATCCTCAACAAGCTCGGCCAGAACCCGGCGACGATCGAGGCTGAAGTCGCGGCGGAGGTCGCGAAGTTCTCGAAAGTCGGCGGCGCGTCCGCGGAGCCGATGACCGGATCGTCGCTGCGCAAAGTGTTCGACGCCGCGTTCAAATCGGCCGACGACTTCAAAGACGAATACGTCTCGACCGAGCATTTCCTCATCGCCATCTCGCAGGAAAAATCATCGACGGCCGCGCGCATCCTCGCGCGTCACGGCATCGTCCCCGACGCCGTGCTCAAGGCGCTGCAGTCGGTGCGGGGCACGCAGCGCGTCACCGATCAGAATCCCGAAGACAAGTACCAGGCGCTCGAGCGCTACGCGCGCGATCTCACGCAGCTCGCGCGGCGCGGCAAGCTCGATCCCGTCATCGGACGCGATGAAGAGATCCGCCGCGTCATCCAGGTTCTCTCGCGACGCACGAAGAACAATCCCGTGCTCATCGGCGAGCCGGGCGTCGGAAAGACCGCGATCGTCGAAGGTCTCGCTCGTCGCGTCGTCGAAGGCGACGTCCCCGAAGGTCTCCGCAACAAGCGCGTCGTCTCCCTCGACCTCGCCGCCATGATCGCCGGCGCGAAGTATCGCGGCGAGTTCGAAGATCGGTTGAAAGCGGTCATCAAGGAAGTCGAGGAGAGTGAAGGCAACGTCATTCTCTTCATCGACGAGCTGCACACGCTCGTCGGCGCCGGCGCCGCGGAAGGCGCGATGGACGCGTCGAACATGCTCAAGCCCGCGCTCGCGCGTGGCGAGCTGCGCGCGATCGGCGCGACGACGCTGAACGAATACCAGAAGCACATCGAAAAGGACGCGGCGCTGGAGCGCCGCTTCCAGCCGGTGCTCGTCGGCGAGCCGACGGTCGAAGATACGATCGCGATCCTTCGCGGATTGAAGGAGCGCTACGAAGTGCATCACGGCGTGAAGATCACCGACGCCGCGATCGTCGCCGCAGCGACGCTCTCGCATCGCTACATCACCGATCGGTTCCTGCCCGACAAAGCGATCGACCTCGTCGATGAAGCGGCGTCGCGTCTCCGCATCGAGCTGACGTCGAAGCCGCAGGAGATCGACGAGCTGTCACGTCGCATGACGCAGCTGCAGATCGAGAAGCAGGCGCTCGCGCGCGAGCACGATGCCGCGTCGAAACAGCGCCTCGACGTGATCGAAAGCGAGATCGCGGAACTTCAGGAAAAGATCGCCGGACTCACCGCGCAGTGGGAGAGCGAGAAGGGTGTGATCTCGACGATCGCGCAGGCGAAGGCGAAGCTCGAACAGGTTCGCGACGACGCTGCGCGCGCCGAGCGCGAAGGCAGCCTGCAGCGAGCCGCGGAGCTTCGCTATGGCGAACTGCCGCAGCTCGAGCGCGAAGTCGCCGGCGCGAGCGCGAAGCTCGCGGAGATGCAGAAGAACGGCGCGATGCTGAAGGAAGAAGTGACCGACGAAGACATCGCGCAGATCGTCTCGAAGTGGACCGGCGTGCCGGTGACGAAGATGCTCGAGTCGGAAGTGCAGAAGCTCGTGCACATGGAGTCGGCGCTGCAGCAGCGCGTCATCGGTCAGGAAGAAGCGATCGCCGCGGTCTCGAACGCCGTGCGCCGTTCGCGCGCCGGTCTCAAAGACCCGAGCCGTCCGATCGGATCGTTCATCTTCATGGGTCCGACCGGCGTCGGAAAAACGGAGCTGGCGCGCGCGCTGGCCGAGTTTCTTTTCGACGACGAGAACGCCATGGTGCGCATCGACATGTCGGAGTACATGGAGCGCCATTCGGTCGCGCGTCTCATCGGCGCGCCGCCGGGATACATCGGCTACGACGAGGGCGGGCAGTTGACGGAAGCGGTTCGCCGCCGGCCGTATTCAGTCGTGTTGTTCGACGAGATCGAGAAGGCCGCGCCGGAAGTCTTCAACGTCTTTCTGCAGATTCTCGATGACGGACGCCTCACCGACTCGAAGGGGCGCGTCGTCAACTTCAAGAACACCGTGATCATCATGACGTCGAACATCGCGGAAGAAGACTTGCCGCGCCGTTTCCGTCCGGAGTTCCTCAACCGCATCGACGACATCATCGTCTTCCACTCGCTCGATTTGCCGCAGATCAAACGGATCATCGAGATTCAGCTGAAGCGCCTGTCGAAGCTGCTCTCCGATCGGGGACTGACGATCGACATCAGCGACGCCGCGAAGGAGCACCTCGCTCGCGAGGGTTACGACCCGGCATTCGGCGCGCGGCCTCTGAAGCGCGCGCTGCAGCGCGAGATCATCGATCCGCTGGCGATGAAGCTGCTCGAAGGAAAGTTCAACGCCGGCGACATCGTGTTCGCGAATATGAAGGACGGAGAGCTCGAGCTGTCACTCGAACCGGAACCGACGATGGTTCATTGAATCAAAGGACTGAGGACTGAGGACTGAGTACTGAGGGGTCGCCTCTCTCAGTCCTCAGCCCTCAGTCCTGTTTTTTCATCTCGGCAACGACAACGACGTCCTGCCATTTCGATAATCGGTCGTGGTGATGAACGCCCACATTCGCACGTCGTCGGGAACGTGTTCCGCGGGCTCGATGACGAACGTCGCCGGCTCGCCTTTGTAATCGAAGTCGTGATCGAGCGCGGTCGTCGTCGCGTAGCCGATCGGCCACAGCGGATACGATTTCTCGCCGATGACCGTTCCGCTGCGCGACGCGATCGCGCGCACGCGGAACGACGCCGGCACCGGCTTGCCGAAAAACCAGACGCGCAGATTCATCGGCGCCGTCGTCGGCACGTCGGGAATGGTGATGCGGCCTCGCGCGAACTGGTCCTCCGTGATCGCGGGAATCGAGAGCGGTGGCAGCGCGCCGGGATCGTCCGTGCGTCGCACGACTGTCGAGAACTGCAGTTGATTCACCTGTCCGCGCGGCGCGGCGACGAGGATGTACGGCGGTTTCCCCGGCTCGAGCGCGAGCGCGACGCTCTTCCCGGGCGCGAGGTCGAACGCGCAGCTCGGCGTGAGCGCGCACGAGCTGGCGACCGCGTGGACCGGCGTTGTGCCGCCGTTGCGCATCGACTGATCGATGCGGAAGCGAAGCCCCGCCGGCCCGTTCCACTCCTCCGTCGTGCCGCCGAGGGGCAGCAGCACGAGCTCGGGGCGATCGCGCGTTCGCGCCAGCGCGCGCTCGCTCAGCCACGCGTCGCCGGCGACGCGGACCGGCCGATACCACTTGCGCAAGGAGCGCGCGAGACTCGTGTCGGGAGCGAGGTGATAGGCGTAGACGTAGTCGACATCGAGCGACCACATCGCAGCGTCGATCGTCTCGACGTCGACCATCGGCGACGGATTGCGAAATCCGATCGGAAAGAGTCCGCTGTCCGCTTCGTAGTTGTTGACGTCGACGAGCCGCCGCTCCATCGCCGCGTAGTCGACGGCGTGCCACAAGACGGAGATGTTTCCTCCACGCGGCAGATGAACCGCGACGACGGCGACGATCGTCGAATCACGCCGCGCCGGATCGACGCCGCGCACGAAGCGCTCGATCGCCGGCTCAACCGAGCGGTAGCAAATCGTGAGGTAAGCGAGGTTCCCGACTAAAGCCGCCGCAAGAATCCAGTGGAGGACAGG
>Ga0105245_10002003_pt1 | contig 18489 bp, 13 predicted proteins | sample KBSM54metaG_FD_81523 | JGI IMG/M metagenome (GOLD analysis project Ga0105245, IMG submission 81523) | Miscanthus rhizosphere microbial communities from Kellogg Biological Station, Michigan, USA - KBS M5-4 metaG | ecosystem: Host-associated > Plants > Roots > Rhizosphere > Soil | place...
CTGCTTGGTCTCGTCGCTTTCGGTCGAGATGTCGACCGCCTCCGGCGCGCAACCCTGCATGCGGTAGGCGAGCTCATAAGAGGCGATGCGGGCTGAGAGCTCGCTGCTCCCCGGATAACGCTCCGCGTGCTCTTGATTCAGTTTGGCGAGCTGATCCAGCCGGGCGCGTTCGCGATCGAGGTTAGTGTACTCCGACGACGGCGACAGATCGAGGACAGGGTCGCCCTGTGAACGGAACACCGTACCCTGGTAGGCCGCCGGCAAGTAGCCGGAGCCCCAGTTCTGTGGGCCGCCATACGGACCGCCGCGCTGATCGAACAGGACCACGTAGGCGGGCAGGTTCTGATTAACGGTGCCTAGACCGTAAGTGACCCACGATCCGACGCTCGGGTAACCCACTAGAATGTTGCCGGTGTTCCATTCGAGATGCGAAAGCGTGTGGTCATTAGAAGTGCCGTGCGCGGAGTGAATAAACGCCAGGTCGTCGACGATGGTGCTGATGTGCGGGAAGATCTCCGACACCCATGCGCCCGACTGGCCATATTGTTTGAAGCTGAAGGGGGTCTTCATCAATGGCCCGGGGTTGCCCTGGCGGACGATGATGTCGCCATGGCCTTCCATCGGCATCCGATTGTATTTTTCAAGAGCCGGTTTGTACTGGAAAGTATCGATGTGGCTCATGCCTCCGCACACGCGCGGGCCAATGCGATAGAAAGTTGTTGCAGTCAAACTGTCGTTGGTCGGATTATCTAGTTCGTCGCCGGCGATTTGTTCGACGATGAACTGGTTGAACGGCTTGTCCTCGTTGAACGCCTTGATCACATAATCGCGATAGCGCCAGGCGTTGGGGATGTCGCGATCGTATTCGAATCCTGAACTATCCGCGTAGCGCACAACGTCCAGCCAGAATCGGCCCCAGCGCTCGCCGTAATTCGGCGAAGCTAGCAGCTTATCCACTAACTTCGAATAGGCGTCGGGCGAATCGTCCTTGACGTAGGCCTCAACCACTTCAGTAGGAGGCAGCAGTCCGATTAAATCCAGGTACACGCGGCGAATCAGCGTTCGCTTGTCCGCGACAGGAGCGGGCTCGAGTCCCTTCGCGTCCAGCTCTTTCTTAACGAACGCGTCGATCGGATTCTTGGTCCAGCGCGCATCGCTCACGGCCGGCTTCGCATAGCGGACAGGCTTCTTAAAAGCCCACCACTCGCGATCGCGATCCTGAATCACACGCTCTTTGTAGCCGGGGAAATTTGCTGGAAGGTAAGACAAGTCAGCGGGTATTGCTTGCGTAGCGGGAGCAGCCGAGGTAACCACACCATTGTCCGAAGTTCCCGACGCACCCTGATCGATCCAATTTTTCAGTACAGCGATTTCTTCGGGCGTCAGCTTCGGCACGGGCGCCATCGGCATCTGGGGCTTGACGGTTCCGGTCGCGCGCTTGATCAGCAGGCTGTCGTCCGCGTGGCCCGGAGTAATCACCGCGCCCGAGTTGCCACCCTGCAGAATGCTGGCACGGGTTCGCAAATCAAGATTGCCCATCTGGACGTCGCCGCCGTGGCATTGGGTGCAGCGCTGCACGATTGCGAGGACGTCTTTGTCGGTTACCGGCGCCGTCTGCGCGAACAGGCCGACGCCAGCCATCGCGGACAGAAGCAGCCACTGAGCTACACGATTCGCATTAGGCAGGTGAGCCATTTCCATCTCCCGGGATGAAATTTAACCCATGTACAATCTACTCCATGGAAGTGCCGGGCGCAATTGTCGACCGGCATACCAGTGAATAGCTGGATGCGTCGCGAACTTTAACGTGGTATTGGGTTTACCGGCCGCGGCCGGCCGGCGAACGGGGCCCAGGCGACGCCGGTGCGGCCGAGGGAGAAACGCCGCCACCTCCGCGCATTCCGCCGCCACCACCGAAGGCTCCGCTAGGCGTTCCAGCCCCTAGATTCCGGGCTCCGGGGCCGAATGAGGCCGGAGATGATCCTCGTCCCATTGGCGTGCCAAGGCCGGGGCTCGCCACCACGCTGCGTCGCGGGACGTAGGCGGCCCACACCATTGCGGGGCTATAGAAAGGTGAACCAAAGGGACTCCAATAAACACCGTTGGCCGGGAGGAACGTAAACATGCCGAAGTATGGATTCCACGACCAAGCGCCAGGGTTGTTCGTGAAGCCGGAAGCATAGCTTGAGTTGGATGTCACGCGCGCGGAGATCACGTTCGCGGCCGCAACGTATTCTGCGCGGCGCGAGCTCCAGCGATAGAACGCGTCGGTCTCTTTCGCATCAAACTTGGAATCCGCAAGCTTGGCGCTAGCGAGATCGATCTGATGCCCCTTGCGCGCGGTGACGTTTTCCGAGCCCGAGCTAACCCGCGCCTGTCCCTCATAGACTCGCAGGCTGGCGGGACTCGCGTCGATGCGGAAAAGACCCTTCTTGGCGAGCTCCATGTGAACGCCCGAGGCTTCAAATGTAATCGCATTGTGCTCCAGCAATTCGCCGACTTCTACCAGCGCCGAGCCCGATACGACTTCCAGACGGGTATCGGCAAGCGCGTTCGAGAGCATGCGAACCGAACTGTTCTCCGCCATCCGCAGGAAGACGCCGGGAGTGAGCAGGATCTCGGCACGCCCTTCCGCGGTAGCCACCAACTGGCCCGCTTTCACGTCCGGAAATTCCGCGAACCTGGGATGTACCGCGGTACCGTCGATGGAGACGTCACCTTCGGCGTAATGGATTACTCCGGAATGGGCCGAGATGACCGACTGCGCCCACGCGCCCGGCGCGAGACTCATCACCAAAATAGCGGCGCCGGCAGCGCTGCAAGGAATCGCGCGAGCAATGACCATTTGAAGGTGCTCCTGCACAATCATGCGCCTATTTGCGAGCGGACGTCAACCACCCTGCGTCCCTCGGGTTCCCTATGCCACACTGATGGGTGATGCTGCTCTCCGCCGGAACATTCATGGCCGGAATTGTTGTGGCGATCGCCGTCGGTGTGGCCGTCACTGCGGCCTGGTTTCGCGCACGCGCGGCCGCTCAAGCGGCGCAGGTGGCCACCGATGCTACACGCCCAATTGCCGATACGCTGGCGCGCATCGAAACCCACATGCGTGATATCGAAGCCCAGCGTCAACATATGTTGGGCGGCTTGGAACACCAACTTGGCGCGTTAAGTAAGGAAACCGTGGCGCTTTCGCAGGCATTGCGCGTGCCGAATGCTCGCGGGCGTTGGGGGGAACTCACGCTGCGCCGCGTGGCGGAGTTGGCGGGCATGGTCCCGTACTGTGATTTCTATGAACAGGAATCGGGCGCGGCCCAGCGTCCGGATATGCTGGTGCGCCTTCCCGGCGGCCGTGTGCTGGCCGTCGACGCCAAGGTTCCGCTAGCCGCGTATCTGGATGCGGAAGCCGCTACCGAAGCACCCGCCCGCGATGCCGCACTTGCGCGGCACGCGCAGCAGCTCAACCGCCACGTTACCCAGTTGAGTGGCCGCGAATATTGGGCGCAGCTTCAGCCCGCGCCCGAGATGGTGGTTCTGTTCCTGGCCGGCGATCATTTTCTGGCGGCGGCGCTAGAGCGCGATCCCGAACTGCTGGATCGCGCCCTCACGAAGAAGATTTTGATCGCGACACCAGTGACTCTGATCAGCGTTCTGAAGGGGGTTGCGTACGGCTGGCGCCAGGAGAAGCTCGCGAAGAACGCCGAAGAGCTGCGGCGCATCGGAGCTGAGTTCTATGACCGGCTGCGCGCTTTCGCGGAAGTGTATGCCGACTCCGGGCGTCATCTGGCGCGGGCTCTTGATTCCTACAACCGCTCGGCAGGGACGTGGGACGCTCGCGTGCTTCCGTCGCTGCGGCGCATGAGCGAACTTGGCGCTGGCGGTGGCCAGGCGCCGCCACAGATTCTGCCCGTGGATGGCGCGGCGCGCAATCCACAGTCCCTTGCTCCACGTCCGGACGTTCAGTTGCCGGAAGCATGACGCGAAATTTCTTCCTATATCTCTCGCAACAGCGGCGTCTGCGGCACTGGATGGAAACTTCGCCCGTAGCGCGGAAGCTCACCGGCCGTTTCATCGCCGGCGAAACTCTTGACGACGAATTGAGTGTGAGCGCCCAACTGCAGGGGCAGGGGGTCATGACCGCCCTCGATCACCTCGGCGAGAATGTGACTTCGCTCGAAGAGGCCAGTGGATCGGCGGCGGCTTACCTTCAGGCACTAGATCAAATTGCCGCGCGCGGACTGCCGGCCACGGTCTCGATCAAGGCCACGCATTTCGGCATGGATGTGTCGGAGACCGCGTGCTATGAGAACGTCCTCCGCGTCGCGGCGCGCGCGCGCGAAATCGGCAGCCGGGTTGAGATCGATATGGAAGGCACCCGCTATACCGAACGTACGCTCGCCTTGGTGACAGCCGTGGCACGCGAAGTGGGAGACATCCGCATCGCGATCCAGGCTTATTTATTTCGGACTCCGGCGGATATCGAACGCCTGAACCAACTTGGCGTCCGCGTGCGGTTATGCAAGGGCGCATACAACGAGCCGGCGAGCCTTGCTTATCCCAACAAAGCCGATGTCGATCGGAGTTACGTCGCGCTCATGCACCGGCTATTCGACCAAGGGACCGATCCGGCGATCGCGGGTCACGACCCCCGAATGATTCGGGAAGCCATCCGTTATTCGCGCGAGAAGGGAATCACTCCGGATCGTTTCGAATTTCAGATGCTCTACGGGATTCGCCGCGATTTGCAGCGCCAGGTGGTCGACCAAGGTTTTCGGCTGCGCGTCTACGTGCCGTATGGCACCGCGTGGTATCCGTATTTCATGCGGCGTTTATCGGAACGTCCCGCAAACGTGCTGTTTGTCGCTCGCAGTTTATTCCGCTGACGTCGCGACCGGCACCTGCTCCACGATCTCGATGCCGAACGCGTCGACACCGATTACCTTGCGCGGATGATTTGTGAGCAGGCGGATGGTAGTCAGCCCCAGGTCGGCAAGGATCTGCGCGCCGATGCCGGTTTCGTCCTGCGGCGGCGCGTGACTGTCCATTTCAGGACCCGCGGGCTGATAGTGCTTCCTCGCGCCAAGTCCGGTTTGGTGCAGGTACACCAGCACGCCCGCGCCTTCCTCCGCGATCTTGGCGAGCGAGGCTTGCAGCGTCCGCCGGCAGTCGCATTGCGTGGATCCGAATACATCGCCCATCAGGCAGCGCGCGTGCATGCGCACCAGCACGTTTGGTTGACGCGCAACTTCGCCCCGCACTAAAGCCAGGTGTGCCTCGCCATTAATGGGGCTGACGTAGGAGACGGTTTTGAAAGACCCGAATTCGGTCTCGATGCAGCCTTCGCTGCGCCGCTCGACCAGTTGTTCGGTCTCCAGCCGGTAGCGGATCAGGCTGGCAACCGAAATCATCTTCAGGCCATGTTGCGCGCAAAACTCGGTCAGTTGCGGCACGCGTGCCATGGACCCGTCGGGGTTCATGATTTCGCAGATGACGCCGCCAGGCTCAAAGCCCGCCATGCGCGCCAGGTCGACTGAGGCCTCGGTCTGGCCCGCGCGCACCAGCACTCCGCCGGCGCGCGAGCGCAAGGGAAACACATGGCCCGGACGCGCCAGATCGGACGGTTTCGCGTTGGGCCGCATAGCCACGCGAATGGTGTGGGCCCGGTCCGCAGCGGAAATTCCGGTGGTCACGCCCAGGGTGGCGTCGATCGATTCACAGAAGGGTGTTCCGAAGCGCGAGGTGTTGTTAGGCGACACCAGCGGCAGGTGCAAAGTATCGCAACGTTCGGGAGTCAGCGCCAGACAGATCAGTCCGCGGCCGTGCGTCGCCATGAAGTTGATGGCCTCGGGCGTGATGCAGTCGGCGGCCATGGTGAGATCGCCTTCATTCTCGCGGTCTTCGTCATCGACCACCACCAGCATGCGCCCGGCGCGCAACTCCTCAATAGCCTCGGGAATCGTGGCAAATGGCTTCACTGTTTATTAGGATAACAAGTCGCTGCGAACCCACCCACGCGCCGCGTTTACAGCCCCAGCCGCTTGTCGAGCTCGGCGGAAACCGCCACTATACGCTCGGGGTTGCGCATCAGGTTGCGGACGCCATCGGTGCCGAAGTTGTCATAGAGCGCGTCCACCGCTTCGAGGGCCAGCGAATATGCGATGCGGGCGCTTTGGGTGTCCAGTCCGGACCATCCCCGGCGCAGCGCTTCCAGTTTCGGCAATTGTCCGGCCTTCGCCATCGCCGCGAGTTGCGCACGCGCTTGCGGAGGCAGCGTCTCGCCGGATAATTTTTGCGCCATGCCTTCTTGCAGCCAGGATGGCCATTCGCCCAGCATCGCCAGACAGGCGTGCGTGGTCTCGTGAGCCAGGACCTGCTCCTGGCGCGCGTCCATTTGCTGTCCGTTCATCACTGGCACGCGGATGCGCCCGTCGTATTGCCCGCCGCTCCACTCAGCCGCGTCGGTGGCCTTTTTATACGCGTCCCGGCTCTGTATGATGGTCACGATTTTTTCTTCCGCCGAGCAACCCAACTGCTGCGATACTCGCGAGAAGGCGCTATCCACGGCGCCAACCATGCCGCGCGCCGTCTCAATCGGAACCGTATCCGCGTCGTAACGCAGAACCACGCGGACCCCGTATAGTTTTTCGCCGCTCTGGTCGTGGGTCTGCTCTTTCTCGACGCGGTGGTACAACTTCTCGATATCGGGATTGGGCGCCAGATCCAGTGACTCGCGCCAAAATTCCAAAGCACGCTTGGCTTCGTCGGCACGCCACGCGGCGACACCCGCCATCGAGAGCAACGCGGGATCGCGCCGCTTCTGGATTTCGGGCTCCAGGATCGCCAGCGCTTTTCCCGGCTGGTTGGCTTCGATCAGCTGATCGGCTTGGGCCAGGATGACTCTGGCAGACGGCGGCAGGGTGGAGCGTGCGCCTTCCGGAGCCTTGAGCGCTTCGATCGAGGCGGCATTCCGCGCGGCAGCCAACGCCTCATTCACGGTGACCCAAGCAGCTTCCTTACGGCCTTTGTCGAAGGAATCCAGGCCCGCAATGGCGGTGGCCGGCAGATATCCTTCGATCTGCCGCCCTCCCACTTCAACCGCCACCTTGTAGCAGGGAACCTTTTCGCCGGAGAGTGCAAAGCGCAGCTTTACCGGAGCTCCTGCAGTCAACTGTTGCACGATTGGAGCGTCGGCTGCGCAACCGGAGCGCAACGCAGTACTGTCTTCTTTGACGCTGACAGCACCAGACGTCTGTCCGTTCATCAGACTTATGGCTATTAGCAGCGCAAGCAATAGTCCCATAGTTCGAGAATACGGGTGAATGGCGCGGAAAGCGCTCCGGCGAATACCCTATGTTGCATTAAGGTGAAACTTGGTACAGCGTCCCGGCGGAGTTGGTCAACACCGGCTTCAAATGGGGGTCGCTGCGGACCGCCGCCAGAACCTGATCGATATCGCTGCCTTCGGTGAAGCGTGAAAGGTCGTCAGGAGTGGAATAAAGATACTGCAGCCCGCGCGTCCGGCAATACGGCGCCGCGTTCTTGTAGGCATTGATGATACTCTGCTGGTCGTCCGCGTACCACCAGCGGGGCATCAGCAGGATCGAATTACCGCGATGGCCCGACGTAAGGTAGAGCAGGGGATCGTCGTTAGAAAGCACAGTGGCGCCTTCTGGCAGGTTCACTGCCATCCAACGGTAGTCGGCGCGGCGCTCGGCGACTTTGGAACGCTCCTGGCCAGCCACTTGGTTGAGCAGCCCAAAAGTCATGTATGCCTGAAGTCCGATTGCGACTGCGACCATTCCCGCCACTCCGGTTGCAAACATCACGGCCACCACTCGCTGAGCGGGATCTTTATGACGCAAAGCTTTTCGCAGCATGCCCATTAAGTGTTCGAGTTCGGTAAACAGTCCGGCTAACAGCAACGGAAACAGAGGAAGCACGAAACGTTCGTTAGGCGGATAGTGCCAGATAGCCAGAATGCCGACTGACAGCAAGCCGAAGACGGCATAGTCTATGGCGATTCCGCGCCTGACTAAGCGCACGACGCCGGCCAGCATTGCCACAGCGATTACCTGGGTCAAAATCTTCAACGGCAGAAATGCTACAACCTTCGGCAATACTAAAGAACCCATGCCATACAGAATCTGATCGATATTTTTCCAAAGAACGATCCCGAGGTTGTCGAGCCCCACCGTCGCCTTTTCAAACGCCATGTAGTCGACGTAGTAAAGCAGCGACATGTCGTGCGACTGCGGCAGATGCGAGCGCGACCACCAGGACCATGCGACGACTGCGGGCAGTGAAGTGGCCAGAAACAGCGCGGCTCTACGGAAGTCGCGCCTCCACAGGAGGACTGCCGGAACCGAGACCACCAGCGCGATCCCCGCCGTTCGCGAGAGATAGGCGCAGGCCGCCGCCAGCCCCGCCAGCAAGATCGCGCCGCTGCCAGGGCGTCGCGCCAGCAGCAGGGCCGCCAGCAGAAAGCACGTGAAGAACACTTCGCTCAGCATGAGGCTGCCGAACAGGACCATATAAGGGCTCAATCCCAGTGCGGCCGTCAGCAGCAGAGCGCGTTCGGGCGGAAACCCGTCCTGCCGGTAGAGCGCCCACGACAGAACGAGAAATACCACCAACCATGGCCAAATCAAGACTGTGGCGGTCGCCAGATTGCCAGGAAAGCTTGGATTGAGCATCCACGCCAGAGATAAATAGGCCGGAAACAGCGGCGGATATTTAGTTTGGTATGGATTCTCGGGCAGGCTGGGAATGCGATATCCCTGACCATGCGCGATGCTCTGAGCGGTTACAAACATGACGGCGTCGTCGTGCAGACGCCCAAAGTCAGGCATGTCTGCGTTCCGCCAAGCAAACTGGGCAGACGGAATCAATAACACGATGAAAGCTAAGACGAGGGCCGCGCGGCGCATCTTGGAACTTCGACCTACGGCTTCCTGAGCTGCTGCCAGTACAGGACGCGCTCCCGTACTAGTCCGAGAACATATTCTATGCAACGGGTGATGAGCAGAATGGTCACGATTCCCAGGCAGAACGTCATCACGATGAATCTGGACCAGTGCTCATAGGTTGAACCCGTCTCCAGCAGTTGCAGTAGACTGCCGAGCACCAGCGATCCGCCGATTCCGGTCAGCGCCGCGTTCATCACCCAGAACCAGCGGCTATGAAAAAACCGTTCGACCCACGATTCCTTGCGCTTGCCGATCTCTTCAGCCAGTGCAATCTCGATCATCTGACTGAGGATATAGCTCGCGCAGAAACACAAGCATGCCGCCGTGCCTAGCAGGTGGCTCACCAGAAAGCGGTAGATCATCCACTCCAACACCGCGCGATGCTGCAGATAGTAAACCACCGGCGGTAACATGAGGACCGTGCTGACCAGCGTCAGCACAGCACCGGCAACATTGAGCGGCCGTGAGGGTCGATATAAGAAGCCGGTTTCGACAATGACCCGCAGGAAACGCAGGCCGTCGCGGATCACATGCAGTTTGGATTCTCCCACCCGCTCGTGATACGGCATGTCGAGCTCGCTGATCTGTATGGCATCCGACATCATGGCTCGTGCGCTCATGGCCGGCGTGAAGTGCAAGCCATTGGGCAAAGGAAACAGATGGGTCAGACTCGACCGGCGTACCACCCGCATGCCACTGGCGGTGTCACGGACCCGGGAGCTGGCGAAGATACTCAAAAGGAAAGCGAAAATCGAATTGCCAACCCGGCGGAGCAGCGGCATCTCGCTTTCCGTATTCAGGCGACATCCTAGGACTACGTCGGTCTTCTTATCCAGAAGCTGGTTGCACAACGGCGCGAAGAACTTCGGATCGCAGGTCCCATCGGCGTCCAGAAAGCCCAGGAGTTCGGCATCCGACTCCATCCAGGCTTCTTTGATGGCGGCGCCGTATCCCTGGTTCTCCGAGAAAACGATTAGCCGGATCAGATCCTTATAGCGAGAGGCGAGTTCCACGGTACGATCGGTGGACCCATCGCTGACCACAGTTACCTCGACGTCCGTCACCGACGAGTGATCCTGTATATATTGCCGGGCTGCGAGCGACCGCTGGATGATGCTTTCGATATTGTCTTCTTCATTCAGCGCCGGGATGGCGATGCCCAATTTCATAGAAGGTCACTCCCAGGGGACTCCCCGATGCCTCACGCCCTCATATCGGTCCACGCCCGGAAAGCGCCGGAAGTAGCCCAGGCCTTAGCGGCTGAAACTATGAAAGCAAAGACACTTTTCCACCGGCGGAGCGACGGCTCCATCCCCGTTCTGTTATCGACTCAAAACCATCGGAGGTTTAGATACTCCTCGCTAAAGCGGGAAGAGTACTGGAACTAAGGCCGTGCATCTTCTTCAAAAACCCAGGCAACTGAGACGATTTCCGGGTCACCTTAGGCCTAACGCCTGATTCTTCTAAAACGGAGGCGATGTTAACTTGGACTCAGCGATAGAGACTGTCGCACTCAGTAGGGAGAGGAAAACTAGGAGACAACATGAAAAACTTTATTTTGAAGTTGAAGGCGATCAAAGATACTCGTGGTCAGGACCTTATCGAATACGCGCTGATGGCCGGCTTCGTTGCCGTGGCCGCCGGTGCGGTTATGCCGGGCGTCGCGTCTAGCATCAGCACCATCTTCTCGAAGGTTGCTTCGGTGATGGCTGTCGCGTCCACCCAGGGTAGCTAATATCCACTTGCCGAATTCGGGGAGCGGGCAACCGCTCCTCTATTCGTTATTGCACGATTCCTGCCTGATCCCCCGACCGCGTCCCCCCAGAATCATCCTCAGTTTAAACGTTACGTGTCTGCTGCCGGAGCTTCCTCAGCGTGCCCTAGCGGACTCGATAAAGAATTCCACCCGCTTCTTCGTGAATAGGCTCGAGCTTCGGGTTAATGGCGGCTTCGCGGAGAACCTGGTCATTGTGGCGCATACCGATCTTGGCCAATAAAACGTAGTCCAGGCGCTGCTGACGGGCGTATTCAGCAATATTCCGATACCGCGAGGCTTCGCCGGCATCTCCGCCGGTGGCTTCAAATTCACGGGGAGGAACCACGAAACTAACCGAGTGGCGCCCGGTGGCGAGGTAGAGTGCCGTGTCGTCCTGCCAGAGGATATTTGCATCCGCCGGCAGATTGTTAGCGATCCATTCGTAGAGGCTCCGAAAGGCCAACGTATTCGCGCGATCGTTGCGAAATAGATTTGGAACCACCCCGACGTCCATGGAAATCTCAAGAACCAGGCCGCCGGTTAGGACGATGACGAGGCAACCGGCAAAGCTGTAAGCCGTCAGACGCCGGGCGGTACTTTGATCGGCGATTGCTTTGCGAAACACTTCCGCCAGATAGACCATTTCGAAACAAAAACCCGCCAAGAGAAGCGGCGCTAACGGCAGCACGAAGCGTTGATTCGGCTGGTAGTGCCAGATCAACAGGATGGCAAGCGATACTCCTCCGAATAACGCGTATAATCGTCCGAAGCCTTGCCGGACCATGCGAGTACAGCCGAGAATCATCGCGAAAGCCAACGGCCACAGGATCAGCTTCGCCAGAAGGCCTTCTTCCATCGCCTGCGGGAATACTAGCGACCCCATAGCCTCCAGCAGTGCATTCAGATTGCGCCCAATAATATGTCCGATGTTGTCCCATCCAACATTCGTCATATAGTATCCGAGATAATTCGTGTAACAGAGGGTAACAACATCTTGTCCGGGAGCAGCATGTGTGCGGCTCCAAATCATCCATCCCGCAATCGCCGGCAGCATTCCCAGAGTGAACCAGAGTGCGCCCCGCGACCGTCTCTTCCAGAGAAAGTAAGCGATCGCAGCGGGGAGAAGCGCGATGCCCGAAGTGCGCGTCAGGTAGCCGGCTCCGGCGATCGCGCCCGCGAGGAGCAATCCGTGCCAGCCATGTGATCGCTCGGCGATTAGAATCGCACCCAGCAGGAACGCCATGAACAGCATCTCCGAGCCCAGGTTCGATACGAAGAATAAGACGTATGGGTTCAGTGCGAACAATCCCACTACTACCCACTTAATGGGAGCTGAATGCGCATGACGCCTGCACCAAAAGTAAGCCAGCATCAGCACTACCGGGAAGCTCAGCCAGGAGAGCATGATTGCCGTACGAAGGTTCGCCGGGAATGCCGGCACCAAGTGCCACGCGAGCGACAAATACAGGGGATACAGAGGTGGATACCTGGTGTCGAAGGGCTGCGCCGGGAGACTCAGTATCCGGTAGCCCGCTCCCTGAGCCAGGGCTTGGGCGTCGATCATATAAACGCCGTCATCCTGCAGAATTCCGAAATGCGGCACGTCGCGATTGAGCCACACGAAGAGCAGGGAGGGAAGGCATAGCAGGATCAGAATTGCGGCAGGCGCGAAGTGGCGCAGGGATCGCGTGGCTTCTCTCGGCGAAGTTTGTACTTGTTCAACCAGCATCGCAAGGCGGACCTATATAGTCAGAATCGGTCACTTTGCCGAGCCACTTTAGCTGGTATCTATTGAATCTTCAGGGCTTTCCGTAGTTCTAGAAATCGCGGGTACATCAGGGACTGCAACAAGGAGTCCGATGCGGGTTGGGGCAGCGGCCACAGTTTCAGCAACGCGCGCGCCTCATCCGTCTTCCCAGCTTGCACCAGCGCTGCCGCGTAGAGCGTGCGCGCAAGACCATCCGCCGCGGGATTCGTGTTCTGGTAGACAGTCCTTAGCTGGTTGAGGTCGTCCGGAATATGAGCATCTCCACGCCAGACTGCCCGCTGGCGCTCCATATTGGCAGCTTGGTCTGGAGGCGCCTTCGCCAACATTGCCGTCGCTTGCTCCCGGCGCCCGGTCGTGTACAACCAAACTGCCTCCCGCCAGAATGCCAGGGGATCATTTTGTTTGGTCAGCAATGCCAGGTACTTCTGCATGAGCCCGTCCGCGCCCGCCAAGTCGCCGCCCAGCCAGTGCGCGTAGGCCGCTTTCATCAGGGGTGCGCCCTTGAGAAAATTCGGATCGCGGGCCGATACCTCCGCAAAGGATTTCTCCGCTTCCGCGAAGCGCCCGTTCATGAAATAGACCTCGCCCACTGAGTCTAGTGCGTTGATCGCTTGATTCGGCATTTGGCCGTAGGCTTCAAAAGTTTTTGCGGCTCCGTCAACGTCTCCGCTCTCACCCTGGGCATAGCCTAAAGAGTTGAGGGCATCGGCGTTTCGCGGATCGATGGCCAGCACACGACGATAAAGCTCCTCGGCTTCGGGATATTTCCGCGCTTGCTGCTCGATTACCGCCAACCCCAGCAGAGGACCGGCGTCATGTGGCGCCAGCCTCACTAATTCGGTGAGAGCCGCGGCCCGGGCGGCTCCGTCTCTGCGCAGTGTGGCGTAGCTGAGCTGAATCTGAGCCCTGTCTAATGGAGTGCGGAGGGACGCGCGCGCCAGAGCCCGTCCCGCCAACTCCGCCGCTACATCGGGCTTCCCGGCTTGAGCCGTCTGCGCGATCCACGAAGCCCATGCGGTCCCGAAATCCGGATCCAGAGCTACTGCGCGCTCAAACTCGCCGCGTCCCCAGGCTGCCGCTGCATCCGGATTCGGCGTCGAGAATGGCCGCGCGCCATCCGAGTCCAGTGTCCGTGCGAGGGCGCTCACCGCGAACAGTGCCGTACCATCCACCGAACCGGTGGCGATCATGCGATGGCGCTCGGCGTCTTCGAGTGCGTATTGGATCCGCAGCGATCCACTCCGCTGAGTGAAGGTGCAATGCAACAACTGGCTGGCTTTTGCGAGTGACGCCGTACCGGCACTCGACACGCGGAGCGGCAAGACATGCGCGCCGGCGGCAAGTTCCTCGGACAGAATGGCGGGTCCGGCATTTGCGACCCAATCGAGCGCCGCGTCTCCCGTCAAATTGGAAAAGGGAAATATCGCGAGCCGTTCCACTGCCCGCTGTGGTGCGCGGGAGCACGCGGGCCCGATCAGGGCCGCGATCGCCACAAGGAGGAAGCGTTTCAGAGGACCTTGGGCTCCGACTCCATGATTTTTTGGAACTCGGGGTCTTTCTGCAGTCCCGCGAACTCAGGATCGTTAATGAATTTCTTGCGCTCTTTAAAACCTTCCTCGAGCGACTTGCGAATATAGTTGAGGGCTTGGTCTTTCATTCCCGCCTTGGCATAGCTTCTCGCCAGGTAGTAAAAGAACATTGGCCGGTCGCCGACTGCCTGATCGCGCACCGTGGTCCCGACTCCGTTATGGTGCTCGAAGATGGTGGGATCGATCGCCAGCGCCTTCTGGTAGTTCTCCGAAGCCAGCTCATATTGTTTGCGCGCAAGGTAAGCCGAGCCCAGATTCGCCAACGTTGACGCCGAGTCGGGCGTTATGCGCAACACCTTTTTGTATTGACCAATCGCACGCCGGTAGGACTGCCGCGAGTAATAGATCGTGCCTAGATTGTTTATCGCCTGGCTGAATTTGGGGTCTAGCTTAATCGCCCTTTGATAGTACCGCGCTGCGCTGTTCAAATCCGTAAGCTGGTGATAGGCGATGCCTATTTTGTTGGACAAAATCGCTGTTTCCGGAGTTTCTCTATAAGTGTCGATGGCCTCGCGATACATCTTGCGCGCCATGAAGATATCGCCCCGTTGCTCGGGCGTAAGTTGAGGGCGGACGGACGGCGGAGGCGCGGAGTCGGAAGTGTTCTGCGCCGGTATCCCCTGCCAGGCGAGAATCAGAATGAAGGAGAGATGCGACATGATAAGCTCCTCCTCTCTAACTATTTACTTTAACACCGAAAACGGAGGAAAGTGCAGGCGATTGCTGGCGGATTGGCCTTAGAACGAGCCTAGCGCGGCGATCAGTGGGCCTTGGCCTTGACCGCCTCACGGCATCGGTCGTTGGTGATGAAGACGTCGCGCGAGTAGCTCTGCATAAGCTTTACTGGTTTGCCGTCGGGCCGGGCAACCCAGATGCGCGTGTCATCATAACTGATCGGCACGGTTTCGCCGGGTGGCGACCAGACCGTCCATCCCTTGTGCACTTTGGTCAGGTGGTTCTTGGACTTGTCTTCCCAGTTCAAGACCCGGGTCTTTTGATAGCCGATCAGGACCTTATCGCCGGCCTCAAAGCAATAGTAATAGTAGCTGGGTCCGAAGAAGCAATTGTCGCAAAGCAGCTCGGCATGGTCGAGCAGCCGGGCTTGAACCTGCGGGCGATCGACTGTAGCTCCGAAGATCGCAGGCGCCGCCAGAAATGCCGATAGACAAACTGCGATCTGCAGAAGGCCAGTATTCAAGTGCAACTTCATCGTCCAATCTTACCCCGCGGCCCAGACACCGTGTAAGGCCGTTAGGCACCTTTGGAGTAAGCCATTTGGGAGGTTACCTAACGGCTGCCGCGTTTGCTAGTATATCGTCTGCGGCTCGAAGGACCTCGCAGTTGTGCCAATTGACATATCTTCTATGTGCCATATCGGCGATCACGATGAAACCTGAGGGCCATACGTTTACTCTTAGAGTTACGGACGTTACTTTGAGGCGGCCAAATCAGTCATTTCTTTAAGCCTTTTTTTGAATGCCAATCAATACTAACGAACCAGAATATAAAACTGTGCCACAAGTGGATCACCAGGACGTGCCCGCGCAACAGCTACCTGCGCCCCCCACTTCCCGAAAACCTAAAAAGCGTGGCCTCATCTGGGTGGTGTTCCTCCTAATCGTCGCCGGTGTTGCGGGGTACGCAGTTTGGCGTGCCAGCCATCCGGCTCCGGTTGCCGGAGGCGCGGGCGGTGGGGGTGGTCGTCGCGGCGGCGGCGCAGGCGGCCAGTTGGGCCCCGTACCGGTAGTCGTTTCAAAGGTCGCGCGCTCCAGCATCCCGGTGTTTTTGAACGGCCTCGGCAACGTGACGGCTTTCTACACGGTAACGGTGAAGTCGAGAGTGGACGGGCAGATCATGAAGGTGGATTTCAATGAGGGCGATCTGGTTCATGAAGGGCAGTTGTTGATAGAAATCGACCCGCGGCCCTATCAGGTGCAACTCGAACTGGCCGAAGGAACTCTGGCGCGCGATCAGGCCATGCTCAATAACGCCAGATTGGATCTGCAGCGTTACCAGACATTGCTCGCGCAAGACGCGATTCCCAAACAACAATTGGATACACAGACCGCACTAGTGGCGCAGTTCGAGGGCAATATCAAGCAGGATACGGCCAATATCGACAGCGCCAAGCTGAATCTGACTTATGCCAAAGTCGTGGCGCCGATTACGGGGGTCGTGGGCCTCCGCCAGGTGGATCCCGGAAACATCGTGCACGCCTCGGACGCGAACGGCATGATCGTCATCACCCAACTGCAGCCGATATCGGTGCTGTTTACTATTCCCGAGGACAACCTTCCGCAGGTCACACAAAAGCTGCGCGCCGGCGCGAAGTTGCCGGTGGATGCGTACAACCGCGACAACTCCAAGAAGATCGCGTCCGGTGCGCTGGTGACGCTCGACAACCAGATCGATAGCACCACCGGAACCTCCAAACTAAAGGCGGTTTTCAAAAATACCGACAATGCACTCTTCCCGCAGCAATTCGTAAACATCCGCCTTCTGGTGGACACTCTGGGCAATCAACAAACGGTCCCCAACGTTGCGATTCAGAACGGGCAGCAAGGCACCTTTGTTTATGCCGTGGACCAGGATTCAAGGGTGCACCTGAAGCCGGTCCAGGTGGGCATCACCACCGAGACCACATCGCAGATTCTCGGTGGTCTTACGGACGGGGACCGGGTGGTGGTAGACGGCACCGACCGCCTCATCGAAGGCGCGCGGGTGCGAGTACGGAAGGCCGGAGAGTTGGAGAATCCGCCAGGATTTGATCCTGGAGCGGGCGGCGGAGGTGGTGGCGGCAAGAAGGGCGGCAGAGGCAAGAAGGGCGGCGGCAACTTCAAAAAGGGGCAGGGAGGAGGCGATTCCCAGTGAGTCCCTCCCGGATTTTCATCCTGCGGCCGGTAGCAACGTCGCTGATGATGGCGGGAGTGGTGCTGGTTGGGTTCGTCGCTTTCCGGCAACTGCCCGTCTCGGCGCTGCCTCAGGTGGATTACCCCACCATGCAGATCCAGACGTTTTACCCCGGGGCAAGCCCCGAGGTAGTGACGTCTTCGATCACCGCGCCGCTCGAAAAACAATTCGGACAAGTGCCCGGGCTGACGCAGATGACGTCGATCAGCTCTTTTGGCAGCTCGCTGATCACGCTCCAGTTTTCGCTGGACCTTAGTATTGACGTTGCTGAGCAGGAAGTTCAGGCGGCCATCAACGCGGCCACAACTTTTCTTCCCACCAATCTGCCGGTTCCTCCGGTCTATAGCAAGACGAATCCGGCCGACGCACCGATTCTGACCCTAGCGATTACCTCGACAACGCTACCTTTGCCGAAGGTGGAAGAACTTGCGGAAACGCGCATGGCGCAGCGAATTTCGCAGCTCAAAGGCGTAGGGCTGGTGAGCATCAGCGGAGGGCAGCGCCCGGCTGTCCGGGTGCAGGCGAACCCCACCGCTCTTGCTTCCTACGGCCTGAGTCTGGAGAATCTGCGGACCGCTCTTGCCAGCGCCAACGTGAACCAGGCCAAAGGGAACTTCGACGGGCCAGATCAAGCCTGGACCATCAATGATAACGACCAGTTGCAGGCAGGAGCACAGTACAAGCCCATTATCATCGCGTACCGCAATGGGGCTCCCGTGCGTATTTCCGACGTTGCTACTGTGATCGATGGGGCCGAGAACAACCAGCTGGCCGCGTGGGTGAACGCCGACCGCGCCATCGTTCTGAATATTCAGCGGCAGCCGGGGACCAATATCATTAGCGTTGTCGATACCGTTCAGGCACTCCTGCCCCAGATCAAAGCATCGCTGCCGCAGGGCATCGGAGTAGAGGTTGTCAGCGACCGCACCACCACCATCCGGGCATCGGTCGAGGACGTCGAATTCGAATTGCTTTTGACCACGGCGTTAGTGGTCATGGTTATCTTTCTTTTTCTGCGCAACGCCGGAGCTACCATCATTCCGGGCATCGCCGTGCCACTCTCACTGGTGGGCACCTTTGCCGTGATGTACTTGCTGGGCTACAGCCTGGATAACCTCTCGCTAATGGCTCTCACGATTTCCACCGGCTTCGTGGTGGATGACGCCATCGTGATGATCGAGAATATCTCACGCTACATTGAAGCCGGCGATTCCCCGATGGAAGCCGCGTTAAAAGGATCGGCCGAGATCGGATTCACCATCGTGTCGTTGACGGTTTCGCTGATCGCCGTGCTGATTCCCCTGTTATTCATGGCGGATATCGTGGGCCGCCTGTTCCGCGAGTTCGCGGTGACTCTCGCGGTCACCATCATATTTTCGGCGTTTGTCTCGCTGACACTGACGCCCATGATGGCGGCCAGGATTCTGAAGCACCATCCGGAATCCGAACAGGGGCGTTTATACCGCTGGTCGGAATGGTGCTTCGTGAAGACCATTGAGA
>Ga0105245_10002005_pt1 | contig 18475 bp, 17 predicted proteins | sample KBSM54metaG_FD_81523 | JGI IMG/M metagenome (GOLD analysis project Ga0105245, IMG submission 81523) | Miscanthus rhizosphere microbial communities from Kellogg Biological Station, Michigan, USA - KBS M5-4 metaG | ecosystem: Host-associated > Plants > Roots > Rhizosphere > Soil | place...
CGGAGTAATCGCCACAGGCAAGGAAGGTGAGGTCGGGCTCGTCGAGCGCGTCGCGCACGACGGCGTCCGCTCGCACCTCATCGCTCGCAAGCGCTACCGACCTCGGTCAGTGCGCAAGGGCGAGCTGCAAGCGCTCGGCTTCGAACGAGCTCCGACGTTCCGCAACGACATCATGTATCGCGACGGACGCAACTACGGAAAGCGCAGTCGCGATCGCCGCGCCGTCGAGACAATGACGAACTACGGCAAGGAGCTCGTCAAGCAGAAGTGGCTCGGCCACGAGTTCGAGGTGATGCGCGCAGTGTGGGAGGTCGGCGCGTCGGTGCCGTATCCGATCAGCGTCGCTGACGACGGCGGCCTGCTGTTGGAGTACGTCGGCGATGAAGTGCGCGCCGCGCCGCGGCTCGCACAAGTGCGTCTCTCGAAGCCCGAGTTGGAGGTGGCGTGGGAGCAGTTGCGGGACAACGTGCGGCTCGTGACCGAAGCCGGGTACGCGCACGCAGACCTGTCGGCCTACAACACCTTGTGGTGGAACGAGCAGATCTGGCTGATCGATTTTCCGCAAGCCGTCGATCTCGTCGAGAGCCCGCACGGGTTCGACCTCTTGCATCGCGACGCGATGAACGTCTGCACGTGGTTCGCCTCGAAAGGCATCGAAGCCGACGGCGAAGCCCTGTTCGCCGAACTATTGGCCGCCGCCTTCTGATTCTCGAGTGTCAGATCTGCGTTTTGCGCGGGTCTGACACTCGAGAATGGACTAGCGGGAGCCGGTGAGGGAGATGGTGGACTTGAGGTAGCCGTTGGCCTCGCGTACAGCGGCGCTCCATGGTTCGATGATCGCGACGAGCTCGTCGAAGTCGTCTCCGACGGCTTCGAGTGCGGGACGCATCTGGAGATCGGTGGCCATCTCGACGTCGCCGCGGATCGTGCGGCCGAGCTCGGTGAACCCGCCGTCTTTCACGAGGCCTCGGGCTTCGAGGCGCGCTTCGGCCGCATCGAGCTGTGCGTCGCTCCATGCGCGGCTGCGGACGTACGTGCGCATCGGCAGACCCCAGAACAGCTCGGTGAGCAGACCGATCTCGGTGGCGTCGAAGCCGGCCGTGGTCCACGCGGCCGTGTGGGCGTCGCCGCGGAACTCGCGGAGCAGATCGCCGCGGCGCCAGAAGTCGCCCATCGGATCGCCGGGCAGGCCCTGCGCCCGCACGCCCGCGTAGAGCGGCTTGCCCTCGGGCCGCAGCGGCTCGACGGCCACCTCGAGCAACTCGTTGGCGCGGTCGATGCCCTCGGGCTTCTCGCCGAGGATGCGCACGAGCTGCGCAACGGCGCCGCGGGTGCGGGCCTCGCAGATGGTGGCGGCGTCGGTCAGCGTCCACCCCATCTGCACCAACGGCACGACGATCTCGGGGTTGAACACCGCGAACGCGGCCGCGACCAACTCGCCGGGCACTTGGCCCATGAGCGAGCCGCGGCTCGTGAAGTAGGCGGGTCCATCGGGGAGGGCGACGCCTTCTGCGTCGGCGGGACTGGGGTTGAACCCGAGCGCGACGTACTCCTCGTGACATTCAGGCGAGAAGTACACCTGCCCCACGACGGGTTCGATGGCGTTGGCCAATCGGCGGGCACGGTCGCTCACTTCTTCGTCTCGTAGCACCGCGGGATGGTATTCCGTGGGGGTGGCGAAGACGGCGTCGACGGAATCGCCGGTGACGAGCACCCTCGATCTGGTGTTGCTGGGCGTTGCCCTGGTGGCGGCGTCCACCTCCGGCCCGCTGGTGCGCGAGGCGGGCGCCCCCACGTTGTCGATCGCGTTCTGGCGCACGTGCCTGGCCTCCGTCGTCATCGTGCCCGTCGCGTTCGTGCGTCATCGCGACGCGTTGCGAGCCCTCTCGCGAGACGAGCGGCGCCGCGCCGCGCTCGCGGGAGCGCTGCTCGGCCTGCACTTCGCCACCTGGGTGCCGAGCCTCTCGTTCACCTCCGTCGCGTCCTCCGTCGCGCTCGTCTGCACCCAGCCGGTGTGGACCGCGATCATGGCGCGAGCGCGAGGCGAGCACATCGCGCGCGGTGCGTGGATCGGCATCGGCGTCGCGTTGCTCGGCGCGTTGGTGCTCACGGGCGTCGATCTGTCGCTGTCGGCTCGAGCGCTGTTCGGAGACGCGCTCGCGCTCGCGGGTGGGGTGTTCGCAGCGGCGTATGTGACGGTGGGATCCGACGCGAGGCGCACGATGTCGACGACGGTGTACACGTCGATCTGCTACCCCGTCGCCGCGATCGGGTTGCTCGGGGCCTGTGTCGCCGGCGGCCAGGACCTCGGGCACTACGACGCCCGTACGTGGTGGATCCTCCTCGCGATCACCGTCGGCCCGCAGTTGCTGGGCCACTCACTGGTGAACCGGGTGCTGCGCACGATCAGCGCCACGACGGTGTCGGTGACGATCCTCTTCGAGATCGTGGGGGCCACGATCATCGCGTGGTGGTGGTTCGGCGAACGCCCGACGGTCGGTGCCTATCCGGCAGCAGTCCTCATCGCGCTCGGCGTCGTCCTCGTGGTGCGATCGAATCGCACGTCAACGCCAGTCGTCGACTAAGCAGCCGGTACGGCGACGTCGGTGCGCACGACTTCGAGCACCTCGACGTGTCCACCGAAGCGCTCGCGGCCGGTCCGCAGTGCGGAGCGTTCCGCAGCGAGAGCATCAGCGGCGGTCACCTCGATGGCGGCGATCCGTCCGGAGGGCAACACATCTACGACGCACAGGTAGGTCTTCATTTCGCCCCAGTCCCCATTGTTCTAACTGGCTTCAAGAATCGGCGTTTCGACGCCAGACCTTGAGGGGACGAATCGGACACAGCGGACATCGGCCGACGGGCGACCGAAGTGGAAGCCCTGGGCGCGATCGCAACCGAGTTCGCGCAAGCGCTCGGCTTGATCTGCGTGCTCGACGCCTTCGGCGACGGTCGTGACGCGCAACACCTGTGCGAGGTGCAGGATCGCTTGCACGAAGCACGCGCCCTCGATGTCCACCGCGACGGTGTCGGTGAACGACTTGTCGATCTTCAACACGTCGACGGGGAAGCTGCGGAGATAGCTGAGCGACGAGTAGCCCGTGCCGAAGTCGTCGATCGCGATCTGTACGCCGACGCCCTTCAATGCGTTGAGCTGCAACACGGCGAGATCGGTGTCTTCCATGAGCACGCTCTCGGTGATCTCGAGTGTGAGCTGTCCGGGCTCGAGCCCGGTGCGGCTGACGACCGAGCGCACGGTGTCGATCAGGTGCGGGTCGAACAGTTGGCGAGCCGACAGGTTCACGCTGATCTGCACGGGATCGCCGTTGTCGCGTGCAGGCCACGACGCGGCGGCCGCGCACGCCTGCTCGAGCACCCACGAACCGATTGGAACGATGAGGCCCGTCTCCTCGGCGATGGGCACGAACTCCATCGGGGCAACGAGCCCACGCGTCGGGTGTTGCCAGCGCACCAATGCCTCGTGACCGACGACGTCACCGTCGACGAGATCGATCAGCGGCTGGTAGTGCACCACGAGCTCGTTGCGCTCGACGGCCGTGCGGAGCTGAGCTTCGACTTCGAGGCGCTTCACCGCGGCCTGGTGCATGGCGGCTTCGAAGACCCGCCACGACCCTGTGCCGGCCCCCTTGGCCGCGTACATCGCGGCGTCGGCGTTGCGGACGAGTTCGTCGACGCTGATGCTGCCCGAGCGATGCAGGACGATGCCGATGCTGCCGCGGATCGCCACCTCTCGCCCGGAGAGCGCGAACGGTTCGGAGAGCTCCTCGATGATGCGGGTCGCGAGGCTCGTGGCCTCCGACAGCTCGCCCACGTCTTCGAGCAAGATCACGAACTCGTCGCCGCCAAGGCGGGCGGCGGTGTCGCCCGACCGGAGGCAGCGCACGATGCGTTCGCCGACCGCAACCAACAGCTCGTCGCCGGTGCTGTGGCCGAGGCTGTCGTTGATGGTCTTGAACCGGTCGAGGTCGAGCAACAGGATCGCGATGCCGCGCTTCGTGAGCCGGGCGACATCGAGCGCGTGGTCGACGCGGTCGTTGAACAGTGGGCGGTTGGCGAGGCCCGTGAGCGGATCATGGAACGCCTGGTGACGCAGCTGCCCTTCGAGCGCGTTCTGCTCCGTCACGTCGTGCACGTCGACGAGCACGGCATCGCGTCCCGCGAACATCAGACGGTGCGACGTGATGTCGACGTCGATGATCCGCCCGTCTTTCAACACGTGCCGCACATGGCTCGCCGTGTCGATCGTGGCGCGCACGCCCTTGATCGATTCGATCAGCGCGGGCACGTCTTCCGGGGGTCGGATGTCGGTGATGCGCTTGCCGAGGAACTCCGTCCGTGAATAGCCGTAATGGCGTTCCGCCGCGCCGTTGACCTCGAGGAACTCGAGCGTGGCGAGGTCGTACACCCACATCGGTCGAGGGTTCGCGGCGAACAGCATGCGGAAGCTCGTCTCGCTGTCGGCGAGCGCGTCGGCCGCGCGGTGCTGCTCGGTCACGTCGTGGCTGTTGCAGACGAACCCGCGGACGCTCGGCTCGTGCAGCAGGTTGCGAATGGCCGTCGAGCACCAGCGGTACGTGCCGTCGAGGTGGCGCACGCGGACTTCGACGCGCACGACCAGGTCGGGGTCGTCGCGCAGTTGCGCCATTCCCATCGCGAGCGCCCGTCGATCGTCGGGATGCACACGATCTGATGCGAACGTGCCGACGCGCTCGTCGGGGCGCCAACCCAACACGTCGGTGATGGGCGGACTCTCGTACGAGATGATGCCGTCTTCGTCGACAACAGTGATGACGTCGGCCGCGTGACGCACGAGCGCGCGGAACCGCTCCTCGCTCGCCCGCACTTGCAGTTCCGACGCCCGCAATTGCGCGGCCACCCACGAGACCGTCTCGCCCATCAGCAACACGATGGGGACCGCGAACGCGGTCGATGACAGGCCCGGCGTCGTCTCGCCCACGATGTAGATCGGCGCCACGTACGCGGCGACGAGCATCGGCGCGAACCGCAGCGACATCCCGGGTCGGTGGCCGAGGCCGAGCCACACGAACACGACCATGTAGAAGAGGCCGTAGCGAAACCCGTCTGCGTGGGTCGCGACGTTGTAGGCGCCGATGCACACGAACGCGACCGGCATCAGCCACAAGGTGGCGGCGCGGCGCCACTGCTGCCACGGAAGCAGGCCGATGACGATGCCGCAGCTCAGCGCGAGCGCGCCGACCCCTTCGACCGCGAGCGGGCTCGACCCGGGAGACGCCGGCAGGAGCGCGGCGCTGCTGGCCACGAGCGCGCCGCACAGGAGGAAGAGCGCGCTCGACAATCTCCCGAGCGCCCGCGGCGAGAGAAACCCTTCGATGTGTGTACATCGGCTGAACTGCCCCGGGTATGAGGCTGTCAGCGAATGCCTTTCGATGAGTATCGTTCCCCGTTGATGTCTGACCGGGTGGCCGATCTGGCCGCTGACCTGGAGCGCGACGGCTATGCCGTGGTTCCCGACGTGCTCGATGCCGCGGAGATCAGCGCCGTCCGCGACGCACTGGCGCCCGCGTTCGAGCTCGGATTCCACGGCCGCAACCCGTTCGAGGGGCATTCGACGCAGCGCGTCTACTGCCTCGTCGCCAAGTCCAGGGCGTTCGACCGACTGATCCTCGACCCGCTCATGCTCGACATCTCCGACGCGGTGCTCGGGGAGAACTTCCTGCTCACGGCCACCCTCGCCATCAAGCTCGAGCCGGGGGAGTCGGCGCAGGACTTTCACTCCGACGACGGCTTCTACCGGATCCCGCGGCCCCGGCCGCCGGTGTCGCTGAGCACGCTCTGGGCCATCGACGAGTTCACGGCGGAGAACGGGGCGACCCTGCTGTATCCGGGCAGCCACCAGTGGGGCGACGCGGCGCAGCGCGAGCGTGTGCCCGAGGTCGTCACCGCCACGATGACGCCCGGCTCGGTGCTCGTGTACTACGGCACGCTGATCCACGCCGGCGGCGCGAACACGAGCGACCGCGATCGCCTCGGCGTGTCGATCCAGTACTGCGCCGCATGGGGCCGCCAGCAGGAGAACTTCATGATGGCGTTCGGCGTCGACGGCGCCCGCGAGCTGCCGTCGCGGTTGCAGGAGTTGATCGGCTACAGCATCCACCCGCCCTTCATGGGCATGATCGACGGACGCCACCCGAAGAAGCTCTTGACCTGACGTATGTCCGCGTGACATATATATGTTCATGGTAAATACAAAGCGGGAAGAGTGGGGCGCGGCGGTCGAACGGGCGCTCCATCACGGCAACGTGCCGGTGGCCGTCGCCCTCACGGACATCGACGGGTTCGCTCGGTTCAACGATGCGCGCGGGCACGCGGAGGGCGACCGAGTGCTCAAGCTGTGGGAGAAGGCGCTGCGCAGCAACGCCCCGCACGACGCGTTCGTCTCCCGGCTGGGCGGCGACGAGTTCGGCGTCATCCTGCCCGGGAGCTCGCCAGAGAGTGCGCTCATCCTCCTCGAGGAGATCCGCAGTCACTTCGCCAGCCACGCGGTCGAGGATCCGCCGATCGACGTGTCGGTCGGTATCGCGGCCGCGCCGCCCCACGGGTCCACCGCCGAGGAGCTGATACGCGCCGCCGGTGAAGCGTTGATGCGAGCCAAGCGGGAAGGGCGCGGTCGCGTCGCGATCTACGTCGAAGAGAAGATGACGATGAAGAGCAACTACTACAGCCGGGCGAGCCTTGATCGCCTCTCGAAGCTCTCAGGGGCGACGAGCCGCACCGACGCCAGCCTGCTGCGCGAGGCGCTCGACGACCTTTTCGAGAAGTACCGCGACGATCTCTAGGCTGATCCTCCGACACAGGGGGACTGCCGGTGGCCGAGCTGAAGGTCGAGATCGATCCTGCCGAAGTCGGGTTCGACGCATCGCGCTTGTCGCGCATCGATTCACACTTCGAGAAGTACGTCGACGACGGGCGATTGCCCGGATGGTTGCTCGTCGTCAGTCGCGGCGGCCACATCGCGCACGTCTCGACGTATGGGCAGCGCGACAAGGAAGCCGGGCTTCCCATGGAGCTCGACACGTTGTTCCGTGTGTACTCGATGACGAAACCGATCACGTCGGTCGCCGCGATGATGCTCTACGAAGAGGGCGCGTTCGAGCTCAAGGATCCAGTGAGCGCGTTCATCCCGTCGTTCAACGACCTGCGCGTCTACACGGGCGGCTCCGCGCTCGCGCCCGTCACCGAGCCCGTGATCGAGCCGATGCGCATCTGGCATCTGCTCTCGCACACGTCCGGTCTCAGCTACGGCTTCCATCATGTGCACCCCGTCGATGCGATCTATCGCGCGGGCGGCTACGAGTGGGGCTCACCTGATGGCAAGGACCTCGCGCAATGTTGCGACGACTGGGCCGCGTTCCCGCTCGTCTTCCAACCCGGTTCGGAGTGGAACTACGGCGTGAGCACCGACGTACTCGGGCGCGTCGTCGAGGTCGCGAGCGGCCAGTCGCTCGACGTGTTCTTCAAGGAGCGCATCTTCGAGCCGCTCGGCATGAACGAGACCCACTTCTTCGTCCCCGAATCCGAGCAGCAGCGCATCGCCGCGTTGTACTTCCCGATGCCGGGCACGCTCGAGGCGGTGCGCCTCGACGCGCTCGGCGCCGTGCCCACCTCGACGCCCGCGTTCCTCTCGGGTGGCGGCGGGCTCATCGGAACCGCGGCCGACTACCACCGCTTCACGCAGATGCTCGTGGGGGGCGGTCAGCTCGACGGCACGCGGCTGTTGGGCACGCGCACGCTGAAGTACATGACCCGCAACCACCTCCCCGGGGGCGCAGATCTCGAAGAGTTCGGCCGGCCGCTGTTCGCAGAGACGACGTTCGACGGCGTCGGGTTCGGCCTCGGCTTCTCGGTGGTCGACGACCCGGTGAAGACGAAGGTGCTGTCCACCGCGGGTGATTACGGCTGGGGCGGCGCCGCCAGCACGGCGTTCTGGGTCGATCCCGAGGAGGAGATCACGGCGCTGTTCATGACGCAGCTGCTGCCGTCGAGCACGCACCCGATTCGTCCGCAACTCAAGCAGCTCGTGTACCAGGCCCTGGTCGATTGAACGTCACGCTCACGTTCGACAACGGCCCGTGGCTCGGTGTCACCGAGGGCGTGCTCGACACGCTCGCCGAGCGCGGCGTGAAGTCGACGTTCTTCGTCGTCGGCAAAGAGTTGCGACGACCGGGAGCGCGTGAGCTCGCAGCGCGCGCGGTCGACGAGGGCCACTGGATCGGCAACCACACGATGACGCATTCCGTCCCGTTCGGTGACGGGGGTGATCACGTGGCGGAGATCGAGTCCACGCAGGAGCTGATCGGCGACCTCGCGCATCCGGCGCGGTGGTTCCGCCCGTTCGGTCGTGGGGGAGTGCTCGACGACCGGTTGTTCAGCGCGGCCGCCGTTGATCACCTCGCCAGGGGTGGCTACAGCTGCGTGTTGTGGAACAGCGTGCCGCGCGATTGGGAAGACCCCGACGCGTGGATCGACCGCGCGCTGGCTGACGTCGAGGCGAACGAGTGGTCGGTCGTCGTCATGCACGACCTGCCGACGGGCGCGATGGAGCGCCTCCATCGCCTGCTCGACGGGCTCGACGCGATGAGCGCGGAGATCGTGCAGGACTTCCCCGACGACTGCGTGCCCATCCGCAACGGCGAGGTCGTCGGTGATCTCAGCCGGTTGGTAGCTGCGACATGAACTGGTTGAGGTCGAAGTAGTCGCGCCAGGCGGCGATCTTGTCGCCGGTCACTTCGAAGGTCCCCATCACCGGTAGTTCGATCGTGACGGTCGGTGTGACGAACGCGTCGACGCGCTCGGTGAGCACGACGTTGCCCTTCGCGGCGATGTGGCCGACGCGGAACTCGACTCGGTCGACGCCCGCCGTGAAGCCTTCGATCGTCGCTCGTATCGCGTCGCGCCCCGTGACGGGTGCGACGGGGATGTTGTGGTACACGGCGTCGTCGGTGAAGAACGCGATGAGGACGTCGAGGTCGCCCTTCTCCCAGGAATCACAGAACGCTTGCACGACATCGATCGGGTCAGCCATGTCCGAACGCTACTGGTACGCCGCGGCCTGGATTCCGTAGAGCTCCGAGTACTGGCCGCCGCGGGCCATCAACTCCTCGTGGTTGCCGAACTCGACGAGACGGGAGCCATCGAGCACGACGATCAGATCGGCCATGCGCACGGTGCTGAAACGGTGAGACACGAGGATGGTGATGCGCCCGCCGTCGCCGTCGCGACGCGCACCCGACGAGTAGCGCTCGAACAGCGCGTGCTCGGTTTCGGCATCGAGTGCCGCAGTGGGCTCGTCGAGCACGAGCAGCAGCGATTCGTCACGCATGAACCCTCGAGCGAGGGCGACCTTCTGCCACTGACCGAACGACACTTCGACGCCGCCGGGCCACGTCGGCCCGAGTTGCGTGTCGAGGCCAGCGGCGAGCCGCTCGACCACGTCGTCGGCTCCCGCGCGATCGACCGCAGCCACGACCGCCGGCTCGTCGTCGAGACGTGGCACGTCGCCGACGCCCACCGAGTGCCGCGCCCGGAACTCGAAGCGGAAGAAATCCTGGAACGCGCCGGCCATCCGATCGCGCCACTCGGCGGCGGGCATGCGGCTGAGCGGCTGCCCGTCGACCGTGATGGTGCCGCTCGTCGGCTCGTACAGCTTGGCCAGGAGCTTCACGAGGGTCGTCTTGCCGGCCCCGTTCTCGCCGACCACGGCGATCACCTTGCCGGCGGGGAGCTCGACGCTGATGTCGTCGAGCACGAGGCGGTCGGTGCCGGGGTACTTGAACGAGACGTGGTCGAACGTGATGCCGTCGCGTAGCGCGCTGGGGACCGGCTGATCCTCATTGACGACGATCGCGGCGGCGTAGTCCTCGAGCCAGGCGAGGCGGCGCGATCCGTCCATCCAGATGCCGCGCAGGAAGCCGATCTCGCCGACGGTCGCACCGATGTACTGCGACAGCCGGGCGCCCGCGGCGAGCACGAGGAGCACGTCGCCTGGCGGCGAGTCGAGCCCGCTCGACACGAACACGATTGCTCCGACGTACGCGCCGCCGAAGATCGCCCACCCGAGGGTGTGCCACACGGCGCTCGTCCACCGGACGGTGGACACCTCGCGGTACCACTCCTCCCATGCTTCGCGGCGATCGGCGGCGAGGCGTGGACCGATACCGGTGACGCGCACTTCCTTGCCGGGAGGCGCGGTGGTGGCCGTGACGAACAGGTGGCGCGACAGCCGCTTGGCGGGAGCGCCCCGCTCCTCGGCGCTGCGTTCGACGGTCGGCCGCCACGACGACGTGAGCACCGTTGGCAGCGCGAACGCGGTGAGCAAGATGAGCGCCGGATGGATCGACGCGAGCAGCACGATCGTGACGCCCAAACGCAGGATCCAACCGGCAGTCGAGAACACCGACATGTACATGTGGTCGAGCACGAAGATCTGATCGCGCAGCACCGACAACCGGTCGAGGTAGTCGGGTCGCTCCTGGTGGGCGATGGTCGTGACCGACGCCTGCAACTTCGCGACGTGAGACTCGAGAGCGATCGTGACCTTGTCGCGGAATCGACGCTGCACACGCGTCGACACGGTCGACAGGAACCACGTGAGGGTCGCCGACACCGCCAGCCCGACGGCCGCGAGCTGCACGCGCCCGCGGTCGCTGTTGATCACGCCCTCGCCGAGCACCTTGTGCCACACCGCCATCAGCGCGTCGGGCAGCGCGGCGAGCAACGACAACAAGAACGCCACGAGCATCAGCGCCGGCTCGTGCGAGTAGCCGAGCTTGCACAGCCGCCACATCGACTTCAGTGCGGGGGGCAGCTCGTCGTCGCGCGTCGGTGGCATCTGACTACGTGAGGGCATCGAACACCATCTCCTCCTCGCCCTCTTCCGCCCCGCCGAGCACGAAGCGCTGCGCTTGGAGATCGAACATCGTGAAGTAGCGGCCGCGCTTCTCCATGAGCTCGTCGTGCGTGCCGAGCTCGATCACCTTGCCGTGCTCGAGCACACAGATTCGGTCGGCTTGGCGCACGGTCGAGAAGCGATGCGAGATGAGGATGGTCGTGCACCCGCGGGTGGAGGCGAGGATGCGCTCGAAGATCTCGGACTCACCTCGAACATCGAGCTGTGCGGTCGGCTCGTCGAGCAACACGACGCCGGCGCCGAGCTGGACCGCGCACAACGCGCGGGCGAGCGCGACGCGTTGCCATTGCCCTCCCGACAAGTCGGTGCCGTTCTCGTACCCGCGTGCGAGGATCGTGTCGAGCCCCGCGAGGTCGGTGGCGCCGGCCTCGCGCAACGCCTCCATCACCGCATCGTCGGGCGCGCCGCCGGGGGCGACGTTGTCGCGCATCGACAGCTCGAAGCGGATGAAGTCCTGGAACACCGCGGTGACCCGCGATCGCCACGAGTGCAGGTCGAGATCGCGCAGGTCGACGCCGTCGACCTCGATCGCACCCGACTGCGGGTCGTACAGGCGGCACAGCAACTTCGCCAGCGTCGTCTTGCCGGCGCCGTTCTGTCCCACGATGGCAAGCGACGACCCGGCCGGGATCGAGAGGTCGAAGCCCTCGAGCACTGGTGTGCCCTCGGGGTAGGCGAACGTGAGATCGCGGAAGTGGATCGCGCTGGCCGGGAGACCCTCGGCGGTGCGGTCACCAGACAACAGAGCGCCCTTCGGCGCCATCGCCGGCTCGAGCCGCAACACGGCGGCGACCGGGGCCGCGGATCCGTCGAGCGCCCAGTTGAGCCCACCGAATGCGATCATCGACGTGCCCACCGCGGCCTGCGCGTAGACGACAGCGGCGCCGAGATCGAGGCCGCCGTTCGTGGCCGAGTTGGCCAGCGCCCAGAACACGATCACGTTGGCCGCGGTGACGACGACCATGCTCGTCAACACCGACTTCTCGCGCAGCTTGGTGGCTTCGTACTGCAGCTTGTGCAGTGTGGTGCGTCGTGCGATGAACCGCTCGATCGTCCAGCCTGCGAGCCCGAACATTCGGAGCTCTTTCGCCGCCGGAGGATCGACGGCCATGCGGTACGCGTAGTCCGCGTCGCGTTGCGCAGCGCGCACCTCATCAGTGTTGCGATCGCGCCAGATCGCGCTCTCGCGCAACAACCAGTGCGTCGACAGCCAACCTCCGGCAAGCACGATCGGCGCCCACCACCGATAGCCGAACAGCACGGCCGCGGACGCGAGACCGCCCACCATCTGCACGAGACCGCCGGCGATGAAGTCCATCGAGATCGACAGCGGCGGGCCTGTCATTCCTGCGTCGAACTCGCGCGCCACCGTGAGGTCGTTCGTCAACGTCGCGTCTTCGAGATGGCCCATGCCCGGCGGTTGCACGCAGGCGTCGGTGAGTCGGTCGTAGAGCCACGCGGCCGTGCGATCGCCGAGGTTCGCACTCAGCGCAGTGTGGATCGGGTTCAGCACCTGCAGGGTCACGAAGACCGCACCCGCGAAGGTGAGCGGCACCGTCAACGAATCGCCGCGTTGCACCGCCCCGATCAGCACGCCCATCGCGATCGCGAACGCGGCGGGCAGCAACCCTCGCAGACCGAGCACCACCCACCAGCCGATGGCAAGTCCTCGCGCCGCCTTCGGCAGGACGCCGAAGAACGTCCACTCTTGCCGACCCCGCAGCCGAGACATCACCGAGCGAAGCTAGTAGCCCGCGCGCGGACGGAAGAGGTCGAATCGCAGACCCTGATCGTCGACGCATTCGGCATTTCCGCCGGAGTCGTAGTTCGTCACCGACAGCACCTCACCGCCGAGCTCACGCACTCGGGCGGCGATCGCGTCGATGTCGTCGACTCGGAAGTACAGACGAACATCGGCGATCGCCTGGCCACCGTGCAGTCCAGCTGGAGGCGTGATCGAGGAGATGTGGAACGACCCCGGTTCGCCGCTGGCGTGCAGGTCCCAGCCGAACAGCCCCTCGTAGAACCGGCGGGCGCGCTCGCCGTCAGGAACTTCCAATGTCACGTACCCGACGTCGCCGAGGCGGCGGCCTGGAATGTCCTCGACTGGAGCGTCGTCTGCTTCGAGCGCGGTGCAGATGAACCAGCGGTGACCGAATGGATCGCGGATGGTGCCTTGCCGAGCCCCGTAGTTCTCGCCCAGCGGTCGCAGCGCGGTGGCACCGTTGGCAACGGCGCGCTCGTAGGTCGCGTCCGCGTCGGGCACGTACAGCTGGAACGCCGCGCTCGAACCGCCGAGGGTCTCCGGGCTGAGGTGGTTCTCCTCCGGATACTCGCCGGCGAGCATGAAGACCGAGTCACCGACGCGCAGTTCGGCGTGTCCGATCCGGCCATCGTCCATGACGTACGGATCGCCGATGAGCTCAGCATCGAACACGCGCTGGTACCAATCCATGGCCGACGCGGCATCGAGGCAGCTCAGGTACGGCGTCATCGAATGCAGTCGCGCGGGGGTGTACTCGCGGATCTCCTTCGTCGGCTTGTCGGGCGGGTTGACGCCGAGCAGCACGGCGAGTCGACGATGGAGGTCGTGGACGAACGACGGTCGGGGCGCCACCGGCGCGAGCGGCTCGAACAAGTTCTCGAATGGATCAGTCGTCATCGCCCCTCCCTTCTGAGTACAGAACGCGAAACGCGTTGCGGGCGCGGACGAGCAGCGCCTCGGTGGCGTGCACGGTTCGTCCCAAGTGGTCGGCGACCTCAGGTACGGAGAGACCGTCCAGATAACGCAGCGTCAGCGCGGAGCGATGGTGGGGCCCGAGTTGAGCGAGCACGACTCTCGCCTGCGCCCGGTCGAAGCGCAGATCGACGTCGTCTTCTTCGATGTCGTCCTCCTTCAACAACCGCAGGCCGCTCTCCTCGCGTGCTTGACGGCGCCAGTGGTCGACCAGCTTGTGCCGGGCCACACCGACGAGCCACGCCACCGTGAGGTCGGGAACGGATCCGCGCTGCACGGCTTGTACTGCCGCGAGGAAGGTCTCGGCCGTGAGGTCTTCGGCCACGACGGGGCTGCTCGTGCGGGAGCAGAGGTAGCCGTAGACCTGCGGGACGGCCCGGTCGTACATCGCCAGCAACACTCCGCCCTGATCGGCGACGGCGTCGGCAGGCTCGCTCACGTGCAGATCATCGTTCGAGCGGCCGAACTCCGACGCCCTGATCGAGCGAATTCTCAAATTGTGGTCAACAGCGCCAGGGGTCGTTGCATCTGTTGATGAGCCGCGGCACACTCATGCCCCTCGACACTGGCGGTCGGTGTTGGGTGGGAAACAGGGTCTCGGCGGACTCCCCGGCGCGGGCGGCGCGCATCAGTGCGGCTTTCGCCATGGATTGGCATGTCACAGGTTCTTATTGGGCCGCGCCGCGTCGGCGCGGTGCTGATCGCCGCGGTCATCATCATCGGGGGGCTTCGAGTCGGAGGCGGGCCGTCGACTCAGGCGGACGTGGAAACGGCGAGCCCGCGGGCCGCGTCGCACATGGCGCGTTCACCCGTCTCATCCATCGTCGCCGCGCCGCCGTCGACGACCACCACGGTCGTGGCGACCCCGGCTCCTCCGCCCACGACGCCACCGCCCGCCCGTGTCGCGCTCGGCTTGCCCACCGGCAAGGGCATGTGGCTCTATCAGCCTGAGTACGTCGAAGGCGGCGACCCGGGTGCGATCGTCGCGCGAGCGCTGGCCACCGGACTGACGCACTTGTACGTGCGGACAGGATCGTCGATCGACGGCTTTGCCGCCGCCCCGTTCCTCGACGCGCTACTGCCGGTCGCGCACGCCGCGGGAATCCGCGTGATCGGGTGGGACTTCCCCTACCTCGACGATCCTGGCTTCGATGCGACACGCGCAGTCGACACGATCAACTACCAGACGCCGACCGGTGACCGCATCGACGGGTTCAGCGCCGACATCGAGACGCCGGCCGAGAAGGTCGCGCTCACACCCGAAAGTGCCACGGCGTACGGTGACCTCCTCAGGTCGGCGGTGGGTCCCGGGTATCCGCTCATCGCAACCGTCCCCCGACCGTCGCCGCAACGTCAGGCGACGTATCCGTACGCCGAGGTGACGGCCGCGTTCGACGCGATTGCACCGATGGTGTACTGGATCGACGTGCCTCCGGATGCTGCCGTCGCCGAAGCCGTCGACTATCTGGCTGCCTTTGGCAAGCCCGTGCTGCCGGTCGGCCAGGCCTACGACAGCAGCATGGAGGGTGGGGCTCCGGGTACCCCAACTCCCGACGAGGTCAACGCGTTCATCGACACCGCCAACGCGCACGGCGCGGCGGGGGTCTCGTTCTGGTCTTGGCAACATGCGAGCGACGACACCTGGAACGTGATCAGCGCAGCACCCGAGGTGGGTGAGCGGCCCAAACCGGTCGTTGGAAGCGCCGCGCGTCAGACGCCGTGAACGGCACCCCGCGTTTGCGCACGGCCTTCAGTCCAGGTGAGACCTGCCTCGACATCGACGTCGTGCGGAAGGCCGAGCATGCGTTCCGCGATCACGTTGCGCAGCACCTCTGATGTGCCGCCGCCGACGGTGAGCGCCGGGCTGAACAGGAAACCGCTCGCCCATGCCTCCCACTTGGGATCGAACTCGGGGGTGAGCATGCCGACAGCGCCAGCCATGTCCTTGGCCAGACCGAACACCGTCTTGCCGTGCGGATCCTTCAACGCCTTGCGCAGCGACGCGTCGGGGCCGGGCTTCTTGTTCACCGCCGCTGAGATCTGACGCAGCTGGTGGTATCGAAGGATCTCGCCCTCGATGTACGCGTCGACGAGACGTTGACGAATGATCGGATCGACGGGGCCGTCGTTGCGCGCGAGGTCGACGAGGTCGCGCACCGTTGGGCCGTAGCCCCACTGCAGGCCCTCGCGTGACAACGACACGCGCTCGTTGGCGAGCGTCTCCTTCGCCATGGCCCAGCCACCGTTGAGCGAACCGATGAGGTTCTCGACGGGGACTTCGACGTTCGTGAAGAAGACTTCGCAGAACCCGGCGTCGCCGAACCCGCCGACCATGTTGCGCAGCGGCCGGATCTCGATACCAGGAAGGTCCATGGGCACGATGAAGTACGAGATGCCGGTGTACTTCGACGTGTCCGGATCGGTGCGGGCGATGAGGATCCCGAACTTCGCGACCATCGCGAGCGACGTCCAGATCTTCTGACCGTTCACGATGAACACATCGCCGTCGCGCTCGGCCCGCGTCGCGAGGTTCGCGAGATCCGAGCCAGCGTCAGGCTCGGAGAACAGTTGGCACCACATCTCCTCACCGCGCAACATCGGCGGCAGGTAGCGCTGTTGCTGCTCGTCGCTGCCGTGCACGACGAGGACCGGGCCGCAGTGGCCGATGCCGATCGGATTGAGCGGCTTCGTGAGGCCCGCACGGCGCATCTCGTCGTCGATGATGAGTTGGAGCTCGGGTTCCGCATCGAGTCCCCATGGCTTCGGCCAATGCGGCGTGACGTAACCGATGTCGACCAGTTCGCCGGCCGTCGGATGCGGATGCTCCTCGAACCAGCGGCGCACTTCGACGCGGCGCGGGTCGTCTTCGTGAGGGAGATCGATGTCCACGCCGAGATTGAACCAGGTCGGGTCCGTCAGGACCGAGTTCGCGCGAACCCGTCGCGTCAGGGTTCGGCGACCATCGCCATCTGCACCTGCTCGCGTTCGCGCCTCGATCTCGTCGTGGAGAGCACTGAACCGACGAGCACGAGCACGAAACCGATCAGCGACGCGATGCCCAGCGATTCGTGCAGGAAGCCGACGCCGAGCACGAGTGCGACCGCCGGATTGACGTACGTGATGATCGTGGCGCGCGTTGGGCCGATCTCCTTGATCAACTCGAAGAAGACGACGAACGCGAGCGCGGTGCACACGAGGCCGAGCGTGACGATCGACGCGATCACTCGCCCCGACGGCATCTCGTCGGGAGCGTTCGCGAGCCCGAGAGGGATGTACGCCAGCGCGCACAACGCCAGCGACGCGGTGACGACGCCGAGGCTCGGCACGTCGTGCAGCGCCCGAGCGAGGATCACGGGACCCGTCGCATAACCGACGACGACGATGCCGACGATCAGCACCGAACCGACGTCGGCTCCAGCGCCATCGAATCCCGCGAGCGCACCGACGCCCACGAGCCCGACGACGAGCCCGAGTGCGCTGCGTGTGTTGATCAGGTGGCGATCGCCGAGGATCCACGCGATCGTGAAGCCGACAAGAGGCACGGCGGCGACGAGCAGACCGGTGAGCGAGCTCGGCAGCTTCTTCTCCGCCGTCGAGAGCAGCATCCAGGGCACTGCCAACTCGACGAACGTGTAGGCGAGGAGCGGACGCCACTTCGCGCGGAGCGGTGCGAGGTCGCCGCGCATGAGCGCGATGGGCAAGAGCACGAGCGCGCCGATCGACGTGCGGCCGAGCACCACCATCGCCGGGCTCAAGTCGCGGACCGCCACTTTGATGAGCAGGTACGGAATGCCCCAGATGACGCACATCGCCGCGAAAAGCACGGTCCCGCGACGGCTCATGGCGGTGCAGGTTACGGAAGAACATCGGTCACGGTGCGGTGGATTCGCGCCAAACTTCTGCGCACACGACGGGAGGTCATGTCGATGGGGTGGGGAAAGAAGTTGAAGGACAAGGCGGCCGGTGTGGTCAACACCGTGATCCCTCGTCCGGGCGGCGAAGTCGGCGGTGTGCCGGCACGCGGGGTGCTCGTCGAGATCGTGCAAGGACCCTGGCACGATCGCAGCGGGAACCACTCGCGCTGGTACAAGGTGACGCTGAACGTCCGCCTGGTCGAGCACGGTCCGTCGGGCGCGGTGACGACGGTCGAGACGTACCTCGGCGGCGGTGCGTGGGACGATCTCCAGCAGGGCCAGGAGGTCCCGGTCCGTGTCGATCCGACGAGCGGCGCCGTGATCGGCTTCGATCCCGAAGCGCACGAGGCCGAAGTCGACGAGCGACGTCGCGCGCCGAAGCCCGCAGCACCGAGCATGGACCCCGACGCCGCGGCGATCACTCCCATCGAAGGCGTCACGCTCGAACTGTGGGCGAGCGTGCAGGCGGGCATCGCCAAAGGAGCAATCGCTCCCGCGGGCTACGACGCGTTCGCAACGTCGAAGGGCGTGCCAGCCGGCCGCTGGATGGCGATCAGCAGCGCGTGGCAAGCGCGAGCGAGCACGGATTGGAAGGTCGGCAGCGCCTTCGGCGCCGCCCTCCAAGCGGAGATGCAACGCCCGTAGCGAGGCTCAGCGGACGACGGCGAACAGTCGCCAGGTGCCGGGCACGCCCTTCAGCGCGTGATCGCCGCGATCGACGAACTCGATCTTCGAGCCCGCGACGAGAGGGGGCACCGCGCTCGAGACGAGGACCTCGCCGGCCGCAGCCAGGGAAGACACCCGGGCACCGATGTGCACGGCCATGCCGGCGATGTCGTCGCCTCGCAACTCGAC
>Ga0105245_10002007_pt1 | contig 18470 bp, 15 predicted proteins | sample KBSM54metaG_FD_81523 | JGI IMG/M metagenome (GOLD analysis project Ga0105245, IMG submission 81523) | Miscanthus rhizosphere microbial communities from Kellogg Biological Station, Michigan, USA - KBS M5-4 metaG | ecosystem: Host-associated > Plants > Roots > Rhizosphere > Soil | place...
AAGCCTCGACATCGTCTTCGCCAATGCCGGGGTGGGAAGCCAGCTCAAGCTCGGCGAGATCACCGCCGAGCACATCGACGAAACCTTCGACGTCAATGTGAAGGGGACGATCTTCACGGTCCAGAAGGCGCTGCCGCTGATGGGCGACGGCGGTTCGATCATCCTGACCGGATCGAGCGCCGGCACCACAGGCGCCCCGGCCTTCACTGCCTATAGCGCGAGCAAGGCGGCCGTGCGCAACCTCGCCCGGACCTGGGCGGAGGATCTGAAGGGCACCGGCATCCGCGTAAACGTGCTGTCGCCCGGGGCGATAGCGACCGAACTCGCGACCGAAGCGCTCGGCGAGGCGGGCCTGAAGGCTTACGGCGCGATGACTGCATTCCAGCGCATGGGCAATCCGGCCGAGCTCGGGGCGGCGGCTGCCTTTCTCGCCTCGTCGGACAGCAGCTTCATGACCGCCAGCGAAGTCGCGGTCGACGGCGGCCTGGCGCAGCTCTGACCCCGCTGCGGTCCCTGCCCCACACACAAGGATAAAGACGATGAAAAAGCTCGAAGACAAGGTCGCCGTCATCACTGGCGGCAGCAGCGGGATCGGGTTGGCCACGGCCAGGCGCTTCGTTGAAGAAGGCGCGCATGTCGTGATCACCGGGCGGCGAGAGAAGGAACTGGAAGAGGCCGCAGCCTCGATCGGGGCGAAGGTTACGACGGTCGTCGGCGACGTGTCGCGCCTGGACGATCTGGACCGGCTCTACGCCGTCGTGAAAGAGAAATATGGCCACATCGACATTCTCTTTGCGAACGCGGGCGCGGGAACGATCGCGCCGCTCGAAGCAGCGACCGAGGCGCATTTCGACCAGACCTTTGACGTGAACGTGAAGGGGCTGTTCTTCTCGGTACAAAAAGCCCTTCCTCTCTTCAGGGACGGCGGTTCGATTATCCTGACCTCTTCGGTCTCCAACATATTGGGGCTGCCTGGGTTCAGCGCCTATGCCGCGAGCAAGGCGGCGGTGCGCAACTTCGCGCGCGCCTGGACGCTTGAGCTGAAGGATCGCAACATCCGTGTGAATTGCATGAGCCCCGGACCAATCGACACTCCGGCCCTGGCGACAACGACGGGCCTTACCCCTGAGCAAGCCGAGCAGGCGGCCGCCCAATTCGCTTCGCAGATCCCGATGGGTCGCAGGGGCACGCCAGAGGAAATCGCGGCTGCCGTCACGTTCCTCGCCTCCAATGAGAGTTCCTACATCACCGGCGTGGATCTCGCCGTCGATGGCGGCATGGCCCAGGTCTGATCCCGGCCAACTTCAATGGAGATTCCCATGTACGACCAATCCAGACAATCCGAGTTGATCCGGTTCGCACGCGCAGAGGCAGGCGCGACCGTCATCGATATTTATCCGGGCGACGGCGAGTGGACGCGGCTTTTCTCCGACGTCGTCGGAGCAGAAGGACGGGTTTACAGCTTCGTGCCGGCCGAAGTCGCCCATTTCAAGAACGATCCGGTCGGCATCATGCGGACGCTCGCCAAGGAGCCGGGCCGGGAGAATGTCGAAGCCGTCTCGGCCGACCTCGTGGCGATGCCGGAGGTGACGCAAGCAGCGGATGTCGTGTGGATGCACCTGTTCTATCACGATCTCCACACCGCGTTGATGCAGACCAGGGGCGCGACCGCGGCCGACTTCAATCGCGCCGTCTACGAACGGCTGAAGCCCGGCGGGTTCTACGTCATTGTCGACCATGCCGCCGCTACCGGGTCGGGCACGAGCGACACCCAGGCGCTGCATCGGATCGACCCGGCGCTCGCCCGCAAGGAGGTGGAGGCGGCGGGCTTCGTGCTGGACGCGGAAAGCACCATGCTCGCGAACAAGGACGATCAGCACGCGATCAAGGTGTTCGATCCCTCGATCAAGGGAGAGACAGACCGCTTCGCCTATCGGTTCATGAAGCCCTGAGGCTTTACTGACGGGCTCACGAGGAAACGCGCCAACGGCCGGCGTCGCCCACCCTCCCGGCGCCTTGCGCCCTGGCGTGAAAATATGTGAAGGTAAGCTTTGCAGTTTACCTTCACATCTCCTACATCGCCGCCATGGACTCGCCCGACGATTCAACCGCGCACGCCCTGGCCGCCGAGCTTCGCGTGCTGATCGGCCGGTTGCGGCGGCGGTTGCGGGAGCAGGCTGATCCGGGCGAGCTCACCTGGTCCCAGACATCTGTGCTCTCGCTGATCGACCGGGAGGGGCCGGCGACGGTGACCGCGCTCGCCCGGGCGGAGGGGGTGCGGCCGCAATCCATGGGGGCGACCATTGCCGGGCTTGAAGCCGCCGGGCTTGTGACCGGCTCGCCCGATCCTTCCGATGGGCGGCAGACGATCCTTTCGCTCACCCCCGCCTGCCGCGAATGGGTGCAGGCCGGCAGGGCCGCGCGCGAGGACTGGCTGTTCCGGGCAATCCAGGCGGAGCTTTCGGCTGAGGAGCAGGCGCGGCTTTCGGGCGTGGTCGATCTGCTCCGGCGCATCGCCGATTCTCCGCCTCAGGAAGGAAAAGCCCGGTGACCCCTGCCCCGCTCGCGAGCCGCGGATGAGCGCGACGTTCCGATCGCTGAAGAACCGCAATTTCCGAATCTGGGCGGGCGGCGCGATCATTTCCAATATCGGCACCTGGATGCAGCGCACCGCGCAGGACTGGATCGTCCTGACTGAGCTCACCGATCACAAGGCGGCCGCGGTCGGGCTGGTGATGGCGCTGCAGTTCGGCCCTCAGCTCCTGTTCCTGCCGCTGACCGGCTTTGCCGCCGATCATTTCGACCGGCGCAAGCTGCTGTTCGCGACCCAGGCCGGCATGGGGACGATGGCGCTCGGGCTGGGCGTGCTGACCGTCACCGGGCTGGTCCAGCTGTGGCACGTCTATGTCTTCGCGTTCCTGCTCGGCTCGATCGCCGCGTTCGATGCGCCGGCGCGGCAGACCTTTGTTTCGGAGCTGGTCGGCGAGGCCGATCTGCCCAATGCGGTGGGGCTCAACTCGACCTCGTTCAACGCGGCGCGGATGATCGGGCCGGCGATCGCGGGCGCGCTGATCGCGGGTATCGGCACCGGCTGGGTGTTCCTGCTCAACGCCGCCTCCTTTGCCGCCGTGCTCGGGTCGCTGGCGCTGCTGCGGGTTGACGACCTGCACCGGTTCGACCGGCCAGTGCGCAAACGGGGCAGCTTCGCCGAGGGCTTCCGCTATGTCGGGAGCCGGCCTGACCTCAAGGCCGGGATGATGATGCTGTTCCTGATCGGGACCTTCGGGCTCAACTTCCCGATCTTCATCTCGACCATGTCGGTGACCGTCTTTCATCAGGGCGCGGGCCGCTACGGCCTGCTGAGCTCGATGATGGCGATCGGATCAGTGACGGGTGCCCTGCTCGCGGCGGGGCGGGACCGCCCGCATATCGGCATATTGCTCGGCGCCTCGATCGTGTTCGCGATCGGCTTCGGGCTTGCCGCGATCGTGCCGAGCTACTGGCTGTTCGGGCTGACCCTCGCGCTGATCGGCGTCGCCGCGCAGACCTTCACCACCACATCGGCCAGTATCGTCCAGATCTCGACCGAGCCGGCGATGCGCGGCCGGGTGATGGCGATCCTGTTCGGGATCGCACTGGGCGGCACGCCGATCGGGGCGCCGATCGTCGGCTGGGTCGCCGACCATTTCGGGCCGCGCTGGGCGCTCGGGGTCGGGGCGGCGGCGGGGTTGGCGGCGGCGTTGGTGGGGATCCGCTATCTGGTGAAACACCGCCAGTTGAATGTGCGCTTTGCGGAGAACCGGATTTCGTTCAGCCTGGATGGGCGGACCGGGTTGTGAGCTGCCCTGTGAACCTTCTGTCGCTGCCGGGCGCCGCTTCGCGCGAAACATAATCCAAGGCCGGTTGCTGGCGGCCCTTCCAGCGGTTAGGGGCCGCGCCATGACGATACCCGGCGCGCGGCGGTCCGACTGGCTGCAATCCCTTTTCTGGTGCGCGCTCGTGCTCGCGCTGGTGATGGCCCTCCTCCCCCACCCGCCGCATCTGCCGATCGACAGCCTGGGCGACAAATTCGAGCATTCGCTTGCGTTCAGCGCGCTCGCGCTGCTCGGCACCAGCGCCTATCCGGCGATGCCGCTGCCCCGGCTCGGCGAACGGCTGTCCTTTCTCGGCGCGATGATCGAGGTGTTGCAGTCGATCCCGCGCCTGCACCGCGATTGCGATATCCTGGACTGGGTTGCCGACACGATCGCCATCATCGTCATGCTCGGCCTGGTGCATCTGGTCCGCCAGCGTCGGGCGCAGCCGAGCCAGCCGACCGTTTCCTGACCGGACTCTGCGGTCATCCGATCCGCGCGCGTTCGAGCCGTAAGGCGCCAGGCCTCGGATTCAGATTTATTCACTGACGAGTGAGTATTTATTGACACTCTCCATGCCGCGCAGGAGAATGGCTGACCTACTGGAGAGGATCAGCAATGGCTGACGGAGACACTGACAGAGAGAGGGGCATCTCGCGACGCTCGGTCCTGAAGGCGACCGGGGCGGCCATCGGGGCGAGCTATACCGGCCGCGCCCTGGCGGGGGCGACGCAGCGCAGGCGCGCCATGCCACCGGGTTTCCTCTGGGGAACCGCGATCTCCGCCTATCAAAGCGAGGGCAATAATTACAACGCCGATGCCTGGGTGACCGAGAATGTCAGGCCGACGCTGTTCAAGGAACGCTCGGGCGATGCCTGTGACAGCTATCACCGCTATGCCGAGGATATCGCGATCGCCGCGAGGCTCGGCTTCAACTGCTATCGCTTCGGCATCGAATGGGCGCGGATCGAGCCGAGCGAAGGCTGTTTCTCGAATGCCGAGCTCGACCATTATGCGCATGTGCTCGAAACGTGCCGGTCGCACGGCATCAAGCCGGTGGTGACGTTCAACCATTTCACCGTGCCGATCTGGTTTGCCGCGCGGGGCGGCTTCGAAGAGGCGGACTCGCCCGATATCTTCGCGCGGTACAGCCGCAAGGCCGCCGAGCATCTGGGCGGGCTGATGCACATGGCGACGACCTTCAACGAGGCCAATATCCAGCTGCTTCTCCAGGTCATGCCGCAAATGGCCAAGGCGCTGCCGGCGGTTAAGCCGATGATCGCGGCTGCCGCCAGGGCGACCGGGTCGCCGAAATTCTCGCGCCTTGCTTATGCCGATCCAGCCATCGTCACGCCGCTGATGCAGGAGGCGCATCGCAAGGCATTCGACGCGATCAAGGCGGCGCGGCCCGATCTTCCGGTCGGCCTTACGCTGACGACGCAGGATATCCAGCCGGTCGGGCCGAATTCGCTGGCGCAGAGCGTCCAGGAGCGACTCTATGGCGATTGGGTGAAGGTGGCGCGGACGCATGCCGATTTCATCGGCGTGCAGACCTATACGCGTATCCTGGTCGACGCGACCGGCCCGGTGGCTGCGCCCGCGGGGGCCGAGATGACGGTTGCCGGCTATGAATTTTACCCGCAAGCGCTCGCCAACACCATTCGCTGGGCGCACCGGACGATCGGCAAACCGATCCATGTCACCGAGAGCGGCATCGCCACCCATGACGACGCGCGCCGCATCGCCTTTATCGACCAGGCGCTAGCGGGCGTGAAGGACTGTATCGACGAGGGAATCCCGGTGCACAGCTATCTCTACTGGTCGCTGCTCGACAATTTCGAATGGACATCGGGTTATGGCGTGCCGTTCGGGCTGGTGGCGGTGGACCGCGAGACGTTCAAGCGGACGCTGAAACCAAGCGCGCTGCACCTTGGCGGCATTGCGCGGGCCAACGCGATTTGAAGGTTCCGCGGATCGTCATCCCGATATGCGGCAGATACGACAGGAACGACGCCGCTCCGATGAAGCGACGAAAATGCGACAAGACGGGCCCCTGCGGCGACTATGGGGCCCGGTTAACCATGACTTTTGATGCAGTTAGGTATATCAGCCGCATCCACGGTCGCCCCATCGAAGCGAACAGCGCACGACACCGGAGACGCGAATAGCCGCCCCGTCCGTGCTGCATGCCGCCGCCCCAGAATAATCTCAAAACCTCTTGTGCGGAGATGTCCGATGAGCTGGACGGGTGTTGACTGGACCGCGGAATATCCGCGCTTTCTTCTGGACGTAACGGGCGACGGGCGCGTCGATATTGTCGGGTGCGGGCCTACCGGCACCTGGGTGTCGCGCAATGACGGGCATGGCAATTTCCTGCCGCCCGAACTCGCCTTCAACAATCTCGGCTATAACCAGTCGTGGCGCGTCGCCAACCATGTGCGGACCACCGGCAATTTCGCCAAGGTGCCGCTCGTGTTCACCGACCATCTGCCGACGAGCGCAACAGCTGAACGCGTGGCGACCGGTGTTGCCGGCGCGACAAGCGCGCCTTCAACCGCCGCTACGACCGCCGCCGCGAGCGGCGCGACCGCAGGCGCAAGTGGCTTCCATGCGACCGGCGTCCACCTCCCCATGCGGACCGTGCCGGGACTGATGGGTTTTGGCGATCACGGCGTCTGGGCGACGCTGAGCAAGGGCGGCAGTGCGTTCGGGCCGTTCACGATGGTCCAGAGCAATTTCAGTTATGACAAGGGCTGGCGTGTCGGCCAGCATCCGCGCATCCTCGCCGACCTTACCGGTGACGGCCTCTCGGACATCATCGGCTTCGGCAATGACGGGGTGTGGACCTCGCTCTGCAAGGGCGGCGGCGGGCCCGCGGTTTCCTTTGCCGACAGCAAGTTCGTGCTGGCCAATTTCGGCGTCAACCAGGGCTGGCGGGGCGATCATCATGTCCGCGCGCTGGTCGACCTGACCGGCGATCATCGTGCCGATATTGTCGGCTTCGGCGACGCGGGCGTCTGGACCAGCCTCGGGAACGGCGCCGGAGGCTTTGCCGAGCCGACGTTCGCGCTCGCCAATCTCGGCTATAATCAGGGCTGGCGGGTCGACAAGCACCCGAGGCTGGTCACCGACTTCAATGGTGACGGCCGCGGCGACGTGATCGGCTTCGGCGACGCCGGCGTCTGGACCAGCCGCGGCAACGGCACCGGCGGTCTCGCCGAGGCTCAGTTCGTGCTCGCCAATTTCGGGTTCAACCAGGGCTGGCGCGTCGACCAGCATCCGCGCTTCCTCGCCGACATCACCGGCGACGGCAAGGCAGACATTATCGGCTTCGGCAATGACGGCGTCTGGACGAGCCTTGGCGACGGCAATGGCGGCTTTGCGCCCGCAAGGTTCGTGCTGGCCAATTTCGGCTTCAACCAGGGCTGGCGGGTCGATCTCCATCCGCGTTTCCTCGCCGACGTAACCGGAAACGGGAAGCCCGACATTGTCGGGTTCGGCGATGACGGTGTCTGGATTGCGCCCAACAATGGCGACGGCACCTTTGGCGCGGCCAGGTTCGTACTCGCCGATTTCGGCGCGAAGTCAGGCCGCACGGGCATCAAGCATGTCTTTGTCTGCATGCTCGAGAACAGGTCCTATGACCATTTCCTCGGCCTCGCCGCGATCAACGGGACTGACGCACATTCCGGCGCGCCGACCAGCGCCAACGGCCTGCCGCCGGGCGGCGAAACCCAGTTTTATGAAAACCAGGCCTTCAAGACGTCGGACCAGGCAACCGACCGGATAGAGACCGGGCCGCCGCATAACTTCAACGATTTCATGGTCTCGCTATGCGGCCCGGACAAAGACAATTTCAATCCGAACGGCCATCCTTATCCGCCGGTCATCGGCACTGGCTATGCCGCGGCTTATGGCATCGTCACTGATGTGGGCCGCGCCGGCGAGGTGATGAAATGCTTCCCGCCGAAGAATCTCCCCGTGCTGAACGCGCTCGCCCAGGAATTCACCGTGTGCGACCATTGGTATGGGTCGATGCCGGGACCGACCGAGCCCAACCGCATGTTCGTCCACGCAGCCGAGTGCGACGACTGGGACGATTCCCCGAGCAGCACCGAGCAGTTCGAAGCGGAGATCCTCGGCGAGGATATCGGCTTCGATCACGGCACCATCTTCGACCGGCTGCGCAAGGCGAACGTCAATTTCCGCATCTATGCCGGCGACGATTTCCCCAATGTCGCGATCCTGCACGGCGTCAGCGTCTATACCGACATCGACGATTATGAGGATTTCAGCGACGATCTGCACGACGGCTATGACGCTGCCTATACTTTCATCGAGCCCAATTATGCCGTGGTGAACCCGTTCGACGAGGGATTTTACGAGGGCAATTCGCAGCATCCGCGCGGCAGCGTCGCGGCCGGCGAGGCCTTCATCAAATCCGTCTATGAGACGATCCGCAACTCGCCAGTGTGGAATTCGAGCCTGCTCGTCGTCACCTGGGACGAGGCGGGCGGGTTCTACGACCACGTCCTGCCACCGCGCGCCAGCCCCACAGGCAAGAAGGGCAAGAAGCATGGCTTCCTGTTCGATCAGCTCGGATCGCGGGTGCCGGCGATCGTCATATCCCCGCTGATTCCGAAAAAGCTGATCGAGCACCGGACGCTCGAACATTCGGTCATTCCGGCAACGGTCGAGCAGCTCTTCGGCCTCGCGCCGTTGACCGATCGCGATGCGAATCTCGTCGGGCTGCAGACTCTCGCCACGCTGAAGGCGCCGCGTACCGACACGCCGTCGCACCTCCCGAACCCGGTCACCGCGCCAGGCATCGCCGCTGCGGTCGCGCCGGGCGCGGCTGTTGCCGGCCCGATGCCGGCAAGCACCAGGCTGAGCGACATTCGCGACGAGAATTTCCTGCCCTCGCTCAACAGCGCTGCGATCCAGCACATGGCCGCCCTGCCCGACCAGAAGGCGCAGATCCGCACCCGACTCGCGACGATCCACACGCTCGATGACTATCAGCGCTACATGCAGGAGGTGTCGGCGATCGTGAAACAGAAGCGCGCGGCGACCCGCGCTGCGCGCAAGGCGCGCCACAATGTCGTCGTGCGCGATCACCGCACGCCTGTGCCTGCCTGAACGGCCATCGGAACCGGCAGCCTGGGGCGGCTGCCGGTTCTTTTCGACAATCCTGGGAGAGGGAAAACAGGAGTTGCGAAAATGTACGCCAATCCATCGAAGCGCACGACGCGTAGCCGCTACAGGCACGCGGTCACTCTGGGGGTGCTGGTGTCGAGCAGTGTCATCGCATCGCCCGCTCATGCCCAGTTCGCCGAATTCCTCGGCTATGTCAGCAAAGGCTATGATGCCTATCAGCTGATCCTGGACAAACCCAGCGACCTGTCGGTGCTGCAGGGGCTGATTGCGCAGTCCAGGAACCAGATCATCGCCGAGCTCGACGGCGTAACCGCCGCCGGGATATCGGCCTGCGCGGCCAATGCGGTCGATACATTCCAGAATATCAACCAGCTGACCGCTGACAACCTCCAGGCATTTGCGATATCGAGCGACAAATGCGTCACCGAAGCGCAGGCACAGATCGACGCTGTCACCGACAAGAAGGCGGTCGACAAGATCGGCTTTGCCCTGAACACCGTCGGGCCGATCGCGCTGGCGGTGAACGCCCATGCCGGCTTCCCCACCGAGCCGTTGAAGCTGCGCATCATGAAGGCGAACCAGCGGATCATCGCCAGGCTCGCGCCGACATGCGATGTCTCGATCGATAATCCGGACAACCTTCCTCATTACAGCGGTTCAGTGAAGGGGCATGGCGCCTGCTATAACTTCACCGTCCCGACGCCGGCACGGGTCGAGGTGGGCGAACGTGGCGGTGTTTTCTATCTCACGCACGGACCCGGAAGGGCCTTTTTGTGGTGGCCGCTGACCGGCAAGGCCTATCCCGACGATGACGTGTTTTACTGGCGCGGCCACACCGCCTTCTTCCCACGGGTCGATTTCTCGATCGCGGCTGCCCAGGTGATGCAGGGTACCAGCTGGCAGGTCGCGCACGCGGCGCTGGATCAGCTCGAGCCCTCGGTACTTCCGGTCGGTTCCCCGATCGCGATGACGCGGGATCCGGGCAGGATCCAGAAGCCGAACAACGCCTTTCTTGTCGGCGGTGGCAACCTCTATCAGGGGACGCTGAACCCCGCCCCCGATGTAAACAATCCCGCCTTTTCGGGCTGGAAGGCGGCCGGCGGCACCTGGTTGTCGGTAGCGGCGGACACAAATTTTGACGGTCGCGTCGAGATGTTCGGCATCGACCGGATCGGCGCCATCTACCACCGCTGGGAACGGACGCCCGGCGACACCAACAGCTGGTCGCCCATGGCGCAATTCGACGGTCAGCTGAACGCGATCGCTGTGGCGCATAACGCCAATGGCGTGCTGCAGGTGTTCGGCACGAACCCGTTCGGCAACATCTTCACCCGCAACCAGGTGCTGGGCGGCGATCAGCAGGAATCGGTGCAGCTGTTCACGCCGCTGCCGGCCACGGATAACTGGACGGCGTGGAAGCAAATGGACGGCGCCCTGAGCCAGATCGCCGCCCTGACCGCCGCGGACGGGCATATCCATATCTTCGGCATCAACAGCGCGGGAAGCCTGTTCCACCGCGAGCAGCTCGTCCGCAACGCGACCGATATTGCCGCGAGCGGGGCGTGGAGCGGCTGGCAGCAGGTCGACGTACCGGCGCCGATGCGGTCGCTTGCCGTATCGCTCGATCTTGGCGGGCGGATCAACATCTTCTGCGTCACCCGCGACGATCGGCTTTTCCAGCGCGCGAAGCTGGGCGGTGGCACAGTTTACACGGGCTGGGGCCAGATCCCCGGGTCAATCCACAGCATTGCCGCGATCAAGGAAAATGGCGGGCCCGATCGGCTGGTGCTGATCGGGATGGCAAGCAACGGGCGGATGTATCGCAATGTCTCCGAAGGCTTGCTCGCCGGCCCGCCAGGCGCGTTGATACCCGGCCCATGGAATGGCTGGGTTCCCCTGGCCAGCCCGCTACGGCGGTTTCCGACAGGGCCTATCATAGGCAGCCCGGTAGTCAGCCCAGTGGTGCTCCCGCACTGAAAGGCCCGCTCGGCACGATTGCCTTCCTGCTCGTCCAGGCGTGGCCTCGTCTGGTCGGTGCGCAAACGTCAGGTCTGATCCACCGAGACCCTGAGAAACGGCAGCTCAATGCGTTGGCAGCTTTCTTGACGTACCGCCGACGCCGCGCGCCCAGAGGTCTGGTCCGGGAACAGCGATGCCGTCGGGCGAGAAATCGACCATCGCGTCGTCAGCGCGTGCATAGTTCTTCCACACCGGCAGACGCGACCCATTCGGGTTTCCGTTTTTCACGAAGTTGACCAGATAGGAGCTGACAACCCCTCCCACCGCGCGATCGCGCGGTGTGGTCCTGTCGCCATATTTGATCGACACGGTGTCGAGGAAATAGGGGATATCGCTGGCGTGATCAGCGCCGTTGGCGCCATTGATCGACTGGGCGACATAGGAAAACCGGTAATAATAGACAGGCACGCCCTGCCCCGAGATCGCGCGCGCCAGCTTGCGTGCACCTGCAACCATGAAGCCGGTCCTGCCGCCAAGGTCATTGCTGGTCGCGCCGATCATCACCGGCACATGCGCAAAACGACCAGAGGAGATGGCCCGTGAAACATTCGCCGCAATCACGCCATCAGCGAAGGGGCTGATATTGGTGGCGGCATTGCGGCCGCCCATGGTTGCCAGATTGAGGCCGCCCGTGACCTCTTCCGCCGAGAGCGCGCGGAGCTTTTCGAGTGCGTGCGGATCGCCTGCGGGAATGTTTTTGGACGCGGCGAAAGCAAGCCCCGCGGCCTCGGCCGATGCAAGCGTTCCACCACCGCCATTGATGCCCGACATGCCGCCGCCATCGCCGCCCGACATCACCACGGCCTTGTGGAACAGCCCGCCGGTCTGCGGCGAGGTAACCAGCGCCAGCACCGACATGCCGCCCGCGCTTTCACCCATGATCGTAACATTGGCCGGGTCGCCGCCAAAAGCGGCAATGTTCCGCTTCACCCATCTGAGCGCGGCGATCTGATCCATATAGCCGTAATTGCCAAGCATTCCCCTGTCCGGATTACGCTTCGTCAGTTGCGGATGCGCGAAGGTGCCGAACCGCCCGACACGGTAGTTGAAGCTGACGACCATGATGCCGCGCTTCGCCAGCGTTGCGCCCGAATAGGTCGGCGGCGAAGCACCACCATTGACGAAACCGCCGCCATAGATCCAGACCAGCACCGGCAACCCGGCCCTGGCGCCTGCCGGCTTCCACACATTGGCGTAAAGGCAATCCTCGGCCGGCGGCGTGCCGAGCGGCGCCGCGTCGCCAGGGAAAGGCTCCTGCATGCAATCATGGCTATAGGCGATCGCGTCCCGAACCCCGCGCCAGGGCGCGGGGGGCTGCGGCGCCCGCCAGCGCAACTGGCCCACGGGCGGAGCGGCAAAGGGAATGCCTTTCCAGCTTGCCACACCATGCTCGATCGTGCCGCGGACCCTGCCACTGTCGGTCGCGACGATAGCGGCTGGGCCTGCCGGGGCACGCGCAAGGGCCGGCGCGGAGCCGACGCATATTGCAAGTGTCGACACCGCAATGCGGATGTTGCCCATATAGTCGATCCCCTGCTTTCCCGAATGACGATCCGGTGACCGCTGACTCTGGCATCGATCTAATGGGCAAATCGTGCAGTTGGTACCCTCGCCCTTGCCGACAACTCCCGTCAGGACCGAAAATAGCCCGCGCCAGCTATGGCTTGGCGCCCTCGAACAGAACTTCGCCCTTTTCGTTGATCGGGTTGCGATCATTCTGCACGCAGATGAATTCGAGCTGGTCGAGCGAGCGCTGGCGCTTGAACCTGGCGATCGTGTGCCAGGGCGCGGCAAGCGCCTTGGGATCGGTAAAGCTTGTCTCGATGACGAGCTGATCCTTGTTGCTGGCGTCGAGGTGGATGCGCTCGGTCAGCTTGACCTGGTCGCTGGCGGTAATGCCCCAGCGCCCTATCGTCGCACCCTCGCGCAGGCCGATCGTGGTGATCACCAGAGTATCGCCTTCCCAATGGCCGATCGAGCTGCCGTTATAGGTGGGGTCCGGATCCTCGGGCAGCGGCCGGCCGTCGGTGAAGACCCGGCGCACCTGCATATAGGCTTCCTGAAGGATGGTGACCCGGCCCGGCGTGAACAGGAATTCAAGATCATAAGGCTGGGTCATGATGCCCGGCATTCCCGGTGGCTCGCACGCCGAGCTGCGGCGTTCTACCTTCAGCGTTGCTTCGGGATCGCCGCTTTTGATCAGCGCCTGCACCTTGTCGTAATAGCTTTTATAGGGGCCGATCAGCTGCGGGATTTCCGGCTTGCCGCCCGCGCCCATCATGGGGAGCCAGATGCCGCGCCAGTCGGGCAGCGACTGCAGCGCCGCATAATCCACCTGCTCGGCCGAAGCCGGCCAGACCTTGTCGGGCGCCACGATCGGCGGCTGCACCAGCCCGCCGGCCTGTTGAGCGGCGGCGGGGACGGCGCTTGGAACCGAGATCAGCGCCGCGGCCAGCGCCACGAGCGGCAGCATGCGTCTCATCGTCAGCCCCTTCGCTATTTGTTTTCGAGCACGGTGCCGTCAGGGAGCTTGACGCGCACCAGCGCGCCGCCGAGCTTGCCGTTGAGCAGCGGATGATAGGTGACCGTCACCTTGTCGCCCGGCTTGAGCGACGAACGCCGCCAGCCGCCATGGACCAGAGTGTTGGGGCTGGTCATCTCGAACGCCCAGCTGGTCGAGCCGCCCTGCGCATCCGGCACCAGCAGGTGCATGAAGGAATGCGGGTTGGTCCAGCGGAACTCGGTGACGGTTCCAACCACCGTCACGTCCTTCTGCATGTCGAACATCGCAAAGCTGTGATGCGCCGCCGCCGGTGTGGCGATTGCGATCAGGCCCAGCGCCATCCAGTGCTTGTGCTGCATCATCTCGCTCCTCAATTCGTCGTCGGCACGTTGATCGCCTTGCCGTCGGCACCGCGCTCGCCGTTCAGCACATGCCCATCGGCCAGCACGATCCTGCTGAACAACCCGCCCTTCTTGCCGTCGCGCAGCGGGCTGATCGTCACCGTCACCTTGTCGCCCCGCTTGATCGAGGTCCGCTTCCACCCCTGGCGCGTCAGATTGTTGGGGCTGTTGAGCTCGATGCTCCAATGCTCCGTACCGCCGCTCTTCGTCAGCACGTCGAGCTCGATGAAGCTGTGCGGATTGGTCCACTGGAACTGCGTGACGGTTCCGGTGAGCGTCAGCGGCCGCGCCTGATCGAACATGGCAAAGCTGTGATGCGCGCCGGCCGGAACCGCCGCCAGGGCAAGGACAGCGCCCGTAATAAAACCGAGATTACGCTTGTTCACAGTGCGTTGCCTTTCATCATTTGGCGTGCGCATCGAGCGCCTCCTGGCCACGGTCAGTCCCGGGCAGGTCGGCATTGCGTGCCTCGGTGCATTCGACCTCGCCAATGTCGCCTTCGAGCACACGGTCCCAGCGCTTGGTGCTGCGCCACTCGCCCTTCCACATTTTCGGATCGGTCATGATATATTCGATCTCGAGCGTGTTGCCCTGGTTGATCATCCGGATGCGCTCGACGATCTGGAACTCGTCGCTCACGGGAATGCCGATATCGATCCAGTGATGGTCGGTCTCGAAGCCCCGGGTGGTGACCACGAGCGTGTCGCCTTCCCATTTGCCGATCGATTCGCCGTTATAGGTCGGCACATAGAGGTCGGGGTCGGTGGGCTTGCGGCCATCGAGATAGATCGACCGGAAGCTGTTGGTGAAGCCCGCGACCATATAGACCACGGTCGGCAGCTGGACGAAGGTGATCGGCCACACCCGCGTCATGATCATGGGCATGCCCGCCGGATAGCATTGGCCGATGCTGTCGCGATAATTATGGCCGGCGGCGCGCGCCGCCTTGCCCTCGGCCAGCGCCTTTTTCCCTTCCTCGAAAAATTCGGGATAGGGCGGGCCGAACATGAATTTGCTGAAGCCGCCGCTCAGGTCGATGAACCAGGTGCCGGTCATGTCGAACGGCGGCTTGGGCCGTGGTTTCGCCAGGTTCGCCGGATCGAGCGCGCCCGCCAGCCCAAGATGCTGCTGTAGCATCTGCGCACGCTGCTCGGGCGTCTGCGCGCGCGGGGCGCTACGCTGTTGCGCACAGGCCGGGGACGCCATCAGAAGCGCGCAGCCGAGCGCGGCGAGCCATGGTGCCGGTGCACGCGTCACGCGCTTTGATGCGATCATCCCGACCATCCAACCCCTCCTGCCGTGGCTCCGGCATCGTCGCCCGCACAGGAGCGACCGGTACATCCGAACTCACCTCGCGACTGATCGGTCGCGCGTCGAATCGATGCCCGTCGCTTAATCTCTCGGAGGGATGTTTGATAAAGTCAATAAGGTGTGTTACGCCTCACCGATAGTTGATTACTCAACGACCTCGCGATCAGCGGGGCGAGAAAAATGGGAGGGCCCCGCGGTCAGCGTGGCCAACAACTAGGGGAGAGGATCATGTCAGCCTTCAGGCTTCGTATGCGTGCGTGCGCACTGCTCGGCACCGCACTGGTTGCCGGCACCGCGAACGCACAGACCGCCAAGACGCCAACCACCCAGACCGTTGAAAATGGGAATGACACGACGGCCGACGACATCGTGGTCACCGCCGAACGTCGGGCGACGAATCTGCAGAGCACCCCGCTCTCCATCGTCGCGGTGACCCAGGAAACCGTCCAGGCCAAGGGCATCCAGGATCTGCAGGATCTTTCGCACTTCACGCCCAATCTCAGCATTTCGCCGTCGCGTGGCGGCGGCAACAGCGCGGCCAATTTCGTGATCCGCGGCATCTCCGGCGGCGGCGGCGCGACCGGCGAGCGCGGGGTCGGCCTGTATATCGACGGCATCTATATGCCGCGCACCAGCGGCGCAGTGCTGCGGGTGCTCGATATCGACCGTATCGAAGTGCTGCGCGGGCCGCAGGGCACCTTGTTCGGCCGCAACTCGACCGGCGGCGCGATCCGCATCTTCAGCAAGCAGCCGACCGACAGCTTCAGCGGATCGCTCGAATTCAACCTCGGCAATTTCGACCATCACGATGTCATCGGCACGCTCAACGTCCCGCTCGGCGCCGGCTTCGCGCTGCGGGCGCAAGGCGCCTATCTCCATGAGGGCGGCTTTGTCAGCCGCGGCACGCAGATGCTCGGCGAGGCGCGCGACATTGTCGGGCGAATACAGCTGCGCGGCGACCTGGCGCCCAATTTCAAGGCCACGCTTGGCGTGCTCTATAACGACTCGAAGCAGAACGCGACGCCCTGGGTATTCGACGAATTCGACATGCGCCCCGGCATCGAAGGCTACCTCCAGGGCAATTATGGCGACTGGCTGAACGACGCCTTCAAGGCAGCGGGCCAGGCGCCGCTCGCGCCCTATAATGATCCGCGGCTCGTTCAGGGGCCTTACAAGGCGCCCGATGTCTGCCTGGTCGACGACTTCAACCCGGACTACGATTCGGCCTGCAACCAATATAATAACGACAGATATTGGCAGGCGGACCTGACCCTGGACTGGACTCTGAGCGACCAGGTCAGCGTCCATTCGATCTTCGGCTTCTCGAAACTGAAGCACCGTGCCGCGACCGATCTCGAGCTGATCGGCATGGAAATGCGCTACGACATCCTCAACTCGCAGGTGTTCTATCAGGAGCTCCAGCTCAACGCCGCGCTCTTTGGCGGTGCGGTGGATCTCGTGACGGGCGGCAATTATTTCCACGAGGACAGCGCCGCACCGTATAATTATGTCCTCGATCGACGTGGCACCAGCAATTATCCCGCGACGCCGGGAACGCCTGCGAACAGCGATGGCGGCCTTTATACGCGCCTGATCAGCGACGTTTTCCAGACCTCTGCGTCCTGGGGCCTGTTCGCGAGCGGGACGTGGCACATCGTCGACGGACTCAACCTGACCGGCGGGCTGCGCCAGGCCTGGGACCATAAGGACTATAGCCAGACGCGCTATCCGCCGCCCGCGACCGCCTATCAGGCATCCGACTTCACCGTGGCGCCGGGCACGACCTCGACCACCGTGCACAACAGCGCACCCTTCCATGCGCTCGATTACCGCGCGACGCTCGACTATCATTTCACCAAGGACGTCATGGCCTATGCCACGGTTTCCAAGGCGTACAAGGCGGGCGCGTTCAGCTACACCGTCCAGGGCTGGACCCTGGCCAACAACGCCACGGGGCCCAATCAGAGCCCGCTGGTCGTGCCGATCCCGAACGAGAAGGTCGTCAACTACGAAGCCGGGCTCAGGATGACCTTGTTCGACCGGCGGCTGCGGCTCAACCCGACCGGCTTCATCATGCACTACACCAACCGTCAGGCAGCGGTTCGCGTCAATTGCACCCCCGGCCCCGCCTGCCCGGTCGGCTTTATCCCGATGCTCCAGGACCAGGGCGACGCCTGGATCCGCGGTTTCGAGCTCGATGGCCAGCTCGCGGTCGGCGGCGGGCTGACGCTCGACGGCAGCTTCGGCCTGACCACCTATACGCTTCACAATGCGCCGGTCGGCACGACGCATCTCTTCCCCGATATTCCGAAGACGAGCTACAATCTCGGGGCGAGCTATACCAAAGACGTCGGCTTCGGGCGGGCGACGCTCAACCTCAATTACGCTTATGTCGGCAAGCAGTCGGTCTATCCGGACGATACGGCGGACTCGGGCTATATCCTGCCCGCCTACGGGCTGGTCAATGCGCGCCTCCAGATCAAGCCCAAGGGCACCCCACTCACCATCTCGCTCTATGCCAACAACCTCCTCGACAAGGTCTATGCAAGCTACGCGCAGCGCTTTGGCGGCGGGTTCTGGGATTCGGGCGCCGGCACCGGAATCGCCGCGCCACCGCGCAACGCCCTGAGCGTCGTCCGCGGCCGCCCGCGCGAGTTTGGCGCGTCGGTCAAATATGCCTTTTGAGCGCAAACGGGAACATTCGCGATGAATGAATGGCTGTCCGGGCTCGTTTCCTGGATCGAGACGCTCGGTCTGCACGACAGGATGCAGACCGTCGAATGGGCTGTGCCAGCCGTGCAGACGGTGCACATCCTCGCAATTGCGGCAGTATTCTCGTCGTCGCTCGTACTCGCGCTCAGAACCGCCCATGTGTCGGGGATCGACTGGTCCCCGGCACGCTGGGGGCAGCGGCTCAATGCCTGGGTCGGCACCGGCCTTGGCATATTGCTGCTGTCAGGCGTGTTGATGATCGTCGGCGAACCCAAGCGTTCGCTGCTCAGCGCGGCATTCCAGCTGAAGATGATGCTGTTGCTGGTCGCGATCGCTGTGTTCCTGGTGCTCGGCTACCGGCTGCAACGGCTCGATCCGCCCGACCGCGCAACCTGGGTCGAGCGCGTGCTCGCGGCCCTGCTCGTCCTCTTATGGTGTGCGATCATCGCCTGCGGGCGGTGGATCGCCTACGCGTGAACCGCCAGGAACCCCTTCATGGATGAATTTCTCGAC
>Ga0105245_10002010_pt1 | contig 18454 bp, 15 predicted proteins | sample KBSM54metaG_FD_81523 | JGI IMG/M metagenome (GOLD analysis project Ga0105245, IMG submission 81523) | Miscanthus rhizosphere microbial communities from Kellogg Biological Station, Michigan, USA - KBS M5-4 metaG | ecosystem: Host-associated > Plants > Roots > Rhizosphere > Soil | place...
CTGGATCGACTCCGGCGACCTCGCCCGCGCCGACGAGGACGGCTACCTCTGGTTCTTCGGCCGCAAGAAGCAGGTGATCGTCCACGACGGCTCCAACATCAGCCCCTACGAGGTCGAGGGCGCCCTCAACGAACACCCCGCCATTGCCCTCGCCGGCGCCGTCGGCGTCCACGACGAAGTCCACGGCGAGAACGTCCGCGCCTACGTCACCCTGCGCGAGGGCGCCGAGCACCCCAGCGCCGCCGACCTGATCGTCCACTGCCGCGACCGCATCGGCTACAAGGCCCCCGAGGAGATCCTCTTCCTCGAGGAGATGCCCCTCAACCCGACCGGCAAGATCGACCGGGTGGGGCTGAAGCGGATGGCCGAAGAGCACCTGCACCCGCACGGGCTGGACTGAGTCGCGTCAGCCTTCACGCAGCTCCTCGACGAGGCTCGCCAGCGCCGACGGTGAGTCCGCCAGCCAGGCGCAGTAGCAGCCGGCGACGTATTCCCCCGGAATCTTGGTGAGCCCCGCCTTCATCGTCGCGGCCATCCTGCGCAGGGCGGCCTTTACCCCTTCGATCTCGAACTGGCCATCGTCAAAGCGATCTCGTAGCTGCAGGACGACCTTCCAGTGGACGTTGTCGAGTCCCTCACTCCAGCGGGAAGAGAGCCGGAACAAGGCATCGAAGAGCTCAGCCTGCTGCTCTGTGCCGGGGGTGCCCCTCAACGAGATCAGGCCCTGCATCGAGGGCGTGGCGGGGGCAAAATCGAGTTCGAGGCTGGCGATGCCGATGTCCCGGTAAGGGAACCAGACCTTGGTCAGGGCATGTGCCCCGGTCTCCGCCGCGAGCGGGTCCTTCGGCCCCTTCGCCGTGCGGTTGCAGTTCTTGCAGATCGGCACGAGGTTCATCCCGTGGACCGAGAGCGCCGGGTAAAGATTGCGGGGGAGGTAGTGATCGGCATCGCTTGCCGCCCGTCCCTCGATCCGCCACTCCAAGCTGTTGATGAGGCAGGCGGGGCAGACCCGGATCGCCGGGTTGGCGGCGCGGAAGGCGTACTCCCATGTCGTGCGATTGACCTCGGAGTGCGCCGGCAGCGCAAACCCCTTGCCAGCGAACACCGAGTCGTACATCGAGGCGAGCAGCCGCTTGCCCGCCCGCCGCGTTCTCTCGGCGAGTCCGGCAAAGGCGAAGACGAAGGCTTCGTCGTCGATCGAAGCGTCGAACCCGATGTCCTCTTCGACCGCCCGCCAGAGTGCCTCGCGCTCCGCCTGCGGCAAGGCGAGGACTTCTTCGACGCCGGCTTTCTCGGGCTGGCCGGGATGGTCCCAAGCGTCCATCGCGCTGGCGTAGTCGGCTCCTTCAGCGCCGATCGCCTCGAGGAAGCGGACGATCGACTCGTTCGCCGCCTTCATCTCGAGCGCCATCGGCGACTGCCTTAGCTCAAGGAGCATCTTCGGAGTCCTCCTGCAGGGCGTAGCGAAGACGGAAGCTGTGGAAGCCGGGGCCGACGCGCTCCAGCGTCTCGCGCAGCTCCTCTGGATCCCTTCTCGCCAGGGCGTCGTTGACGATGCCGAGGGCGTGGCTGCCGCTCGTCTGCCCGGCGCCGAAGACACGCGTCGTGATTTCGCCGCGATCCGCGGCGAAGGGGGAGACCGCCGGTTCCATTGGCACTTCCGGCTCGTCCGCCGGGGTGTCGACGGCCAGCAGATAGACGTCCGAGCGGTCCGCGTCGCTCAGCGTCAGGTCGGAGTGGGTGGCGATCACCACCTGCGCCGACTGCCCCTTCAGCACTCGCACGAGGTCGGAGATCAAGTCCACTTTCCAGAGGTCGTTGAAGTGGGTCTCGGGCTCGTCGAACAGGACCAGGCAGTCGCGGAGCTCGCGGAGAAGGAGCAGGAGGGCGTAGCGGCCGGCCATCAGGAACTCGCCGTCGGAGAAGTCGTCGTCGAGGAGGAGCCCGGAGTCGCCGTCCTTGACGAGGACGAGCCTGACCGACCGTAGCGCCCCGAGCTTGAGCCAGCCCAGCAGCTGCCCGAACCAGACGAGCGGCGAGTCCGCGGCGTTGCCGATCCAGGAGTGCAGGCTCGGCTGGCACTCGAAGACCGCTCGCTGCTCGCGGTCGGCCAGGTCGGGGTCGGGACCCGAACCCTCCCGAGCAATCCGCCGTGCGGCCTGGGCGAGCAGCCCTTCGAACGGTTTTCGCTGGAGCGCGGGAACCCGGTCGTGCCAGTCGGAGGCGATGTCGAGGCTAAAGGCGAGAAGGCTTCCCTGCGCCCGCAGCCCAACTCGGTCCAGGATCGTGTCCCGGGCCCTGTCGTCTTCGTGGATCGCCAGCGGGTGGGTGAGCAGGGCGAGGATTGCGAGCAGGAGCTCGTCGCCGGACAACGCGACGCAGCGCGGCTCGTCGGCGACGCGTCGCATTTCCTTCGACAGCAGCGTCTTTTCGGACTCCAGGTAGGCCTCCCACTCGCTCGCCTTCATGTTGGGCGGCGGGGATTGCGCCTCCCCGATGTCGAGGCGTTGCCCGAGGCTGTCGAGGACGCCGCCTCGCAGGGCCACGTCGAGCCGGCTCGCGGGGCCCGTCGATAGACCAACCACCTGCGCCGGGAGAAGGCGATCGAGTTCGGTTTCCTCCGGCCACATTTCGCGGACGTGCTCGGACGCCCACCCCTCGAAGGCGCCTTCGGCGACCAGCATCCAGGCGTTGATCCGCTCCAGGCGGGGCGGGAGAGCGATCGCTTCCGGGAGCTCCGGCGGACGCGTCGTGAAAAGCACGCGGTTGCGGCCTAACTCGTACTCGACGTCGAAGTCCAAGCCGACCGGTATCCCGGCCGAGAGGTGGCTGAAGATGCGGCCCAGCATCTCCAGGACGCGTGACTTGCCGGCACCGTTGGGCCCGATCATGAACGCGAGCGCCGGGTCGGCGTGTCGGCGCTCGTTGAACTCGAGGCGCAGCTCCCGATCCTCGCGGAAGCCAGACACGCGCAGCCTGAGGAGCCGCATCAGCGCAACACCTCCAGCTCGGAGTCGGGATGTCGCCAGCGGTAGGACTCGTCGCCCGCCTCGCGGACGACGAGGCCGAGCTGCTCGAAGATCGCCAGGCAGTGCTGGACCCAGGCGTGTTCGGTCTCCTCGCGCGCGAGGTCGACGAGGCCGAACCCGCCGGTGAGCTCGCTCACCTTCCGCCACAACTGGCTTTGACGCTCGGAGGCGGCCGCGAAGACATGGGGGAGGAGGGTCTCGGAGGGGGCGGGCCGCGTTTCCTCCGCGTCCGCGGGGAGAGGTCGGGCGCGGCCGAAGGTCTCGGCGAGATGCGCCTGCACGGCGCGCTCGAGGACGGCGATCTGCCTTTCGCTGGCAGCGGTGAGCCGCCGCGCCAGGCGAGCCAGTTCCGCCACCCAGGTTTCCTCTTCTTTCCCCACGCGGGGAACCGGGAGGTCTGCCATCGCCTCGAGGCTGAGGCGATGGCGGGTCGGTTGCTGCCAGCTAGCCCTCGCGATCTCTTCTCTGGCTTCCGAGCCTCGAAGCCAAGCCCAGAGGAAGTTCGGGTCGAAGTGGGTGCTGCGCACCATCAGCAACGAGGAAGCGAAGGCGGTCGGCTGCCGCTCATCCTCGTAGACCGCGCAGCGGCCGATCCGATCCGGGTTGCTGGTGTTGCGCACGACGAGAAGGTCGCCCTCCTGCAGGAGCTCGGCTTCCTCGGAGTCGGCTTGGAACCTCATGCCGCCTGGATCGATCCGGCCCTTCACCACGTTGGCGGCGCGCAGGACCCGCACGTAGCCCGAGGTCGCCGAGACATCTGCCGTTCCCGGCCGAACTTCCACCCCGGTTCGAAGTGAGGTCAAAGGGGCCCCGGCGGCGACCGTGGACGCCGCTGCGGCGGGAAGTGCGCCGATCCGCTCCCCGAAGAGCCGGCGCAGCCGCCGCGCCTCGTCGAGGTGCCCAAGAACCCGGGCCTTCGTGCTCCAGGCTTGCTTGTGCGGCAGCCGCAGCTCGAAGCTCTCCAGGGACTCCGTCCGCAGCCGCCGCCGGCGGGAGCTTCCGAGGGTGAGCTCCGCGAGGGCGCTGCGCACATGGTCCTGCCTGAGAAAGGCCCAGACGAGGCGCGGGTCCACATCCGCTCGTGGCCTGAGGACCATCAGGTCGGGAGATACCAGCGCCTCCTCGGTCTCCAGCTCCGGCACGATCGCCACCTTGCCGTTCTCCAGAGAGGGGGAGATGCGCGCGAAGATGACGTCGCCGGGACGCGCGGCGCGAAAAGGAAGGTCCCCGCCTCCCCGTTCGGTGAGGCGGCTCACCTCGGCCACCCCTCGTTCGACGTCGATATCGCCGATCGCGATGAAGCTGTAAGGCTTGTCGGATCGCGCCGCGGCGGGGTTGATCTCGACGAGCTCTCCGAAGCGGGTCATGGCCGGTCTTCGAGGAGCGACTCGGCGCTGGCCAGCTCCTCTTCGATCCCGACGGCGAGCGCCTGCGCCTGTCTCAGTAGCTCGAGGGGCTCCTCGTCTTCGGGGAAGGTGACTTCGCGGGGGCTGTAGGTGGAGGGAGCGAGGCTCCACCCGGATTCGCCGATTTCATCCAGCGTGGCGCTCCACAGATGTTCCCCCAGCTCCCTTGCGGGCGGAGAAGGACGCGGGTCCCGGCCGAAGCGCCACCTCAGAGCGGCGGCCAGGCGACCGAGATCGGCGGGCTGAGCCCTGCCGAACCAAACCCGCTCCGTTCTTCCGGATGCCCTGAGGACGAGGATCGCGGTCTGCACCGTCGTGTTCGACCCGAGCACTTGCGGCGCCAGCGACACTGCCGCCTCGACCTTTCCCTGGGTCAACCAGCGGCGCCTCGCCTCGACGTAGGCCCGTTGGCGCCCGAAGAGGACCCCTTCGGGGACGAGCAGCACGGCCTTTCCGCGCGGCCTCAGCAGTCTGCGGCAGAGCTCGAGGAAGAGCACGTCGGAGCGACTGGTATCGAGTTCGAGTCCCGGGTGCACCTCGCGGCGGTCGAGGTTGCCGGCGAACGGGGGATTGGTCACCACCACATCAACCGTCGGCCATTTGAACCCTCGTGAGAGGGTGTCGGCGCAGGTGATCCGCGGGTTCGGTGCCTCGTGCATAAGCAGGTTGATCAGGGCGATCCGCACGAGGTCAGGGGCGACGTCGAACCCCAGCAACCCCCCGGGTCCCCCCTCGAGCTGCCGGGAAGCCTCGACCAGGAAGGTGCCGGTGCCCACCGCCGGATCGCAGACGACCTGATGCGGCTCCGGTTCGACGATGTCCACCATCGCCTCGGCCAGGTACGGCGGAGTTCTCACCTGCCCGCTCCGCCCGCCGGCGAGGAGCAGCTGGTCGAGCAGCTCGTCGAAGACCTCGCCGGCGGCTTGCCGGTTGTTCGGGAGGTCGAGGTCCTCGATCGCTGCCATGCAGTCGCGAGCCAGCTTCGGCTGCGGTGGCCGGAAGGAGCTGTCGGCCAAGGCCCTGGCGAAGCTTTCGCTGCCGGCGGCGGCGACGAGGAAGGGGATGAGGTCCTTTTCGAGCTGGGCGAGGGCGGCTTTGTCGCTCATGCCCCTGAGTCGGGACCAGACAAGCAGGGGGTGGCGGGAGAACGCTTCGCTCGCCGTCCCGTCCGGGGACCGAGCTGCGCGCAGGTCCAGGGTCCGCAGAAGGATCAAGTAGCCGATCTGCTCGATCGCGACGATCGGATCGGTGACTCCAGCGGCCCAGAACCGCTGCCAAAGGTCCTCTGCTATCTGCTTCGGCGTCGGCATCAGGGACGCAGCGTCGCCGCCAGGCCGGACTCGTGGAGCAGGAGATCCAGCGCTTCGACCATCGATCCACAGAGGATGTCGGCGCTGCTCAGGGCGGCGGTGCTCAAACCCTCCCCGCCGAGCAGGGCGATGCCGACCCGGGCCGCTCTCAGCATCGCCGTGTCGTTGACCCCGTTGCCGATGGCGACGCTGACGTCGGCTCCGAGCTCGACCACGGCGGCCCGCTTGTCCTCGCCGTTGGCGACGACTCGCGGGGTGACCCCGATCGAGGCGGAGACGGCGGCGAGCGTCCCGTAGGTGTCCGCGGAGAGCAGGTGCACAGTCATTTGCCCGGCGAGCGCGCGGAGGCGCTCCTCGACGCCCGGGTCGAACTCGCCCCAGCGGGTGGTCGTGCCGTTGAGGTCGAGGAGCAGGTGATCGAATGCGAAGGCGCCGGCGCCGGGGATGTCGCGTCGCAGGGGCATCGCCTGCTTTACGCCAGGATGATCGTCCCGGCATCCCCCTTCACTACTTCGCCCACCACCCAGGCGTCTTCGCCGTTGGCGCGCATTTGCGCTTGGAAGGAATCGAGGTCGTGCGGCGGCACCGAAACCAGCAGCCCGCCGGAGACCTGGGCGTCGAGGAAAAGGGAGAGGTCGACATCCTTGGCGCCGTCGCGAATGTGGCCATGGAGAAACTCGCGGTTCGGCTCCAGGAGCCGCGTGCCGGTTTCGTCCTTCATGCGAGGGCGCGACCGCACCGACTCGAAGATCGGGACCTCGTCGAGGCGGACGATGGCGGCGGCACTGCTGGCCCGCAGCATGTTGTGGAGGTGCCCGAGGAAGCCGAACCCGGTCACGTCCGTGCAGGCGCAGCGCTCGAGGGGGCGCATCGCCAGGGAGGCGCCCCGGTTCGATTGCAGCATCGCCGCGACCACGTCCCCGAATTCGTCCTTGGAGTTGGCGTCGAACTTCCAGAGCTTGGTCGCGACGCTGGTGCCGATCGGCTTGGTGAGGACGAGCACATCGCCGGCCGTGGCGTCCTCGTTGGAGATGACGCGCTCGTCGGCGAAGGTGCCGGTCGCCGCCATCCCGAAGAAGAGCGCGTGATCCATCAGCGTGTGGCCGCCGGCGCTGGCTACGTGCGCCTCTCGCAGCGCCTCCTCGGCAGCCAGCAGCATCCGCTGGACCTCGGCGTCGATCTCCCGGTTGAACGCCTCGTGGTCGTCGACGGTCTTGCCGGGCTCGGGGATTCCGAGGATGCTGAGCGCGAAAACCGGGTCGGCGCCGACGGCGTAGAGGTCGCTGAAGACGTGGTTGACGACGATGCGGGCGAAGAGGACGGGGTCGTCGATCATCGGCAGGACGACGTCGACGCTGCTGGCGACGTGTTGGGAGCCGATGTCCGAGACGCCGGCATCAGGCCAGCCTCCGCTTCCGTTCGCGGAAGTGCGCAGGGGCGCGAGCAGACCCTGCAGGCGGGTCGGGGCGAGCTTCATCGAGCAGCCTCCGTGGCGCGCGTAGTCGACGAAGCGGCGCTTGCTCATCGGAGGCCGTACTCCTTCGCGAGCCGGTCGAGCTCGGCGGGCCGCAGTTCGTCTCCGAGGCTCCACTCCTCTCGGAAGTACCTGCTGAAAGCGACGAAGAAGCTCCACTCGCTGCCGGCGTGCGCATCCTCGAAGACCACCAGTGGGGTGTTGGTGCTGTCCTGCCAGTACTCCTGGTAATGGCCGACGATCGCCGTTTTTTTGTCGGTGAAGGTGAGGCGGAAGAACGGGGCGTGTTCGTAGAGCCTGATCTCGAAACAGGGAAACCTCTGCCGCAGGTCTTCGAGGTCGAGCAGGCTGTTCGTGTTCCGGCGCGGCAGCTCCTGCTCGTCGTCGAAGCGGTTCTTGGACGCCTGCGTGCAGACTTCGCAATCGGGGCGAAGAAGCAGCATCCGCACTTTGCCCTCCCGTTCTCCGACCCGGGCGAGCATGTGTTCCATCTGCCGCTTCTCCTTGCTCCACTTGCTGCCGCCGTTGCCCATGAAGTCGAGGTGGTGGTTGATCTTTTCCAGCTTCGCCCGTGGGTGCTCGTCGCTGTCTCCCAGTTCGGGCCAGTAGTCGATCAAGCCCGTCGCGCGCTCGATCCCCTCCCAGCGCCGCAGGTCGTTGCCGTTCCAGCCCCATCTCATGGTGCGGCCGCCCGCTTCGGCTCGGCCCCGTCGCCTCCGAGCCCGGTGGCGCGCAGACGCAGCAGCGCGAGGGCGGAGATCTCCTCCCGGATCTCGCCCGTAAGCGCCTTCGAACAGGCGTCGTCGAGGTCGATCCAGTGGACCGTCAGGTTCTCGCCGGCCTCGCGCTCAGCGCCGACCTCGGTTAGGCCGGTGGCGAGGAAGAAGAAGCGCTGGTATCGGACCGTCGAATCGGGGGTGGTCGTCCACAGGAATCGCAGCTCGCGGGCCTCGTATCCCGCCTCCTCGCGGAACTCCCGCGCCGCCGCCTCCTCGGGCGACTCCTCGCCGTCGATTTTCCCGCCGGGGATTCGCCAGTCCCAGTCGCCCAGCTCGTGACGGTACTCGCGGGTCAATAAAATCTGCTGGAGTTCATTCAGGGCGATGATCCGCGTCCCATCGGTCCGCCACACGTGCTCATGGACCTCGATCTCGCCCCCGGGCAGCCGGACCTCTTCCTGACGCACGGCAAAGTTGCGCCCGCGGAACACCTCACGATAGGTCGACGACTCCTCTCCCATTGCTGCCGGCGCATCCTAACCACATCTGAGTAATTAAGGTAAACAACAAAGTTTATGAATACCGTAAATCCCCGCCACCGGCGCGCATCACCTGAAAGGAGCGCTGTTCTGGCAGAAACGCGGATTTCTGCCATTGCGAATGAGCAAGGTGGAGACCCCTGGCATTGAGCCACTGGGCCTCCTCGATCTGCCAGTTCATCAACCGCTCGTCGCTGGCCCACGCGCGCCTCGCCCTGGGAATACGGGCAAGGCATCGTCAAGGTAGAAGTGACCTTGGCTATTGCGCCGCCCGGCGCCGGACCACCTCGGTCGCCGTAGCTTGATCACGGGGCCGCACCACGATCTCATCGATGTTTACGTGTGGAGGCTGGGCCACAGCCCACCGGATGCACCCGGCCACGTCCTCGGCTTGCAGGGGCGTCATCCCGGCGTAGACATCGGCGGCCGCTTCCTTGTCGCCGCCAAAGCGAACAAGAGAGAACTCAGTTTCAACCATTCCAGGCGCGATCTCCGTCAATCGAACCGGCTCACCCAAAAGCTCCAAGCGCAACGTGCGAAGCGCTGCTCGCTGCGCGTGCTTAGCAGCGGTATATCCAGCCCCGCCGCGATAGGTCTCGAAGGCGGCGATACTCGTGACGCCAACAACATGGCCATCGCCCGAGGCGATCAGGTTGGGCAGGAGCGCCTTCGTCATTCGGGCCATTCCCAGGGTATTCGCCTCATACATCCACCGCCACCGGTCATCGTCGCCATCTGCCACCGAGTCCAATCCGAGGGCACCACCCGCGCAATGAACCAGCACATCGCATTTCGATATACCAGCGGTGAAGTGGGCGACGGAAGCACGGTCGGTGACGTCAAGAGCAATGGCCTCGCCATCAATTTCTTCGGCCAGCGCCTCCAGCCGGTCTACACGACGCGCCCCGAGAATCGTTTGGTAGCCATCTGCCGCTAGCGCCCGCGCAGTTGCCGCACCGATGCCGCTCGAAGCACCCGTTATAACCACCGTTCGTGCCACTCCGACGGAATATATGGGCGCGTTCCGCGCGACGTCGGCAGCGGTGAAGGTTGCTGCGCAAAGCTCGAGGAGCTAGCGGTCGAGGAGATGGCAAGCACCACGGCTCTGGCCAACGCCGATTCCCATCGCTTCTACGAGCGGCGCGGGTTCCAGCCCGCCTTCCTCCTCTACTACGGTGAGCGACGGAGCTCCGAGGGGTAGGGCCTCACGCGCCTTGCTCGAGCGGGGTCGGCGCCAGTCGCGAGCGTAAAACGAGAATCGCGCTCTGCACGATCAGCGCGGCCGCGGTCGCGACCCCGAAGGCGGCCGCGGTTGAAAGATCAGGGAGCGAGGTCGCCAGGACGAAGCAGAAGGCGGCGAAGCCGTAGAAGCCGAGCAGGAAGTTCCGCAACAGGAGGAGGACCTGGTCGACGCCGGTGTGGGCGTAGGTGAAGATGGCAAGGACGCTCGTAATGATCGGGAACGGCGCGAGCAGGCCGCTCAGGTGGGGGCCCAGGGCGCCAGAGACCGCGGTCAGTCCGAGCACGAGGAGGAGTGCCGCGCCTGCCCGCGCGGGCAGGTCCCATCGCGGCGGCGCAGCGCCAGCTGTGACGGCCTCTTCCGCGGGCGGCAGGAGTCGTAGCCCGATGGCGAAGCAGGCGCCGACGAAGATCAGCGAAAAGGCGGGCGGCGGCTGGACAAAGCTGAGAACGAGGATGCCTAAAAGGAAGGCGCTCCAGCCGCAGAATGCGCATGCGATCGGCCCGAGCCTTCCAGCGGCCCGCCCGTAGACGACGACGAAGGCGGTCAGGGCAGCGAGCGCGAGCAGAGTGCCTCCGGCAGCATCCGTCCCAAAGGCAGGTCCGTGAACCAGCGTCTCCACCAGCAGAATGGGTCCGGCGACGACGGGGAGGCCCCCCAGCACGCCGGCCACACCCATGCCCCAGCGGCGGCCGGCCAGGGAGACGCCGACGACGCAGAGGGGGGAGAGCAGGATCTTCGCCGCCATCACATCCATGCGGCGCCAGCCTTGCAAATCGGGCGGCTCTTGAGGGCGACGAATGAGGCAGCACCGCCCACAGATTTCAGCCGGTCCGAAGCGGCGGACCGAGGTGCGCTTGGTCTTTGCGGCAGTTTTTTCGTTTTCGCCGAGGCGCGTTTCGATTTGGCGCTCGTTTTGCTGCCTTTGTTGGTGCTGCCGCCGGGTTTGCTTTTGCTGCCACTGGCCGTGCTTTTCATCGCCGTGGCGCTCATCTCGATCTCCTATTACCGTTGGGGCTTCGCCGATGCGATGCCGGTACGGATGTCTTAGCTGTGGTCGCCGGCCAAAGTGAGCGAAATCAAGGGCAATCGACGCGGATCGCCACATATCTGGCGCCTATCTGCCAATTTCTGCCAGGTAGGGGGCAATTTTCGGTCTGGGTTTAAACGACCGCCGAAAACCAATAATGCGCCGTGCATGGGTTCTGCTGAATGGAGCTAGGCGGATTCGAACCGCCGACCTCCTGGGTGCGATTTACGCCGCTAGTTACTCGCCTTGCGCATGATCCCGCATGAGAAGCGGGTTTGCGCGGCTCGCGATTCGCCGCCGACCGAGGCCGATATGCGTGGATATGCGGCGATTGTCGGGGTGTTCTGGCAGAAACGCAGATTTCTGGCAGTTCGGGCACCCGGTGGGTTTAAACGACTCCAAGGGATTTAGTCCCCGAATAACCCGAAGGTCGCAGGTTGGTATCCCCGGGATAGGCTGCGAGCGAATGCGCTCGGTGACGCTCAGATTGATCCGCCGCATCACTCTGGTTATCGCCGCTCCGGCGATAACCCTGCTGGCGCTCGCGGTTATGACGAGCACCGCAACCGCCGCAGCACGCTGCCATTCCGTGAGGGTCGAAGGCACGAAGATCCGCGTCGCCGCAGTTCGCACCTCGTGCAAGGCAGGCCGCGAAGTTGCCAGTGAATACTTCGAGCGAACTCTCAGCGGCGATCACTTCGACGGCAAGACCGGAGACGGCTCGATCTACTACGACGTCAACGGGTTTCGCTGTTTGACGGGGCTGAGCGGAAGCCAGATGTACTGCCACCACCGCAACCGCTGGGTCTACGGGTCGAGCCGGCCCGAAGACCATCCCTCAACCTGGGGCCGCCGGGCCAGCTCCAGCTCCGCCTCGGCAAGTTCGCGCCGGGTCTACTTCGTGATCGGCTGTTCGGGCTCGGTCTACCAACCGAAGGAAATTGCCCTGACCTGCGCCGACGGCAAGGTCCGCTTCCTCGCCGACCTAGGCTGGGAGAAATGGGGCCCCGACCGGGCCTCGACCCACGGCACCCTTCGCTTCCCCGCGTGTTCGCCGGACGTGCCGGTGGTCGCCTGCCAGGATTACGCCGAAGACGAAGCGACCCTTCACCTGTGGCGTCCGGTCTACTGCCCGACGGTCGGTCACTGGCAGTTCTCGCGCCTTGGCGTCGAAGACCTGGCGGTCCCCGGTCCCGAAGGCTTCGATGGGCCGATTCCCTACCCCTGCGAGCGCTTCAAGCCCGAACCGATCCACCGGCTCGGCAGCTCCGCCGCCCGCGGCTACATGCGCTCGGTCCTCGCCCGCTTCAGCTATGAATCGCGCGCCGGGGGCTCGCTCAAGTGCAATCGCCGCCTCTCGGCGACCCGGATCGGCTGCGAGATGGGCTGGGTGATCGGCGACACCGGCTACGTCGGCCGGGGGCAGATCTGGCTGACCTTTCCCCATCACGAAAAGCAGGCTCACTTCTCGTACCGGCTGACCCGCGTAGACGAATACTGCGTCTTCGTCACCCACGAAGGCCACTGCACCAAGAAGTTGCGCGACAGCGGGGCGGTTTCGGGTTAGTCGCCGCCCGCTCCTGGTGGAAGTGATGGATCGTTATCGAGCGTCGGGGGATATGACTTCCGGTTGACCTCGCGGTGCGGCGTCGCTACACCGCCGTGAGGGGCATGGGCGCCAGTCAGGCGCTTCGCTTCGAGTGGAGCTGGGCGGATTCGAAACGCGGCCCCTGGGGTGTTTATGGCCGGACGCCGGGGACGGCGTAGCCGCCGCCGGGAACGTGGATCGTTGGCGGCAGAAGCTTGCTGCGGCAGGCGCGTGGATCGAGCTCGCCGTCGATCTGGAAGACGGCGGCTGGGTCGGCGCGGACCACCTCTCGCACGGCGGGGTCGCCGCGGGTCCAGAAATTCTCCTGTGGGATCGAGCCGGGGCCGATCTCGGCGGCCGGGGTGATTACGAGGAAGCGCAGGCGTTCGCGGTTGACGGCGCGGCGCCACTCGAGGCAGCTTTCGATCGGGCGGTAGCTCCCCCGCGGTCCGGGTTCGCCCAGGTACTGGACGTGGTTGGTCAGCTCCGGGTCGTAGAAGACGTACTGGCCGAACGCGGCGGGCGGTCCGGAGAGGCCGATGCGCGCATCGTGCACGCCCCGCGCCCAGCTTTGGATCCGGCGCCACTGGGGCGAGTCCCGGAAGCCGGGGTTGTCGCCGGGCGGCGCCAGGCTCGGGTCGTAGCGGCTAGCCGCGTAGTCGCGCTGGCTCGGGAAGCCGAGGGCGACGGCGAGAACGCCAGCGAGGCCCAGCGGGAAGGCGACCCGGGCGGCACCGGAGCCCGCGGCCGCTAGCGCCATGGCCGCGACCGGGGCGGCGACGAGCGCGAGGGCGAGCATGGTGCCCACGCCGAACTGGTCGATCCCCCAACCGGTCGAGGCAAAGGCGCTGGACGCGAACAGGCCGGCCAGCGCCAGCGCCAGCCAGCGCGGCGGTTGCCCGCGCGCTCCGACCTGCATCGGCAGCAGCACCAAGCCCGTCACCAGCGCCGGCGCCAGGTAGCGGAGGTTCGACTCGAAGCCCGACGGGTGGCCGGGCGAGCCCGAGGCCGAGACCGGGACGAAGACGTAGGCGACGGCTGCGGCGATGCCGGCGACCCCGAGAACCCGCTGCAGGTCGGGGCCGCGAACGACCGCAGCAAGGAGCCCTGCCGCGGCGGCGGCGAGGACCAGCGGCCACAGCGGCCCTATCGCCGTCGCGAGGCCCGGCGCGAACTGGTGCAGCCAGAGGTTAGGTTCGAACGCGTAGTCGGCGACCGAGTGCGCCGGGCGCGGGTAGAGCCCTAGCTGGTCGGGGGCCGGCAGCGGCCCGACTCCGATCCAAGGCAGGGGATTGCCGGTGTGGGCCAGGTTGCGCAGGTACCAGTAGCCGCCACCGAGGCCGATGCCGGCCAGCCAGACGGCCCCGAGCCGCAGTCGCCGACCGGCGGCGAGTAACGCGGGCAGGCCCATGGTCAGCACCGCGACCGGCGCCAGCAGCGTGATCTTCGTCCCCACCGCGAGCCCGGCGGCCAGTCCGGCGACGAGGATCGCGCTGGCGGCCGGGCTCCACCCTTGGCCCGGCGGGGCCGCGGCGCGCGCGTTAAGCAGCAGCGCCATCGCCGCCAGCAGTAGGGCGACGCCGGCGACGTCGTTCGGTGCGTTCCCCGCCTGCGCCTGCATCATCTCCGAGCTGAGGACCACCGCCGCCCCGATCGACGCCTCTGGGCCGAGTCCGAACGGACGACCGGCGCACCAGGCGGCAAAGAGGGCCACGAGCAACCAGCCGACGTTGGCGAAGACCGAGAGGAAGTCGGTGCCGAGCCCGAGCATCCCGACCGCGTGCAGCAGCTCGGAGTTCTGAGGGTAGAACCAGGCCGTCAGCGCCATCGGATCGGTGAACCTCACCGCCCAGGTGTCGCCGGTCTGGAAGATCGCCGCCGAGAAGGGCAGGTGGTACCAGGTGCTGTCCTGACGGTAGATACCGTGCTCGAGGCTGTCGTGCACACCGCCGGCCCAGTGCAGAACCGCCACCACCGCGACGGCCAGCGCCAGCCAGACCCTCCAGCCCGCCGTGACCGGCGCCGGCGGGGCCGTCTCCTCACCGGAGGCCGGCCCCACCCCCAGCCGCCAGCGGCAGGCGGCGGCGACGGCGGCGACCAGAGCGAGCAGCGTCTCCGGCGAAAGCACACCGAAGCTGCCGAGTAGCTCCGCCGCGATTACCAGCACTGAGATTCCGCAGACCAGCTCGGCCAGGCGAGCCGCCGCTCCGTGCCATCCGCGAAGCAGGTGACGGCGGATGATCGTCGCGACCATCGCCAACCCGACGAAAGTAATAGTCAGGTAGACGATTCCCGCCAAGTATTCGGTAAGTGGCACTCCTACACCAAGGTTTCTGAAAATTCAGAGCCTAGAGCCGCGCTTGGTGACTAGGATGCAGCAAATTCCTCAGACCAATCTGCTGGGAGGCCAGATGCGGTCATCGTGTAGGGGTCGTCTCCGACCTGACCGTCGGGGCTGGCTCGTGTTCGCTCTTTTCAACATCGTGCTACTTACTGCGACCGGCGGTACGGCCTCCGCTGACTGGACGCCACCGGTCACGGTAACCGAAGGCGGGACGCAGTACAGCTTCGGCCAGGACGTGTCGGTGGACGGAACCGGGACCGTCGTCTGGTCCGGGCCCGAGGCCGGGGGCGGCTACGGCGTCTTCGCTCGAGACGTCGAGGCCGATGGGACGCCCGGCGCCAAGCGATCCCTTTCCAGCCCACCTGCCGGTGCCGTCTTCGCCACGGCCTACGCACCGGCTATCCGCTACGACGGCTCTGGAACCGGGACCGTGATCTGGATGGAATCCGCTTACAGCAGCGACAGCTGCTTCAGCGGGGGTGGGTCCGGGAGCACGGCAGACTGCGTCGTCGACGAGTACGTAAAGGCGCGCCAGATCGGCCCTACTGGAACGCTCTCGGCGATCAGTGTCGTGCATCACCGCCAGGTGACCTACCCGAGCGACGGCTCGTTCGGCGGCAGCAACCCGGCCTACGTGACTTATGGGCAGCCAGCCCTCGTCGGCGGCCCCAGCAACACCCTCACCGCGGTCTGGACCGAGAGTACCTTCGCCGCCGGGTGCGCGGCATACGGTTACTCCAGCTCCTACTCCGATTCCGAATGCGAAGCCGACACCAGCATCGAGTGGGTCCGGCTCTCAGCGGCCGCGGCGCCGTTGGGCTCACGTCAGCCCGCCTACACGACGCACACGATCGGCTACGGCTCGGGTCATCCGCTGATGCGGCTGCGGGCCGGCGCGGCTGCCGACGGCACGGCCACCGTGCTGTTCAGCGTCCGCACCCCGGCGGGCGAAGCGTCCTGCTTCGGCGGTGAAAGCTCGATCGGGTTCCTGCGCATCTCGACCGCCGGCGCCGCCTCTGCCGCGACCAAGCTCGACTCCGGCTGCGGGACCACGATCCCCGATCTTGCCGTCGACTCCAGCGGAACCGCGGTCGCGGTCTGGGGCTGGGCCGGAACCTACTCGGCTGACGAAGCGCTCTACTCGCGGATCGGTGCCGGCGGCAGCGCCGAAAGCCCGCAGGCTCTGCTCTCCTCCGGCGAAGGTGCCCACGTCTCCGGTCTCGACGTCACCCGCGGCGCCAGCGGCTCTACGATCGCGGTCTGGTCGGTGGAGGGGGCGATCCGCTCGCGCAAGATCCCGGTCTCCGGCGCGCCGGGGGCGATCGGCACGGTGGCCGCCGCGGCCGCCGGCCACTACCTGACGGCGCCGCGGATCGCTGCGGCAAGCGACGGCTCGGCGCTGGTCGCCTGGGAAGACGGCGACGGCGACGGTGAGGGTCTGCGGGCGGCGACGCTCGCACCCGACGGCACCGCCGGCAGCCCCCACATCCTGCTCGCCGGCAACTGGCGCGACCATGGCAGTCGCCTCAGCGCCGGACCGGAAGGGGGCTTCATGGTCTCGTGGCGGGTCTCGGTCCCCCACCACAACCGGATCCAGGCCGCCCGCCTCAACGCCGGGACGACGAAAGCCAACGACTCCTTCGCCGACGCTCGCACCCTCGACCCTGAACTACCCGACTTCACCTCGGGATCGAACGTGAACGCGACCACGCAGGCCGGCGAGCCCAACCATGCCAGCGCCTCCGGCGGTCATTCGGTCTGGTACTCGTGGACGCCAGCAGTCGCCGGCCCGGTGACGCTCTCGACCTGCGCCGCCGACGGGCTCAACCCTGTGCTCGCCGTCTATACGGGCTCCTCGCTCGGCGCTCTGACCGCGGTCGCGGCAGCGAAGGCAGGCGCGCCCTCGCCCTGCGCCGACGGCGACAGCGGCGTCCGTTTCGACGCCGTCGCCGGCACCACCTACCGGATCGCGGTCGACGGCGAGGACGGGAGCGTCGGCAGCTTCGGGCTGAAGCTGCTGGCGCGGGAAAAGCAGCCCGCCAACGATGCCTTTGCCAACGCCAAGGCGGTGACCGGCGGCCTTCCTCACTCCCTCACCGCCAACACCATCGACGCCTCGCGCGAGCCGGCCGAGCCCGAACACGGCGGCAATCCCGGCGGCGCCTCGGTCTGGTTCTCGTGGACGCCGTCGCGAACGGCGCCGGCGGTGATCTCGGCTTGCGGCAATACCCCCGTCCGGCCGCTGCTCGGCGTCTACACCGGCTCCAGCCTCGCCGCGCTCTCCGCGGTGACCCCAACCCCGGGCGGCTCGACCGACTGTCCGGCCAGCGGTGCCGCGATCCGCTTCGAAGCCGTCGCCGGCACCACCTACCGGATCGCGGTCGACGGCAAAGACGGCGTCGAGGCGCGTTTCTTGCTCCACCTCGCTCAGCGGCCGGTGAACGACGATTTCGCCCAAGCCGAACCGCTGAACGGGCTCTGGAATACCGTCGGCGCCGCCACCAGCGCCGCCACCAAGCAGGCCGGCGAGCCCGACCACGCCGGCGACCCCGGCGGCGCCTCGGTCTGGTACTCGTGGACGCCCTCCAGCAGCGGCACCGTCTACTTCACCGCCTGCCTTTTTGCCGGCAAAGGTCAGCACCCCCTGCTCGGCGTCTACACCGGCTCTGACGTCGCCCACCTGACCACGGTCGCCGCCGACGCGGGCAGCAGCTCGACCCCCGGTTGCTCCAGCAGCGGCAGCGAAGTCCACTTCGACTACAAAGCGGGGACCACCTACCGGATCGCCGTCGACGGGCCCGGCGGCATCGAAGCCGGCTTCTCGCTGCAGGTCGAATCGCTGCCGGCGAACGACGACTTCGGCGCCGCCCAGGAACTCCCACCCACCTTCAACGGCAGCCTCTTCGCGATCAACCGCCGCGCGACCAAGCAGGCCGGTGAGCCCGACCACGCCGGCGACCCCGGCGGGCACTCGCTCTGGTACTCGTGGACGCCGGCGGCGGAAGGCACCGCCGTCGTCTCGGCTTGCGCATCGTTCAATGCCAGTCCCCTGCTCGCTGTCTATACCGGGCCCGACCTTGCTCACCTGACCCCGGTCGCCTCCGCCCAGGGTGGGGGCGGCAGCTGCTTCCCGGCATCCAGCAAAGTCGAATTCGCCGCCGCACTGGGCACCCGCTACTACGTCGCGGTCGACACCCCGAGCACCGCCGTCGCCTCGTCGTTCAGCCTCACTCTCAACCTCGAGTCGGTGCCGGCCAACGACGAATTAGCCAACCCGGTCGACCTCGGCGGCGGTGCGACGAGCCGCTTCGACAGCAACCGGCGCGCGACCAAGCAGGCCGGTGAGCCCGACCACGCCGGCGACCCCGGCGGGCACTCGCTCTGGTACTCGTGGACGCCGAACGCCGGCGGCAAATACGGGATCTCGGTTTGCGACTTCGGCTCGTTCGACTCGGTTCTCGCCGTCTACACCGGATCATTCCTGGCCGCCCTCGACCCGGTCGCGAGCAACGACGACGTCGCCGGCGGCCGGTGCTCGAGCCGCGATAGCGAAGTCAGGATCGCGGCCGTCGCCGGCACCACCTATCGGATCGCGGTCGACGGCAAGGCTGGCAGCACCGGTTCCTTTGAACTCGGGGTGATCGCGACCCCCGCCAACGACGACTTCGATGCGGCGAGCGCGCTCGGCGCCTTCTTGCCGCAGACCAGCTTCGGCGACAACCGCCTCGCGACCAAGCAGGCCGGCGAGCCGAACCACGCCGGCGACCCCGGCGGC
>Ga0105245_10002014_pt1 | contig 18418 bp, 21 predicted proteins | sample KBSM54metaG_FD_81523 | JGI IMG/M metagenome (GOLD analysis project Ga0105245, IMG submission 81523) | Miscanthus rhizosphere microbial communities from Kellogg Biological Station, Michigan, USA - KBS M5-4 metaG | ecosystem: Host-associated > Plants > Roots > Rhizosphere > Soil | place...
CCTACCTTTCAGACGAGTCGGATAGAAATCAGGTGTGGGTACGCCCGTTCGATAGCGCCTCCGGCACCCCGTCGTCCGAAGGGAAATGGCGGGTATCGAAAGACGGCGGCGATAGCATGATCGCCTGGCGTGCCGACGGCAAGGAGATGTACTATCTGCACAACGATGTCGATACTGGCGACACGCTGGTGATGGCGGCGGACATTGCCATGGCCCCTGCGTTCCAGGCGGGAACACCCAAGCTGTTGTTCCGCCTGCCGATGAATCCACAAGGGAATCCGGGGCAGTGGAAGAACGTCACAAAGGACGGCCAGCGATTCGTCTTCACCGTCCCCGTGACGCAGGCGGTGCGTTGAACCATGCCAGTCGCCGTGGCTGCTTCGAGGCTTCGGATCGAGCAAAGAGGGCAGGTCCTGCCGTATCTAAAAGCGTAGCAACCGAAAGTTAAGGACCACCACACGGCCCGCGCTAACTTATCTCTATGGAAATGCCTTGCGAGAACTGCGGTGACTTGATCGAAGAGATCAGCGATCCAGACCCGTCACTCAGTTCCGATGATCCCGCGAGCGAGGATTTGCTTTGCGCGAAGTGTCGCAGCCTGCTTGAGGCGCAAACCGAAGAGTGAAGTCGAGATTAAAGGTTGCTGGGGGTGCCAAAAGGCGCTGGGTCTGCCAACGCCCCAAGCCTGTGCGTACAGGCTGCGTGGCGACGATCGGGCGGCATCAGACTTTGCGTTCATTGCGGTCCCCTGCAACCAATTCAGCACCCGCTAAAACCAATCGAACTTCTTCAGCACCAGCAGCAGCCCGGCCGTAGTAACTACCATCAGGCTCGCGGCGATTACCGTTGCGTGCGGATAGTCGATCCACGGGAGATCCTTGGTGTTCATGCCATAAAAGCCCGAGATCACGATGGACGGCAGAGCAATCGTTCCCAGCACGGTCAGCACTTTCATGACTTGATTGGTCCGGTTCGCGACGCTGGAAAGATAAATATCCATGGCCCCGGCCAGCAGGTCGCGGTGCATCTCCACAAGCTCCACGTCGCGAGCCACATGATCGAACACGTCTCGCAGAAACGGCCAAAGATCACGCTGGATCAGATCGCTCTCCAGCCGCTGCAGGTGGCCGGCGACGTCGCGCATGTTCGTAAGCACGCGCCGCAGCTCTATCAACCCGCGTTTTAGCTCGAAAATCCGCTGGAGCGTGGTGGGAGAAGGCTTGTCCAGGACCTTATCTTCAATCTCGTCGATGGCCTCATTGAACCAATCGGTGACGGGCGTGTAGGCGTCCACGGTAGCATCCATCGTTCGGTACAGGAGCTGGTCGGGCCGGAGCCGGTCGGCGGATGCGCGAAGCTGATCCAGGTTCGTTCGCAGACTGGGGCATTCGCCTTCTTCCACCGTGATCAGGTAGTCGCGGCCGAGGAAGATATCGAAGTCCGTGATCTCCAACTCGCCCGCGGCATTGATGTGCACGGGTTTCAGGACGACGAAGATGTAGTCCGCTCCCTCCTCCACCTTGGCGCGCTGGTTGCGATGGCGGCAGTCCTCAATGTGCAGAGGATGCAAATGATAGCGCTCCGCTAAGGCGTCCAACTCAGGGTCGTTCGCGTTGTGTAAATCATGCCAGGTCACACCTCATTATTGCGTCCAGGCGATTCAGCCGCTCGAAGGGTGTATACTGCAGTCGCGTGAGGAGGATCGTATGATCGGGCGATTGCTTGTGTTGATGTTGTGTGTTGCATCTTGTACTTGGGCAGCCGACGCCAGTGTGGGTACCTGGAAGCTCAACGTCGCGAAATCGACGTTCAAGCCGGGACCCCCTCCTGTCGCCGAGACGCGAATATACAAAGCACAGCCCAAAGGGGTTCAGACGACAGTGAAAACGACCTGGGCCGATCGCATGACCACCAGCGTCGAATACCCGGCGAACTATGACGGGAAGGATTACCCCGTCTCAGGATCTCGCGATGTAGATGCCGTATCGCTTACACGGATGGATGACTTCACATCCGCCGCGACGCTGAAACATGCCGGCAAAGAGATCGGCGTGGCGCGCCGCGTCGTTTCCCCCGACCGCAAGACCATGACCATCACGTATAAAGGGATCAACACCCGAGGAGACATGGTGGATAACGTGGGCGTGTACGATCGGCAGTAGGCGGAGGTCAGGCGCACTGATGTGTCGCGGTATGTTCCTTCAAGAGCTTCCAGGCGCCCTCGAATGCAAGCCTGGCTTGCTCCGTACGCTGGTAGGCGACCTCTAACGGAGTTCCATCTCGCCGGCTCAATTCAGCCACAGCTTCGCAATAGACTTCCAGGTCAGAATGCATCCTGGACATGAGAATGGTCAAAGTTCCGCAGGCTTCCGTCGCACGCATTCGCTCTCAGTGTAGCGAATTGTGCTTTAGACGCCCAGTGCGAGACGGAGGGAAGTGTCGCCGGGATGTTCCAGCTCAAACGCGCGCAAGGCTACCTGAAGCGGCGACGTTCGCGGGCTGGCCAGCCAGAGCGAGGGCATGGGTAAATCGCTCTTGTCGATTTCCCTCCATGGATCGCCGTTCAGACTGCGCTGGTCAATGTAAGCTACGTTTTCGCTGATGCGAACACGCAGATCCCGCGATTCGAACGACTGGTTCTCCATGATGATTAGTCCAACGCTTTCTAAGAAACCGGAACTATCCGGCGTTCTCGTTCGGCGAATGCCGCAGGCGCCACTCTTTTGAGGCGTCCCGCGCTGCGCTCAGGGCTCCACTCAAATCGTTTTCGCCCAGGAGAATGCCGACTTCCTGAATCGCGAAAAGGGTTTGCTGCGCCCGCTGCTTGCTCACCGCATCGTCGTCTGATCCGATGATCACTTGAAGACGTTTGGAGATGTCGGTGACGATCGATCCTGCTTGTGTAGCGTTGCCTCGATGAATATGGACAGTCAGATCGCGGAGGCCTTCGATCATATCTGAGGAGTTTTCCAGCTTGGGTTTACCTTTCTGCTGCACCGCGCCGGCCGGTGAATTCATGCCGTGAGTCCCGATGGCAGTTTGTAGGATTGGTTGTGCATGTCAGGTGCCTGTTCTACCTGGAAGGAAGAGGAACGTCCTGATTGCGGTGACGACGAGGCTCTCGGATCGAGGTGCCTCCAGTATGACAGGTATCCCGTAGGCACGCAATCTAACGATCTTGCGGCGCGAGGGAGAGAGCGTATTGCTCTACGGAACAGCGGGTGATTTCGAGGTCGATGAGGCCTGCCCGGCGCCGGCACTCGGCAGATTCTTCGTGGCCCACCTTGCGGCCGGCAAGATAATCCGCCAGGCTGATGTCGTTAGACAGCCGGCTGTTTACCAGAACGTTCGCTTTGCGGCGAAGTTCCTTGCTCCAGGCTCGATTCTCGGCCTGCTTTTCGAGGACGTCCTCCAGGCTGGACGCTGCGTATGTGTCGGACCAAGGGGGCATTTGCTTCTTCCATCGTCAGAAAGAGCAAGAAGAAATAGGCAAAGGCACGATACGCCTCCCTATTTCGCCCTAGGGCCCGCCGCCATAGCGCCTACCGGCACAACTTAGAGAACCGGAGGCTTCGTCTTTACAGTGTCGGACACAATGTCCGACACGGCGCCAGCGACCGGCGCTAAAGCCAGTCTGTCGCGCAGTTCGCGAACTTTGCGGCGACGCTCGATGCTCTGCTTACGAAGTCTGTGAAAGCGGGCCTTATCACCATGCTGTTTAGACATACTGCCTCCAGTTTTGTGAATCGCCGAACCTAGACCAGATTGACTTGCTCGGCCTGCAGACCCTTGGGTCCACTCTTCACAACGAAGGTCACCTTGGATCCCTCGTCCAGAGTTTTGTAGCCCGAAGATTCAATCCCCGAAAAATGCACGAAGACGTCCTCGCCACTCTCGCGTGCCAAGAATCCATATCCCTTGGCCGCGTTAAACCACTTCACTGTTCCTGTTTCTTTCATAAATACTCTTTTCTAGCGATGGAAGTCCTGACGGCGATTGAGGGAGGGCAGAAGCGCCCTAATTGGAAGGTTCAAACGATGTACTGGATTTCAAAAGCTACCTAACTATAACACGACCGCGGGTTTGGCGCAAACTAGATCTTCCGCCACCAAGGATCGGTTTACCTCCTGGGGTAAATCTAGGTAGTCGAACATGCGCTTAAGGGCATTTGACAAGCGAGCACAATTAACTGATAATAGTTAATGTCTGAGCGCTTCCGCCCACTCGCGGATCCCTTGAACTAAGTCAGGTGATCCGATTCCCGAATTCTTAGGTCCGCGCGTAGCAATTCTCGCAGAAAGACCAGGAGATCGATTCGATGACAGCCGTCACCGTGAAACTTACCGCCATTGAACTGCGTTTGCTGACCGCGCTCGCATCGGATCAGTTGTTTCGGCGCGAGTTTATTGATCCTAAGATGCCGGGCTATAAAGCGGATCCCGAAGAATTGAAGATCGGTAAGAAACTGGTCGAGCGTTTGCGCGGAATGACGGATCGCGGCAAGTTGCTGCCTCTGCGTACGAACGGAGCAACGGTCTAGATGCCGTTTAGCCAGGTTATTCCGCGGCGGTTGCTGCCAGTGGCTGTGAGAAATTACGCTCCGAGGGAATCAGGGATCTATGGAGTCTCCAATGCCCAGGAGTGGATCTACATCGGCGAAACAGACAATATCCAGGACGCACTGCTGGATCACTTGGTGCAGTCCGATACGCCCATGATGAAATGGCAGCCGACGGGCTTCGTCTTCGAGATTTGCGATCGGACGAGCAGGTCGGCCCGGCTGGATCGTTTGGTCTCGGAATACGCACCACGCTGTAATCAAGGCTTGGCACACGGGAGGATTTAAGGATTATGCCTTTGCAATACGTCCTAACTGGATTCACGCAAGACTCGGGATCCCGGGTGTTCGCATTTGCCCGGATAGAAGAGGATCGCACCCGCACGGAGTTTACGGTCAGGGCCGATCTGGCTCTGAGCCGCAGATACCTGATCCCCATGCAGGAGCTGCCTCTATTATGCCGAAACTTCCTGGCGCGCCGCGAGGACTTGGGAAATTCGCGAACCGTGATCTTCAACGAAGATGAAATGCGCCTTTATGCCTCCAATTGCGCGATGGCCAAGCAGGCGGCTGCCAACAAACGGAAGCCCGCGCATCGTCCAGTGAGCGGAAATCTGGGAGCGGCCTGGCGCGGACACACCCGTCAGGATCCGCCACAGGCCCCTGTCGGCGCCGGGGATGCGCACGAGGCAGTCGCGACGGCTGCTGCGGCGCCGGCCTCGCGATTCAATGTGGACTGACGGTTCTAACTGAAGGATACCCATGCGAGTAGAAGACACGCCGGAACAAATTGGTTACGCCCGGGCGCAGAAGGCCAAGCTCCAGAAAGATTCTGCCTCCCTCCGGCTGAAAATAATTGGTGGGATCGTGTGCCTTCTGCTGGCTGCCGGCCTGGCCGTATACCTGGATCTCAAATGAACACATCCTCATCGCGCTGCCCGCACTGCAAGTCCGCCGAATTCCGAAGCGTGGGTGTTCGAAACGGCCTGGAAGAAGCCTTGCATTGGCTTCTCTTGCCCTTCCGCTGCGGTCTTTGCGGCCGCCACTTCTTCTTATTCCGGTGGCAAGCTCCTCTAGACGAGCCGGCCTAGAAGCGCGGATTCACTCCGTCCGCAGCGCTTCGGTCGGATCCACGTGAGTCGCCCGCCGCGCCGGAACAAAGGACGCCGCCAAGGCGACCACAACCAGCAGCAGCGATACGCCGGTGAAGGTTGCCGGATCGGTCGGCTGGATTCCCCACAATTGCGAGGCAATCAGGCGCGACAGCGCAATGGAACCGGCCAACCCCAGCAGCATACCGAACGAGATCAGGACGACGGCCCGGCGGCCGACCACGGCAAGAACCTTGCGCGGGCCGGCGCCCAAAGCCATGCGGATGCCGATTTCGCGCGTGCGCTGCGCGACCGAATACGCCATCACGCCGTAAATTCCTATGGCCGCGAGTACGGTGGCCACAAACGCGAAGATACCAAGTACCGAGGCAAGATAACTCCTGTACCGCAAACCGCCGTCCCAAAACTGTTCCATCGTCTGGATTCTGGTGATCGCGTGATCCGGATCCACATCCGCTACGGCTCGCCGCGCTTCGGGTACCAGGCTCATGGGGTCACCCGATGTGCGGAGCAGAAACGTCATCTGGCCGAACATGTTGGCGATCGGCCCGCGGTAATCGGGAGACTGCTGCAGATAAGAAGCGTACATGGCCGGCTGTAGCTCGGCCCGGTCGCGTCGCGTGGGAATGTCGCGCACTACGCCGATGATTTCGCGAGGCCGCTCGCCCGAAACGACTCCCAGGATTAAACGCTTCCCAATCGGATCTTCGCCGGGCCAGAAACGCCGCGCCATGGCCTCGTTAATGATCGCGACCCAGGGCGCAGACGCGGAATCCCGGTCGTTCAAATCTCTTCCCCGCACAACGCGGGTCTTCATGGTGGCGAAAAAGTTGGGAGTGATCAGAAAATACGCGGCCCGGAGCGCGCTTCCATCCGCGTCACTTTCCGCCATGGGCCTATCCTCGATGCTGAAGCCCATGGTATTGAGAACCAGGCTGTTCACGGGCGGCTGGGAGATGCCTGCTACAGACTCCGGGCCCCGCATCGTCCGGAGCTGTTCGTATACACGCTGGATGGCAGGGGTCGGCGAAGGATCGATGGCGGAGTAGGGCGCTCCTTGAAAGACGCCGACGTTGCGTACGTACTGCTGCTGGGGGATGCGATATTCGAAAGTCAGCAGGCCCTCCGGATCGAAGTTGAGGTCGTATCCGGCCAGGCGGATGAAGCTGTTGATCAGAAGGCCGGAGCCAATCAGCAGCACTAAAGCGAATGCGATCTGCAAGGTCACCAGGGCCGACTGTAGCCGGCCGCGCTTGTAGGGTGATCCCGCGCTTCTGGTCGTTTCCTTGAGCGGACCCGCCAGATCCAATTGAAAGCAGGCGATCGCCGGTCCCGTTCCGAAGATCAAGCCGGTTGCCACCGAAAGCAGGCCCAGCAAGGCAAGGAGAGGAAGATCCAAGGCAACCTCGGTTATCCGCTGGCCGGCCAACGGTGGATTCATTTGGAGCAGCGCCCTCAGCGCTCCCCAGGCAACGAAGGTTCCCAGTGCTCCGCCGATCAGGGACAGCAGAACGCTTTCGGTCAACATCTGGCGCACCACACGGCCGCGCCCGGCCCCTAGCGCCATGCGCATAACAATTTCCGGGCGTCGGGCCGAACCGCGGGCCAGCAGCAGACCCGCGATATTGGCGCACGCAATCAGAAGAACCAGCGCTACTGCTCCTTCCAGCGTGGCCAGCGGAATTTTCATCCAGCCGTACCAAGCGTCATGCAGCGCTTGCACGCGAATCCGCCAGCCTTTGTGGCGATCGGGAAAGTCGCGCGCGAGCTGAGCGCCGATGCCATCCATCTCCGCTTGCGCCTGCTGCACGCTCACGCCGGGCTTCAAGCGAGCCACCACTTCAAAGAATCGGGCCGATCCCTGTAATTGGAAATGATTTATCCCCAGCGGAACCCAGTATTCGGTTTCGTCCAGCGGATAGCGGAAATCCGGCGGCATCACCCCGATAATGGTCAGGCTGGTGCCGCTCAAACTCACTTGTTTCCCGAGCACCCCAGGATCGCTCCCGAAGCGACGTTGCCAAAGCCGATGGCTCAGGACCATGACTGGTGCGGGATGGTCGATCTCAGCCTCCGCCTCGGTGAAGGTGCGGCCCAGCATCGGCTGAACACCGAGAGCTACAAAAAGCGATGGGGAGAATCCGTGCCCCTCGATTCGCTCCGCGGGGCGTCCATCCTCCTCGGCGCCGAAATCCCTGGAATGGTCGGCAATGGAGGCTCCCATGGATTCAAAGCTGCGGCTCTGCTGCTTCCAGGCAAGGTAGTCGGGAATGGAGGCGCTATTGGTCAGCGCAGGATTCCATTCCGGATAGGTGCGTACCAAGACCAGCCGGTCGCCGCCGGGAAAGGGAACCTGGGCTAGCAGGGTTGAACGTAGCGCGCCAAGGATAGCGGAATTGGCGCCGATACCGAGGCCTAGCGAAAGCACCACGATCGTCGTGAATCCCGGACTCTGCCGCAGCATCCGAAGACCGTAGCCCAAATCCTGCCACAGATCATGCAGCCAGCCGACGCGGCGCTGGTCGCGGCATTCCTCCACCAATTGCGAGAGGTTGCCCAACGCTTGTCTTGCCGTGCGCCGTGCAGCCTCGGGAGACATGCCATCGGCAACATTCTCCCGGATAAGTTGCTCCAAGTGAAAGGACAGTTCCTGGGTGAGTTCGGCGTCCAGACGGTCTTTTCTGAACAGCGAATGAACCCGGTTATTCCAGATGCGGAACCGTCGAGATCGAAGCATTTTCGAAACCCGTTCCCTCTATTTGTACCGCTGACCGGCTAAGCAGTCACGCCTTCTTGAGAAGTAATCCCACGGCCGAGGAAAGACGGTTCCAGCTTTCCAGTTCCCGCTCCAGTTGTTGTTTGCCTTCGCGCGTGAGCGAGTAGAACTTAGCGCTTCGGCCGAGATCCGAATCTTTCCACTCCGCCGTAATCCAGCCTTGCTGCTCCAGCCGGTGGAGCGCCGGATAAAGCGACCCCTGCTGCACCGACAGGACGTCTCCGGAAAGCTGCTGGATGCGTTTTGAAATCCCCCAGCCGTGCATGGCTTCCCGCACCAGTGTTTTAAGGATGAGCAGATCGAGAGTTCCTTGCAGCAGGTCGGATGGTTTGGGCATAGGAAATACTCTTTTCAAACCCTCTTGACAGGGTAGCCTAGAACATCGACAATTGTACCTAGATCATCTACACTCGTCAACCCATAGTCGACCCAGGAGATGCGCATGAAAAAGCCAATCGCGATACTGTTCGCGTCGGTTGCATTACTTCCGGCGGCGGACACCATCACCTTCAGCGAGCACGTTGCGCCGATCGTCTATCAAAACTGCCTGACGTGCCACCGGCCAGGCGAGGCGGCGCCGTTTTCCCTCATCTCTTATGACGACCTAAAGAAACGCGGATCTCTCATTGCAACGGTGACGAAAGCGCGCTACATGCCGCCGTGGCATGCGGCGCACGATTTCGGCGAATTCGCAGACGAGCGCCGGCTGACCGACCAGCAGATCGCGACCATCGGCGCATGGGTCCAGCAGGGCATGCCGCAAGGCGATGTTTCCAAGATGCCCAAGCTGCCGAAATTTGAGGAAGGATGGCAACTGGGCAAGCCCGATCTGATTCTGGAGATGCCGGCGGGCTTCGATCTGCCTGCCAGCGGCCCCGACGTGTTTCGCAATTTCGCAATTCCTACGGGCCTCAAGGAGGACAAATGGGTGCGCGCGGTGGAGTTTCGTCCCAGCGCGCGCAAAGCTGCCCATCACGCCTTGTTCGCCTGGGTCGCCGGAGGATCCACCGCGAGGCTCGACGGCGCGGATGGGAAGCCTGGATTTGGCGGCATGGGGATCGTCGGTGTCACGCCCGGCCAGGCCAACTCGGGAGGATTGGGCGGATGGGCCGTGGGTGGCACGCCTAAGTTCACGCCGGCAGGGCTGGCGATGGCGCTGCCCAAGGGATCGGATTTCCTGCTGCAAATGCATTTTCACCTGACCGGCAAGGCCGAGACGGAGAAAGCCGTGGTGGGTCTCTATTTTGCCGATAAGGCACCGGAGAGAAACATGATGGCCATCGGACTTCCCGGGCTATTCGGCTTCGGCTCGGGCATCAACATCGCTCCGGGCGAAAAGAATTTCACCATCCAGGATTCTTTCACCGTTCCTGTGGACGTGAGTGTAGCCTCCGCATTAGCGCATGCCCACTATATCGGCAGAGAGATGAAGGCGACCGCAACATTACCCGATGGATCGATCAAGCCCTTGATTTGGATTCAGGACTGGGATTTCAATTGGCAGGAAACCTATACTTACAAGAATTCGTTCGTTCTTCCCAAAGGGACGCGCATCGACGCGACGCTCCGGTATGACAACTCGTCTGAAAATCCGCGCAATCCCAGCAATCCGCCGAAGCAGGTGTTGTTCGGTGAGGAATCTTTCGACGAAATGGGGAGTGTCGGACTGATGGTGACGGCTGTACGGAAGGAAGACGAAGCAGCCTTGCAGAAAGCCTTGACGGATCAGGCTCAGGAAGCCATTCAGAAGGGCGTAAAGGACGGCACCGCCAAGCGGTATCTGGATCATCAGGCGGCCCGGAGACCCGTGCCTCCTGCTCCCCGGACGCAGATCACGCTTCTCGATAAGCAAGGGAAACAGATCGGCACAGTCGGTGATCCGGGTCTATACGCGCAGGCCGCACTGTCGCCGGATGGAAACCGCGTCGCGGTAGTTCGCACCGATCCGCAATCCCGAACGAGCGATGTGTGGGTATACGATATCGCCACCGGCAAGGGCACGCCGATTACATCCGATGCCACACCCAACATCACGCCGGTCTGGTCGCCGGATGGAAAGCAGATCGCCTATGTGGGCGTGTTTTCCAGCGAGAGCTACAGTGCGATTTATCGCAAGGCTGCAGACGGATCCGGCCAAGAGGAACTCCTGTATAAGCACACGCCCGGCGCGCCCGTGTACATCACGGATTGGTCGGTGAAGGGCCAACTCTGCTTCTGGTCCGGAGACGTGATTTACGGACTGCCGTTGGATGGTGATCGCAAGGCCATGGCGTTGGTCGGCGGAAAATTCCCTGCTCGCGGCGGGCGCTACTCGCCCGACGGTCGATTGCTCGCCTATAGTGCGAACATGTCCGGGCGTTTTGAAACGTACATCATGCGGCTCGACAATCCGAACGACAAGGCCTTCCAGGTTTCGAAAGACGCAGCCCTGGGCGGAATCTTCTGGCGCAAGGACAGCAAGGAACTTTACTTCTTTAATCTGGTGGGTCTGGTTCCCTCGGCGCTGATGGCCGCCGATCTCACCATCGATCCCGAGTTGCAGGCTGGAGCGCCTCGCACGCTTTACCGCCTGGCAGGCGTAACCAGTCCGGCGCAGGTCAGCAACATCGCCAGTGGCGACGGCGAACGGTTCGTGTTCCTTCCGCCGGCGCCGGTATCGCCGCCGCGCTAAACGCTACAGCGCCCGGAAGCAATCCTGCGCGGATATGGCCTGCGGAATGTCGCCCAGGTCTTGCAACTGGCCGATCAGTGTCGTCCACCGCTCTGCCGTCATCGCGCCCAACTGCGCAGCCTCGATGAACGGCTTCTGCGCCTCGGCGACTTCCGTGAACGCGGACAATTCCATGGACGGATTCAGATCGTGCATCTTCGTATTCGTGGGCGCCGGATCGTTTAAATACGCGCGCCACCCGTCACGAACGGCAGCCACCATCGCCGCGGCGCGCTTTGGATCGCTCTTGAACTGCGCTCCGCTGGTAGCCAGCACGGTGGTGTAGGGGTTGTATCCGATATCGGCCACTGGAAACACAGTCACCTCCGCGCCTGCGTGGCGAGCCTGTAACGGCTCCGACATCACGAAGCACTGTTGGGCGAATTTCTCATCCCGCAGGAATGCGCTGATATCGCCGCCCGGCGAGGGGACCACCTTCACGTGGTCGAATCCATATTTCTTTTCGAGAATCCGCGCGTACGGCAAGCCGCTTTGAATGGCAAGAGTCCCTTCCTTCACGACGTCGCCGACCGATGCCAGGTGCCGCGACGCATGCGCCATGATTCCCTGCGGACAGTTCTGGAACACCGCGAAGAGCGCGACGACGTCATTGCCGCGTGCGCGCGCCACCACCAGCTCGTCGGCGGATACGATCCCGAACTCGGCCGACCCCGCGCCGATCATCTGTACGGTCGGGGTGCCCGCGCCGCCAGGCAGAATTTCCACATCCAGTCCTTGCTTCGAATAGGGGGCCGCGTAAAAGCCGCCGAATTGGGGGTCGGGTTTCCAGTTCAAAGCGAGCCGCGTCTTGGCAGGTTTTCCACACGACGCCAGCAGCACGGCGCAAGCGCCGCAAAAGCATCTTCGAGTCATTGCCTATATTGTCTCTTGCTCGGACGCGTGCCAGCGGCGCAGCGTCACCGCGCTGATCAGATTGATCAAGCCGAACAACGCCAGCCCCAGTACCGATGCCAGCAGAACCGCCGCGAAAACTTTGTCCACGCGCTGCTGCGTCCGGGCGACGTCTACTACGGATCCCAAACCCGCTCCGCCGATAAATTCGCCCACAATCGCGCCAATCACGGCTAATCCGGAGGCGACGCGCAGTCCGGTCAGGATCTGGGGCAAGGCCGCCGGAAATCGCAGTTTCACCAGCGTGACCGCCGCGGACGCACCGTACAAACGGAACAGATCCCGGAGTGCCGGATCGGTGGATAGCAGCCCTTGCAGGGTGTTGGCGATCACCGGAAAGATGGATACGATGAACGCCGAAGCGATCACGGTTTTCATTCCGTATCCGAACCAGATCACCAACAAGGGCGCGATGGCAATAATCGGCACGGTCTGAAAAAAAACCGCATACGGATAAAACGATCGCTGTATCGCTCGTGAAGAAGACAGCAGTACGGCAATCACGATTCCTGAAAGCGTGCTGAGCGCGAATCCCACCAGCGCTCCCGTGGAGGTCTTCGCCATCGCAGCGGCCAGTTCATCGCGATTGTCGAGCAGAGCCCGAAACACGGCGCTGGGAGCGGGCACCAGGTAACCCGCTACAATGCCAGCCCGCACCATCCACTCGAGCGCCAGGGTAACCACCACAAATGGAATCAGGGGCGGCAAAAGCTTTTTTAGCATCCGCTATTCCTCTTCCATCGCGGACATCAGGCGATTCATCTCTTCACCGATGCGAGGGTCGGACCGCAAGGTGTTGGCGCGCTCAACAGGCAGATCGAGCTTCCGGTCGAGCTTGATATGACCCTTGCGGCGGGCCAGCACAATCGCCCGATTCGCCAGAAAAGCCGCCTCTGAAATCGAGTGCGTCACGAAAATCACGGTCATCCCCCGGATCTTCCACAGTTCCCGAAGCCGGACTTCCAGGTGGAACCGCGTGATCTCGTCCAGCGCCGCGAACGGCTCGTCCATCAACAACAGCCGAGGTTCCGTAACCAAGGCTCTCGCCAGCGACACCCTCATCCGCATCCCGCCCGAAAGCTGCGATGGATAGCGAGCCTCGGCGTCGGCCAAACCTACCTGGTCGAGTACGGCGCGGGTTCTGGCGTAGCGTTCCTCGCGTCCGGCTCCCATCAGTTCCAGGGGCAGGGCCGCATTGTCCAGCACGCTTCGCCAAGGCAGCAAGTGGGCGTCCTGAAAGACGAACGCTGTTTGATACTGAACCTGAAAGGCGTCGGGATCGGTAACGATGCGGCCGGCATCGGGAGGCGATAGCCGGGCGATCATTCGCAGCAGCGTGGACTTTCCGCATCCCGAGGGCCCTAGTACTGCCAGAAACTCGCCTGCGTCGATGCTCAGATTGAAGTCGTCGATCACCACCAGTTGGTTGTCGAAGACCCGTCGGACGCCCTCCAGACGCAACGCGACGCCACGTTCCGCGATTGCGATGGAGTCGCTCATGCGTGTGTGCACTTCTAACGATCTTACAACTCAGTGGAACTTGGGGCCGATCCGTACTGAGTCGAATCCCCGAACCTCATCGGCGGTGAAATGGCCTAGTACGTGCAAACTATCAGGCTATGCGCGACCAAAAATCGATCTGCCGCTATCTTTGCTCCGAGCTGGTATTCATCACCAGGCCCGACCGCCGTCGCCGGCCTGCCATGCTTGGGAACCTGGAAGAGATTGGAGAATGGTTCGTTGAGGTGCTCATGGACTGTTCTCTCCCAACCAACGCTCCGCTGCGGATTGTCAGCAAAGACCATCAGTTGGAAGGCGTTGTAGAAGCGTGCGTACCGCGTCACCCTCTGGGTTATTTCGTGAAGGTCAAGCTCTCGCCGCGGTCCCGCTGGTCCGAACGCTGGTTCACACCGCAGCATCTGCTCCAGCTCTGGTCCGGTGCGCCGCCTAAGGTGTCTACCTTAAAGGCAGCCTCAGGTTACTGAGAAAAGAGTTCGTGCAGATTTTTTCCGAATCGGGCAAACTTTCCGCATGCCTGACACTGCGAGTCAACATCCTGTGCTTAGCTGCTGACAGCGCCCGCGGGTGTGGGAACAGCTTCGGTCCGCTTCTTCTTTCTGTTGGGGCGAAGTTTCGCGAAGGATCCGCGCAGCCCTTCCATGTAGATGTAGACCACGGGAGTGATATACAAGGTCAGAAGCTGCGATACGACCAACCCGCCGACAACGGCCAGACCCAGCGGGCGGCGCGCTTCAGATCCGGCGCCTAGGCCCAGGGCGATGGGCAAAGTGCCAATCAATGCCGCCATGGTGGTCATCATAATGGGACGGAAACGCACCAGGCAGGCTTCGTAGATCGCATCCGCCGGCGGGACGTTATGCAGACGCTGAGCTTCGATCGCGAAATCGATCATCATGATCGCGTTCTTCTTCACGATGCCCACCAGCATGATGATGCCGACGAAAGAGTAGATATTCAGTTCGTCGTGGAAAAGCAGCAGCGTCGCCAGCGCGCCCATACCGGCGGAGGGCAGTCCGGAAAGAATCGTGATGGGATGGATAAAGCTCTCGTACAGAATTCCCAGCACCATGTAGATCACCAGAATCGCCATGATCACCAGCAGGCCCATTCCAACCAAGGACGATTGAAACGCCGCGGCGACACCCTGGAACGTCGTGTGAATGGTATCCGGCAGAGCCTCGCGGGCCGCATCTTCGACACGTCCGACGGCGTCGCCTAGCGACACGCCAGGAGCCAGGTTGAAGGAGATCGTTACGGCGGGGAGTTGCCCCAGGTGGTTAACCGCCAACGGTCCCACGGTGGTGTGGGCTTTCGCGATGGTGTTCAGCGAAACCAGCTTTCCCGTTGCGGACCGCACGTACAGCATGTTCAGCGCGCTGGGATCCGCCTGATACTGCGGCAAGAGCTCCAGAATCACCTGGTAATCGTTGGTGGGCGCGTAAATGTCGGATACCTGCCGGGTGCCGTAAGCGTTAAACAACGCGTTTCCCACCTGGTCTGCCGTCACGCCCAGCGAGGACGCGTGATCGCGGTCGATCTTTACGTCCACCAGCGGGCTGGAGATCAGAAGATCGCTGTTTACGTCGATCAATCCAGGAATATCTCTCAGGCGTTTTTCGAAATCGCCCGAGGCCTTATACAGCTCCTCCAGATTCTGCGCCTGCAAAGTGTATTGGTACAAGCTCCGGCTCTGCTGGCCTCCAATACGAACCAGCGGCGGATTCTGGAAGTACGTCTTCACACCCGGAATCTGGTTCACCCCTGGGCGCAGTTGATCCATGACCTGTTCCGGCGTGAGCTTGCGTTCAGACCGGGGCTTTAGGCGAATTTGCAGATTGCCCGCGTTGCCGGCGTTGTTTCCGCCGCCACCGGTTCGCGAGAAGTAGGCATCCACATTCGGATTCTTGGCGATGACGTCATCCACCTGCTGCTGCAACCGCCCCATGATGTCGAAGGATGCATCCTGGGAAAACTCGGTGGAGGCATTGATCTGATTGGTGTCCTGGTTAGGAATGAAACCCTTGGGAACCAATCCATACAGATAGACCGTGACGGCCAGTGTGCCCACCGCAGTCATCAGCGTCAAAAAACGATGCCGGATAACGCCATTCAGCGACCAGCGGTACGCATCCCGGATGCCGTCGAAGCCGCGCTCGGTGAACTGGAACAGCTTGCCGTGTTTCTCCCCGGGCGGGCGCAGGAACCGGCTGCAAAGCATGGGGGTCAAACTGAGCGAGACGAATCCGGAGATCAGAATCGCGACGCTGATGACCACGGCGAATTCGTGGAACAGCCGTCCGACGATGCCGCCCATGAAGAGTACCGGGACGAACACCGCCGTCAGGGACAGCGTCATCGAAAGAACCGTAAAACCAATCTCGCGGCCGCCCTCAATGGCCGCGGCCATGCGCGACTTGCCCATCTCCATGTGCCGGACAATATTTTCCAGCACCACGATTGCGTCGTCTACGACGAACCCGACGGCCAGCGTCAGCGCCATCAACGACAGATTGTCCAGGCTGTAGTTGAGGAAGTACATCGCGGCAAACGTGCCGACGATCGAAAGAGGCAGCGCCAGGCTGGGGATGATGGTGGCCGATACGTTGCGCAGGAAGATGAAAATCACCAGCACCACCAACCCGATGGTTAGCAGCAGTGTGAACTTTACGTCGTTCACCGATTCGCGAATGGACGTCGAGCGGTCATAGACTATGTCCAGATTGACTGACGGGGGCAGCTGGGCGCGGAACTCCGGAAACAGTTCCTTGATATGGTCTATGATCTCGACGGTGTTGGTGCCGGGCTGCCGCTGCACCTGGAACATGATCGAGCGGGTGTCGCCGCTGCCTCGGTTGACGTCATTGACCCAGGCCAATTCCTTATCGTTCTGGATGCCGTCCAGCACGCGTCCCAGATCGCCCAGGCGCACCGGATAGCCATTGTTGAAGGAGACGATCAGAGAGCGGTAGCCGGCAGCGTCCGTCAGCTGGCCGTCGGCTTGGACGGTATAGGCTTGATTGGTGCCCCACAGAGTTCCCGCCGGCAGGTTGACATTGTGCTTCTGGATCGCATTCGCCACTTCGTCAATCCCGATACCGCGGGCGGCCAGCTGGTTAGGATCCATCTGGGCCCGCACGGCGAATTTGGCCGAGCCCCATACGTTAACCTGCGCCACTCCGCTGATCGTCGAAATCCGCGGGGCCAGGAGCACCTCCGCATACTCGTCCAAGGCTTGCGGCGAGAGAGTGGAGGAATTTACGCCCATGAACAGGATGGCCTGATCCGCCGGATTCACTTTCTGTAACTGCGGCGGCGCCGGCATTCCGACCGGAAGCTTGCGAACCACGGCTGCAATCTGATTCTGCACATCCTGGGAGGCAGCATCGATGTTGCGGTCCAAATTGAACTGCAGCGTGATATTGCTGCGGCCGCGAACGCTGGTGGACGTCATCGAATCCACGCCCGGAACCGTTGAGAACTGCCGTTCCAATACGGTCGCCACCGAAGCGGCCATCGTCTCCGGACTCGCGCCCGGCAGACTGGCTTGGACTTGGATGGTCGGGTAATCGATGTTGGGGAGATCGCTCACCGGCAGCGTGCGATATCCGGCCACGCCGAAAATGATGATTGCCATCATGACCAGTGCGGTCATCACTGGCCGCTTGATGAATAAGGCTGTAAGGTTCAAGGCGAGACGTCCCTAAACGTAATGTTACCTAGAATCTGGCGCGCTAAAACAGTGCCAAACGGATTAGGATGAAGAATCGGCGATACGAACCTGGCTGGAATCGATATCCCCCGCATTTTCCAGCAGATACACTTGTTCGAAGCCTTCCGCTGCCAATCCTGGGAGGGAAGCAGCCAGATCGGCCGTCTGCTTTTCGGCCACCTCCGCGGGCACCCGCCGGCCGCTGCGAGACCGCAGCCGAGCCAGGCATGTTTCTAGAGCAAGACGTAGCACAATGGCGATGGCCGGCCGCCCGTAGCGGGCCGCCAACGCCAGCAGGCTTCGGCGCGCCTCCCGTTGGACGCTGGTGGCATCGATCACGGTGAGCCGGCCCCTGGCGAGCCGCCTTCCGGTAATGAGCCGCAGCACCTCGAAGGCGTCGGCCGACGCGCTTTGTTCGGCTTCATCATCCGAAACCGCCGCACGCAGCCCATCTGACGATACGATTTCCGTGCTCTTGAAATGTTTCCGCGCGAAGGTGGATTTGCCGCTTCCAGCGGCGCCGATCAGTAGCACCAGCGCGCCGGGCGGAATGTTCAAAAGCACGATTGCAGTATAGTAGTTCGGACGTGACGCCTTCCTCAAGAACTGCCTGGTACGCCGCCATAGTGCTGATGCTGTGCTACACGCTGTCCTTTGTAGACCGGCAGATCCTGGGACTGCTTGTCCCGTTCATCAAGTCCGATCTGAAGATCAATGACACGCTGGTCGGCCTGCTGGCTGGAACGGCATTCGCGATCTTTTATGCCGTGATGGGGCTGCCGCTGGGACGCGTCGCCGATTCCGCCAATCGCCGCAACCTCATTTCCATCTGCATCGCCTTCTGGAGCATCTTCACCGCCGGATGCTCGTTGGCGCGCAGCTACACCATGTTGTTCCTGGCTCGCATGGGCGTGGGGATTGGCGAAGCCGGACTGAATCCCGCATCATTCTCGATCCTGTCGGATCTTTTTCCCAAGGAGCGGCTAGGCGCGGCGCTAAGCGTGTTTTATATAGGGAACCTGCTGGGATCGAGCCTGGCGCTCATCGTCGGAGGAAGCGTGGTCCAGGCCGTGACACGGCAACCGGAAATCACCCTCCCGATTCTGGGAACCATGGCCTC
>Ga0105245_10002015_pt1 | contig 18418 bp, 19 predicted proteins | sample KBSM54metaG_FD_81523 | JGI IMG/M metagenome (GOLD analysis project Ga0105245, IMG submission 81523) | Miscanthus rhizosphere microbial communities from Kellogg Biological Station, Michigan, USA - KBS M5-4 metaG | ecosystem: Host-associated > Plants > Roots > Rhizosphere > Soil | place...
CAACACGATCGTGATGTATGCGAGCTGCATGCACGGTGGCAACCTCTACACGAACGATCTGCCAGTGGCGCTGATCGGCGGCGGTGGCGGCATCCTCAAGACCAACCAGCACGTGAAGTATCCCGATACGCCCGGCGATCGGCCGATGCGCGATCTGTATTTCACGATCCTGAACAAGTTCTACAACTTGGGCGTGCAGAGCTTTGGCGTGAACACCAAAGGCACCCCGAACCAATACTTGCAGGAAATCCTGAACGCTTGACGGATGATGCGCGCGTTTCCCGATGTGGGAACGCGCCGGCTTCCTGCCTGCTATTTCGCGCGGCTGAGCGCGAAGCCGAGCGTGAGCGCGACCAGCAGCGCAATCAGTAGCGGAATAATCAGCTTACGCGCGCCGCGTTCTTCGACGACGGCAACCTTCTCGCGCTTGCCAACGACGACCGTTTCCACGGCCGCCGCTTCGCGTGCCGCGCGCTTGGCGCGTGCTTTTTCACTCGAGCCGCTGCGGGCTTTGGGCGCGGGTTTGCGCGCGGCTGCGGCCTCTTGCTCGGCTTTGCGGGCTTGACGCGCCTGTTCGTCCGCGAGCCGCGAGCGCTCGCTCGCTTCACGCGCTTCGTTCCGCCGTTGCGCTTTGCGCTCTTTCTTCAGCTCCACGCGGCGCTGCGCTTCGTGGGCTAGGCGACGACGCTCGGCCTCGCGGCGATCTTTCTTGGAAGGGCGCGGCGTGCTGGCAGCCACAGCGGCAGCGCGCGCGGGCGCCGCTTTGGCAGCCGAAGGTCGACCGGGCGTTGCGCGCGGTTGCGCGGCGCGGGCAGCCGCGGGCACGCCTTTGTTTGCGGTGGGCGGAGCCGCAGGGCGCTCGCTCGCATCCCACTCGGCATCGAGCGCATCCAGCTGCGGCATCATCGAGGCGGGCGGAATCGAACCGGATGCCGGGGGCACCGAGCTTGCCGACGAACTCGAAACCGAAACCGATGGCGAAGAATCCTCGAAATCATCCCAACCGGCATCGAGGCCTTCGGCGAGGTCATCTAGTTGGCGTTCGAGATCGGGAGTGGGTTCTTGCTTCATGCTGAGCACCGGCCGGGGGCACAGTAGCAAGCATTGCCTCGAATTGAGCAGCTGTTTTGTGCCGAATGGCGCGCTCGCGAGGCGAATTTATCGAGTTTGACTGGCAATTTTACGGGTAAGCCAAATTTCCAGGCTGGATTCGGCGGATTTAACGCGTAGCGGCACGGGGCCGGCTTACTTTTTCAAAACCGAGTTTTGGATTTGAGGGTTGCCTTTGGCGAGCACGAAGATGCCGGGATAGCCCGCGGTCTCGAAGCCGGCGCTCGGATTACTTTGGAGCGTCGAGTCCTGGATGATGAGCGAGCCAGTGCGGTCGTTGCTCACGAAGAAGATCGCGCCGCCGCCTGCGTTCGCGGTGTTGTTTTGGATCAACGTGCCGCACAGGCTGAGCGTGTACGTGTTGCCGTCGTTGTAGATCGCGCCGCCGCTACCGCCGCCGGGGGTGCCCGCCTTGGCTGGGTTCGCGCCGTTGCCGATGGCCGCGTTGTCACTGAACAGGCTATTGATGACGGTGTACGAAACGCCGATGCTGCTGAGCCCGCCCCCGTTGGAACAGCGGTTGCCGAATCCGGGTTTGCCACCGAACGTGCTGCCGATCACGTACGCGGGTTTGCCCTCTGATTGCTGAAGCGCGCGCACCGCCGCTCCGCCCACGTCCGGCCCGGTGTCGTCGCAGACGTTGTTGAAAAAACGGCAATTGACGATTTTGAGGCGGCCACCGCTGGCGAAGATCGCGCCTCCGCCGTCCGCGGGCTTTTCACCTTTGGCGTTGCCATCGACGAAGGTCAGATTTTGCACGGTGAGCTCGGGATCCGGCTGGTTATCGCAATGGGAAGTGGTCCACTTTTGCGCCTGATCACAGGTGTTTTGATACAAAATCCGGTGCTTGCCGCCGCCGCTGAGCGCGACTTTACCGCCGCCGTCGATCACGATCTTGGGCCCGGTGTCGTTCACGATCTTCGCCGTTTGGTCGAGGACGATCGTGAACGGATCGGGTCCGCAATCGAAGGTGATGATGCCGCCCTTGGCGACGGCGCTCACGAACGCGTCGCTCGAGCAGCTCTCTTTCGTGCCGGAGCCGACGACCGTGCGCGGCATGCTCACGTCCTCGACGGCAGCGTCCGCGGGCACGTCGCACTTGCCGTCGGGGTTGCCGGCGGCGGGGCCGTCGCTCGGGTTGGTGACGGTGCTGCCAGCGCTGCTCGTGTCGCCCGCGTTGCCCGACCCGCCGCTTTCGGAGCCGGCGTTGGCTGAACCAGCGTTATTGGCACCGGCATTGCTCGAGCCAGCGTGGTTCGCGCTGCCGCCACTCGTGGCGGAGGGCGAGCCGTGATCACTGCCGCAACCCGAACCGAGCAGCGCTGCAAACAACCCGCAGCAGGCCGCGTGGAACGAAAACTGTCGCATGCTTCCTCCGATCGGCGTGAACCTTCGAGGATAGAGCGAAAGGGCAGCCGAGTTCGAGAAATGTCAGCTGGCGACGCGCTGCGGAGTGCGAGCGACTCTCACCTTTGGTGCTTCAGGATCCCGCGCTCTCGTACCTGCGTAGGCCCAAATTCCAGGCGCCTTGGGCGAGCAGCGCCAGCGCCACGGCTGCCACCGGGGCCAAGCCGAGGCCCCAAAAACTGGCCGATTTCCCGAAGAAAAACCGTGCGGGAAGGTAGTGGAAGGTGCCATACGGCACGACGCACAAGAGCACGTTCTTGAGCCAGCTCGGATACACGGCGAGCGGGTAGCGGGTGGCTTGGAGCAAGTTGAGCGGGATGAGGAGTTGTTGCGAGTACGGCCCGACGAAGCGAAACGAGAGACAACCGACGATGACGAGGGCGCTCGTGTAGAGCAACGTGCCGCACAGCCACCAGACCGGCAACATCAACCACACGAAAACAGGGACGTGCAGGGTGTGGAGGGACCAAGCGACGTACAGGCTGCCCGTGATCAAGTTGCCGATGGCGTGAAGCTCGGGCCGCGTGACCAAGAAGAAGAGCAGCGAGCGCACGGGGTAAGTGAGCAACCGATCCAAATCACCGGCCACCACGTATTGCGGCAAGAGCCAGATCTGATTGAACAGAATTTCCGAGCCGCCGAGCGCAGCGGCCGTCATGCCGAATAGAAAGACGATTTGAGGGCCGCTCCAACCGGCGAGGCCGGGCGTGTTGCGCAGGACGATGAGCAAGAAGCTGAGCGCCGAGCCCTGCATCAACATGGACGTCACCACGCCGATCACCAGATCGACGCGGTATTCGAATTTAGCCTGCAAAGAGGCTTGAAACGCCGCGAGGTACACATTGGGGTACGGCGTCCTGGGTTCTCCGGCACGTTGCGTGAGCATGAGTTTAGCCACCTTGGATCTCGAATTTCAGGAGCGACACGCGCAGCATGTAACGCCCGACGAGCAAGAGGCCGAGCGCCCAAATGAGTTGCGCACCGAGCGCTGCCCACACGGCACTGCCATTGATCCAGCCGAGGTAAATCGAGACGGGCGTGTGAATGGTGTGGCGGAAGGGCAACCACTCACTGGCCGCGCGTAGCCCAGCCGGAAACAGCGCGAGCGGTGCCGACATCCCGGAAAATGTTTGCTGCAAGGCGTTGCGAGCGACGAACACCCCGTAGCTGCTGTAGGTGATGAACGTCGCTTGGACGAAGATGAAAGAGACCGCGAACAAGATCACGAAGGCGAGCAATACGCTGGCGCAGAACGCGAAGAACGCCGCCGCGTCGTGCGGGAACGCGCTCTTGCCCCAGAACGCGCAAGCGACACCGAACACGGGCAAAACGAAGGCCAAATTCGCGATGCCGTCGCTCAGCGCTTGCGACAGTTGGGCCATCTGAAAATCGACGGGGCGCAGCAGATCGGTCGCAATCAGGCCCATGCGGATGCGCTGACCGATGCGCGATTCGACGTTCATCGCGAAGCCGAAATTCAGGCAACCCGCGAGCAACAGATACGGAAATAGGGCTTGCGCGGGGACCGCCTTGGAACCGCCGCCGCTGGCATAGATGTGGCGCCAAACCAGCATCGGTACGGCATAGGAGAGCGCCGCGCTGAGCATGGCCAAGAGCAGGGCTGGGCGGTACGCAAAGTTGGACCGGAGGCCTCGGCTAAAGAGCGCGAAGAACGTCGCGAACTCGGCGCGCAGCGCGGAGGGTCGAGTCGGCGTCATGCGACCGACTTTTCGGTGCTGATGGTGGAGCGGCGGTAGATGTTCGCCACCATGCTATCGATGTCCGATTTTTCGAGCACGATATCCGAGACGGGGAGACGACTGAGCAGGCGCTGCGTGAGTGCCGGCGCGGCGCCATCCCCCTCGTAGACCACGACCGCTCGGTGGGCCCGACACTCCACGAGCTCGGCGCCGAGCTCCGCGATGTCCTTCGCGAGCTGCTCGCGCACTTCGTCGCTCGCGGGTCGCTCGAGCTCCACCACGATGCGGCGTTTGGTGGCAAAACGCCGCTCGAATTCACGTAGCGAGCCGTCGAATAGCAATTTCCCGCGGTCGAGCAGCAAGATTCGATCGCAAGTCTCGGTGATGTCTTTCAGGTCATGCGTCGTCAAGAGCAGCGTGCTTTCGAAGCGTTGCTGCATGTCCCGGATGAACTCCCGGACCTGCTCCTTGACCGAAACGTCCAGGCCAATCGTGGGTTCGTCGAGAAAGGCGATGTCCGGTGCGTGCAGGAGCGATGCTGCCAGATCGCAACGCATGCGTTGGCCGAGTGACAACTTGCGCACCGGTACTGCGAGCAGCGGCCCGAGATCGAGCCGCTCGACGGCCTGCGGATAGGTGACGTCGTACACGGACGCTGGGATGCGATACATGGTTCGTAGCAAGGACAGCGTCTCTTGCACGGGGATGTCCCAGAGCAGCTGCGGGCGTTGACCGAACACGACCCCAATTCGACTGGCGAGCTGCCGACGTTGCCGCGAGGGATCGAAGCCGAGCACCTCTAGCTTGCCGCTCGTGGGCACGAGGATCCCGGTGAGCATCTTCAACGTCGTGGATTTGCCGGCACCATTTTCGCCGATGAGCCCGACGCGTTCCCCGCGTGCGAGCGAAAAAGTGACGTCACTCACGGCCTGCACGGCCTCTTCTTCACCGGAGAAAAGCCCCTTGAGGGCGCCCACGAAACCCGGCTTACGGATCTTGCGCCGGTAAGTTTTGTTGAGCGCCTCAGTGCGCAAAGTAATGGTCATCGAAGTTACTTTTCGTGTTCGGCGATGAAGGCGCGCAAAGGCTCGCGCCGTGATTCTTGGTAGTGGAATTCGCCCCAGCGCATTTGTGCTCGGCCGTTGTTCACGCAAGCCTCCACGAGGTCCGGATCATCCCAGGGCACGTCGTGAAACGAATCGGCGAAGTGCGGGCTGTGGCGATCTCTCACCCACTCTTGGGGGAACAGCGCGACCTTCTTGGGCAAGCCCGTGGGTTCGAGGTCCTCTACCTCGCGCCCAGCGAGCGCGTCCTGCACGCTTGCGCACAGATCGCGACCTAAATAGTCACCCAGGTGGCAGATCGGTGTTGGGCGCGGGTTGAGCTCGATCAAATGCGCAGCCCCGCGCTCGTCGAGCATGAAGTCCAGGCTGGCAAAGCCGCTGTAGCCGAGGGCCTCGACGATGCGATGAGTGGTCGCCCGCATCTCCGGGTGCTCGATGAACTCGACGACCGAGCTCGGGCCGTTCGGTGCCGGGTGTGTTTCGCGCTTGATTGCGGACAACCCGGACAGCACGCGCCCGCGCCACGCAAACGCCGCTCGCATCGCGGTTTGCCCAGAAATGAAGCTCTGCGCGAGAAGCCCGGGGCCGAGTGCGGAGGGCGTTGCGTTTTCGAAGCGCGTGATGCCCGCATCGAGCGCCGCCGCATCCCGACACACCACCACGCCGAGACCCGCCACGCTGTCTTCGGCCTTGAGCACGACTGGAAAGCCCACTCGTGCGGCAAAGGCATGGGCGTCAGCCCGTTCGTGAAGCACGGTGTGGCCCGGAGCCCGCAGGCCGAGTTCGACAGCCAGTTTGGCAAGAGCCTTGCGATTGCGCAGCGTGGGGTGGTGCTGGATGTCCCCGAGTGAATCTCGTAACAGGGTCTGCAGTGGGTCGGAGCTGGGGAGCTCGCGTCGAACCAGTAAAGCCAGCGCGTGCAGCCACTCGATGGCAAGGTCATCCGTGGGGACGACGAGCGCGGGGCGCAACTCGACGAGCAACTCTTTCAAGGTCGCGAGCATCTCCGCTTGCGTGCCTCGGTCCGGCAAGTAGACGAGGCGACTCAGATCGCGGCTGCGTGTCAGTAGCAGGCCCGGAAAGGCGAGCGCGGTCACTTGAAAGCCCGCCCGCCGAAACGCTCGCGGCAAGCGAGCGGCGCCCAGCCAGTTGCGAAGCGAAAGTAAGGCGACGTTCGATGGCGCGTGAGTCATGAAAAACCTCGAAAAAAACCAATAAAAAAGCCGCCATGGCAGGGGGACCAGGCGGCTCGTTCACGATCGCGTGAATTCAGGCCCGCCTAGCCACCCGCGCCTCGCGGAGCGACGCCGAAAGCGCGCACGCCGCCCCCCGCGCTGTTTTGGCAATAGAAAACCGGCCGACCCATGGCGCGTATGATGATGAATCTTCGCGGACAGGTCAAGCACAGATGCGTGGTATCTTTGGGATGCAGCCCGTGCCGTGCAGGGCCCAAAGCAACGCGGGGGCGGATGAGTCGAGACGATCGATGAACCAGATTCTCGTAGTCGAAGACGACGTAGTCATCGCGGACAACGTTCAGCGCACGCTGCTCGGATTGGGCTACGACGTTCCCACCACCGCGAGTTCTGCGGACGAGGCCGTGCGTGCCGTCGAGAGGTCGCAGCCCGACCTCGTCTTGATGGACATCAAGCTCAAGGGCAAGCGGGACGGCATCGAGGCGACGGCCATCATTCGCTCTCGCTGGGACGTGCCGGTGATCTTCCTCACGTCTTATGTCGATGAAGCGACGCTGGCACGTGCTCGCGAGACCGGGCCGCACGGTTTTCTGCACAAGCCGTTCAACGAACGGGATTTGCGCACTGCCATCGAAGTCGCGCTCCGCAAACACGACGTGGAGGTGAAGCTCGCCGAGCGGGAACGCTGGTTTTCGACGACGCTGCAAGCCATCGGCGACGCCGTGATCGCTACCGACGCGCGCGAGCGCATCACGTTCATGAACGCGAATGCCGAGCAGCTCACCGGCTGGCGTCGCGGCGATGCGTTGGGCAAGCCTCTCGGCGAAGTATTTCGCTTGGTCGAAGAGAACCTGAGCGACGACGCGAGTGACGGCATCGTGCGGCGTTCGCGTTTTAGCGTCGCAGTGCCCGAAAATTTACGGCTTTTGACGCGTGAAGGGCAACGTCACGCAGTGTCCGACGCGAGCTCTCCCATCATCGACGACCGCGGAAAGGTGCTGGGCGCGCTGGTCGTGTTTCGGGACGTGACCGAGCGGCATCGCTTGGAGCAACGGCTCGCGCTCTCCGAGCGCATGGCATCGATCGGGACCATGGCGGCTGGAGTTGCTCACGAGATCAACAATCCGCTCACGGCGGTCGTGGGCAACGTGTCTTTTGCGCGTGAAGTCGTCAAGCGGCTGCTACAGATCGTGCCCGCCGCGTCGTTGCTCGCGCCGGCGGTAGCCCGTGATTTCGAGGCACTCGGTAGCGCGCTCGAGGACGCCGAGGATGCGGCGCTCCGCGTGCGCTCGATCGCCCAGAATCTTCACAAATTCGCCTACGCGGACTTGAGACGCGAGCTTTTGGATCTGCCAGACGTGCTCGATTCGGCGTTGAAGATGGCGCAAAATCACATCCACCACGAAGCGACCGTGGTGCGAGCGTACGGCACGACACCGTTCGTCGAAGCCAACGAAGGCAGTTTGGTTCAGGTGTTCACCCATCTGCTTTTGAACGCGGCCGGTGCCAGAAAAGATGGCGATCACGGCTACGAGATCCACATCAGCACCGGTACCGACGACACAGGGCGCGCCGTGGTGTCGATTCGAGATACGGGCGCCGGCATTGCCGCCGGGATCATGCCCAAGATCTTCGAACCATTTTTCACGACGAAGCAACAAGGCGAGGGCGCGGGGCTCGGGCTCTCGATCGTGCTCGACGTCATCACGGCGCTCGGCGGTGAAATCGCCGTGGAGAGCGAGGTCTCTTCGGGCACGACGGTTCGCGTTGCGCTGGTCGCCGCCACTAGTGCCTCCCAGAAGCCGCCATCGCCGATGAGCGATAGCCCGCCGAAGCGTCGCGGCCGAGTGCTCGTTATCGACGACGAAGAGTCAGTGGGCCGCGCGGTGGCGCGAGTTTTGGGTGAGCTGCACGACGTGGTGTTCGAGGTGGACGCGCGGCTTGCCTTGGCTCGCTGTGTCCGAGGCGAGGTGTTCGACGTCATCTACTGTGATTTGATGATGCCGGGCCTGACGGGAGTCGACGTCTACCGAGCGCTCGCTGCGAGCCATCCCGAGCTCGCGCGGCGTGTCGTGTTCCTCACGGGCGGCGTGTTTTCGGAGCGCGCGGCGGAGTTTTTGAAGGGAGTCGCGGCGTTGACGGTTCCGAAGCCGTTCACGGCCAGTAGCCTACGTGCCATCACTGCTGACTACATCTCGTAACTCGCCACTCGTCTTTGAGACATTTTGCAGCAGCGGCAGCGCGCCGCGAGGCAAGCGAAAAAGCGGCCGCTGTCGACGCCGCGAGCCAAGCGAAGTAAGCTCGGAAAATTGTCGTCAGCGCGCGTTCTTGCGGCGCCGCTTCCGACAGAGGGAGCACTTCGATGGTTCAACCGGAATCCTACCGGGTTCTTTTGGTCGACGATGACATCACCCTGCTGGAAAGCATGGCGCTGATATTGTCGGAGGAGTTCGCCGTCCGTTCGGCAAACTCCGGAGTGCAGGCGCTTCGTATGTTGGATCGCGAACCCTTTCATGTCGTGTGCGCCGATTGGCAAATGCCGGGGATGGATGGGGTCGAGTTCTTCCGCGCGGTGGCCCAAAAGAAGTACGCCATTCAACCGTGCTTCATCCTGGTGACGGCCTACGCGGGCGAATTGTTGGATCGCGTTCCCTATCAAGATCGGAAGATGCTCGGTATGTTGCGCAAACCCTTCAGCCCCGAGCAACTGATCGAGCGGGTGCATCAATTTGCAGCGGTTGCGCACATGAAGCGCTCGAGCGCGGCGCTCAAAGCCGTCGTCCTCGGAGAGCGCAAGTGAACGTCGAACCCGTCTCGTCCAAGCGTCGGCCGCGCAAAATCTTGGTTGCGGACGACGATGAAGGGGTGCGCGCCGGGCTCGTGGCCAACCTTGAGCTCGAGGGTTATCAGGTCGTCGAGGCGCGGGATGGCGGGGAGGCCATCCGGCATGCGACGGAGCAGGCTTTCGACCTCATCATCTCGGACGTGGTCATGCCGATAGCCACCGGCGTGGACGTGCTTTCGGCCGTTCGGAAGTTGAAACTCGACACGCCGTTCATCCTGATCTCGGCGTTCGTCTCCGAAGATCTCGTGGCGCGGGCCTTGGGGGAAGGGCTGTTCGCCATGCTGTACAAGCCGTTCGCGATGGAGCGCATCTTGGAGGTCGTGGCTCGAGCGCTGAAGCAAAATGCCGTGCTGATCGTCGACGATACGCGAACCTTCGTGACCTCGCTCGCCTCGGCGCTGCGTTCGGTGGGTGTGCGTGTAGAAACCTGCGAATCCGGCGAGAGCGCGATCGCTTATGCCAGCAGCCACAGCGTCGACGTTTGTGTTTTGGATCTGGTGATGGAGCCACTCGATGGGCTCGCGACGTGTGAGGCGTTGCAGGCCGTCGACCCGCGGATGGACATCATCGCCATCACGGGCCTCGCCACGAACGAACAAGTTCGTCACATTGCTCGACGCGGCGTTGCGACGTGTTTGCGCAAGCCCTTCGAAGTGCGCGATTTGCTAACGGCCATCGCGCGTGTCCGCGCGGCAACCCCGGTGAAGCGATGAACCTCGGCGATCCGCTCGCGACGGTCGAACTGCTGGTCTTGATCGAGGAATCGACGGGGGCTCTCCGTCACGATGTGCGCAATCGCATTGCGTCGATCCGAAATCTCGCCTTCTTCGTGCGCCGCAAGCTGGGGACCGAAGAAGTTCCCGATCGCGATCCGCGAGTCACCGAGTTTTTGGGCAAGATCGAGGGCGAAGTGCAGCGCACCGACGAGCTCATCGACGCCTGGTCTGCCCGCGTGCAAGGGGTGAAGCCGCTGGCGCCGCAGGCCGTGAAGCTGCTCGAAAGCGTGCGGTTGGCGGTCGAGGCGGTCCGTCTGCCCGCGGGCATCACGTTCGAATTGCAGGTCCCGGAGAGCCTCGAGATCGAGACCGATCGCGAGCTACTCGCCTGTGCCGTGCGCTGCTTGCTGGAAAACGCGGGGCAAGCGCAGGGCTCTGGCGCGGTGCGCGTGTACGCAGAGCGAGTCGAGAACGACGCGCGCTTGGTCGTTTGCGACGAAGGACCGGGCATCACCGACTCGGCTCGCTGTTTGGAGCGCTTCGAAAGCACGAAGCCCGGGCACTTGGGCCTCGGGTTGTGTATCGCGCGGCGAATTGCGACGCGCTGCGCCGGGCAGCTCGTCATCGGTACGCCCACTTCGGGCGCCGAGGTTAGCCTGTTGCTTCCGATAGCGGGCACCCGCCCCGCGCCAGAAGGGGAACCATGAACTCGCTCCTACTGATCGACGACGACGAAGGCAATCGCCTGACCCTCTCCGCATTGCTCGAGGACGAAGGCTTCGAGGTCACGACGCTCGCGTCGTTCGCGGACGCGACGACGTTACTGGAGGGGAATCCTCCGGCGTATCGCGCCGTGTTGCTCGACCACTCCTTGGGTGATGGCTACGGCACCGACCTCATCCCCCTGCTCCGTCGCGTGCTCCCGAACACGAGCATCATCGCCATGAGTGGCAGTGTCGGCTCCGATCGCATGCGCCAAGATGCGGATGCGCAGTTGCCGAAAGGGCTGCATTTTCCGGATTTCTTGGCACGCTTACAGGCCGTGTTGAGCGCGACGCGGTGAATGCCGATCCCGCCCCGTTCAAACGCATCCTGGTGCCGGTGGACTTTTCGCCGCGTTCCGCCGGCGCGTTGAGGTTTGCGGTCGCGCTCGGTTCGCGCGATCGAGCCGAGATCGAGGTGCTTCACGTGTGGCACTCCGATCTGGCGACGAAGGTGACGGTCGCGCGTGACCACGCGAAGAACGAATTGCGCGCGTTCGTCGCAGGGCTGAACTTGCGTGGCGACGTCGATCTCAAACGACGTACCGACCACGGTGACCCGTACCTGACCATTCAGCGCACGTTGCAACTCGCCGGGCACGATCTGCTCGTCGTGGCCGGCCCCGAAGCTACCCGAAGCGAGGCGGAGACGGTCTCACGCCGTCTACTCGTGACTGCGCCGTGTCCGGTTTTGGTGGTGCCTGCTCATTGTCGAGCGCGCGCGCGCTCCGAAACCGACCATGCGCTGCGGCTCGAACGGATCCTGTTGCCGCTCGCACTGACCGATCGCGGTTTCTCCGGGCTCGCGTGCGCCGAGTCGTTGGCGCGGGCCGATCGCGCTTCAATCGAACTGCTCTCGACCCCAGATACAGCACCCGAACAGTTGCTCGCGTTTCGCGCTCGCGCGGCAGTCGAGCGTTGTGAAGAGTTGGCTGCGCCGGAGCGCATCCCCGCGGCGATTTTCACGCGGCTGCGTGATGCCGCCTACGATCTGCTCATTTTTAGCGACAAACGCGCGCAGCTGGGTGAGCGCCGCAGTCCCACAGCGAGCCGCCTCGAACAGCTCGCGCTGACACTGCCTTGCCCGAGCCTGAGCTTACCGGCTCGGGACTTTTAGCGTCGCGGGCTCGCTCGGGAGCGTGCCGAGCGCGAGTAGCTCCACGACCAACGCGCCGCCGTCGCGCTGGCGCAAGGTGGGATCGGTGGCCAGCGCCCTGCTGACGATCTTCAGCAGCGCTGCCGGCAAGTCGCGACAAAAGTCGCCCAGGTTCGGTGGCGGTTGCCAAACTTTTGCGACCACCGCTTGCGCGCGATCACTCGGGAACGCGGGGCTTCCCGTCAGGCACTCGAAGAGCACGCAGCCGAGCGCATAGACGTCGACGCGTGCGCCGAGCTCGGCGCTCCCCATGGCTTGTTCGGGCGACATGTAGGCCCAAGTTCCGCCCGCGAAGCTCGCGTGTGCGCTGAGGCCACGTGTGGCTTCGCGCCGCGCAATCCCGAAATCGAGCAGTTTAGTGCGTGCTGGCGAGCCATCGCACAAAATCAAGTTCGTCGGCTTCACGTCGCGGTGCACGATTTTCGCGCGGTGCACGGCGGACAAGGCCTCGGCCGCGCGGCGTGCCACCGTCACCGCCTCTTGCACGCTCAATCGGCCGGCGACGAGGCATTCGGCGAGCGTGGCGCCCGACAACCACTCCATCACGAGGTGCGCGTCATCGAAGTCTTTTCCGCCGCTGCTATAGGCGCGCACGATCGCGGGGTGGTCGAGCTCGCTCAATATTTTCGCTTCTTCGAAGAAGCGCGCGAGGCTCGCGTCATCGCCGCGGGCCGGCCGCTTGATGGCCACGACTTCTTGCGTTTCGAGATCGATGGCTCGAAACACGCGCGCCATGCCACCGCTGTGCACGTGCTCGTCCAGCACGTATCGGCCTTGGAAGGGCGTGGGGTGTTGGGGAGGGCCGCCGGACATTTCGCGTCAGCGGGCTCGTGGAGCACCGGCGGCAGGGCGCAGATCGGCGGCGCCGCCCAAGTCCGGAGAAGGGCCGGTCGAGGCCTCACCGAATGGGATCGTGATCGAAAACGTGGTGCCACGCCCGGGCGCGCTGCTCACCGTCATGCGGCCTCCGTGCCGCTTGATGATGCCATCGACGATGGCCAACCCCAATCCCGTGCCACGGAGCTTGGTCGTGTACAGCGGCTCGAAGATACGGGCGCGCACTTCTTCGGTCATGCCCTTGCCGTTGTCGGCGACGAGGAGCGTGAGCTCTGCGCCGTTTTCGCTGGCTCGCACCTCGACTCGGCCCGTCTCGGCATCCACGGCTTCCACGGCATTTTGCAGCAAATTGACCAACACTTGCCGAAACTGGTCCGCGTCGACGTTGGGCACGGGCAACTCACCCGAGACACGATTGACGAGCGCGATGGCCTCCGCGGGCTTCACCACGACTTCGATGGCGCTTTGGACCAGCTCGTGCGCCGGCATCGGCACGCGATAGATCGCGCGCTCGCGCGAGAAGTCCAACAACTCGCCGATGATTTTGGCACAGCGATCGATTTCGTTCGTGATGACTTGCGAGAATTGCTGCACGCGCTTGTCGTTCTGAGCTTCGGGTGCCTGCGCGATCCGGCGATCGAGGTAGAACCACGCGTTGCGGATCGCGGCCAGCGGATTTCGGAGCTCGTGCCCAATGCTGGCTGCGAGCCGGCCGATGGCTGCGAGCTTCTCGGTGCGGACCAACGCCTCTTGAGCCTCGCGCATGCGGTCTTCCGCATCTTTGATGTCGGTGATGTCGAAGGCGACACCTTGGATGAACAGCGGGCGGCCCTCCGCATCGCGGACCACGCGGGCCTCGCCATGCACCCAGACGGTGCGGCCGTCCCGCGAGAAAAAGCGGCAATCGGCGCGAAATGGGCCGCCGACGGCGCAGCCGCGCGCGAACTCGGCATTCCATCGTTCTTGATCGTCCGGGTGCATGCGGTGAAACCACAGCACCGGATCGTCGAGCCACTCTTTTTGGGTGTAGCCGAGCAGGCTCTCGATCTGTGGGCCAATGTAGATTTCGTTGTCCCCCTCTTCCAGCGAGGCCATGAAGGTGACCGCGGGGATCTGTTCGACGAGCGTGCGGTAGCGGGCTTCGGCGCGCTTCGAGGCTAGCGCTCGGGCGCGTTCGTTCGTGAGATCTTGGAGGGAGAAGATCGTGAGATCCGTGTCCTTCAAGGCGGAAACGGTGACTGCTAAGTCGAACGCAGCTCCGCCGCGCTTGACGCCCACTGCCTCACCGGACAGAGCGGGAGCACCCCCGACGAAGTAGCGCGCGATGGGGCTGCCCAATAGCTCGGCATCCGAGTAGCCGAGCATGCGGCCTGCGGCTCCGCCGATGCTCTGCACGATGCCGCGCGCATCGCTCACCAGCACCCCGGCTTCGGCTGGCGCTTCGTGGGGTTCCGAGTCGAGCGCTTCGCTCTCGAGCAGGCGGCCTTTGCGGGTGCGGGTGCGGGCGCGCGCGCCGCGCACCTCGGGATTGGCGCGAAACGCTTCATTCGACGAGAAAAATGCGTTCGCCAAATGGTGCAGGATGGCTTCAGCCTCGGTCGTGCTCCACTGCTCGTCGGCGCCCTCGGTGGCGACGGTTTGCGAGCGAATGCCGCGATCGGTGCGTTCAGTGGTCGTGCTCACGGGTGAGCTCCGCGCGCGGCTGGCTCGCTCTCGCGCGCGCCGAGTGGAGGCACCGAGCGAAGCCAGCTGCACAGCTCGGCAAGCCCGTCACCGCGCGTGGCCGAAACTTGGAACGGGACGAGCTCGGGGTTTTGCTCTTTGGCGTAAGCGAGTGCGCGCGATACGTCGAAGTTCACATAGGGCAGCAGATCGATCTTGTTCAAGATCAGCGCCTGGCAGGAGCGGAACATGTGGGGATATTTGAGTGGCTTGTCATCCCCCTCCGTCACCGAGAGCACCACGATACGCGCGGACTCACCCAGATCGAAGAGGGCCGGACACACTAAATTTCCGACGTTTTCGAACACGATCCGAGAGCCGGGCTCTGGAGCCAGCGCTTCGAGGCCGTGCGCCACAGCGTGTGCTTCCAAGTGGCAGCCGGTACCCGTGTTGATCTGAATGGCGCGGCAGCCGGCTTGCCGAATGCGTTCGGCATCCCGCTCCGTGGCTTGGTCGCCTTCTACGACGAGGAGCGAGAGATCCGGTGCGTGGCGCGCCAAGCCTTCGAGCACGGCGGTTTTTCCGGCGCCCGGAGAGCCCATCATGTTGAAGGCGACGCTTTGACGTGCGGCGAGCCAAGCGCGATTGGCGTCGGCCAAGCGTTGGTTCTTTGCGAGCAATGAGCGCTCGAAGCGGAGGGTTTCGACGCGCGCTGACGTGCCGCGGACCAGCGGGTGCGAATGGCCGTGTGAGTGGTCGTGCGAGTGCGAATGATCGTGCGAGTGCGCCTGATCCTGGCCGTGCGCGTGGCTGTGTGTGTGTTCCGGTTCGGAGACGGAGCAGCCGCAAGTTACGCACATGACATCACCTCGACCTCTTTCAAGCGCAGCTCCTCGCCGCATAAGAATTGCAGCGCTCCGGAGCCGCACGCGCAACGCCCAAACGGGGAATCGAGTGCGATTTCTGCCTCGCAGTCGCGGCAACGGGCGCGGCCCGGTAACTCCAATATCTCCAATGCCGCGCCCTCGACCAGCGTGCCTTCGGTGCACAAATCGAAGCAGAAGCGGAAGGCATCGGGCACCACGGCCGAAAGCTTTCCTACCTCGAGCACCACGCGCGTGACGCGTCGACCGGCGCAATTTTCCGCGATCAGGCTGACCAAATCCTGCGTGAGCGACATCTCGTGCATGGCTAATTGCTGAGCTCCCGCGCGAGTTCGACGACGAGCGGCACTGCCCGAGCGACGGCGTCGCGCACGGGCGCGCTGAGCTCGAGCATCGGTTCCTCGTCGCTGCCGAAAGAGAGCGGCTCGCAGCCGACCAAGCGTGTGGCGGGGATCGTGCCGCCGAGGGCAGTGACCAAGCCGAACACGCGGCAGGGGTCCACACTGTGTGCCGGGCTCAGGAGTTCTTCCGTGGGCTCACTCGGGATGAAGTCCGGCTCGATGACGGTGAGGGTTCCCGGTGAGTAGCCGCGCTGGACGGTGTCGACGAGCAGCAATGCATCGAAACCGTCGGCCAAGGTGTAGGCCAATTCCAGGCCGCGAATGCCGAAATCACGCACCGTGATCTGCGGCATGGCCGGGGCGCGGAGCAGCTCCCGCACGACTTCGACTCCGAAGGCGTCGTCACCCAAGAACACGTTGCCGATACCGGCGATGAGGACACGCTTCATGGCTGGGCTCCTTCGTTCGTGCGCTCGATCTCGTCCAAGAAGAAGTAGAAACGGTGACCCGGCAGGCCGAGTTCGCCGAGATCTGCCCCCGGGTCGTCGTCCACCGTGACGCTCAAATGGACGCGATCTTCGAAGTCACGTTCCACGCTGCGCACGGTGGCAGTGCGGCCGACCAGCGCGATGTCGAAAATGTCGGCGCGCGCCTTGGGTCGCAAGACGACGCGCTCGCCGACGCGAATGGCTCGTTCGGGTTTTTCGAGACGCCCATGCAAGCGCAGCAGCTCCTCGGCGGACAACGCTTCGGCGCGGGCCAAAATGGCGCGCGCTCGAGGCTCCCCCGTGCGCAACTCCTGCTTTTCGGTGTCACTCAGAGTGAGCACGCGCAGCAGCAAAATTTCGTCGATCTCGGTGCCATCACAGCAGTCCGCGCTGCTCTCCGGCGCGATGCGGGGGTAGTCATAGAGGATGATGGGGCTTGCCAGCACGCGATCAGTGCTGCCCTCGGGGCCCGCGAGCACCGGCCACAGTCCGCGTTGTTCGCAAGCACGCGCGTGTTCGGCGAGCGCGGCCGGCGGGTCCAGCTGGGAGATGAATTCACCCGCATTCACGGCCAGCAGTAAATGCGCGGCGACGAGCGTTTCGGGCAAAGCGTGCGCGCGTTCGAGCGCCGGACAATTGCTCTCGTTGCTGAGCGTTACCCGCACTCGAAACAGCTCCGTGGAAAGCCGAGTCACGCGCACCGCGAGCTCGGCGTGGAGCCTGCCTGCGCTGTACTCACGCTGCACGGCGGTGTTGCTCAGCGCGGCTAATGGGCCGAAATCGACGCGAAATGAGCGCGGTGTGGCGGCATCGGCTCCGAGCTCTGCGGCTCCGTTCCCGAGCTCCAAAAAGCGCGCCGTGATCACGAGCCTCGCGTCCGCTCCGCGCACCAGGCATTCCGTCCCCACTTCGCACTGGTCGTTGCCCGTTTGAGCGTGACTATAGGTGCGCGGGTACACCCCGCCGAACGTCCATCGAACGCGGTTTTTCTGCGAACTCGCGCGATACGGGTAGAGAACGTAGCCCTCGTACAACACCGCGTCGGCGATCGGTAAGATCGCATCGAACTCGAAGGCTTCACCCTCGGCGGCCCGCGCGTTCATTGGCTGCCTGCTCGTTCTCGTGCGCGCTCGGCGCTGCTGCGAATGCGCAGCGGGATCAGCGCTGGCGGCGGGCTGATGAACTCTACCAGCAACGCTGCCACGTCCGGCGCAGCGGAGAGCAAGGACTCTTCGATGTCTTTCTGAATGGCCGCCCGCGTCGACTGACAGGCGCTGGCTTCCGGAAGCACGCGGACTAGCACTTCGCCGGCCTCGGTGACGTCACTTTCGATGCGCGTCACTTTGCTGCTGTAACGCTGCGTCAACTGATTCAGCGTGCGCGATACCCGATCGATGAGCGGCGAAGGGTGGAGTCCGTGCAGCAACAACATTGCGCTCACCCGTGGTTCGGCGAGCAGCGAGCTTTGTCGCACCTGGGCGCTGCCCATCACATCGAGCAGGCGCTCGAGTCCGCGACGGTGAAGTTCCAGCACCGTGGCCACGATTTCACGGGCGGCCCGCTCGATACCGGGATCCGGGGCGCGGGCGAGCTCCGCCAGCAGCACTTCGACGTGCGCAAAACGTTGCTCGAACTCGGCGTCCGAGGTCGCCGCGGCGCTGGCTTTCGTGCCATTTTCGGCGATCATTTGTGGGCTCCGAACGTGGGCGCGTGCCTCACCAAGAGCTCCTTCCCGCCGCCCAAATACATGTGCACGCCGCACGGCAGGCACGGATCGAAGCTGCGCACGGTGCGCATGATGTCCACGCCCTTGAACTTGTCACGGCCGTTCTCTTCGAAGAGCGGCATGTTTTGCACGGCATCCTCGTAGGGGCCGGGTGTGCCGTAGGAGTCGCGCGGGCTCGCGTTCCAGGGGGTGGGCGGGTAGGGGTGGTAGTTTGCGATCTTGCCGCCGCGGATCACCATGTGGTGCGAAAGAACGCCGCGCACTGCTTCGTGGAAGCCGCAGCCGATGCCTTCGTCCGGCACTTTGAAATCGTGCCAGGTGGTGGTGCGCCCAGCGTACAGCTCCTCCATCGCCCGCTCGCAGAAGTAGAGCGCGGCCGCCGCGGCGTAGGCCTGAAAATAGGTGCGTGCTCGATCGCGCTCCAGCGTATTGCTCCACTTGGGAATCTTCCATTCCAGCTCGACGTCGGGCCGATTGACCGTCTTGGGTAGATAGATCTTCACGCTCGAGCCGGTCGCCTTGATG
>Ga0105245_10002019_pt1 | contig 18400 bp, 13 predicted proteins | sample KBSM54metaG_FD_81523 | JGI IMG/M metagenome (GOLD analysis project Ga0105245, IMG submission 81523) | Miscanthus rhizosphere microbial communities from Kellogg Biological Station, Michigan, USA - KBS M5-4 metaG | ecosystem: Host-associated > Plants > Roots > Rhizosphere > Soil | place...
AATGGAAGCGGCATGCACACCAACGTATCCATCACCAAAGGCGGAAAGAATATTTTCTGGGATCCTAAAGGTGAAGAGAAGATCAGCAAGGAAGCCTGGGACTTTGTCGATCGCATTCTGACCGTCGGCAATGATATCTGCCTGTTGTTGAATCCCAGCGTCAACGCCTTCCGGCGCCTGGATCCGCACTTTGAGGCGCCCAATCAGATCATCGCCTCGGCCGTGGATCGCGGTTCGATGGTTCGCATTCCGATCGGCAACGAACGCAGCTCGCGCGTCGAAGTCCGTTCGGTCGCTCCGGACGCGAACCCGTATATGGTGCTGTACTCGATCTTCAAGTCCGGGATTGACGGCAGCATCGACAAGATCCCGAACCTTCGGTCAGCCAAGCGTTATTTGCCCGACAACATCTACGACGCTATGGATAACTTCAACAAGTCCGAATGGATCACCAAGATCCTGGGCGAGGATGTGAAGGGCCGCTATGCCGACTTGAAAAAGGCATCTGCCGATCGCTGCGCCCGGCTGCTCGGCACCATCGTCAAGCCGCAGGAAGTGCAGTACCACCACGAGATCTACAATCAATATCTCTGGAACCAGTTCTAAGAACGTGACGGGGGACGCGTGCGTCGCCCCTACAAACCACACCGCACATAGGGGCCGGACATGTCCGGCCCTTTTTTTTGCGCGATCATAAAAAGGAAGTGTCTGCCGCGTCCGTTGTCCAAATCAACGTTTCTTCAGGCGGTGTACCCAAGCGTCCGATCCCGGCAGGTGTCGTCACCTCGCTCGGCATCGCCGGCGACAATCAAGCGCATCCGCAGGTCCACGGAGGCCCGCGCCAGGCGATCTTGATCATCACCTCCGAGGGCATCGACGAGCTTAAGGAACAAGGGTTTCCGCTGTATCCTGGCGCGCTCGGCGAAAATCTCACCACCCGTGGATTGGACCGGCGGTCGCTGCGTATTGGCCAGCGCTACCGGATCGGCGAGGTTCTTCTCGAAATCACCAAGGTCCGTGCACCTTGCGAGACGCTGAACCCCTATGGGCCAGGCATTCAGAAGGCAGTCTATGATCAAGATGTGAAAGCCGGGAATCCCGCATCGCCGCGATGGGGCTTGAGTGGATTCTATGGGTCCGTCCTGCGAGCTGGCACGATTCATCCCGGCGATCCGATTCAGTTGGTGGACGAAACCGCGTAGTTTCCGTCATGCATCGCCTGTCGAATCTTCCCTACCGGGATCGCAAGCGCGCCACCCGCGAGTTGACAGCCCTGGCGCCGTTTCTTCCTCCGGCCGTTCAAAATCGCTTCGATCTCTTGCTCGCGAGCTCGCCCGCACCCGAACAGGGGCTCCATTATTTCACACGGTTGCGCGAACAACACCCCGGCGCGTTCGATCGCCTGACGCGGTCCGCGAACGGAATGCGCCATTTGGTGGCCGTCTTCACCTATAGCCGCTTTCTCGCCGAGGAAATTCTGGAGCATCCCGATTGGGCCGAACAACTTCTCGACCAAGTCGATTTGCAGCGCGTCCGTACCGTCGAGGATTTTCGCATACGCCTGGAATATGGGCTGCCGCCCGGCGTTCCGCCACCGGTGGAGTTCGCCAAATTCAGGCGCCGCCAGATTCTGCGAATCATGATCCGCGACGTGATGGACCTCGCTACTTTACCGGAGATCACCAGCGAGCTGACGGCTCTGGCCGACGTCATTGTGGAGTCGGCCTATAGGCGCATCTACCAGGACCTGGCCCTGCAGTATGGCCAACCGCGATCCGACGGTGGTGAAGAATCTCATTTCGCCGTGATCGCGCTGGGGAAGATGGGCGCCGAGGAACTGAACTACAGTTCCGACATCGATCTGATGTTTCTGTACTCGGCCAACGGTCAAACTGCCGGACCCGTAAGCATTTCCAACAAAGAATTTTTCAAGCGCGCATCGAATCAGCTCACCGGACTTCTTTCGGCTTACTCCGCCGAAGGGATGTGCTACCGGGTCGACCTGCGATTGCGCCCCGACGGAAGTTTGGGCGAGGTCTGTATCTCCGTCGACGGAGCGCGAAACTACTACGAAAAACGGGGGCGCGATTGGGAACTGCAGATGCTAATCAAGGCGCGGGTAGCGGCGGGCCATCGCCCCACCGGTCGCGCATTGCTGGACTTCGCCGAGCCTCTGATTTATTCCACCAGCCTGGACTTCTCCGCGATCGAGGAGCTCTCTGCCACGCGCGACCGCCTGAATGAAAAACTCGCCGCACGACAATCCACGTCGCTTGGCCGGTTAGAAGGGTACCGCGGAATCGATGTGAAACTCGAGCGCGGCGGCATTCGCGACATCGAATTTCTGGTCCAGTGTTTACAGCGGCTGCATGGAGGCGCCGACCCGTGGGTCCGTCACGGCGGCACGATGCTGGCGCTCGCGCGTCTGCAGGACAAGGGTTATCTGACCGGCGCCGAGTATGGCCGGCTGGCCCAAGCTTATCAGTTCCTCCGGCACCTGGAACACCGCCTGCAATTCGACGAGGACCGTCAGACGCACCGCCTGCCCGAGGATCCGGCAGCTTTGGAATTGATCGCGCGCCGCATGCCCAGGGCGACTTCAGGGGCCAGTACAAACCCATCGGCCCAGGGACTCCTGCGCGAACTGCACCATCATTTTGCGGCCGTGCTCGAAATGTACCAGCGCGTGGTGACCTCGCGTCCCGCCGCGCCAGCTACCCAGATCCAGAAGGATGAGCCTGGAGAGCAGGTTGGGGGCCGCCCCACGTCATTCGTCATTCAAGCGCTCGACCAGCGAGCCCCCGCTCTGGCGGCCGCGATCGCCCGCGCCGATCTCCATCGCGGGTATGTTCCCTTTGAATATTTTCTGGAACGCCTTTCGAATGATCCCGCGCGCCTGGAACGTCTCAACTGCGATCCGGAATTGACGTTCATCGCACTCGACCTGTTCGAGCACAGTCCGTACTTTGCCGAGGATCTGATTCGCCGGCCGGAATCGATGGATGAGCTGGCGCGCGTCGCCATTCCGTTGATTCAGGACGAACCGCCTCCGCACGATGCCACTGAGCTGCGCCGTTGGTTCCGGCGCGCGATCCTGCGGATAGAAGCAGAGAGCATCTGCCGCTCGCATCCGATCTTCGAAACACTCGATAAAACATCGAGACTTGCCGACATCGTGATCGCCCGGGCCTACGAGATCGCGATCGGCGATGTGCGCTCGTCGAACCCGCCCGAAAATCCGGATTATCGACCTAAGAATCAAATGTCGGCCATCGCACTCGGGCGGCTGGGAATGCGCGAGTTCGATCTGGGGTCGGATGCCGATCTGGTCTTCGTGCTGCCGGATTCGCATGCTGCGGAGATGGTCTTCTGGACCCGTGTTGCTGAGCGTGTGGTGCATCTCATTACTGCCTACACCGGCGAAGGCGTGCTATTTGCCGTGGACGAGCGGTTACGCCCCAATGGCACGGCTGGACCTCTGGTGCAAACCGAAAGCGCCGTCACGGAATACTTCGCGAACGCCGCGGAAGCCTGGGAAGGAATTACGTACATGAAATCGCTGGCGGTGGCCGGCGATCTGAAACGCGCCGAGCTTTTTTTACATGAGCTGCAACAGGTCGACTGGCGGCGTTATGGGCAAGGCGGACGTTCCCGAGCAGACCTGCGTGAGATGCGAGCGCGCCTGGAGAAAGAGCAGGGACCGTCGCGGCCCTTGAAGGCCGGCCGCGGAGGGTACTACGATATCGATTTTCTCCTGATGTACCTGCGCCTGAAAAGTGCGGGCGTGTTCTTCACCGTTCTCAACACCCCTGCACGTATCGAAGTTCTGGAACAGATGGGTCACTTGAGCCGCCAGGATGCCCAGTTCCTGAACGATGCGGCGACATTTTACCGCGCGCTGGATCACGGCCTCCGCGTAATTACCGGACATGCCGAGAGCCGCCTGCCTGGTTCGGATGCGCAGCTCGATGCTCTCAACGCCTTGCTGCCGCGCTGGACGCCGATCCCGCTGTCCGACTTGAGCAGAATTCGCACGGAGACGCGGGCTGTTTTCGATCGGTTTTTCGGATAGCGGATAACGAAAAAAGGGGCAGAGCGCTCTGCCCCTCCTGGCGTACATTGCGGCCGATGGATCGCAGCCTACCTGCGTTCTTCTCTTCGCTCGTCCTGGCGGTGCTCTTCGACGCGCCTTCGGGCGCCGTTACGATCGGCAGCCCGCTCACGTTCGGAACGCTCCCGGACCGGGTGACGTTCCTCTATCCGTGGAGCTGGCCCAGGGCGCCGAATCGTATACGGATGGACGTAGGAGCCACGATTGACCCAATTGCGATGCCACTCAGCGTTGTTCACGAACACGGCGTGTGAGCCCCACACAATGCGATTTCCGCCCCAGCCCCATGGCCGGAACGCTGGTCCAATTCCGATCCCAAAGCTGAACGTGATTCCGCGCGACACCACAAAGCCAGGTCTAGGCCGTGCGAACACAATGAGCGGATCGTAGTAGGGCACATAGATCACTGCGGGATTCACCGGAGCGATCTCGATATAGGGACCGTCTCTCACCACAATCTGCCCGTTCGATCGTAAATAACCGAAATCGCGGGCCATCCGGCGCTCGCGCTGCACTGCGTCCATCACGTCTGGCCCTTGCGACAAAAATGCATCGCCTAGATCGCGGGTCCAATTCAAATCGGAAGCCATCATGCTGAGCACGGACGGGAAGGGCAGCAAAGCCTGAACGCTCGGGTCCCAGGGCAACTGGTCTTCCTCGATATCGCGTACCAACGCGTCCCCGGTCAAGTAGTGATGTTGATCTGACCATCGTGCCGCGTCGGGGATCTGGTCGGAGAATGTGGCGGCAGCCAGAACCTGCGCGAGCAGAGAATCCGGATACAGCGCTACCCTCGCAACCAGACTGTCCAGTTGCTGGGGCGGGAATAACGGCGGCCCTTGCGCCAGAATCGGAATCGCCGCCAGCACTGCACAACTAAATGTTCTTATTAGTCGCATGGTAGCCTCCTATGGTTGCCTGTGGTCAATCGAGTATCTTCAGTGCTACCGCCGGCGCCAATATCCGTTGTAATACCGGCGGCCGACGTATCGAGGTCCGACCCATACAGCGCCAGCATAAGGCGGCCGGGCCCAGTATCCTGCGCGCCAGACGTAGCGCGGTCCAACCGGGTAATAGTATCCGGCAACCCAAGAATATCCAGGTCCGGGGCTTGGCGGATAATACGCCACGGGGGGCGGAGGCGGTGGCGCTGCGTAGTATCCGTACGCCGGGCCGACACCAATTCCGATCGAGAAGTGCGCGGCAAACACGGAGCTGCTCGCTGCCAGGAACATCAATGCTAATAAACTTTTTTTCATGATCGAGTCCTCCTGGCATCCAAAACTGCACGCTGCTTGCCAAACTGGATCTTCAAGAAATTACGTCGCTTAATACGCGGATATGAGGACGGGCGATGGCTGATTTCCACCACCCGAGGCCGAACTTGGCCAGGAACTATTATTCGCGCGCGGCGATGCCTAAGGCTTTCATTTTACGGTACAGGTGACTGCGTTCGAGCCCTAGCATTTCCGCCGCGCGGGTGACATTGCCCTTGGCCTCTTCGAGCTTTTTAAGGATGTAATCGCGTTCGGCCGCTTCCCGCACTTCCTGCAAACTGCCGAAACGCTCTACAGGTTTGTAGAAGACTGCGCGCCGGGCGCGATCGAGCGGGATATGACGCGCGTCAATGCGTGGCTGCGGATTCATGATGACGATCCGCTCCATGAGATTGCGCAATTCGCGCACGTTGCCCGGCCAGGGATACTCTTCGAGAACGCGTAGCGCTTCCTCCGTCAAGTCTTTGGGCTTGCGGCCGTAGGCCGTGGTGAACTCCCGCAGAAAGTGATCCGCCAGCAGCGGAACATCCTCGATCCGTTCGCGCAGCGGCGGCACATGAAACGGGATCACGTTCAGGCGGTAGAATAAATCCTCGCGAAAATTTCCTCGCTCGATCTCTTCTTCCAAGTTCTTGTTCGTGGACGCCACCACGCGCGCGTCTACCTGCACCGAGTCCGCCGCGCCCACTGGCTCAAAGCGCTGCTCTTCCAGGGCTCGCAGAACCTTGGCCTGAGTCTTCAGAGACATGTCGCCGACTTCATCCAGGAACAGCGTCCCACCGTGCGCTTTTTCGAGCTTGCCGGTCTTGTCTTCCGCGGCGCCCGCGAAAGCTCCCTTGCGGTGGCCGAACAGCTCGCTCTCGATCATTTCCTCGGGGATCGCCGCGCAGTTCACTTCGACAAACGGCTCGCCGGCGCGCGAACTGGCGGCATGAATCGCATGGGCAATCAGCTCTTTGCCGGTTCCGCTTTCGCCGAAAATCAGAACCCGGCCGTTGGTGGCGGCCATCAGCGTCAACTGTTGCCGCAGCGCCTTCATGGGAACGCTTTCGCCGATGATGCGAGGGTTCTGCTCCCCACCCTCCTTCAACCGGCTGAGCTCCAGTTCCAATCGCCGCTGCTGCACAGCGTTGTGGATCACCACCATTACTTTCTCGATAGTGAGTGGTTTTTCCAGAAAGTCGAAGGCTCCCAGCTTGGTCGCCTTGACGGCGGTTTCGATGGTTCCATGTCCTGAAATCACTACCACCTCGGGACGATCGACAAAGGGGATTTCCTGGATACGCGCCAGCGTCTCCAGGCCGTCCATGGCGGGGAGCCACACGTCCAGCAGAACCACGTCGTAAGCGTGCCGCTGTAGCTCCTCGATACACTGTTCGCCGCTTTCCACCGCTTCGCAGGCGCAGCCTTCGTCTTCCAGGACGCCGCGCAAGGAGGTCCGAATTCCCGGCTCGTCGTCTACAATCAGCACCCGCGTGTTCTTCACGCGCGGACCTCAGCCTCCGCCGAAATCGCATCCAGGCTGCCAACCGGTACTTCAATGAAGAAGCGCGTCCCGGCCGGCCGGTTGTCTTCCACGCGAATGCGCCCGCCATGCTCGCTCAAGATGTGGCTGACGATCGCCAGCCCCAGCCCTGTGCCCCGGTTTTTGGTTGAAAAATACGGCAAGAAAAGTTTTTCCTTGTCGCCGGCGGAGATTCCGCAACCCGTGTCCGCGATCAGTAATTCCACCGAATCCGCGGAAGTGGCACGCGTGACCACCATCAAGCGCCGGACCATGGCATCGCGCATCGCTTCGGCTGCGTTGTCGACCAAATTCACCACCACGCGCTTGAACTGGTCGGGGTCCAGATTCACACGGGGCAGATCGGGCGCCAGATCCGCGCGCACCTCGATTCCATCCAGCCGGCCGTCGAAAACATCCAGCCCGTTGCGAACCACGGCGTTGAGATCGCACGGGACCATTTGAGCCTTGGGGAATCGCGAGAATTGAGAAAATTCGTCCGCCAGCGTCTTGACCGATTCCACTTCCCGCGAAATAGTCGCCGCGCACTCCCGCAGGATCCGATGGGACTCCGCCGTGGAGGCGCCCCGATCCAACTGGCGGGCGATTCGTTCGGCCGATAGTGCAATCGGAGTGAGGGGATTCTTCAATTCGTGTGCGATACGCCGGGCCACTTCATGCCAAGCCTCGGCTTTTTGAGCCCGCAGCATTTCACTGGTGTCTTCCAGGACCACAACGTATCCGGGTGCGTCCGGTTCATGCGCGGGCAATGCGGAAACGGTCAAGGCTAAATGCAGGACTTGGCCGGGCCGCTCGACATCCAACTGGCTCGCGGCCAGTCCGATGCGGCGAGCGCGTTTCATCAGGTAGCGAAGCTCGGTCGCATGCTCGGGTGGAAACAGATCGCCGAGGGTGGCAGCCCGCTCCACCTGATCCGCCGGAAACAGTCCCCGCAAGGCCCGATTCACATGCTGGATGCGTCCGCCGGATGTCAGCGAGATCACACCGGTGGGAATACTTTCGAGAATGGCTTCGGTAAAGCGGCGGCGGCTCTCGAGCTCCCGGCTGTTGTCCTCGAGGCCATCGATCATCTGGTTGAATCCGCGCACCAGCGATGCCATCTCGTCGTTGGCGGGTACGTTTACGCGATGCCCCAGGTTGCCTTTCCGCACCTGGCTGGCCGCATCCAGCAGAGCGGAAATAGGCACGCTGATTTGCTTGGCTAGTATCAGCGCGATCCAGGTCGCCACGAACAGAATGAACAACGCAATCAGGACCTGGAACAAGAGATACAGGTAGCGCAGCGACCTGCGGTCCGCGGATAGTTGGTTGTATTTGCTCACGTAGGCCTGGATCTGCGTTTGCTTCTCCACGACGTCTACATGAGGGCGCACGCGAACCACCAGCGTTTCTTCGGCGCTGATCTGATCGCGAGATGTGAAAAGCGGTGAACCGGGGATCGAAGCGCACAGGACGCGATTCCCTTGAGGCGTATCGATCCGCAGTTCCTCGATCCGATTCTCGCGGCATAGTCTCGTGAAGTCCGCAGTTCCGTTCTGCACTTCCGGCAGCGCGGCCAGCCAGTGGGCCAGTGCATCCGCCCGTGATTGCACCTCTTCGCCCAGCCCCACCGCGGCATCCCGCAGCTGAATGTTCATGCCCTCCACCGGCGCGCTGAACCATTTGTCGAGATTTCGATTCAAGACCGCGTAACTGAACACGAACAGGAACACCACCGGGAGCAAGCTCAGTGCCAGCGCGCCAAATACCAACTTCGACCGGATGCGCGAACCTTCCTGGTTGCGCTGCCGCTCCAGGTACAGCTTGACGGTCTCCCGGAACAGCCTGAAGCCGAGCGTTACTGTGAGCAAAAAAATCAGCGTGGACACGGCCCAGAAGAGGAAGGTCTCGGCTGCATTGGTGGGGCCGAATTCACCGAAGGTAAAAGATACCTGCCACACCACCAGCGTGATCAGAATGGCCAGAACCACCACGCCCGCGCCGAAAAGATGCCGTTTGCGCATCGGTATATCAATTATAGGGCGGGCGTCCAACAAGGGGCAGTGTATCCTGGAGTTCTCTGCACTCGATAAAGACATGAGCCGCATTTCCTACGCATTTCGCGCTTTCTTCTCCATCCTGTTTGGCGGCGCGCTGCCATCCGATATCGCTCAGGCATTCGGATACTCCAAAGCCGTGCCGGTGAAAGCGCCACCGCCGCCTAAACCCCAGGCAGGACCCTCCGCTGGAGCTGTGCAGATCCTAGGGATCCTGCAGCGCGAGGCGCGCCTGGTGGATTTTCTGATGGAAGATATCGCCCCATTTGCCGACGATCAAATTGGCGCCGCTGTCCGTGACGTGCATGCGCAGTCTCGCCTGGCGCTGGATCGCTACATGCGCCTGCAACCGGTGATAGACGGTGTGGAGGGAACCTTCACCAAAACCGAGGGCGTGGAGAAAGCCGGCCTCAAGTTCATCGGCAAGGTGCCCCCCGGCGGAGCCGCTTCCGGCGGTGTGTTGCGGCACAAAGGCTGGAAGGCGGAAAAAGTGGATCTGCCTCCCACGGGACCCAATGACGTGCTCGCTCCTGCCGAGATCGAGATCGAATAGTCTTCACCCGCATCCATGAACATCGGAATCGATCTGGGCACCACCAACTCGGCGCTCGCGTTCATCGACACATCACAAGACGATGACCAAGCGGCGGCTGAGGCTACGCCCGCGATTCAGGTACTGGATGTTCCGCAGTACGTCGCGCAGGGGCGTATTGAATCGCGCCGCACGCTGCCTTCCTTCCTGTATCTCGCAGGCCCCAAAGACGATCAACAATTCACCGGTGTCTATGCGCGCGAACAAGGCGCTCTGGTGCCGACGCAATGCGTCCACTCGGCCAAGAGCTGGCTGTCGAATTCGGACGTCGATCGAACTGCGAAAATCCTCCCATGGGACGCGCAGGAGGCCGGCCGCCTGCTTTCACCCGTAGAGGCGTCCACGCGCATCTTGAAGCATCTGGCGGAAGCCTGGGTCACGGCGCAAGGTTCGCTGCTGGGGGAACATCCGGTGGTCCTCACCGTGCCTGCCAGTTTCGACGAAGAAGCCCGCGAGCTGACCGTCATGGCCGCGCGCGAAGCGGGCATCGAGAAGCTCACGCTGCTCGAAGAGCCGGCCGCGGCGTTCTATTCCTGGATCGCCAACGATCTTGCGCGTTCCCAAAAGAGTCTTTTCGACGGCCAGAACGTGTTGGTGTGCGACGTGGGCGGAGGCACCAGCGATTTCACACTGATTCGCGTAACCCGCGAAGGCGACCGCGTCGATTTCACACGCACAGCAGTGGGCAAACATCTGCTCTTGGGCGGCGACAACCTGGATCTGACTCTCGCTTGGCTGGTGGAATCGAAGCTCGGCAAGCAGTTGTCGATCCGCCAACGCAGCGCCCTACGCCGGCAATGCGCCGCGGCGAAGGAGAAGCTACTCTCGGATCCGAATCTTAAGAGCGTGGAGATCACGGTGCTCGGCGGTGGATCGTCGCTGGTTGGTGGCACCCTCAAGACCGAGATCCTGAGGGAAGAAGTCCTGGAGCTGGCTTTGGACGGATTCCTGCCGGCCTGTGAACTGACCGACAAACCGCAGGAGGACGCTTCCAGCCCGTATCGCGAAGTGGGCCTGCCGCTGGTTGCCGATCCGGCCGTAACTCGGCATCTGGCGGCATTCCTCGAAAGCGCCGGCAATATCCGCCCCGACGCGATTCTGTTCAACGGGGGCTTCTTCATCCCGGAAGTCCTTCGCCAGCGCGTTGCGGACGTGATGGAGCACTGGTATGGTCACCGGCCCGTGATCTTCGAGAATCGCGATCTGGATCTAGCGGTCGCGGTCGGAGCGGCGTATTATTCGTATGTCCGCTCGACGGGAGCCGGTTTGTTGGTTCGCGGCGGTCTGCCGCGGGCGTATTTCATCGGCTTGGCGGGAAATGACGGCGATGCTCTTCGAACCATGTGCCTGGCGCCCCGGGGCACCGAAGAAGGCTCCTCGATCGAGCTCGATCCCGGGAATCTTCAACTGGTCGCCAACAAGCCGGTCGCGTTCCGGCTGTACAGCTCGCGAACACGCACGGAAGATCGCGCCGGCGACGTGATCTCGTTTTCTCCCGAGGAGCAGAGCGAACTGCATCTGCATGCTCCGCTACACGCCGTGTTGCGATTCGGTAAGGCGGGCGAGCGTCTAGTACCCATTAAGCTCGGAGCGAAACTCACTGAAGTGGGGACACTCGAGATCTGGGCCGAGTCGAAGACCTCGGAACACCGCTGGCGGTTGCAATTCGAGCTGCGCAAAGCGGCTGCTGCCGCAGGTTTGCAGAAGCCTGCGGCAGTGATCAGCGAAGAGGCGTTGCTCGACGCGGGCGCTCTCGTCCCACAAACATTTGGAACGGGTCAGATGCCGCCCGAACAGTTGCCGGCACGTCTCGAGCAGGCTTTTGGATTGGGGCGGAATTCCTGGCCCGTGTCGGCGATCCGCACGCTGGCCGACCGTATGTTGGATTTGGCCGATGGCCGTTCAAAGAGTGCCGCGCATGAGCTTCGCTGGTTGAATCTTTGCGGATTCTGTCTGCGGCCGGGCTTCGGGTTTCCGGGCGACGACTTCCGCATCGAGCAAGCCCGGCGCGTGTATGCCTCTGGTTTGCAGTTCTCGAATCAAATCCAGAATGAGATCGAGTGGTGGATTTTCTGGGGACGCGTTGCCGGCGGTTTGAACAAGAATCAGCAGACCGACCTGTTCCAGCGTCTATCCCCTGTCCTGTTGCCCAGAGCATCAAAACGGCCGCGGGTGAATGCTAGCTTGCTGCGCGAGATGTGGCGCGCTGCCGCTAGCCTCGAGCTGCTGCCGATCCAGACCAAGACGCAGCTCGGCGATGAGCTCATGACGCGCATCGTTTCTGGCGACTTCGCCGATACGGGTTTATGGTGCCTGGCGCGATTGGGCGCGCGCAAGTTGTTCTACGGTCCCATCAACCAGGTGTTGCCACCCGCTGTGGCCGCGCGCTGGACCGAGCAATTGCTGAAAGTTCCTAAAGCCAATGACGCAATTGCCGCTCTTGCGCGGCATACGGGCGATGCCACGCGGGATCTTCCGTCGTCTACATTGAGTGTGGTTCGACGAACCTTCCCGGATCTCGAACTGGATCGCGAGCCGCAGGACCATCTGGCTGCCATGGGGCGGATCTTCGGCGAGGATTTGCCGTCGGGTCTAGTGTTCAAAGAATAGGGTTCCATGAATGAGCTGGACCTTGTAGATCGTCTTCGCAGAATGAAGGGCGTCAGTGGCATCGGCGACGATTGCGCAGTTTTCCGGCCGAAAGCAGGCGAAGACCTGCTGCTGAAGACTGACCAACTCATCGAAGGAGTCCACTTCCCGAAGACCATGCGCTCGGAAATGGTCGGCGAGCGAGCGCTGGCGCGTCCGCTGAGTGACATTGCGGCGTCGGGCGGGGATCCTCGCTGTTGCCTGGTTGCCTTGGCTGTTCCGCAAACCAAGTCCGAACGATGGATCCTGTCATTCTTTCGCGGACTATTAAGTTTGGGAACGAAGACGGGCACGGTTCTAGTGGGCGGCGATCTGGCGCGCGACGATAAGGTTCATTGCAGCATCATGGTCGTCGGCGCGGTCGAGCGCGGGAAAGCACTGACGCGCTCGGGCGCACAGCCCGGCGACCAATTGTACGTCTCAGGGCCACTCGGCAAACCTTGGAATCAGACCATCGAGCCTCGTCTGGCTCTCGGCCGGAAACTGTTGGGCAAAGCCACCGCGTGCATCGATCTGAGTGACGGCCTGTCACTCGATCTGCACCGCCTATGCAAGGAGTCTCGTGTCGCCGCCCAGCTTGAGCACGTCCCAATCGTCCGGGGCGCGAGCCTCGAACGCGCGCTCCATGGCGGCGAGGATTACGAACTGCTATTCACGCTACCGCCGCGCGCGAAAGCTCCCGCCGGTGTCACGCGGATCGGGACCATTGTGGGCGGCGCCGGTGGTGTCGTCTGGTTCGCGGGGAAAAAGCTCCCGCCGCGGGGCTACGATCATTTCGCTCTTGAGTAACAGCCCGCAAAACGGAGTGCGGCGGCGGTTAGTCTCCATCCAACGTGGTTGCCGCCGAAAATTTCCGGGCTTGCTAAAACTACTCCGTCGGCGCGTAATATCCCGTGCGCCAATGCGCCTTCACCGGAGGCAGACCCTTGGGAGGCACGACCTTCACCTCTATTAGGTGATAACGCCCGTTGCGCTCCCGGTTGCTCGGCACATAGCCCAGTAGATAGCGGTTGCGCAGATCGATGCTTATCTTTCGGGCGATATCGGATAACCGATTACCCCGGCTGCGGAACATGCGGCCTCCGGTCTGCTCGGAAATGCTACTCAGCACCCCGCCTGCGTCGGTATAGGCCGGATCTGCGAAGACGCCGATCGAGTAGATTAGGACATCGCTTTCCTTCACGACGTTCTTAATTTCCGTGGCGGTATACCGGCTGTTGTTCTCGCCTCCGTCGGAGATCACCACCAGGGCTTTGCGTTTCTTATTAGACTTCTTGATCTCATGGAGTCCCAGGAAAACCGCATCCAGCAGCGCTGTCGAACCGCGAGTATGCGTGAACAGAAGCTGGTAGGTGACTTTGGAGGGGTCCGGCGTCACCGGCACAACCAACCGCGGCGCGCTGTCGAACTCTACCAGCGCGAATTCGTCTTCGGGATTGGCGGTTTTGAAAAACTCGGTGGCAGCCAGGCGTTCTTCGCGCTCGGTACCGCTCATGCTGCCGCTGGTGTCGAAGACCAACCCCACCGCTACCGGCTCATCTTCCATCGAGAAGCTGGTGATCACTTGTTCGACTTTGTCATCGAAAACGCGGAAGTTCTCTTTTTCAAGGCCGGATACGGGGCGGTTGTAGTTGTCGTTCACGGCCACCGGCACCAGCACTTCCGTTCGGTCGATGCGGAGGTCAGACCGAGGGACTTCGTCCGGAACTTTGGAGGCAGCCTTCTCGCGCGAGGGAATCGAAACCTGAGCCAACGCCTGAAAATGCCACGCCAACGGCAGGCTCAGCGCAATTCCGGCCGCCGCCGCGACGATGGACCGCATTCTCATGCGCTCCTATATTACTTCGGAATGGACATCACGTAGTCGGTGATAGCTTTCAAGTCCTTCTCGTTAAACTTGTAGGCCGGCATTTCGGAGTTGGGCGAGAGCTTGGGGGGATCGGCGAAGTGCGCGGAAACCCATGCTCGTGTTCGCCTCGCAGCCAGTCCGTTGAGTATGGGAGCCTGCTTCTCGCCCGATCCATTCAGCGTATGACAGAAGGCGCATCCGTTAGCCTGATACACCATGGCGCCCGCGATGGCCGCATCCGGGGGATTTTCCCAAGCTTCCAAAGTGCGGTCATCCCGTTTGGTCACCAGGCTCACCAAGGCTTTTTTCTGAGCCGCGGTCAACGTGGAATCAGGCACGTCGGGAGTGGGCTTGGTAAAGTGCGCGATAAGCCACTCCGCGGGCTTGGTCGAGGGCTCTTTCGCCAGATCGGGGCCTACCGTTGTGCGCTCCAGGAGGTGGCATCGCGAACAGTTATCCTTTTCGAAGAAACCGATGGCCGCAAGCTGTTCCGGCGGAAGCTCGCGCCATGCCTGCGGTGGTGTGAGTCCGGCGTTGGTATCTTCCATACTCGGCTCGGTCGTCGCCACGGCCCGCTGCGTTAATCCGGCCCATCCGACCAGCGCAAGTACGGTGATCGCGATCGCCACCGTCCGCTGGCGGACTCGAATCGCCTTGGCGCGATCGAAGAAGGGCACCAGAAACAGTGCCACGATCGCGAGGTTCGGAAGAACCACCGCACCCAACACTTCCAGCTTGCCCGGAAAAAGCTTTAGCGCCTGGAATAGAAACAGGAAGTACCATTCGGGCCGCGGAGTATACCGGGTATTGGTGGGATCCGCCATGCTGCCCAGCCCCAGCTGCGCGAACCTCGCAAACAGGACCACGACCATTACGTATCCGAACATGGCCACCGAGTCCTTGAACATTTGTTCTGGATAGAAGCGCTTCGTCGGTTTGGCAGCGTCACCCGGCGCTGGCGTCACGCCGTGCCTGCGCACCAGGTACAAATGAAGGCCGATCAAGGCCAGGACGATAATCGGCAATATAATCACGTGGGCGGAATAGAACCGGGCAAAGGTAATCGTGCCGATGGTCTCGTTCTCGGCGCCCAGCAGCCGCTGCAAATACGGACCTGCGCCCGGAGCCAATCCCATGATGTGCACGGTAACCGTGGTGCCCCAATAGGCCTTGTTATCCCAGGGAAGCAGGTACCCCGTGAGCCCGAAAGCGAGCGTCAATAAGAGCAGAGCGCATCCCGCAATCCAGGTGGCCTCGCGCGGTTTCTTGTAAGCGCCCCAGATGAAAACCTGAATCATGTGGAGCACCACCACCACGATCATGCAGCTTGCGCCCCAGTGGTGCAGGCCGCGAATCATGGGACCGGCGGTCAGCTCGGTCATGATGTAGCGAAGGCTGGCGTGGGCTTCGGAAGGAGTCGGCCCATAGTTCAGGGCCAGAAGAACGCCGGTTACCGCCTGAATCAGAAACGCAAATAGAGCTACGCTGCCGAATACATGCGGCCAGCTCGCGGAGGCCGGAATGTCTTCATCCAGGAAATGTTTAAGCGCGGACGGCAGCCCAGTCCGCTCTTCCAACCAGTCGCGTACGCCGTTCACCATCGCCACTTACGACCGCTTCACCTGAAGACCGATCAGGAGCTTGCCTCCCTCCACTCGCGACTCGTACCGGTCCAGGGGCCTCGGCGCCGGGCCGGCCAGAACCTTACCGTCCAACCCAAACGCGGAATCATGGCACGGGCACAGGAATATGCCCTGCTCGTATTCCCAGTGATAAATGCAGCCCAGATGTGGACAGGCCGGGCTGAAGGCCACCGCGCTCTGGGGGCCGTTCTTGACGACCCAAGTCGTAGTCTTTTCCTTAGTCGTTTTCCACCCGTCGACGCGCGTCCGGTGGTAGACGATCTCTTTGGGTACGCCGGCTTCAAGGTCCGCCAGGCTGGCGACCTCCACCATCGTCCCGGCCCCCGGCGATTTGGGGCGGAATAGCAGATATACTGCGGCCGGAACGGCGACTATGGCCGTGGCGGCCGCGCCCAGCAGATTTACAAGTACCGCATGGAATTTCCTGCGGGTGGGATGATGCGATTGGTCCTGGAGCATGAGTTAAAGAGAGTGTGGACCTTTAGGATAGTATACTCGGAACAACGTGTTGTTCTTCTACCCCTCCTTAATCACTCTGATTGCTGTGCTAAGCGCCGCCGCAGGCGTTTGGCTCACCTCATTCCAGGGGCTATCCCGCCGCCTGGTACCGTTCGGCGGGGGGGTGTTGCTGGGAGTGGCCCTGTTCTGGGTCCTGCCCGAAATGGCCGAATTTTTCACCTGGCAGGGGGCGATTCTGTGGCTTGCCGGTGGATTCCTGCTGCTGGCCGCGATCGATCGTTTTATTTACCCGGTGTGTCCGGCCTGTTCGCATTCCCATGAGCACGACCAATGCGCGACGCGCCTGCATGGGTTCGCCCTGCCACTACTGGCCGCGGCGGCGCTGCACAGCGCCCTGGACGGATGGAGCGCGGCGGCGAGCCAAAATGCCGGCTTCAGTATAGCCCTAATTGGAGGCATTGCCGTGCACAAGATTCCCGAAGGGTTGGCCTTGGGGGTCATCGCGCGAGCGTCGCTCGGCTCACGGGCGGCAGCTTTGGCCTGGTGCGCACTGGCGCAGATGGCGACCATCGGCGGTGCGGGGATTGAGTCGGTGCTCGCTCCACACTTGAGCTCGCAGGGCCTGCACGTGTTACTAGCGCTCGCTGGCGGCAGCTTCCTGTACCTGGGTGGGCACGCCGTACACGGCGAAATGCGCCGCAGCGGGACGCCGACGCTAGTCCCGGCGTTGACGGGAGTGGCTGGATCGAGCGTCCTTCGCTTATTCTTACGTTAAACTTCCACCGGCGGGCGCCGCCGATGCCAATCCGTCTGTTTCTGGAACAGGTCGCCGATCGCGATCAACTGATTCTCGTTGAAAGGCCGACCCAGTAGCGATATCCCCAACGGGAGCCCGTCCGCAAATCCGCACGGCAGCGAGATAGCCGGCAAACCCGCCAGGTTCCCGCCCGGAATCAGTCCACCGCGCGATTTGGTCGGCGGACCCGGCGCGTCCAGCGGCTCCGCAGCCATATTCGCTGGCCCCAGGCGAGTGGGCGCAAGCACCATGTCGCAGTTCAGGAATAGATCGTGGAAAGCAACTTTCACCAGCGATCGCACGCGCATTGCCCGCAGATATTCGGTTGAGGGCAGATCCAGCATCGCCTTCAACCCGGCGATCTGATGCGGGTCGGCTAACTGGTCTACTTTGCCGCTGCGAATGAACTCTTCGAAGATCGAACCCGCTTCGCCCGCGATGATAGTGCCCACTAGTGCGCCGTAGGGAAACTCGGGAAGCTTGATTTCCTTTAGCGTGACACCCAGCGACTTGACCACTTCCAAGGCGGCTCGAAACGCCGGCTGCGCGGACGGTTCTGCCCCATCCTCGAAATCGACCGGCATGTATCCGACGGTGATATCGGCGGGCTTGCGCGCGTATTTTGGGTTGTAATTAAAGCTGCGGCTGGCAGATCCGGAATCTTGCAAGTCGACGCCGGCGATTTCGTGCAGCACCAGCCCGCAATCTTCCGCAGACCGGCACATGGGGCCCAACTTGTCGAGCGTCCATGAAAGCGCCATCGCCCCCTGGCGGCTGACCAGACCATAGGTGGGGCGTAGGCCGGTTAAACCGCAGAATGCGGAAGGCGTTAAAATCGACCCGGAAGTTTCCGATCCGATCGCGAACGTGACTAAGCCGGCCGCGACGGCCGCGCCTGGACCACTCGAAGAACCGCCGCTCCACCGTGTGCGATCCCAGGGGTTCAGCCCCGGGCCGGTCAGCGACGCGGCCGCCGTGCGGTAATCGCCACCCCCGGCCAGCTCGACCATCGAAAGCTTGGCTATGAGGATCGCGCCTACCTTGTCGAGTCTTTCGATCACGTGGGCGTCGTAGTCGAATATCTGCGCGGCGTAGGGCTTAGCGCCCCAGGTAGTCAGCAGCTTCTTCACCGCCAGGAGATCTTTGACGCCGTACGGAATGCCCTGCAGCGGACCACGGGTCCGGTCGCGTTTCAGTTCGCGATCGACGTCTTTCGCTTTGCTTAGAGCCTGTTTGCGCAGGGATAGCACCAGCGCGTTGTAGCGCGGGCCGATTCGTTCCATGCGGTCGCAGAAGGCCTTGGTCAGCTCCTGGCACGAGAATTCCTTCGCGCGCAGCTTGGCATTCAGCTCGCTGATGCTGGCGAAGAAAATGTCGGGAGCGATTTCAGCCACAGTTTAAGCCTTGAACTGGAATGCTGGTTCGACAGTCATCGGGAGCATAACCCGCGCGATGGCCTGCGC
>Ga0105245_10002021_pt1 | contig 18392 bp, 14 predicted proteins | sample KBSM54metaG_FD_81523 | JGI IMG/M metagenome (GOLD analysis project Ga0105245, IMG submission 81523) | Miscanthus rhizosphere microbial communities from Kellogg Biological Station, Michigan, USA - KBS M5-4 metaG | ecosystem: Host-associated > Plants > Roots > Rhizosphere > Soil | place...
AGGCGCCACTCGCTGACGAAAAAGCGATCCGCGCCGCGCTCCATCTGGCGAGGGACTACGGCGATGGCCGGGCCTGCGACGCATTGAGCGCGGTCGCAGCCAATGCTCGCCGGGACGCCGTGCGGGGCCTGGCCGTGGCCGCGCTGTTCGATGCTGGCAAACGCGATGAGGCCATCCGCTTCGCCACCGAGTTGCGAGATTCGCGACAATTACACTCGATGGCTTGGGCAGCCCTCGTGCTGGCCCACGCGGCCCAGCCGCGCGTGCTCGTGAGCGAGCCACAGGTGCGGCGCATTCAGTTCGGGTGCGCAGAATGAGCCGATTCTGGGCGCCGGTCTTCGCCGGCCTGGCTCTAGCGTCGCTCTTCGGAACGCCCGCGCGAGCCGATTCAACGCGCGTGGTCGTGGTTTCTGGTGCCGGTGACGTGGTCGATCCCGGCAGCAGCCACGTTGCGATCAGCCGCGAGCTACCGCAAGCGCTGGCTGAAGGCGGAGCGAGCGATCCCGACCCCGAGTCCTTGACCGTGTACTTCGCTTCCGCCGCTGCGCCCGATGCGCTGCGCGTGAACACGCTTCGAGCGGACGGCAGCTTGCTCGACAGCCTCGGCGACGCCCACTGGCGCAAACTCGCGTGTCCGAGCGTCGTCGGGCAGGGCGATTGCTGGGCAACCGAGCCGCTGCGGCTCAGTGCGGACCGGCTCGATCGTGACTACCCGGCGGCGCGAGCGCGCTCGCTCGAAGTCGAACTCGGTGGCCAATTTCGCGTCGAGGCGGCCTCCGGGGTGCTTGCTGCGTTTCGAGTGGGCGGCCCTCGCCAAGGAGCCATTGCGAAATTCGAACGGTTGCGCGCCAAATTGCGGGTACGCGTGCTGCGCTCCGCAGCCGGCGCCCCGCCAGTCGTCGGAGGGGACGTTGCCGGCGCGACGCTCTCGCTTCGGGCAGAGGTGCAGACGGCGGCCAAGCTTTGGGCCCAGTGCGGGATCGAGTTCGGAGCCACGAACGCGCTCGATATCCAAGTGGTGGACCCACCGCCGCCCGCGTTGATCGCCGTCGGTTGTGACTCCGGTCTGCCCGCGAGCGGCGGGAAGATCAGCCTCCGCGTTGCGGGCCGCCGCGTGCGCGTCGTGACGCACGCGGGAGAATTGCCGGATGTCGTCGCCGAGCGGTTGGCGGGCGCGCTGCGCTCGACTGGAACGGGCGCGTTCGTCAGCCCGAACCCGCGCATCGCCTCGGGTGCATCCGGCTCGGTGGACGTCTTATTGCGCTCGTCGCCCGGCCGGCCCGTGCAGCTGCGCGCCGACCCCGAGCAGCCGCTCAGCACGGATAAGACGCTGGGCGTGTGCCTGGGTGAGGTCGATCTGAGCGACGGCTTATCGCACTTCGTCGAAGCCGACGCGGCAGCCGGTACGGTGGAAGAGCGCGCACTGATCAAGGCCTTCGACACCGGTGACAAGTCGATCATCGACGTCTTCGTGGTGCCCTTTTTCGATGAATCGGGGCGCATCGGTGAATCATTCATCGACGATGACGTCCACGCGAGTATCCGCAATACCGTGATCATCGATCGCGCTGCGATCCGCGCGGGAGCTCGCTCCTATGCGCTCGCACACGAGATCGGTCACGTACTGCTGGGCATGCCCGGGCACCCGGACGACTACGGCGTCGATCAATCCAGCTCGCTGATGGACGCGGACGCCGCCGATTCCTCCGTGTTCGGTCCGCGCCGCTTGAGCCTCTCCGAATGTGAACGGGCCCTGCGGGAGAGCGGCCCAGCCTCTCGCTCGCCGTTGCTTTCGGTGCCCGCCGCGAAGCCGCCGCTCACTTCGGGACGATGAACTCGAGCTCCGTGCCCGCTGCGTACGCGTAGCTGACGTAGGAATCGAAACCGTCGACGATGACGCTGACTTTGTCGTTGGATTCGACGCGATGTACGCCGTCGTTCTGCAGGCCCGCAGTTAGATTGTTGGGCGCTTTTTTGTTCGGATCGATGATCGGAAAACTGAGCTGGCACGAGTAGACGACGTACGGCGAGGGGCCGGCGGCCTTTCGCTGATCGGGGTCACTGATGCCGTCGGCATCGGCGACTTTGCAGCCGTCGATGCCGGTGACCAGCTGACCATCGAGCGCCACCGCGGCGCCTGTCTTGGCGATGATGCGGATGAAGTCGAAGTTGTACTTATCGGGGGTCAGAAAAACGTAGTTCGCTCGAAATTGCTCGGTAGAAGGGATGATCACCAGACTCGGATCGCCCCCAGGCAATCCCGTCGGCACGTTCGCATCTTGCTGGCTCGGTGAAACGCTGCTGAGCATCACCGGAGCGTCACTTTTCAGCATGAAGTGAGTCGTGCTGCTGAGCGTCGCGAACGAGCCGAAGGACGGCAGCGTGAACGCCTGAAAATCCCCCGATAACGTGGTCGTCACGTGCGCACCGGCGGTGGTCGCTGCCACCACGCGAAAATACTCCTTCTGCTCGGCGGGCCCGATCGACGCGCCGGCGTTGACCAAAGCTTCGGTGCGGCTGGGCGACACCGTCGCTACGAATTCCTGGCCCGCGGTGCGCAACGGATCGAGCTGCTCCTCCAGATGGTCTGCGCAACACTTGCGATCGGAGAGCGAATCGAAGAACGGCGCGTCGCTCGCCTCGCTGCCGCTGAAAACGACGAGCGGGCCATCGGTGGTGACGACCGAGCCGGTGAAATCGGCGTTGAAACTGTCGGTCTCCAGGTTCAGCACGTCGAACGCGTCGAGGTCGAAATCGAGGCCGCCCCCCTTCTTCGTTGCCGGCACCACGCCGCCACCCAGGATGTCGGTCGTACTGTCGAGGTGCACGTGAGTGCTGGATTGCGTTCCGACCAGTGTCAGAAACGCTCGCAAATTGACCGGGTTTTGCGGATTGAAATTGGTGTCCGGGTCGCTCGAATTGGCGATGGTCTGCGGCCAGCCCGAAACGACGTACGCCGGGCTCAAGTCCGAGCCCGCTGGCGCCAGCGCTTCGGTGGGCTTCAGGAGCGAGGCATCGTTCGAGAACACGTTCACGTTTTCGAGCGGGTTGAACTGGTAGGCGATCACCGGAAATGTCGAGCGGATCCGATAGGCATGGCGAGTGACCGCGGTGTGCGTACCGGTATTGAATTCGCCCTCTGGCGAGCCGTCGACCTCACGCGGTCCGAGCTTGAAAACTTGCAAATTCATCGACGAAATCGTGGCTCGCGCGATCACGTGCGGGGCATTCTTTGCGCCCACGGCGGTGTCGTCCTGCTCGATCGTGACATCGACCGGAACATCTGGTTGCGGGTTACTCACGACGACCGCGAATTGCTGCGCGGCGGCGTTCAGCGTGTCGTCGATCTTGGCGTTGTCCAAATCGACAGCGAAGTATTCACAACCGATGTTGCTGCGCAGCTGCGACGCGACCGAACACGGACTGACGCACGCGCCCTCACGACACACTTGAAAGAGGCTCGGATCGCAGGTGCCGAGGGGCATCAGCGTTTCGCCCGTCGCATCGCACAGCTCGGTGGTCTGGCCCATGCACGCGCCCTGATTCGGCTCGCAGGTGGCACATTTCATCAAGCTCAGCGAGCAGATGAGTCCGCGCCCCGGGCAGTCATCCATGACTTGCCATTTGAGGCCAGTGCTGGTCATCGCGCACTGCTCGAGCCCGCCGTTACAACGCAGTTCATCGACCTTGCACAGCGGTTCGACCGCCGGTTTCGCCAAGTAGCGGTCGCCGCGATCGTAGCCACACGCGAAAACGCCGAGCAGCGGCAGCCAATAAACCAATGACAGGGAGCGCACGCAGGTCTCAATAGGTGGAGTAGAAGACGTCGGTCGCGTAGGCGTGCCAGGTTGCCGGATTGAGATCTTGGTACCGGAGCCCGCCGTAGTCGAAATTGTTCAAATTGCCTTTGCTGACCGTGATGGTCAGCGGGCCCGAAATCAGCCCCAGATTGCCCGGCAATGCGCTCAAGTCAGGAAGCGCGAACGACGCATCGTTGCCCGGCGCGGTGATCTGCCAAGCGATGAGCTGGTTCCCGCTCTCGATTTGGAAGACAGCGAGGTCGACCGCGCCGTTCGCTTTCGTCCCGAGTGACTTGCCATCCCAGACCGTATTGGCTGCCGGCGTGGTGAGCGCTGGCACTGCCACGAATTGCCCGAGCGCGAGCGGCGCGCTGGTACTCGTCGCCGTGATGGCAGCGACTACCGAGAGGGGCGTGCCTCCCGCTTCACCGGTGACGGCTCGCGCGGTGGTCACGTAGTTCGTGCCGAGCAAGCTGCCCACGAGTGGCGGCACCCCGACGAACGAAAACGGCCGGCTCAGCGGCAATGGCTGGGAAATATAGCCGTTTGGAAGCAACGCATAGCCCGCGCCGCCCACCTGAATCACGGTGTTGCCCTGCATCCGGTCGGGGCCACGCGTCGTGACGTCGGGCGCGGTCAGGTCGAGCGTCAGCGCGTGATCGAGCTGCACGTCGATCTGGATATATACGTTGTCGCGCGACTCACCGGACTGAGCCGAGACGCCACGCACCAGGCCCATCGAGTAAGCGGTGAATTGCGGCGGCGAGTGGCTCCGATTCTCGATCCCTGCCAGGGCATAGAGAGCGAGGTTTCCGCCCTGCACGTAGGTGGAATAGGCGAAGCCGCGATCGCCGCCGGCCGAAGGCGTAATCGCCTCCGACGCGCTCGGTAGCTTGAAGTGCGCCGTGGGGCTGCTCGCGAGCGGCAACACGTAGGCGACCAGCGCCTCGCTACTCGACTTGGGATTGGGCACGTCGGTCCAACCCTCGCGTTTGAATTCCGCGGTCGCGGGCCAAACCACCTCGCCGCTGATGCTCGTGCCATAGACGCCGACACCGCCGCTCGGCGGCAGATCGCCGGCTGCGCCGCACGCGGGCGAAAGGACGGGATCCAAAAACACCGTGACCGAGTCGACCGGAACGTCGACGAACGTTTGGGGCTGGAAGCATTTACACGCAACGGTGACCGTCTGCTTCGGCCCGAGGTGTGCGCGCGTGTCCACCGCGACGCCATCGGCATCGGTGGTCACGAGGTCGGCCGTGGCCAGATCGCTGCCGACAATCACCGTTGCGCCCGGGATGCCGAGGCCACTCAGGTTGTTCAGCGCGAGCACTTTGAGCGAGCCCGAAAGCGTGTTGCCGCTCAGGCCGCCCTTGAACCCGTTGTCGCTGTTCCCGTAGGTGAAGGCGTCGAGGACGTCGGTTTCGACGCCGTCTGCCGTCTTGACGCGGATGGGTTTTGCGCCCTGCGTGCCCGGGGGCGTCGTGCAAGTGAGCGTCTGCTTGCTCGTCACGTTGATGACGACGCACGGTTTTTGGTCTATTTCGACGGTGGTATCGCTGTTCCACTGGGTGCCATCACCCTGAAGGGTGATGATGGTGCCGCCCGTGGTCGGGCCGCTCGCGGGATCCGCGTAAAACTGGTCGAACGTGTAACCTGCGCTGAGCACTGCTCGCGTCGAGGTGTCGTCCCCATTTTGCACGGCCACGTCGACGGTGCCGGCGTGCCGCGCGGGCGTCGTCACTTGCAGGCGTTGTGGGCTCACCGGCACGATCGAGGTGTGAGGCAGTTCGGTGTCGCCGAACCACACGCGCGCCGCGCTGGTAAAGCCGTTGCCGCTCACGAGGGCCTGACTCCCGCCGGAGAACACGCCGTGCGAAGGCGTAACGCCGGTCACCGCGTGCGGTGCGCTCGGCATCAGGTCGGTGAGCCCACCGGAGCCGCCCGTATCGGTGATGAGTGAGGAGGTGCCGGCGTTGCCGCCGCTCCCGCGCTCACTCTGTTTGATGAACGGGCCGTCGGCGCGGGACAAGCACCCGGTCACCCAAGCGCCCGTGGCGAGTGCAGCGAGCGCACCCACTCCGAAACGGCGCGACCATGTCCTCATCGAAAATCGGCTTTCATGGTTTCTCGCGTCGCCCGGTTCCAAGCGTAAGCTCCCAGCGACAGCCGAGCAAGGCGCGCACCGTTTTCGGACGGGCGTCCAGCACACGCGTTCAGAACCGCGTTTTCCTCGGGTTTTAGCTGCCCAGCAAGGCCGGGCGCGGGGTCGCATCCCGCAAGGCGAGAGCATTCAAAATGTGTAACGCCACGCGTTTGCGCGACCCCTCCTCGGCGGGGCCGACACACGCTGGGCAACCACCGGGGCAAGGGCAGGTCTCGATCAATAGTCGCGCCTGGTCGAGCAGTTCTTCGGCCCGCTCGAACAAGCGCTCGGCAAGCCCCACACCGCCAGGGTGGGCATCGAACAAGAACACGGTCGGATCGAAACCCCCAGTTCGCCCGCTGTGTGGGTTGCGGCCTGGACCGGCGAGTTCACCTTCGGCCCCGGGTTGACCTCCGTCGCCCAACGTTTGCCCCAGATCGCGCGGATCGCACATCGTGGCCAACGTGGATACGGTTTCGAGGGCCGCGCCCAGCCCACGCAATCCGTCGATCACCATGGCGCGCGCATAGGGGAGTTCGGCGAGCACTGCTTCGGGCAAGGTCAGCCAAAAGCTCGTCGTGTGCATTTGAATTTCGGGTAGATGCACGTCGCCATAACCCGCGTTTTCGTGCGTGAAAAACTTGATCTTCTTGTAGCCGGTGACCTTCTCGATCACTTTCACGTCGCCGAAGCCGAGGCGCGCTCGGCCGAGCTGCTGCTGTTCCCGTTCTTCGATGACGGCGACGGTGCGGTAGGTGAGGGCAGTCGTGAAGTAATCGGGATCGACCTTGCGCACGAATGCTTTGTGGTTCTCGAAATCCAGCCGCTCGACTTGGTATTGCTCTGCGTCGTGCTGATAGATGGCTTGCTCGTGCAGCATGGTGTGGGTGGCTCGGAAATCGAGCTCGGCGATCGACTCGCTCGTCGCCACGTCGACGATGACGAAATTGTCCCACCCGATATTGCGCAACGACACGCTATTGGCCGGAAACGCCTCGCCGGCCCAGTGATAGCGCCCTCCCGCTTCGTGCACGAGGCCGTGGCTCGCCAAATAATCCAGTGCATCGCGCGTCGCGTTCGGGTCGAGCGTGAGGTAGCTCTCGCCGGCTGCGGGCTCTGGGCTCGCAGGGCGAGGCCCCGCGGATGACAACTCGAACGGCGCCTCGAATGCGGCACACTTCAAATGCTGGATCAGGATCTCGACGTTGCCCGGATCGATGCGCGCCTCCTCGGCGTTCGAATCGAGCAGGTATTGCGGCTCGCGCGCCAGGTACTGATCGATCGAGTTACTCGAGCACACGAGCACGGCGATACTCGTGTCCCCGCGCCGGCCGGCACGGCCGAAGCGCTGCCAAGTGCCAGCCACCGAGCCCGGATAACCCGCGCACACCACGGCATCCAAATCACCGATATCGATGCCCAATTCCAGGGCATTCGTGGCCACCACGCACAAGATCTCGCCGCTTCGCAGCCCCGCTTCGATCGCGCGCCGCCGCTCCGGCAAATAGCCGCCGCGATAGGCCATGATCGCGTCGCTGCCCGCGACGTCACCGACGCGCGCGCGCAGGTACTTCAACATCAATTCGACTGAATTGCGCGAAGGCCCAAACACGATCGTCGGCACCTTGGCGCGCACCAAATCGGCCGCCAAATTCACGCTCTGCTTCAACGTGCTCGCCCGCACGCCAAGCTCTTCGTTCACGACCGGCGGGTTGTACACGTACACTTCGCGCGTCGAGCGTGGAGCGCCCGAGCGATCGATCAGCGCCACGGCCTCGGGCTCGACGCCGATCAGCCGCGCGGCATGCTCACGCGGGTTGCCGATCGTCGCGGTTGCGGAGATGAAGGTGGGATTCGAGCCGTGAAAACGCGCGATGCGTCGCAACCGCGCCATGACGTGTGCCATGTGCGACCCAAAAACCCCGCGATAGGTGTGCAATTCGTCGAGCACGACGTAGCGCAGGCCCTGAAACAGATTCGCCCAGCGCGCATGGTTCGGCAGAATCCCCGCGTGCAGCATGTCGGGGTTCGTGAGCACGATGCGGCACCGCTCGCGTGCCGCCCGCCGCGCGTCCGCCGGGGTGTCGCCATCGAATACGGTCGCTCCGGAACGCAAACCGGCCTCGGCCATGAGTTCGCGCAGGTTGTGCTCCTGATCGCGCGAGAGCGCTTTGGTCGGATACACGAACAGCGCGGTAGCCTCCGGATCCGCGGCCAGCGCGTTGAGCACTGGCAAGTGAAAGCACAGGCTCTTGCCGCTCGCGGTGGGCGTCGCGACGACCACGTGCTGACCACTGAGGGCCGCTTCGATGGCCTCGACCTGGTGCGTGTACAGCTGGGCGATGCCGCGTCGACCGAGCGCGTCACGCAGACTCGGCGCGAGGGCTTCCGGGATTGCCGCGTACGACGCCTCGGCCGGAGGCAGCGCGCGCTCCGCGGTAATACAGCGCCGGATGCTGCCCGAGGCATGCCAGGCGTCCACGACCGTTCGAACGCCGGTCGCTTGAGTCCACGGGGGTTGGGGCACGGGCCGATACTAAACAAACGTTCCCTGCCTGTAAATCCGGGCCGGGAATGGAATCGTCGCCGGTGGGTTGCCTCCCACGACCCGCATCGAATACTGAACAACCTAGCCGTTTCCCCCGAGCTGTCGTAGACAACCGAGCCCCAATGAGCGACCCGACCGAGCCCCCCTTCGTGACCCCGAGCGCTGCGCCCGAGCCCGCGCCGGAACAACAGGCTGATGTGCCGCTCGTTGCCGCCCCGGTGCCGCACGTTCCGTTGTCGTCGGTGCCGCCGCCGGCACGGCCGAGCTTCCTGTTTTTCGGCGCGGTCGCGGCCATCTCGCTCGTGGCCGATGTCACGAGCAAAGCCTGGGCCGAGCTCGTCCTATCCAAACGCACGCTGGTCGATCCGGCCATCGCGTTGATCCCGAATCATTTGAGCCTGACGCTGGCCTACAACAAGGGCGGCGCCTGGGGCCTGCTGCAAAACGAGAGCGAGGCCATTCGTCGCCCGTTCTTCTTGCTGGTGAGTGGCCTCGCGATCGCGTTCATCGTCTCGCTCTACGGCCGGCTCGTGGTCGGGCAGCGCGCTTTGAAGTGGGGCCTGCCGCTCGTCTTGGGTGGCGCACTCGGCAACCTTTCCGATCGCATCATTCGCTCCAGCGTCATCGATTTCATCGATTTTCGCGCCAATTGGATTGAATCGATGAATCACGGCATCGGCAAACTCGCCCACGGTTGGGGCATCACCGATCACTGGCCGACCTTCAACGTTGCGGACGTTTCAATCTGCGTCGGCGTCGGCTTGATGGCGCTCGACATGTTCCTATCCAAGCGCGGTCAAGATTCGGGTGCGCCCAGCCGTCGGCTGGCCCCCGCGTTGTCGCCGAGCGGTCCGAGCGAACCTCCCGCGGCCTGAGCGCATGCAAGGCCGGCTGTTCACGGTCGATCTGTCGCTGTTCGGTGGCAACTACCTGCTGCCGGCGCCCAGCTACTTCGTTCTGCTCCTCACTGGCTTCGTCTTCGCGACGATCATGGGTGCGATCTGGGCCAAACGCATCGGCCAAGATCCGGATGTGATCGTCGATTTGGGGTTGGCGATGCTGCTCGCGGGCGTTGCCGGTGGCCGCTTGCTCCACGTCTTCGCTGACGGATATTTCTGGGACTACGTGCACCTGTGCACGGACCCGTCGAAGGTCGACTGGCACCTCGACCGCGCCCAGTGCCTGAGCTCCGACTACAACGGCACGTGGGACGCCGCCCGCGCCGTGTGCAAGCCGTCGTCACGGGATTGTCTCGCGTGGGCTCGCTTCTACGCCGGTGGCCTGACCTATTACGGCGGATTTTTGGGCGCATCCGTTGCCGCTTGGTTCCTGCTGAAGACAGACCGCTTTCCGTTTTGGAAGGCCGCGGACATGGCCGGCATGGTCGTGCCGCTAGGCCTCGGCTTCGGGCGCATGGGCTGCTTGCTGGCTGGGTGCTGCTTCGGCAAGCCGACCTCCTCGGCGCTGGGGCTGGTTTTTCCGCCCAACAGCCCGGCGAGTGAGTCCGAGTTCAAGGCGGGGCTGCTGTCTTCGATGGGGCAGTCCTCACTTTCCATCCACCCGACGCAGATCTACGAGTCAGGCGCTTCGTTCGCGATAGCGGCGCTTCTGATCCTGTATTTGCACGGTCGCAAGCGTTACGACGGCCAGGTGTTTCTGGCCTTCGTGGCGCTGTACGCGGCGGCGCGCTTCGCGCTCGAATTCCTACGCAGCGACGATCGCGGCGGCTTGCTCGGCCTGAGTACCTCGCAGTTGATCGGCGTGCTTTTGATCGGCGCGGTGCTCGTCGTTCATCGGCTTTTGTCGGGGAAATTGGCACCTGCCGTCAAACCCGCGTAACCTTCGGTTCGTGGCTCGAGAAATCATTGCGGCTCCGCCGAAGGGCCTTTCGCTCACCGTTTTCGTGGCCGGCGCGCTGCTGCTGTCCGCCGCTACGGTGGCCTGCCAAAAGCAGGACGACCACCCGCCGCTGGCCGCCGGCTGCGAGGTCGATTGCAAAGCCATGCCGCCCATCTCCATCGGTGTCGGCAGCGCCGGGGGTAGCGGTTCCACCGGGACGGACGCAGGCATCAACGCTGGCACGTTGACCGGCAACGTCGCGCTCTACAACGACGACACCTTCAAGACGGCTGCGCTGTTTACTGGCACTGCCACCGTCTCTGCCGACGGATCCACGATCAGCCCGGTGACCAGCACGTGGGACGGCTCGACGCCGTACAGCCTGACGGGCGTGAAAGTCACCGACACCAATTGGGTCGGCGCAAAGCCCGACGACCCGACGCTCGCGTTTTGGACCTACCACGCCGTGCAGACCAACGCGGTCGACACCGTCGATTTGCCACTCGTCCAAACCACGACACTGCAGCAAATCTACTCCACGTTGACCGTGGTGGCCGAGCCCGCGACCGGTGCGGGCCAAGTCGTCCTCACCCTTTTCGACGCTGCGACGCAAGCGCCGTTTTCTGGGCTCAAAGCCATTCTGCCGGCGGCTCAATTCATTGCCTATTCGCAGAATGGCGCCTGGACGGAAGACGACACGGCGACCACCGGAAATTCCGGGCTCGTCATCCTGGGCAACGTCACGGCCGGCGCGGCAACGACCCTCACGGTTAGCCTGACGGGCGCGGCAACTGGCCAATTCAGCGTCAAAGTCGTGCCCAACGCCGTGACCGTCGTGTCCGTGAACGTGCAGCGCTGAAGCAGCGGTCCGTTGCAGGGGTGGCGCGGGCTCGGCGGCTCTGATAAGCGTCTGCGCGTGGCGACCATCATCGACGGTAAGGCGATCGCGAAGCTAGTTCGAGACGAAGTCACGCGCGGCGTGGAAGCCTTCAAGGCTGACTACGGGCGCGTACCTGGTCTCCATGTCGTGCTCGTCGGCGACGACCAAGCTTCCGCGGTGTACGTGCGCCACAAAGAGAAGGCCGCGGCTGAGGTCGGGATTGCGGGGCGCGTGCATCGGCTGCCCGCCGCCACCACGGAGGATGCGCTGCTCGGTCTCGTGCGCGAGCTCAACCAAAGCGGCGAAGTCGACGGTATTTTGGTGCAATTTCCCGTGCCCAACGGCATTCGCCAACAAAAGGTCATCGACACCACCGCCCCCTCGAAGGATGTCGACGGCTTGCATCCGGAGAGCATCGGGGCTCTGTGGGCCGGCATTTCTGGCCTAGTACCGTGCACCCCGCGCGGTTGCATGCGGCTCATCGCCGAGACGGGCGCGAAGGTCAGCGGCGCGCGCGCGGTCGTGGTTGGGCGCAGCAATCTGGTCGGCAAACCGATCGCCGGTTTGCTGCTCGCGGCGCACGCGACGGTCACCATCGCGCACTCGAAAACCCAAGATTTGCCGGCGGTTTGCCGCGAGGCGGATATCCTGGTCGCTGCGGTCGGTCGCACGAAGATGATCACCGGTTCGTGGATCAAGCCCGGCGCAGTCGTGATCGACGTGGGCATGAACCGCGACGAGAACGGCAAATTGTGCGGCGATGTCGAATTCGAATCGGCGTCTGCCGTCGCTTCCGCGATCACCCCCGTGCCCGGCGGCGTGGGCCCGATGACCGTCGCGATGTTGCTCGAAAACACGCTCAACGCCGCGCGCGCTCGAGCGCTGCGCGGCTCGTCACGCACGCTGATCTGAGTTCAGCCCTTCAGCGCTCCGGGCGGGCAAAGCGCTCGACCGGCACACCCACGGCGTCACACAGCTGTTCGAAGACGACGTCCGCGCGGATGTCGAGCTCGGCACGCGTGCTGTCATTCACGATCACGTAGTCCGCGCGGCGCACCTTCACCGCGAGCGGCATTTGTGCGGCAATCCGTGCTTCGACCTGCTCGCGATCCAACGTGTCGCGCGCCGCGAGCCGAGCCCGTCGCACGCCGTCCGGGGCATCGACCACGACCACCTTGGCGAACTGGCCCTCCATACCCACCTCGAACAGGAGCGGCACTTCATAACAAGCGAGCGGCTCGCCGCGCGCTCCTGCTTCCGCAAACGCCAGCGCCGCGAGCCGTCGCACCTCGGGGTGAACGATCGCATTCAGTATCGCGCGTTCGGCCGCATTCGAGAACACGATCTCGCCCAATTGCTTGCGGTCGAGCTCCCCCGAGTCGTTCAGTACCCGCGCCCCGAAGTGCGCCTCGACTTGCTTCAACCCGTCGCTTCCGGGAGCGACCGCTGCACGGGCGAGCTGATCCGCGTCCACGACCGTCAAGCCACGCGACCGAAAGCGAGCCGCCACGGCGCTCTTGCCAGAGGCGATCCCGCCGGTTAGCGCGAACACGATAAGGGTCACGGTTCCGCTAGGTTAGCAGCTGTTTGGCGGATAACGCGCGCGGCGGCCGCCAGCCGACCACTGGTGCTTTGTACAGGGGAGGCTAAAACCGGGAGCGTGAACCGGCAAAACCTGCTTCTCCGCACCATTTGCGGCCTGCTGGCTTGCTCGTTTTCACGCGCGGCGATGGCACGACCAGCCGCCGGTCCGCCTGCCTCGCAGGTTGAGTCTCACGCGCTCGTGCTCCGCGAGCGGTTTCGGTTTCACGCCGGCGCGCCGCTCATCGCCCCCGCCGGCATCGCGGACGACGGCAGTGTCTGCGTCGGCACGAGCGACGGCTACGTGCATTTGCTCGCGCCCGACGGCGCTTACCGTTGGAGCTTCACGGTGCGCGGTTCGGTCACGCGCCGACCATTGCTCGTCGCGGGGCTGTGGCTGATCGTCAGCAACGCCGATCGCGTTTACGCGCTCACGCCTGGCGGCACCTTATCGTGGATTTTTCGTCCGCCCGCCGGTGTCGCGAGCGAGCTCGCAGCGACGACGCTCGGCCCCGCATACTTCGTGGGTGAAGACGACTCGCTGTACGCCCTCGGAAGCCATGGCGGTGTCGTTCTGAGCGCTGCCTTCGGCAAGCTGAGCGCCGGCCCAGAATTGGCGGGATCTGGGCTAGTTTGGCTGAAAAACCAGGGCGGCCAGGTTGCTCACGTGCGCGGTATCGAGCTCGTTCGGGTGGCGCCTGGCGCACCCGCTGAATTCACATTCGCCGAGCCCGATCGCCCGCTCACTGCTCCCGGTGTGAGTTGGCAAACCGAAACCGACGGCTCGCTCATCGCGATCAGCGCACCAACAGGGGCGACAGCTCGACTCCAAGTCGCACGCTCACCGCTCTTGCCGGCTCGCTGGTCCGAACACGAGCACGAGCTCTTGGTTTCTGCGCGCGAAGGCTGGGTAGTGGCCGTGCGCGCCGGCGAAGGCGAGGCTCGCTGATGGACCTCAAGAGCAAACTCTCGTTGCTCACGCGGGGCCCAGGAGCAACGCCGAGTGTAGCGAGCAGCACTTCGGAGCCGCTCGCATCGCCTCACGCCGCGAGCAGCACTTTGGCCGAATTGCGCGAGAAAATGGCCAAAATTCTGGATCGCGCGCCGCTCTCGCCGCAGCTGCCGCGGCCACTCACGGCCACACCACGCGTGGGCCTCGAAGGCTACGATCTGAGCGCGCTCCCGTTCGTCCGCGAAGAGACCGAACTCGGGCCGCTCTTTCGCCGTCACCAACAACTCGAACGCTCGCATCACGTCGGTCGCATGCCGGTGGATGCCGCCGCCGCCTCCCGACCGGAGCTGCTCGGTCTCTTGGCGTTGGATCCGCGCGTCTCTGCCTGCGATCTCAAGCGCGCGCTGTACTTCGACACCGAGACTACTGGACTAGGTGGCGGCGCAGGGGTGCTCGCGTTTCTGGTGGGTTTGGCTTGGTTCGATGACTCGCTGCGGCTGCACTCCGAGCAATTGCTGCTGCGCAGCCCCGCCGAAGAAGCGCCATTTTTGGCCGCTTTGGCCCAGCATTTCGAGCGGGCGGAAGTGCTCGTTTCGTACAACGGCAAAGCCTTCGATCTGCCGCTCTTGAATGGTCGCATGGTGATGAATCGGCGCGACAAGCTTCCCGAGCGCGCGCACTTGGATCTCTTGCACGTGGCCCGCCGGCTGCACAAATCTCGGCTCGGCGCCTGTCGGCTGATCAGCCTCGAGAGCGAAGTCTTGGGCTTCGAACGCGGCCCGGACATCGCCGGGGCCGACATCGCCCCGCGCTATGCGCACTTCCTTCGCTCTGGCGATGGCAGCGTGCTTTCGGAGGTGGTCGAGCACAACGCTTGGGACGTCGTATCGATGGCCGCCCTCGTCGGCCTGTACGGCGAACCGTTCGAGCTGCTCCACGAAGCCGATTTGGTTGGGCTCGCTCGCACACTCAAGCGCGCCCGCGCCTTCGACGAAGCGGATCACGCCGCGAACGTCGCGCTCGAGCGCGGCGCAGGGCCCGAGGCACGCCGGGCGCGCGCTGAAATCGCCAAGGCCCGCGGTGACCGCGCGCAAGCGCTCGTCCATTTCGAGGCCTTCGCCGCGGAGGTCGACGACCCTCAGGTGCGGCTCGAGCTAGCCAAGCTCTACGAGCACCATGTCCGCGAGCCGCTGAGCGCCCTCGGCTGGGTCGAGCAGGGCACGAGCGAACTCGATGAACCCAGTGCTCGACGGCACGCCCGGCTGACCCGTAAGGTCGCCTTGGCCGCCGCGAAGGCGGGCAGGGCAGGCAAGGCGCCGCCGTGAGGCGCCGCACGACCCCCATCCGCCACTCTTTTGGCCCGCCAAACGGCCCTGAGTTATGACTCGTCCGAACTCAAGGCCAATCCTCCGTTTCGCTGCCTCAGCCGTGACGCCCTCCACTTCGGACGGCCGACCGCTGAACGAGCGAAGCGGTGTGGATATGTTGTTGTTTCCCGTGAAACTTGTGCGCTAAGTCTCGTTACCCCTTGCTCTTTTGCCTAGCCCTAGGGCTGTGGGCAAGCTCCCTTGCCGGGGTCTCGGGTTGCGGCTACCGAGCGGTTTACGGGCAGGCCTCGGCCAGCAAGATTTCGGTCGGGTCAGGGCAGGTGCTCGTGCCAGAGCTGGGCGCGCCGCAGGCCGCGTTGTCTGGCGCTCGCGCCGAACTAAGCGCAGCTGGCGCGCTGGGCCCGGCAGATACTTTTCCGCGGCTCACTTTGGATGTGCTGCGGGTCGATGAGCTATCGCGCGGCGTGCGCGTCACTGCGGGTCAGCCGCAAGCGGCCGCGATGAGCGTCGCGGTCGTGGTGCGAGGCCGGCTATTTCCCGGAGAAGGGCAAGAGTCGACGCTCGACACCGGGGATCTCCGCCGCTCGGTTCAACTGGCCGGCGATGCCGATCCGCGCGTGGACTCCGCTGCCTACGACGCGGCCGTCCGAGCCGCCGCCGAGCGGGCAGGGCGCGCGGCGGCGCGTGCGGCACTGGGCATTCCCGAGCCCGCCGACGAGACTCCGTAAGGAGACGAACCGGCCCCGGCGCGTTGCCGGCCGCGCTCAGGGGCTTATTGAAGTAATCGGGCCGAACAGCGCGATTTTACGAAGTTTTACGGCGTGCCGACTGCGCGCTTGAAGCGCTTCGCGTCGGCAAACATGTCGACGTTCGTGAACACGTACGTCGACGCTTGGCCTTTGCCGGCCTGCGCGATCTCCGCAAGCTTCTCGATAGCGGGATCCTCGTAGCGGGACTTGTGCCCCGCCGGCCCAGGCAACCGATAATAGGCAACGTTGCGCTTCGAGAGACCATGGTGGAGCGGGTCGCGCGCCGAGAGCGTCTGCGTTTCCTCTGCCAGGTCATCGGCTTCATCCGGATTCCACGCGGGGCCGGGCTCGAATACGATCGTCTCGAACTGCTTGCGCACGTTCTTGAGGAAGTCCTTCAACGCGGCCTTGTTGGCGCGCGAATTCGGGAAATCGGGTGGGGCCACGAATACGGCCGTCTTGGCGGCCAGCTCCTTGGCTACTTCACCGAGGGTCTTCAATGCGGTTTCGATGACTTTGCCGTCCCGAAAGCCTTCTTGGCTGATCTCGCGCGGGCCGAGCAAGGCGAACTCGAAGCCGGGTGGGGCCTCGCGTCGCCAACGCCGGACGGTGCCGGGCCCCGGAACTGCCAAGTGCGTCTCTTGCACTTCGACGAACAGGTATTCCTTGAAATACCGCGTCGCGGGAACCGCGAAACCAGCGCAACCAACGACCATCATTCGGCCGCAACCGTAACACAGGCAGTCCGAGCCCGCCCGCTCCAAGCCCAGATAAAATGCTCTTTTCCGCCACTTGGCCGAGCGAGCCGTATCATTTTCAGACACAAAACGACGAACGGCGCCCGAAGTCACCTCCGAGCGCCGTTTGGCCGTTTCTCTGCCGTTTCGCCGCGTACCCAGTCAGGAAACGAAGCGAATCAGTGGCTCACTGGAAGCACTTGTCCGAGCAGGACGTGTTCACGCAGCCGGCGAGGTCATTCGTGGCCGAGCCCAGCGTCATGTCGCACGAGGGAGTCACGCAACCGGAAGCGCAGGTCTCGAAATCCGAATCGCTAATCGAGCCGCCGTTGGCTTTGAACGCGGCTTTCATGCAGGTCTGGATGCAGACGAATTCGCCTTCACCCTTCGGGCCACCGAACTGACAGACGTTGCCTGGATTGCTGCCGTTACAGGCCTCGACCTCGGAACAACAGCTGGTCTGCATACAGGCCGCGCAGGTGTTGCCCGTAGCGGCGTTACAGTTGGCTGCCGGCGTTCCGGTCGGAGCGCCCGCTGCACCCATGTCACAGGCGAAAGCCGAGCCGCCGCCGCTGCCGGCCGCTGCGCCGCCACTGCCCGCTGCCGCGCCACCGCTACCACCGACCGCTGCACCGCCGGTACCGGCAGTCCCTGCGACCGACGAACCAGCTGAACCGCCCGTCGACGTGCCGCCCGTGTTCGAGACGCCGCCCGAACCCGCGGTGTTGTCATCGGTGCTGGTGGTCACGACGCACGCGGAAATCGCGAACGCGCCCATCACACCCGCCATCGCCACCAAACGCCAATAAGACTTAGTCTGTTGCATCGTCATCTCCCGATATGAGTGCCAGAGCGTAACTCATCCTTCGCCTGGCAGAGAAAAGCAAGCGCGTGAACTCCGCCCACGCTACCGAGATATACGTTAGCAGAGCCCAAGATATTCGCTGCGCTCAACCACGATTGAACCAATCATGGGCTGCACGGCGAAACTCGTGAGAATTATTGGGGTTTTCGTCTGTGTTCGAGTGCGTCGAGATTGCTGTCACAGTGGCGGTGGCCGAGCCGCCATCCACCGCTGGCGGAAGCCCACGGCGCCGTGACACGAATGCAGCACACAGGATGGCAATGCTCGCCAGCCACCACGGGCTATCGCCGAGGTGTTCGTAGACAGTGCTGTTGTGCAGCCAGGCGACGTTTGCTGCGAGTGATTGCTCTTTGAAAGGTTCGGTGTGCGATACGATGCGACCCACCGGATCGACGAACGCGCTCACCCCGCTGTTGGTCGAACGCACGAAAAAACGGCGGTGTTCGATGGCTCGGAATTGCGCGAGCGCCAGGTGGATCCACGGCTCGGTCGTGTCACCGAACCAAGCGTCGTTGGTCAGGTTGGCCAGCAGATCGGGTGAGCCCCGCTTCACGATCGAGTTGACGAATCCGGGGTTGATGTCCTCGTAACAGATGAACGCCGCGATATCGTGATCCGGCAGTTTCAACGGATCGAGAGTGGTTCCTGGGCTAAATTTGCCTGAATTCGGCGACCACCGATAGAGGATGGGGAAGGCGTCGCCGAACGGCAGGTACTCGCCAAACGCGAGCAAGAATTGCTTGTCGAAGCGACCAACGAGCCGCCCAGCGCGATCCGTGAGCAACGCGGAGTTGAAGAGCACGTACTCGCGCTCGTCTTGCACTTCGCGAACGAGCACACCACCGAACAGCGCGGGCACGCCCAACTGGCGCGTGAAACGATTGTACAGCTGCGGCCCGGCGTGCCGCTCATCGAGCGCACTCATCACGGACGTCTCGCTCCAGACGACGAGATCGAGATTGCCGTC
>Ga0105245_10002023_pt1 | contig 18388 bp, 18 predicted proteins | sample KBSM54metaG_FD_81523 | JGI IMG/M metagenome (GOLD analysis project Ga0105245, IMG submission 81523) | Miscanthus rhizosphere microbial communities from Kellogg Biological Station, Michigan, USA - KBS M5-4 metaG | ecosystem: Host-associated > Plants > Roots > Rhizosphere > Soil | place...
GGAGTCGGCTGCTCGTGCGCAGGCCAGCGTCGCACGGGCTACGTATGTACCGACCGTGGGGGCGTTTGCCAACGCGACGTATGCGAATCCCAATCCGCGGTACTTCCCGCCCGAAACCGCATGGCACGGGACGTGGGCGGCCGGCGTGTCGGCCACGTGGACGCTAACGGACATCCCCGGCGCGCGCGCCGGCGCGCTCGAAGCCGACGCGCGAGGCGACGCCCTGGTCGCACAGCGCAACGCACTCCGTGACGCGCTCGCCGTGGAGGTCGTGCAGTACTTCGAGTCAGTTCGGGCTGCGGACGCGAAAGTCGTTGCGACGGACAAGCAGCTCGAGAGCGCGCTCGAGGCCTATCGCGTCACCCGCTCGCTGTTCGCGAACACGCGAGTCACCACGAGCAACGTGCTCGACGCGGAGACGGATCTCGCCCGTGCGCGTTTCGCATGGGTCAATGCTCGCATCGACGCACGCGTCGCGCGTGCGCGTCTCGAGTACGCGGCCGGACGCGATCAGCACGCGCCGGCTCCATGAGCGATCACCCCGTCCTGCCTCGTCCAATTTGTCGTCGGAGAGAAACCCATGTTCTCTAGAAGATCCCAGTTCCTGCGTGTCCCCGCGTTCGGCTTACCCATCGTTCTTTCCGGATGCAGCCATCCAGCGGGGAGCGATCCCCGCCTCGATCCGCCACTCGTGCGGACGGCCATCGTTCAGAGCGACGCGTCCTCGCTGACGCGCTCGTTCACGGGGACGGTTGCCGCGCGCGTACAGAGTGATCTGAGCTTCCGCGTCTCCGGCAAGGTCCTCGAGCGACTCGTCAGCTCTGGCCAGCAGGTTCGCCGAGGGCAACCGCTCATGCGACTCGACGACGTCGACCTCCGTCTCGCTCTGAACGCACAACAGGAGGCGGTCGCGGCGGCGGCCGCACGCGCGCGCCAGGCGACCGACGACGAGACGCGTGACCGGAACCTCGTCGCCGATGGTGCTGAACCGGCCTCGGCGTACGACCGAATGAAAGCGAACGCAGAGGCGGCCCGAGCGCAGTTGAACGCGGCCGAGGCGCAAGCCAAGGTCGCGCGCAACGCGACGGCGTACGCACTGCTCGTGGCGGACGCCGACGGCGTGACCGTCGAGACGCTCGCGGAACCGGGTCAGGTGGTGAGCGCCGGTCAGACGGTCGTGCGTCTGGCGCAACACGGGCCTCACGAGGCGGTAGTTCAACTGCCGGAGACGTTGCGGCCATCGCTGGGATCGAGCGCACAGGCGTCGCTCTACGGCCGCGCGGGCTTGGTCGTTCCGACGCGCCTTCGAGAGCTGTCGAGCGCCGCGGACCCGCTGACGAGGACCTTCCAAGCAAGGTACGTCTTGGAAGGGCCGCTCGCGGATGCCGCGCTCGGCGCGACCGTCAACGTCGTCGTGCCCGAGGAGGGAGCCTCGAGGGATCTGCGCGTCCCGATCGGCGCGCTCTTCGACTGCGGCAACGGGCCGGGCGTGTGGACCGTCCTCGAGCAGCCTCAACGGGTGACGTGGCGCTCGATCAAGGTCAATCGCATCGATGGCGACATCGTCGCCGTGCGCGAAGGTCTGAAGCAGGGAGAGCGCGTCGTGTCGCTCGGAGCGCACGTTCTCCACGAGGGCCAGCAGGTCCGAGTCGCCGCGGAGCCCCCCGACCAAAAAGCGGCAGTAGAGGCGGGCGCGCCGTGAGCGGTTTCAATCTCTCCGCCCTCGCGGTTCGCGAGCGCTCTGTGACTCTCTTCGCGATCCTGCTCGTCTCGATCGCGGGCGTCCTTGCGTTCTTCAAGCTGGGACGTGCCGAGGACCCGGCATTCACCGTGAAGGCGATGACGGTGATCACCGCGTGGCCGGGCGCGACCGCGCAGGAGATGCAGGATCAAGTCGCCGAACGCCTCGAAAAGCGGCTCCAGGAACTACGCTGGTACGACCGCTCGGACACGTTCGCCCGCCCGGGCCTTGCGTTCACGCTCGTGCAGCTCCGTGACGACATGCCACCGTCGGAGGTTCAGGACGAGTTCTACCAGGCACGAAAGAAGATGGGCGACGAAGCCCGCAATCTGCCTGCGGGTGTCTACGGCCCGTTCGTCAACGACGAGTACTCCGACGTCACCTTTGGGCTCTATGCGCTGAAGGCGAAGGGCGAGCCGCAGCGGACGCTCGTCCGCGACGCCGAGTCGCTCCGCCAGCGCTTGCTTCATGTTCCCGGCGTCAAGAAGGTCAACATCATCGGCGAGCAACCCGAACGGATCTACGTCTCGCTGGCGCACGATCGGCTGGCAACGCTCGGGCTCTCTCCGCAGGACATCTTTTCGGCCCTCGCGACGCAAAACCTCGTGACGCCGGCGGGGTCGATCGACACCCGCGGTCCCGAGGTCTTCATCCGCCTCGACGGCGCGTTCGACGAGCTTCAAAAGATCCGCGACACGCCGATCGTCGCACGGGGGCGCACCGTCAAGCTCTCGGACGTGGCGAGCGTCGAGCGCGGCTACGAGGACCCCGCGACCTTCCTCCTTCGGAACGGCGGCGAGCCAGCCCTCCTCCTCGGCATCATCATGCACGAGGGGTACAACGGGCTCGATCTCGGGGCGGCGCTCGACAAGGAGGTTCGCAGCATCAACGCGGAATTCCCCGTTGGCATGAGCCTGACGAAGGTCACCGACCAGGCAGTGAACATCCGCTCGTCCGTCAACGAGTTCATGGTGAAGTTCTTCGTTGCCCTTGGCGTCGTCCTGCTCGTCTGCTTCCTGAGCATGGGGTGGCGCGTCGGCATCGTCGTGGCCGCGGCCGTCCCCCTCACGCTCGCGACCGTGTTCGTCGTGATGGCCGCGACCGGCAAGAACTTCGACCGCATCACGCTCGGTTCGTTGATCCTCGCGCTGGGCCTGCTCGTCGATGACGCGATCATCGCCATCGAGACGATGATCGTGAAGATGGAGGAGGGGTACAATCGCATCGACGCTTCGGCCTATGCGTGGAGCCACACGGCGGCTCCCATGCTGTCCGGAACGCTCGTGACCGCGGTCGGCTTCATGCCGAACGGCTTCGCGCGATCGACGGCAGGTGAATACACGAGCAACATGTTCTGGATCGTCGGCATCGCGCTGATCGCATCCTGGATCGTGGCCGTCGTCTTCACACCGTACCTGGGTGTGAAGCTGCTACCGGACATCAAGAAGATCGAAGGCGGGCACCACGCCATCTACGACACGCCGACGTACAATCGCTTCCGCCGCCTGCTTGGCCGCGTCATTCAACAAAAGTGGCTCGTGGCGGCTGCCGTCATCGGTTCCTTCGTGGTTGCCATCGTCGGCATGGGTGCAGTCCGCAAGCAGTTCTTCCCCACCTCGGACCGACCGGAGGTGCTCGTCGACATCCAGTTGCCCTACGGCAGCTCGATCGAGGAAACCAGTGGCGCGGCGAAGAAGGTCGAGGCCTGGCTCGCGAAGCAGTCGGAGGCGAAGATCGTCACCTCCTACATCGGTCAAGGCCCGCCACGCTTCTTCCTCCCGATGTCGCCCGAGCTCCCCGATCCGTCGTTCGCGAAGATCGTCGTCTTGACCGGGAGTGAGGAGGAGCGCGAGGCATTGAAGCTGCGTCTCCGTCGCGTCGTTGCCGACGGCCTTGCTTCAGAAGCTCGCGTTCGCGTCTCGCAGCTCGTCTTCGGCCCGAATGCGCCATTCCCCATCGCGTATCGAATCATGGGCCCGGGCCCGAACAAGCTGCGCGAAATCGCAGCCGATGCCCGCAAGGTGCTCGAGGCGAATCCCATGATGCGTACCGTGAACGTCGACTGGGGGGAGCGTACGCCGACGCTCCATTTCTCGCTCCAGCAGGATCGACTTCAAGCCGTTGGGTTGACGTCGAGCGCGGTTTCGCTGCAGCTCCAGTTCCTCCTCAAGGGCGTTCCCATCGCGGAGGTCCGCGAGGATATTCGATCGGTCCAAGTGGTAGCGCGTTCGGCCGGCGAAACGCGGCTCGACCCCGCGAGGATTGCGGATTTCACCCTCATTGGGTCGGCGGGTCAGCGCGTGCCTCTCTCCCAAGTGGGAACGGTGGAGCTCCGCATGGAGGACCCGATCATTCGTCGTCGTGATCGAGCTCCGACCATCACCGTGCGCGGTGACGTCGCCGAAGGACTGCAGCCCCCGGACGTTTCGGCCGCGGTTCTCAAGGAGTTGGGTCCGGTCATCGATCGACTCCCCGCCGGGTACCGGATCGAAGAGGCGGGCATCACGGAAGAATCGCGGAAGGCGAGCAACGCCATCCTGCCTCTCGTCCCCATCATGATCGCATTGACGCTGCTCATCATCATCATCCAGGTGCGCTCGATGTCGGCGATGGCCATGGTGTTCGCGACGGCGCCGCTCGGTCTCATCGGCGTCGTTCCCACGCTGCTGATCTTTCACCAGCCGTTCGGCATCAACGCCCTCGTCGGGCTCATCGCGCTCTCGGGCATCTTGATGCGCAACACGCTCATTCTGCTCGGACAGATCGAACACAACCTGAAGGAGGGGCTCGCCCCCTTCGAGGCAGTCGTGGAGGCGACGGTTCAGCGGGCGAGGCCCGTCGTCCTGACCGCGCTCGCAGCCATCCTCGCTTTCATCCCGCTGACGCACTCCGTGTTCTGGGGAACGTTGGCGTACACGTTGATCGGCGGCACCTTCGCCGGAACGGTGCTCACGCTCGTCTTCCTTCCGGCGATGTACACCATCTGGTTCCGGATAAGGCCGAGCTCCAAGGACCAAGACGGAGTTGGCCGAGGGCCCAACGAACGGACGTGGGTTGCCGATCGAGCAGAGGCGCAAGGGGCCGCGTAGTGAAGAGCGTGAGGGACGACGTGAATCAGCATCAAGCAATATGAAGGGCAAACATCACATGACGGCGAATATTCAGACGAGCCACTCGCACGCGGCGGCGCAGGCGGGGATCAACGAGTGGCATCGGATCGTGGCGGAGTTGGATTTTGGATCGAACGCGCCGCCTTCAGTCGGCTCGTCAGCGAGCGCTAGGAGAAAGGCATGACAACCGAAAACCCGATGCCCACGCGCGACATGGATCCGAACCGCGACCAAGCCATCAATTGGAACGAGGCGGGACTTCGGTGGGTGGCGCTGCAGCAGGATCTCGACGTGCAGCTCGAGCCGTTCGGCGTCGCCCTCGCCGACAGGCTCGAGCTCGTCTCCGGCGAGCGCGTGCTCGACATCGGCTGCGGCGCGGGCGCGACGTCTCTCCTGCTCGCCGAGCGCGTGCGGCCTGGGCACGTCGTGGGCCTCGACATCTCCGGCGCCCTGCTCGCGCGCGCCCGCGAGCGCGCTGCGGGGATCGACAACCTCCGCTTCGAGGAAGCCGACGCGCAGACGTTCCCGTTCCCGGGAGCCTCGTACGACCTGCTCTTTTCGCGCTTCGGGGTGATGTTCTTCGCCGATCCGGCGTCCGCATTTCGCAACCTCGCGACCGCGCTGCGACCGAACGGCAAGCTCGGGTTCGTCTGCTGGAGAGCGATGCGCGAAAACCCCGCGTTCATGCTGCCACTCGAGGCTGCAGCTCCGTTCTTGCCCGAGCCTCCGAAGCCGCCCGAGCCGGGCGCGCCGGGGCCGTTCGCGTTCGCGGATGGAGACTGGCTGCGGCGCCTCTTGACGAACACGGGCTATGTCGACATCGACGTCGCTGCGCACGATTCGGAGTTCACGCTCGGAGGTCTTCGGGATCTCGATGGCACCGTCGAGATGACGCTCCAAGTCGGGCCGCTCGGCCGCGCAGCATCCGCGCTCGACCCGGCGGTGCTCGAACGGATCCGCGTCGCGGTACGGGCCGCGCTCCTTCCGCACTATCGCCCTTCGGGCGTCACGCTGCGCGCTGCAACGTGGATCGTGACTGCACGGCGAGGTGCGACCACCTAGAACTGGGTACCACCCTCGGGGCATGACGCACAGAACGGCGCGTGGAGGCTCCGCGCAGACGAAGAAGAAGCTTCGGCATCAACAACGAAAGGACTCTAGCCATGTACGACGTAATCATCATCGGTGGAAGCTTTGCCGGCCTCGCCGCCGCCCTGCAGCTCGGCCGTGCCCGCCGCAAGGTCACCGTTCTCGATACCGGCCTGCCGCGCAATCGCTTCGCTGGCCACTCGCATGGACTGCTCGGCCACGATCACAAGCCACCGCTGGAAATCCTAGCCGAGGCGCGGCAGCAGCTCGCGCGTTATCCCACGGTCAAGCTGGTCAATGCCCGGGCCGACCGCATCTCCGGCACCATCGACGATTTCTCCGTCCTCACTGGCGATGGGGAAAGCCTTGGGGCACGCCGCCTGATCCTGAGCTATGGCGTTGCCGATCAGATGCCTGATGTTCCGGGCTTTGCCGAAGCTTGGGGCACGTCCATCGTGCCCTGCCCTTATTGCGACGGCTTTGAAGTCGCCGACCAGCATTGGGGCCTCGTCTGGTCCGGCCCGCAGTCGCACAATCAGGTCAGGCTGTTCCACGATTGGACCGACAGGTTGACGGTCTTCGCCGATGGTCATGACATTCCGCCCAATATCCGGGCCGATCTGACGCGCCGCAACATATCTCTCGTCAACGGCCGGATCACCGGGATCGCCGGTCACGGGGTCCACAATGCCACCGTCAAGCTCGATACCGGCCCCAATGTCACAGTGGACATCTTGTTCGCGCATCCGCGCAACAAGCCGTCCGCGAGCCTGCATGAATCACTGGGCCTCGCCACGGTCGATACGCCCCTCGGCATCATCCTCAAGGTCGACGAGCGCCGCGAAACCAGCATGCCCGGCATCTACGCCGCCGGCGACCTCGCCAACCCCCTTACGCCGCCATCGGTCACCCTGGCATCATCGCACGGCGCGACGGCGGGTATCTCCGCCCAGCAGTCGATGCTGGTGTGAGAGCACAGATTCCGTTCTCCGGTTCCGGAAGTCTTGCTGCGGGGACTCAGAGTTGGGTCATGCCGCCGTCCACGGGGAGTTCGTGTCCGTTCTGCGCCGTGAAATATGGCCCTTTCGCGTGCAGATTGAACATCTCGTCGAACACCACCTCGGACGTGCCCTCGAACGGCGCGAACGTTCCGTACCCGGCGTTGAGGAACAGAAAGTCGACCCCTCCGAACTCCGACTTCGCGCGAGCGGCGAGTGCGTCGATGTCCGACAGCAGTGTCGCGTCACTCGACATCACGACGGCGTTCTTCCCAAGCTCCTCGCGAGCTGAGTCGAGCGCCTTCTTCGCGCGGCCCGTGACCAGCACGCGCGCTCCCTGATTAAGCAGCAGCTTCGCCGTCGCGAGACCGATCCCGCTCGTGCCGCCAGTGATCACTACCCGTTTTCCGTCGTATTGTCCCATGGCTGAGTTCTCCTTCGTGCGACCTACGAGTCGCCTTGCTCCTCATTCACGGAGTCGTGCGAAACCGCGCGCTCCGCCTTTGCCAATTCAGTACCAAGTAATCTAATAATGGAGAGCGGCTCGCCTAGAGCGTCCGTCACCCCGTCAACCCACAGCCGCCTGCTCCTGCACAAGCGCCGGGCGTGGCAAGAAACGATGCACCGCTTCCCACGCGTTGTCCTGAATCGTCGAGTCGCGGAGCTCGGGGGAAATCGCGCTTTGATCGACCAGCGGTCCCGTTAGCGCCTTCTCCTCGCTTGCGTAGAACGTGCCGCTAAGAAACGCCGGATCAACGATCGCATCGACCAGTCGTTTCGATCCGGTCTCCAACGAATGAACGATCCCCAACAGGGGGGCGACGATCGGCATGATGAAGTACTTCAGCATCACACGCAGCGGCCCCGGAAAGTTGTTCGGTGCATCTGTGCCGCTCGTTTGCCCGGGACTCACGGTAAGAATCCTCAGCTCTGGATTCTTCCGCGCGGCCGCCGCCATCGATAGCGCAGCTAGGTACTTCGCCTGTCCGTAGGCGAGCCATATATCGCCCTTCTTCCCAGCGAAGAACTGACCGTTGCATACACTCACGAATTCGTCGACCGACGAGCTCGCAAAGGTGGGTTTCTTAATCCGCATCTTCGGCACTCCGCGCGCTGCCTCGCTCCCCACGTACAGTGCCGTCCCGCTCAGCTTTTCCGAGCGCAGAAGCCCATCGAGCAGCTCCACGTGACCGAGCACGTTTAGCGCAAAGACTTGCGTGACTCCGTCCTTCGTCAGCGCGAGTGGCTCTTTCCCACCGATGCCTCCAGCGTTCATCACGAGCGCATCTACCGGTCGCCGAATCGACTGGATCGCAGCTCGTACGGACGACGGATCCGAGACGTCCATCAAGACGATCTCGAAGATCGATTTTCCAGTTCGCGCTTCAAGGTCCGCTTTTGCAGCCCTGGCCTTCTCTTCGTTTCGGCAGGCGAGATAAATCTTCTCTGCCGTCTCAAGAGCGCCGAGCTGCCGCGCGACCTCTTTGCCAATGCCGGCATTCGCACCCGTGATCAAAGCGACCTTCATTGGGCTCCCTCTCTTGTCCGTGGAGACGTCTCGTTGCACGACTTCAGATTCAGAGTTGGGTCATTCCGCCGTCCACCGGAAGTTCGTGCCCAGTCGTGAACGTGGCTTCGAACGCGAGAAAGGCGACCGCCTTCGCGATCTCGTCGGGTCGTCCGAGGCGCTTCATCGGATTGCCGTCCCGCAGCTGCCCAAGAAAGTGGTCCTGCTGCTCCGTCGGCAGACCGCTCCTGAGAAGGATGGGCGTACCTTCGATCAGAGGGCTCACGGCGTTGACGCGTATGCCCCGTGGCATCAGCTCAGCCGCGAGCGTTCGCGCGAGTGAGCGAAGCGCGGCCTTGGCGGCCCCGTACGCGCTGAGCATTGGCAAGCCCTTCATGTTCGCGGCGGAAGTCGTGAGTACGATCGCGCTCCCGCGAGACATCAGCGGAGCAAGCTTCTGCGCCGCGAAATATGGCCCTTTCGAGTGCAGGTTGAACATCTCGTCGTACGCCTGCTCGGACGTGCCCTCGAACGGCGCGAACGTTCCGTAGCCGGCATTGAGGAACAGAAAGTCGATCTCTCCGAGCTCTTCCTTCACACGCACGGCCAGCTTGTCGATGTCCGTCAGCGACGTCGCGTCGCTCGACACGACGATGGCGCTCTTCCCGAGCTCCGCGCGCGCGGAGTCGAGAGTCTCCTTCCGACGACCCGTCACCAGAACCCGAGCCCCCTCCCCGACCAAGAACTTGGCCGTAGCCAGGCCGATGCCCGTCGTTCCACCCGTGATCACGACCGTCTTGTTGTCATAGCGTCCCATGGTTGCGTTCTCCTTCTTGCGACCAGGGGGTCGCTTTGCTTCTGTTTCACGGGCTTGCCGAACCAGCAGCGCTCCGGCTGCCAATTCAGTACCGCTACGTATAGTAATAGTGCGACCGGGTCGCGCGGCAAGGTGTTTTTGTACCAAACGATCCATAATTATCTGGCCGCATGGAAGGCAGTCAGCCTGGGCGAGATCGAAGCTAGGGAGGGGCTCCCCGAGTTCGCCAGCTCATTTTGGTGGCCAACCGGGAGGTCAAACACTCCGGGGGACCGGGCACCTTGCCATTTTTGTACCGATTGGCATGATACTTGGGCAGATGGCCAGCGCGATGATTTCTATACTACATGACACAAAATACGACTAGACCGCGAGGACGACCGCGCAGCTTCGACGAACTCGCAGCGCTGGAAAAGGCGACCCAGGTGTTCTGGTCGAAAGGCTACGACGGAGTGACGATCGACGATCTCGTCGCCGGGATGGGTGTGGGACGGATGAGCCTGTATGCCGTCTTCGGGGATAAGCGGACGTTATTCTTGCGCGTCCTCAAGGCGTATGCAGGAACGAGGGGGGCTCTCCTTGCAAAGGCAATCTTCTCGCCGCAGCCTCTTCGAGACTCGCTGGCCAGCTTCCTGAGGCAAGCGGTCGAGAGTGCGACCGAGGAAGGCTCGCACGTGGGTTGTCTTCTCGTGTGCGTTGCGCCGCTTGTGGACGACGCAGAGGTCCGGCAGTTCGTACAGGACGCTGCGGCTGGCGCCGTGGCGCTAGTGGAAACTCGTTTCCGGGACGGGATCACCGCGGGAGAAATACCGTCGGACTTTCCCGTAGTCGCGCGGGCGAGCCAAGTCATCGACCTCGTCAATGGTTTGACCGTGCGTGCGAAAATGGGCGCGGCGCGCAAGACGCTTCTCAGGGACGCAGAGGAAGCGGCCGACTTGGTGCTTCCGCCGCAGGGGACTCGCCACGGGCCGAGCGGCAGTGCCCGGAAAGCCCGTACGGTTCGGGGCTGACTTCGGCCTCCATGGGACAGCAGCTAGCGCCAGGACGTTACCGTTCGACGAACTCGAAAGGACGGATGCGTCGTCGGGCAAGGGCCGCTCACGCTCGTCGGTCACCAGCGTGGCCCTCGGGTAGGAAGATTTCGTGAAACACGACGAAGATCCGCTCGCGGCGGCGTTCGAGGGACTCGCGGGAGCAGCGCTCGTGCTCGACGAGCGCCGTCGGATAAGCGTGGCAACGTCAGAGGCGGTGAAGCTATTGGGGCGTAACCCGCCGCGCGGGGCGCTCGCGACCGACGTGCTCTGCGGCGGGGGCACGAATCGGCCACTCGCGGACGCGCTCGACGCCGGCCAGGCAGTGCGAGCCATCATTCCGATGCCCGGCGGCTCGGAGGGCGCGATGCTGCACGTGCGCGCGATACCGCATCCCGCCTGCAAGCCGCGCGTGTTCGTACTCCTCCTCGATCTTGCCGGGCCGGCAGCGGCCGCAGGCCCCGTGCTGTTTCATGGCATGTGGACGCAGGATGCGCGCATGAAGGAGGTCTTCCGCGTGATAGAGCGCGTCGCGGTCGACGATGAGACGATACTTGTGCGCGGAGAGACGGGCTCCGGCAAGGAGCTCGTGGCGGGGGCGATCCACGCGCTGTCAGCGCGTCGCAAGGGGCCGCTCCGCGCCATCAATTGCGCGGCGCTGCCCTCGAACCTCCTCGAGAGCGAGTTGTTCGGTCACGTACGCGGTTCGTTCACCGGCGCACACCGCGACGCTCCCGGCCACATCCAGCTCGCGCACAAGGGGACCCTCTTCCTGGACGAGGTCGCCGAGTTGCCCTTGGACGTGCAGGCGAAGCTCCTTCGCGTTCTCGAAACACACACGGTGATCCCCATCGGCGGCCGCGACCCCCTGCCGGTGGACGTCCGAGTCGTGTCCGCAACCCACCGCGCGCTGCGGAAGGAGGTGGAGGCAGGACGCTTTCGTGCCGACCTGCTCTACCGGCTTCGTGTGATCCCCATCTTTCTGCCGCCCCTACGCGATCGTCCCCACGACCTTCCGCTGCTCTGCGAAAAGGTGTTTCTCGAAATGAATCCGCGCCGACGACGTCAGATCGAGCGCGTCGCCCTCGCGGCGCTGGAGGTGCTCGCGCGTCACCGGTGGCCCGGCAACGTTCGCGAGCTTCGCAACGTCCTGGCCTACGCATACGCTACGGGCGACGGCCCGATCCTATTGCCATCGGACCTTCCACCGGAGCTCCTGTCGCCCGCCGCTACGGAGTTGACGGTAGCACAGACTCCAGCCGACGAGGGGGGCCTCCCATCTGCAGCGAGCGCGGAGAGCGAGCGTGTTCAAGACGCGCTTCGAACGTCGGGCGGCAGCCGCGAGCTCGCGGCCACGGCTCTCGGAATCAGTCGCGTGACCCTCTGGCGCCGAATGCGCGCGCTCGGGCTGCTCGGTCGCGACTGACGGAAGCGAATTATCGTCGCTCCCATTGCGAGAACACGTGCGGCGGCAGCGAGGCAGCTTCTTCCTATCTCCGTGCTGGATGGGAGTGAGCCGCTGCCGCAATGCCACTCGTCGCGCGTTCGCGCGCTGCTCTCACGAATACGTGAAACGCAACCATCCCACCAATCATCGACGCGCAAAAGGCGAGCGCACCTGTGCTGATGCCGACGAGAGAGACGAGTCCGGGGCCAGGGCAGTAGCCCGCCGTTCCCCAGCCGAGCCCGAACAGCGCCGCTCCGCCGAGCAATCGCCAATCGATGTCTGAGCGCTTTGGGAGGACGAACGCGTCGGCCCATAATGGCCGCTTTGCTCGCTTCGACCACCACGCAAACAAGAAGTGAACGCCGATCCCGCTTCCCATGACCAGGGCGAGGCTCGGGTCCCACGCCCCTGTCACGTCGAGAAATCCTACTACCTTTGCGGGATTCGTCATCCCCGAGATGCCGAGGCCGAGCGCGAAAACCACACCTGAGACGAAGGACACAAGCAGCTGTCTCATGAAGCTCTCCCAAACAAGTGCTGGACGATGAACGCGGCGAGACCGCCCGTAGCGACGAAGGTGACCGTCGCGACGATCGAGCGCATGGAGAAACGACTGATGCCGCATATGCCATGGCCGCTCGTGCAACCGCTGCCGAGTTGGGTCCCGAAGCCGACGAGTAGGCCCGCGACAACCGTGAGCGCGATGGGGGTCGTATTGGCCGCGGGCAGCGCTTGCGGATAGGTCAGAGCCAGCAAGACGCCGCCGACAAGGAGACCGGCCAAGAAAGATGCGCGCCAGCTCGTGTCTCCGCGCGGCAGGCGCAGCAGCCCGCCGAGGATGCCGCTGATGCCAGCAACGCGTCCGTTCAAAACGAGCATCAACGAGGCGCTCGCGCCGATGAGCGCGCCCCCGATCGACGCTGAGATTGGAGTGAATGTCATGGTTGTGCGCTCCGATTATTGGGTGATGCGGCCGCGACAGACAGACCGAGGCGGGCGCTGAACGCGCTGGACAGCTGCTTGAACGACATCCAGACCGCCATCGCGAGCACGAACCATGCGAACCCGGCACGGAGCGCTTGTGGCCTGACGCGACCTGCGAGCACGGTCCCGCCGAAGCTACCGAAGACCGACGCAGTCGTGATCGCGAGTGCGAGCGTCCACGGAATCGTCGCGTGGCTGAGGGTACCCGCGAATCCCGCGAACGAATTCATTGCGATGACGAGCAGCGAAGTTCCCACAGCCGTGCGCATCGGCAAGCCACAGAGCAGCACGAGCGCGGGCACGATCACGAATCCACCGCCGGCCCCGATCATGCCGGTCAGTAGACCGACCCCGACTCCGATCGCCGATGCCCGCGCGAGGACCGCGCCGCGGAGCACTTGCGGCGAGGTGAATTCGGGCGTCTGGGCGCGACGGCGCATCATGGCGACAGCGGTCACGAACATCATGATTGTGAAGGCGAGAAGCAAGGTCTTCGCGGGCAGCAGGTGAGCGAGTCTTCCGCCAGCGAATGCGCCAGCCATCGACGCTGCACCGAAGAGAAACCCAGTTCGAAACTGCACGCGCCCTACCCGGGCGTGACTGAGCGTCGCGACTGCGCCCGTCACGCCCACGACGAGGAGCGAGGTTGCGATCCCATCACGGGGCTCGAGGCCAACCACGTATACGAGAATGGGCAGCGTGAGGATGGAGCCGCCGCCCCCGAGCAGACCCAACGACACTCCTATGAGGACCGCGATGGAGGCCGCGAGAACCATCATCCGCGCTCGACCGGCAAGCCGGCTTCGTTGTAGGCGCGCATTCCGCCCTCGAGATTCATGAGGTTCTGGAAGCCGAGGGCTGCGAGTGAAGTCGCCGCCCTCGTTGAGCGCGCTCCCGATCTGCAGGCGAGGACGATGCGCTCGGTGCGACTCCACTCCCGCGCTGCATCGACTACAGTGCCGAGCGGAACGAGCTCGGCGCCCGGCAGGTGCCCGAGCTCGCCGGTGAACTCCTCGGGCTCCCTGACGTCCACGACGCGCGGTCGTGGCACGAGAGTTGACAGTTGCGCGGGAGTGATGTTCTGGAAGCCGGGAAGCATCGTATTCGTCATGGAGTCGCTCCTCGTCTCGTGCGTCGCTTGCGGTGTTCGTCGTGTGCGGTGTTCATCTCGTGTGCCGTGTTCATCCCTGGACGACCCCGCAGGCACGATTCGCAGGCACCGCGTCGTGCAAGCGGCTCGGCTCAGGGAGGTGGAGACCGTTCATCACGGCGATGAACTCTTCCCGTGTCCGACCAGCGACCCGAGTGTTGAAGCGCTTCTCTTCACCAATCGTCGAGACGGTGCGACCTCGGTAGTCATGCGCTGGGTAGACGAGCATTTCGTCAGGGAGTCGGAACAGCACGCGCGTCAGCGTGTCGTAAAGCTCGCCGGCGTCACCGTTCTGAAAATCGGTGCGCCCCGCCGCGCGAATAAGGAGTGCGTCGCCCGTGAGAACTCGGTCGCCAATGAGAAAGCTGACGCTCTCGCTCGTGTGGCCGGGCGTAGCGAGCACGTGAATCTCCACCGAGCCGAGGCGAAGAATGTCCCCGTGGTGTACCGGACGGTCGACGCACGGCGCACCGCCCTCGCCACCGATCGTGAGCGTTCCGAAACGCTCCCGCAGAGTTCCGGCCGCGGTAATGTGGTCCGCGTGGACGTGAGTATCGAGTACCAGAACTAGCGCGAGGCCTAGCTCGCGTACGATCTCCAGATCGCGCTCGATGTGTTCCAGAACAGGGTCGACGAGTGCTGCCTCTTTGGTCTGCTCATCGGCGATCAAGTACGTGTACGTCGAGCTTTCCCTGTCGAAGAGCTGTCGGAATATCATGGTAAAGCCTTATGCTACGACCGTGCCACCCGACCGAGACGGCCGAGAGGTCTCGTAAAGCTGGTCGCCGCGCAGTGTTTTGATAGTTGGCGAGGCCGCTGGCGCTCCGTAGATGCCGACGTTTCAGCAAGGTGAAACGCTGCGATTCATTTGTTTCATCGCGGACCGTTCGAGTGAAGCGCCTCTGGAAGAAGAAGCCCCTCGAGAGCTGCCGCTCATGCGAAGCCGCGTGCGATGGCGCCGAAGCGTCCTTTGGCCTGCCAGCGCGTGCGCACGGAAGAGGTTCCGCCGGAGATTCAGGCCCGGGTCAAAGCCGCGGTCCGCGCATGGTCTCAGTAGAACTTGCGTTGAGTGCGACGCGCTCTAGATGGACAAAAGCGTCACCACGGCCGTTTCGATGATCGCGACGACAATAGGCGGCGCAACCGCAGCCGTCTTCTTGACCTTGCAGCTGTCCGCCGCCTGCACGACCGCGTCGCGGTACTTCGCAGGAAAGCCGGGCGGCAGCGTCAGCTCGAGGCGGATCGCGGTCGGGAGCTTCGTCTCGGGATGGAGATCGACATGCTGCCGAAGGAGGAGGCTTCGGTGGGGATCTCGCGCCAGACAGAAGCTTCTTCAGGGGAGACGCACCACCATTTCAATCTCCACCTTGATTTCCGGCTTATAGAGAGCTTGGACGCCAATCGTCGTGATGCTGGGCATCGCGTCGCCAAGCAGTTCACGTAGAGGGGTGACGGCCTGCCCGAACGCTTCGCTGGTCGCGTTCACGACGTAGACGCGCAGCATGACAATATCTTGCGGAGACGCCTCCAGTTCCTTGAGTGCGGCGGTGAGGCTGGCAGTCGCAAGCTTTGCCTGGCTAGCGAGATCTTCGGGCACGTCCGTACTGCCAGGCGTCACTGCGATCTGGCCGGAAACGAAGGCGAGGCGGCCTGGTTCCACGACACTGATGTGCGACCACCCAAGCGATGCCATATTCCACATCGTCGGAGGGTTGCGGCGGCTCACCGATACTATGTCACGCTGGGCCATATCATCGTCCTTTTCATGTCGGGGCAAACGTACCTGATCACACGTAATACTCGTCGATATCGGGGCTCGAGCCCGCCACTAGAACTTTTCGACCGAGGGTCGCAGGTCGATCTCCTGACTCCATGTGCTCGGATCCTGCGCATGAAGGTTCCAATAGTTCTCCGCGATCGCCGTCGGAGCGAGGAACGACCGGGGATCGCGATCCGCAAACATCGTCCGTGCGCGCGCAGAATCGATGCCGCCGTCGATCACGACATGCGCCACGTGAATCCCCTTCGGGCCAAGCTCCCGAGCCATTGATTGAGCCAGAGCGCGCAGCCCAAACTTGCCGACCGCGAGCCCTGCGAAGCGTGCGCTGCCACGCACTGACGCGGTCGCTCCCGAGAAGATGATGGTGCCACGACCGCGCTCCAGCATAGCCGGCAGCACAGCCTGGGCCGCAAGCAGCCCACCGAGGCAGTTCACGCGCCAAGCCTGCTCGAAGGCGGTCGCCGAAAGCTCGAGCACGCCCCCGGCTTGGAACGCGCCCGCGTTGTACAAGAGCACTTCGGGGGCGCCCATCTCCTCTCGAACACGCGCGAACGTCGCACGGATGCTCGCTTCGTCGGACGCATCGGCGACGTACGAACGCGCAACCCCACCGAAGCTCTCAATCTCGGCCTGCACTGGCTGCAAAGATGGGTCGTGTCGTGCGATGAGCGCGACGGCGAATCCTCCCCGTGCGAACCGAACCGCCAGCGCGCTCCCCAGCCCGGGTCCGACGCCGATAACCGCTACGACTTTTGCTTCCGTGCTCATGATAATCTTCGCCCTCTTTTTTTGCGCATGGCGCGAGTTCTGTTGGTTGGATGGCTCGAAAAGGCAAACCTAAGGCTTCACGAACCTCAGCGTCATCCGATCGCTCTCCCCGATGGCCGCATCCTTGGCGCGGTCGACGTCGCCCAGCGCGTAGGTGGGCGGGAGAGTCCAAACGCCTTTCGGATGATCTGTCGTGTCCCTCGGAGGACCTCCACAGCCGCACAGCGCGAGCGCAGACACGCAGAGCGCGACCGCTCGATGAACGAAGCGGTTGATGGGCGAGTGTTTGGAGGACATTGTGGACCGCCCCGTCCACTATAGGGTTCTGGACCAGGTGGTCAAGTAGATCTATGTTTGCTAAACGGAAATGGGCCGACCGCGCGAATTCGACATCGAGGAAACGCTCGCGAAGGTGCGGGAGGAATTCTGGCGCCACGGGTACACAGCGACCTCTCTCGATCGACTCATGGAAGCGACGAACCTCGGCAAGGGTAGCCTCTATGCTGCGTTCGGCGATAAGAGGGCCCTGTTCCTGCGGGTTCTTCGCGAGTACGCAAGCGCCAGAGTCGCTGCCTTCGGGGACCTCCACAGCCGCGCCCCGCGCGCGATCGACGCGCTACGAGCCACGCTTCGTCCGGCCTTCGGCGCTCGGGGCTGTTTCCTTGCCAATTGCACGGTTGAGCTTTCGCCCCATGACGCCGAAGTTGTGGCTCTCGCGCGAACAACATTCGCCGCGCTCGAGACGATCGTTACCGGAACGGTTCGCAGGGCGATGAACGAACGAGATCTCCCCGAGGCGACTCGTCCCAGCGAACTCGCAGCAGTCATCCTTGCAACCGCGAGTGGACTGGAGTTTCTGGGGCGTACCGGTATCGAGGCCGCAGCTATCGAAAGGGTCGGTCGCAACGCGGCGCGCGAGCTTCTAGGCGACGGTGGTCGAGGCTTGCGCCCGTCCCGACGCCCGAAGTGAACGCGTCGTGCCGGACACCAACAACGAGCTGCCGGTACCGACGACCTCATTCGCGGAACACTCGATAGAAAGTTGCCGGGGTCATGCCGTTAGCGGCCCACACGGCGCCGATACCGGCCTCGCCGAGCACGTGATCCAAGCGGTACTTCCCCGCGATCACATGGCCAGCCTCAATCAAATGTCGACTCCAAGGTACCAGAGGCAGCTCGAGTTTCAACTCCGCCCGATTTTCCGTAAATCGACGAGATCTCGCCCGGACTCGTCTGATCCGATCGGCGTGCCGTCGACATTCTGATCGCTGATTCCGACGGCATGGCTTGTCGCCAGATCTCCGCTGCCGAAGGCGCTGACCAGATGGCACTCGACTTTTGAACCAGTTACCCCGGCTTGAATCGCAAGCTTAGGCGCGACTGAGCGAAGCGCGACGCCACACCTACGATGCCTTCAGATTCGGCCATCAGGTCCAGGACCTGCCGAGCCTGCTGCGCGTCAAGAGTTCCAGCACGGAAGCCAAGCTGCGAGAGGGAAACGCCGACGACTTCCCGACTCTTCTCCGTACCAAGGCTGTTGGCGAGGAGTGCGATAAGCTCCCCGGAGTCGAGGGTCGTCGCTGCCGACCGAAGGGGGCTAGCCATCTCTGCGAGCGGCGCCAAGCTCTGTTCCACGCTCCGCAGCTTGTCCTGCTTCCGATGCGGGATCATCAGCCGAGTCTTGGCGAAGCGTGCCGAGACTCCGACAATACCCGCATGCGCGCCAAGTGCCGTGAGAATCTCGATGGCTTGCTCGAGGTTCAACTGATCCGTAGCGTAATTGAGGGCTCTTGCAGACGACGAGATAAGGTCCTCGCTCTTCTCTTTGCCGATTGCGGGGGCAAGCAACTCGATCAGGTGGTCGAAACGCACCGGCTCATTGCGACCCGGTGGGTTGGAGGACAGATAGACCATCAGCTCTGCGGAAAGGCGAGGACGACGCTCGTCGTATTGTGGAACCCACTCA
>Ga0105245_10002024_pt1 | contig 18381 bp, 15 predicted proteins | sample KBSM54metaG_FD_81523 | JGI IMG/M metagenome (GOLD analysis project Ga0105245, IMG submission 81523) | Miscanthus rhizosphere microbial communities from Kellogg Biological Station, Michigan, USA - KBS M5-4 metaG | ecosystem: Host-associated > Plants > Roots > Rhizosphere > Soil | place...
GCTCAGCTACCTGACGCGGTCGGTGACCGGGGTCGAGATCCACCCTGCGGCGAGCATCGGCCGCCAGTTCTTCATCGACCATGGCTCGGGCGTCGTGATCGGCGAGACGGCCGAGATCGGCGAGCGGGTGACGCTCTACCAGGGGGTGACCCTCGGCGGCACCGGCTTCCAGCGCGGCAAGCGCCACCCAACGCTGGGCGACAGCGTCACGGTCGGCTCAGGCGCCAAGCTGCTCGGCCCGATCGCGGTCGGAGACGGTGCCAAGATCGGCGCCAACACGGTCGTGATCGAGGACGTGCCACCTGGGGCCACCGTGGTCGGCAACCCCGGCCACCCGGTCAAGGTCGACGGCAAGCGGGTCGAGGGCCCCGATGCCGACTGGATCCACCTGCCCGACCCGATCGCCGAGGCGATCAAGTCGCTCTCGCAGCGGATCGGCGAGCTGGAGCGGCGCCTGGCCGAGCTCGACGGCGCCGAGACCCCAGGCGACGGTGATGCGGCGAGCGAGCTGCGCGAGCGCACCGGTCGTTCGACGGCCGGTGGCTGAAGTAGCCTGCGCCGACTCGTCCACGCGTATGGGAAAGGACCCGACTTGCGCAAGCGTCTCCTGCTGCTCCCCTGCATCCTGATCCTCTCATCTCTCTTGTTCGCGGCCTGCGGCAGCAGCAGCAGCGACGAAGGCGAAATCGAAGAAGCGATCGAAGTGTCGGCCACGACCACCGACCCGGCCGACTGCAAGAAGCTCAACACCCGGCAGTTTCTGGAACAGACCACCCAGGAAAGCGGCAGTGCGGCGGTCAAGGAGTGCGAAGAAGAAGCCAAGGAAGACGAAGGGGCTGAATCAGTCAGCGTTTCCAAGGTTGAAGTCGATGGATCGGACGCCACCGCCGTAGCGGCTTTGAGCGGGGGGCATCTCGATGGGCAGGCGCTGAAACTCGCGCTGGTCAAGGACGGCGACCAGTGGAAGTTGGACGAAGTCGTCGAATTCACCAAGTTCAACCAGGCCAAGCTGATCGAAGTGCTCGAAGAAGGCCTTTCCGAACCGGGCTCTGAAGTCGACGCCAAGTTCGGCGGCTGCATCATCGAAGCCTTCAAGCAGGGCTCGCAGGCTGAAGTCGAAGAACTGGTCTTCGGAAAGACGCCGCAGGCACTGGAAGAAGTGTTCGAAGCCTGCAGCTCTAGCCAGGGCGCATAGGCACAGGACCCGGCCGCGACCGGGGCTATTCTCGAAGCGATGCTGCAAATGGACTTCGAGAGCCCGCCCGAGCAGGGCGGGGCCCCGATCGAAGCCGGCGCCGACCGCGCTGAGCGCCTGCTCGAGGGGCTCAACGAGCCGCAGCGGCAGGCGGTGGTTCACGGCGAGGGCCCGCTGCTGGTCCTCGCCGGTGCCGGCTCGGGCAAGACCCGGGTATTGACCCACCGGATCGCCTACCTGCTGGCGACCGGCGCCGCGCGCCCCGGCGAGATCCTCGCGATCACCTTCACCAACAAGGCGGCGAGCGAGATGCGCGAGCGGATCGGCTCGCTCATCGGGCGCTCGGTGCGGGCGATGTGGGTAACGACCTTCCACTCCGCCTGCGCGCGGATGCTGCGCGCAGACGCCGAGAAGCTCGGCTACGCCCGCACCTTCACGATCTACGACGAGTCCGACTCGCTGCGGATGCTCAAACGCTGCATGACCGAGCTCGGGATCGACCCGAAACGCTACCCGCCGCGGGCGCTGCGCTCGCAGATTTCCGGCGCCAAGAACAAGCTGGTCGACGCGGATGCCTACGACCCCGCCGAAGGCAACCCGTTCGAGGAAACGGTCGCGGACCTCTATCCGCTCTATGAGAAACGCATGCTCGAGGCCAACGCGATGGACTTCGACGACCTCTTGGTGCGCACCGTAAACGTGCTGGAAGTCTCCGACGAGGCCCGCGAACGCTGGCGCCGCACCTTCCGCCACGTCCTCGTCGACGAGTACCAGGACACCAACCACGCCCAGTACCGCTTGCTGCAGTTGCTCACCGAGGAGCACGGCAACCTGATGGTGGTCGGCGACGAGGATCAGTCGATCTACGGCTTCCGCCACGCCGACATCCGCAACATCCTCGACTTCGAGCGCGACTTCCCCGAGGCCGAGGTGGTCAAGCTCGAGCAGAACTACCGCTCGACGCAGACGATCCTCTCGGCCGCCAACGCCGTGGTCGAGCGCAATCGTGAGCGGCGCCCAAAGCAGCTCTGGACCGAGATCGCCGGCGGTGAGCCGGTCCGCCTCTCCGAGCTCTCCGACGAGCACGAGGAGGCGCGCTGGGTGGCGGGCGAGATCGAGCGCCTTGCCGAGGAGGACGGGGTCAAGCGCGAGGACGTCGCCGTCTTCTACCGGACCAACGCGATGAGCCGGGTGCTGGAGGACACGCTCAACCGCTTCGACGTCGCCTACCAGGTGATCGGTGGCACCAAGTTCTACGAACGGGCCGAGATCAAGGACGCGGTCGCTTATCTGAGCCTGCTCGCCAACCCAGCCGACCAGGTCTCCTTCGCCCGCATCGTCAACTCGCCGCGGCGTGGCATCGGCAACACGACCCAGGGCCGGGTCGTCTCCCACGCCAACACCACGGGCAAGACGATCTGGGAGGTGATCGAGGCGGTCGAGGAGGTGCCTGGCCTGAACGGCGCAGCGATCAAGGCCGTGGGTCGCTTCTACGAGACGATGGCGGGCCTGCGTGAACGGGCCGAGGAGGAAGGGCCGGTCGCGGCTCTGCTCGAGGCGGTGCTGAACGAGAGCGGCTACCTGGAAGCGCTGTCGGCAGAGCGCACGATCGAGGCCGAGGGCCGGGCCGAGAACCTGGAGGCGCTGATCGCGGGCGCGGCCGAGTTCGACATCGAGCGCGAGCAGGAGGGCGAGAACGAGGTTCCGCCCCTGGAGGAGTACCTGCAGCAGATTTCCCTCTATACCCAGCAGGACGACCTGGTGGACGGCGAGGAAGAGTCGCTGGTCCCGCTGATGACCCTGCACAACGCCCAGGGCCTGGAGTACGACACGGTCTTCATCATCGGTTGCGAGGACGGTGCCTTTCCCCACATGCGCGCGTTGGAAGAGGGAGGAGAGGAGGAGGAGCGGCGGCTCTGTTACGTCGGCATCACCCGCGCTCGCCGGCGCCTCTACATGACCTGGGCGCGCGAACGCAGCCTCTTCGGCCGCTCCGAACGCAACCTGCCCTCGCGCTTCATCGACGAGCTTCCCGCCGAGCTGACCGAGCGTCACTCGAGCGCACCGGGCTCCGCGGCCGGCATCGGTTGGGACTCGGGCGGGAGCGCCGCGGCGCCGATCGATTCCGGGCCCACCCTGGAGCTGCAGACCGGTGACGACGTCGTCCACGCCAGCTTCGGCGAAGGCGTGGTGACGGCGGTCGAGGCTGGGGGCGTCGTCGTCGTGCGCTTTTCCAGCGACGGCAGCGAGCGCAAGCTGATGGCCGATTACGCACCGATCCGGAGGAGATAGTGGCGGCTCGGGTGATCGACGGCAAAGCGGTTGCGGCGAGCGTGAGGGAGCGGGTCGCCGTCGAGGCAGCGGCGTTCGAGGTAGATCACGGCCGGGCACCGCTGCTCGTCACCGTGATCGTCGGGGACGATCCCGCCTCCGAGGTCTACGTCCGCAACAAGCACCGGGCCTGCGAGGAGGCCGGGATGCGCTCAGCTCACCACGGGCTCCCCGCCGAGACGAGCGAGAGTGAGCTGCTCGAGCTGGTCGCCGAGCTTGGCGCCGACAACGACGTGGACGGGATCCTCGTCCAGCTGCCGGTGCCGGACCACATCGACCCCGACCGGGTCGTCGCCGCGATCGATCCGGCCAAGGACGTCGACGGTCTGACGCCGGTCAACGCCGGCTTGTTGGCTCACGGAATGCCGGGCCTCGTGCCCTGCACGCCGGCGGGCGTGATGGAGCTGCTGCGGCACGAGGAGGTCGAGCTCGAAGGCGCGGAGGCGGTCGTGGTGGGTCGCTCGAAGCTGGTCGGCGTTCCGGTTTCTCGTCTGCTCCTGGCGGCAAACGCCACGGTGACCGTCTGTCACTCGCGCACGCGCGACCTGTCGGCGACTTGTCGGCGAGCCGATCTGCTGGTCGCGGCGGTTGGCTCACCGCGGCTGCTCGGTGCTGACGCGGTCAAGCCGGGCGCGGTCGTGATCGACGTCGGGGTCAACCGAACCGACGACGGACTGGTCGGCGACGTCGACTTCGAGGCCGCCGCGGAGGTTGCGGCGGCAATCACCCCAGTGCCTGGCGGGGTGGGCCCGATGACAATCGCAATGCTGCTCGTAAATACCTTGGCCGCGGCGCGAGCCCGGGTGTAATGTCGCCCCGACCCCTAGCCCAACCGGAGGATTGATGGAACATCTAGACAAGCTCAGCCCGGGAGAGAAGATCGCGGGCGGCTCGGCGATCCTGCTCTTCATCTTTATGTTCTTCGATTGGTTCGGCGTGGAAGTCTCCGGTGTCGGCGGGTTCTCGGGCAGCGTGCCTGGCGGTGGCGGCAGCGCCTGGGACGCGCTCGACTTCATCCCGATCGTGCTCGTGATCGCGATCGTCGCGGCGCTGGTGATGGTCGGCCTGCGACTTGCCGATTCGCCCTACGAGCCCTCGGTTCCGATGAGCACGATTGTCACCGTCCTCGGCGTGATCTCGGTCCTGCTGATCCTCTTCCGGATCATCGATCCGCCCAGCTTCGCCAGCTTCGGCGGGGTCTCCGTCGATGCCACCCTCAGCATCGGAATCTTCTTGGGCCTAATCGCCGCCGGTGGGGTCGCCTTCGGTGGCTATAGCACCATGAAAGAGGAAGGCATCACCTTCGGCGATGCGGCCGATCGGCTCTCTGGTGGGGGTTCGCCACCACAGCATCACTCGGCGTCGGCGCCACCTCCGCCACCGCCTCCTTCATCGACGACACCGCCCCCACCGCCACCGCCCACGTCTTCGGCTCCGCCGCCACCTCCCAGCTCGCCTCCGCCTCCACCACCACCGGCTAGCAGCTGAACGGGCGTGGGGAGCGTCGGATAGCCCCTGTCAAAACGCGCGGTAGGAGCCGCGCTTGAGTGTTTTGACAGGAGCTATCCGACGCTCTTCGCGAGTTCAGCCGCTATCCGGGCGGCGAAAGCGATGACCGTCATCATCGGGTTGACGCCGACCGAGGTGGGGAATAGCGAGGCGTCAGCGACGTAGAGAGCGGTGGTGCCGTGGATTGAGCCGTCGGTGGCGCAGACGCCATCGGTCTCACCAGCTATCCGGGCTGTCCCCATCGGGTGGAATGCCTCGAGGCGTAGCTCCGAAGGCTTAAATCGGGTGGCTTCGAAGTCCGCGAGCTTGTCGGGGGTTAGCGTGCCGACGCGCGCGATGTTCGGGTAGACCTCCGTGGCGCCGGCGGCGAAGTGGATTTCGGCGGCGCGGGCTATGCCGAACGTGAGGCGGTCCGCGTCGGCCTGGGTGAGCTTGTAGCGAGCTCTTAGGGAGCCGTTGTTGGTGAGGTCGATGTGGCCGCTGGATTGGTCTGAGAGGTGGACGCCGATTGAGCCTACGTGGCCGAAATCGAGCATTGAGCGTTGGTGGGCGCGGCCGACGCCGGGGAGCCAGGCGCCGCCGAAGGCCAGGGGAGTGAAGGTGGCCTCGAGGAGGAGGCGCTGCGGCTTCCATTGGTCGACGTAGAAGCTCTGCATCACGCCGTCCCAGCCGCGGACTTCCTCCTCGTAGCGGGCGCCGACCCAGCAGGCGGGGTGGATGTGGAGGTTGCGGCCGACCTGGCGGCCGCAGAGGCCTGAGCGCAGCAGTAGCTCTGGCGTGCCAAGGGCACCTCCGGCGATGATGGTGGCTTGCCGGGCGTGGACGGTGAAGGGACGGCGGCTACCGCTCGCCGGCCTCTCAGCCGTGCAGGCGACGCCGACCGCGTGACCGTCCTCGAGCAGAACCCGCTGCGCCTCGACCCCGGTGCGCAGGCGCGCGCCCGCCGCCACCGCCCGCGGCAGGTAGCTGACGTGCATGCCGCGCTTGGCGTCGATCTCGCAGCCGAAGGGGCAGGAGCTGCACTGCACGCAGTTGCCGGCGTTGCGGGCGATCGGGCCGCCGCTGGCGCCGATCGCGGCTGCTCCCTCCATCGCCAGCTGGCCGTTGCGGCCCATCCGCTCGGGGTCGACGGGCGTCACTCGCAGGAACTGCTCGGCCGCCGCGAACTCCTCGTTCAGGTCGGTGGCCCAGCCGATGCCGAAGCGCCGGCTCCACTCGTCCAGCACCGGATCGGGAGCGCGGAAGCAGGTGCCCGAGTTGACCACGGTTGTGCCGCCGACCGTGCGCGCTACCGGCACCGGGATCGGCGGTCGCCCTTCGGCGATCGTCAGGCCGCCGTCGCGGTAGAGGCTTGCGATCGCGTCCAGGGGTTCCTGTGGGTAGTTCTCGCGATTGAAGCTCTCGCCGGCCTCGAGCACGATCACGTCGAGCCCGGCCTCGGCGAGGGTTGCCGCGGCGACCGCGCCGCCGGCACCGGAGCCGACGATGACCACGTCGCATTCCTCGCCGTCAGCCGAGGGCTCGGTCTCTCCCAGCGAGCCGGCGGGCCCGGGCCGCGATCCGTCGGCGAGTCGGCAGCTGACACTGAAGCCGATCCGCTGTTCGACCTCCGGCGTTACGGCACTGCCCAGCGTGGCGAAGACCTTGGCCATCAGCAGGAGCTCGTGGTAGAGGCCGAAGCGCGAGCTCTCCATGCCATGCAGGAAGTCCTCGCGGGCGGCAGCGCCGAGGCGGCTGAAGCGCCAGGGAAAGGGCAGCCACTCGAAGGCGCGCAGGCCGAGTCTGATCCGTGTCAAGGCCCGGGGCGAGACCGAGCGCAGGAACTCGGCAACCGGCCCGGAGACGTCGATCTCGCGCTCCGCCGCGGGCAGGCCGTCGAGGCCCGGCGCCATCGCCGCGCAGATCGCGCTCAGGGTGCGCTGCTCGGCGGTCGAGAGCCCCGGCGGGCGCTGTCAGCCGGGCGCCGCTGGGCGACCGATGCGGCCAGCAAGCGAGAAGAGCCAGAGCGAGAGTAGGGCGAGGAAGCCGTCGACGAGGAAGTTGAGCAGGTAGATAAAGACGTGTTCGTCGACCAGGAAGAAGGCGAGCGAGCCGAGCGAGGAGGCGGTCTTGCCGGCGGCGAGCACGAGCAGCAGCGGGCGGTAGCGGACGACGTCCATCTGCGCGACGAGGCAGATACCGGTGATCACCACCATGTAGGCGAAGGAGAGCGCCAGCCAGAGGTCCTCCTGCGTGTGCGGCGCCCGGTTGTCGTTGCCGAACCATTCGCCGACGTCGGAGATCACATCGAGGACGCCGCTGGGGACGGCGATGAAGAGGATGCCGACGACCGCGAAGCTGACTGCCAGCAGTCGCAGGTTAGCCACCACGAACTTCTCAGCACGCTCGCCTCTCATCCCTTCCCCGACTCTAACTGGCGGGGCGCCTAGAATCGGCCGCCGTGATCGAGCGCGAGCAGGTACTTCACGTAGCGAAGCTGGCCCGCCTCGGCCTCTCCGAGGAGGAGGTCGAGCGGATGGCGGGCGAGCTCTCGGGGATTCTCGAGCACGTCGACCGGATCGCCGAGCTGGACCTCGACGACGTCGAGCCGACCTCGCACGTGGTCGAGCTGGAGAACGTCCTGCGCGCCGACGTCCCACATCAGAGCCTGCCGCCCGAGGTCGCGCTCGCAACGGCGCCCGACCCTGCCGAGGGCGCTTTCCGCGTTCCTTCACCGCAGGCCGAGGAATAGATGGCCGAGCTGCTGACGCTGACGGCCCTCGAGGCCCATCGGGCAATGGTCGCGGGCGAGCTCGACGCGGCGGAGTATGCCGATGCCTGGCGGCGGGCTGCTGCCGGCGACGAGCTCAACGCCTACCTCTGGCGTGACGAGGACGGTGATGCGAGCGCGATCGCGGTCGCGCGGCCGAGCATCGCCCCGGTCGCGGTCAAGGACATCTTCTGCACCGAGGGCGTGCCGACTACCGCCGGCTCTCGCATCCTCGAGGGCTACCAGCCTCCGTACACCGCGACCGCCGTGCGCAAGCTGATCGAGGCCGGCGCGCCGATCCTCGGCAAGACCAACATGGACGAGTTCGCGATGGGCTCCTCCAACGAGAACTCGGCCTATGGCCCGGTGCTCAATCCCTGGGACCGCGCGCGCGTCCCCGGCGGCTCCTCCGGCGGCTCGGCCGCGGCGGTCGCCGGCGGCCTGGCGCCCTGGGCGATCGGCACCGACACCGGCGGCTCGATCCGTCAGCCGGCAGCGCTCTGCGGCATCGTCGGGCTCAAGCCCACTTACGGCGCGATCTCGCGCTACGGGATGATCGCCTTCGCCTCTTCGCTGGACCAGTGCGGGCCGTTCACCCGCGACGTCAGCGATGCGGCCTTGATGCTGGCGATCCTGCAGGGCCAAGACCCTTGCGACTCGACTTCGGTCGGGCTGCCTAAATCGCCCGGACTGCCCGACCGCGAGGATCTCTCGGGCCTGCGGTTTGGGGTTCCAGAGGATTTGATGAGCCAAGTCTTCGATTCCGGTTTGCGCGAGGTCTTCGAGGTCACGCTGGAGCGGATCGAGAGCCTCGGCGGCGAGGTCGACACCGTGTCTCTGCCGCATGCCGAACATGGCATCTCCGCCTATTACGTAATCGCTCCGGCCGAGGCCTCGTCGAACCTCGCCCGCTACGACGGCGTCCGCTACGGGATGCGTGCACCCTCCAGCGGCGACGTGATCGAGATGTATGAGCAGACCCGCGCCCAGGGCTTCGGAGACGAGGTAAAGCGGCGGATCATGCTCGGTACCTACGCGCTCTCCTCCGGCTACTACGAGGCCTACTACGGGCAGGCGCAGAAGGTGCGGACGAAGATCGCCGGTGACTTCAAGGAGGCATTCGAGCAGGTCGACTTCGTCGTCACCCCGACCTCGCCCTCGGTCGCCTTCAAGCTCGGCGAGAAGACCGCCGACCCGCTCTCGATGTACCTCAACGACTTCTTCACAGTGCCCATGAGCCTGGCCGGCATCCCGGCGATCTCGATTCCCGCCGGCCTCGCGCAGCCTGAAGGAGGCGGTCCCGAGCTGCCGGTCGGCTTCCAGATCGCCGCGCCCGCCTTCGCTGAGAGCAAGCTGCTCGATGCGGCCTACGCGCTCGAGCAGGGCATCGGCTTCGACGCCCGCCCCGAGGGGGTGCCGAATGGTTGAGCTGGAGGCCGTGATCGGGCTGGAGATCCACGTCCAGCTGGCGACGAAGACGAAGATGTTCTGTGGCTGCGAGCTCTCCTTCGGTGACGAGCCGAACGTGCACACCTGTCCGGTCTGTCTCGCGCACCCGGGGGTGTTGCCGGTGGTCAACGAGCAGGCGGTCCTCTTCGCCCTGCAGATCGCCGCGGCGTTGGAGTGCGAGGTGGCGCCGCGCTCGATCTTCCACCGCAAGAACTACTTCTATCCGGACAGTCCCAAGGCCTACCAGATCAGCCAGTACGACATCCCGATTGCCGGCGCCGGCCGACTCGGCGACGTCCGCATCCACCGCGCCCACCTCGAGGAGGACGCGGCGAAGATGATCCACGTCGGCGAGTCGGGTCGTATCCACGGCTCGGGCGCTTCGCTCGTGGACTTCAACCGCGGCGGCACGCCGCTGGTCGAGATCGTCACCGAGCCCGACCTGCGCAGCGCCGCCGAGGCCGCTTCCTGGGCACGCCTGCTGCGCGAGACGGTGCGCCAGCTCGGCGTTTCCGACGTCAACATGGACGAGGGCAGCCTTCGCGTCGACGGCAACATCTCTGTGCGGCCGGCCGGCAGCGATGAGCTGGGGACGAAGACCGAGCTGAAGAACATGAACAGCTTCCGCTTCCTCGAGCGCGGGATCGAAGCCGAGCTGGCCCGTCAGCGCGGCCTGATCGAAGCGGGGGGGAGGGTCGAGCAGGAGACGCTCCACTTCCACCCCGAGGACGGCAGCCTGCACCCGCTGCGCTCGAAGGAGGAAGCGCACGATTACCGCTACTTCCCCGAGCCTGACCTGGTGGCGATCGCGCCGACCGAGGCGATGCTGCGCGAGGCGCGCGAGTCACTGCCGGAGTTGCCGGCGGCGCGGATCGAGCGTTACACGAGCGAGCTGGGCCTGGCGTCTGACATTGCGCTGACGCTGGCGACCGATCCGCCGAGGGCGCAATTCTTCGAGGAGACGCTGAAGGCCAGCGACATCGGAGCGATACCGGTAGCGAACTGGGTGACCGGCGAGCTCACTGCGGCACTTCGCCAGGCAGAAATCGATACCGAGGAAGCAAGGCTCACCGCTACCTCTCTGGCTGGTCTCATTGACCTGGTCCAGGCCAAGAAGATTTCTCATGGAAGCGCCAAGACTGTCCTGGCGACCCTTGTCGCAGAGGGCGGTGATCCTGCCGAGATCGTCGAGCGTGAGGGCCTCGCCCAGATCTCCGACAGCGGCGAGCTCAAGTCGATCGTCGCTGCCGCAATCGAAGCTAACCCCGACGCCGCCGAGCAGATCAAAGCTGGAAACGGCAAGGCCATCGGCGCCATCGTCGGCTTCGTGATGAAGGAGACCAAAGGCCGCGCCGACGGTGGCGAGGTCAACCGCTTGATCCAGGAGCAGCTCGGCGCTTGAGGCGATCGGGGGAGGGCTCGCCGGAGCCTCCCCGCTGTTGCTCCGGTGAGCCTCCCCCGACCGCCTACATGTGCGGTCCCGCACTTTGTAACAAAATGTTACAAGCTGCTAAGTTGGACCCATGGCCTGGAACGTAGTCATCGCTGGAGGTGGATTTGGGGGCGCGATGGCGGCGCGGGAGCTGGAGCGGATCATGCCGCGGCAGTCGACCCGGCTGGTCTTGGTCAACGACGCCAACTTCATGCTCTACACGCCGTTTCTGCCCGAGGCCGCGGCTGGGACGCTCGAGCCGCGGCATGTGGTCACGCCGCTGCGCGAGATCCTCAAGCGCACCTACCTGCGGCTGGGCTCGATCGCCGCCCACGATCCGGTCGCCAAGACGGTCGAGCTGCGCACTCGTGAGGGCGACGTCGAGCAGCTTCCCTACGACCAGCTGCTGCTCGCGCTCGGTTCGGTCTCGCGGGTGCTGCCCGTGCCCGGGCTCTCCGAGCACGCTGTCGGGTTCAAGACCTTGGCCGACGCGATTTATTTGCGCAACCACGTGATCGAGACGCTCGAGGCCGCCAATGCGACCGAAGACGCGGCGCGGCGCGACGAGCTGCTCACCTACGTCTTCGTCGGCGGCGGCTACGCCGGCCTCGAGGCGCTCGCCGAGCTGCAGGACTTCGCCGCCGACGCGATCGAGAGCTACCCACGGGCGCGGTTGCACGGCATGCGCTGGGTGCTGGTTGAGGCCAGCGACCGAGTCCTGCCCGAGATCGACGCCGAGCTCGCCGATTACGCCCTGCGCGAGCTGCGCGGCCGCGGCATCGACGTCCGCCTCGGCACGACCCTGGAGGAGGTGCGCGCCGGCAGCGCCCGCATCGCCACCGGTGAGACGCTGCCGACCCGGACCGTTGTCTGGACCGCTGGCGTCACCCCGCACCCGAGCCTGCGCCAGCTTTCGTTGCCGCTGGACGAGCGCGGCCGCGTGCCGGTCGACGATCACCTGCGGGTCAAGGGGCTCGACTCGGTTTGGGCGATCGGCGACTGCGCCGCCGCGCCCGATCCTCGCGGCGGCCTCTGCCCGCCGACCGCCCAGCACGCCGTCCGCCAGGGCCCGGTCGCGGCCCGCAACATCGCCGCCGAGCTCGGCATTGGCAACGCTAGTCCCTTCACCTACAAGGGCAATGCCGCCTTCGTCAATCTCGGCCGCTACAAGGCCGTGGGCAAGGTCGGCGGTCGCACCTTCCGCGGCTTCCCGGCCTGGTGGATGGCCCGGACTTACCACATGAGCCAGATTCCGGGTGCGGCCCGCAAGACCCGCGCCGTGATCGACTGGACGGCGAGCCTGCCTTTCCGCCGCGATATCTCCGAGGTCGGCTCGATTGGGCATCCGAAGGCGCTGGAGGCGACAATAGGGCCATGGGATTCGAGTACCTCCTCATCGCCTTCTCCTTCGGACTAGCCACGGCGATCATCGGCAAGGGCAAGGGCAGCTCCTTCTGGGTCTGGCTGGTGATCGGGACCGTGCTGACGATGCTGGGCCTGATCGCGGTGATCCTCTACAGGCGCGAGAAGGACGAACCCGAACGCCAGTGCCCCAACTGTCACAAGGCGCTCAAGCTCTACGTCCAGGTCTGCCCGCGCTGCGGGGCCGATCTCTACCTGCCCGATCCGGCCGCGGTGCGGCACCCGGGGGTCAACTGAGCTCGCTCCGAGATGGTGGCGAGGGCTCAGTCGCTTCGCGGTGGCGGCTCCGCTGTAAAGGCGAGGTGCCGACCGTCGGGCGCCCAGAGCAGGCTCCGCGGCTCTTCGCCGGAGACCTTGCCGATCAGTTGCGCTCCCCGGCCGTCGGGGTGGACGCGCCAGATCTCACCCTCGTAGGTCGAGTAGGCGAGCCAGCGTCCATCCGGGGACCAGGCGGGACCGTCGAGGACCTCATCGTCGACGATCCGGTGCAGCTTGCCACCGCCTGCCGGGACGACGTAGACGTGTTGGCGGCGGTCGCCTTTGACGGTGTAGGCGCCGAGGGCGACCGTCCGACCGTCGGGAGACCACTCGACGGAGAAGGCGCTCACCAGCCCTCGAACCAGCGGCTCGGGGTCCGAGCCGTCGGTCCCAATCGTCCAGATGTTGAGCTTGTGGCCCTTCCATCGCTTGAAGGCGATCCGCGCTCCGTCGGGGGAGATCTCGGGCTCGGTGATGTCGTCTTCGCCGACAGGGTGCACGATCTGGGCGATGAGCCTCGGCGTCGCGCCGAGATCGTCGACGATGTAGAGCGAAGGCTTGGGCCCGATCGGACCCTTTTCGAAGTCCAGCGCGTAGGGCCCGGTCGCGAAGGCGCAAGGCCATCCCCGCGGCGCCCAGTCGGTGGAGAGCGCCCGGACGCCGAGCGTCTCCTGGCGGACACCGGAGCCGTCCACCTGAACCTCGGTCAACCAGGAGGCGTTGCCATTCGCCGGGCGGGGAACGGAGGTCGCGTACGCGATCGTCTTCCCGTCCGCGGACCAGGCGAGGCGCCCTGGGCGTTCCGGGAATCCCCGGTAGGCGGGCGCCTGAACCCGGCGAACCTCGCCGCTCTCGACGTTGCGGAGCCGAAGCCCGACACGGGCGGGTTCGGCGATCCACCTGCCGTCGGGCGACCAGGCCGCGTATTCGCCCACCCGGTCGGATAGCCGCACGCCGATCATTCCATGTTCGAAAGAGGTCTCTCCAGCGCACGCCTCGAGGGGGAGGCAGGCGACGAGCGCAACCATCGCGACCAGGAGACCCCTCGCGATCGTTGCCGCTATCGCAGCCACGTCCGCACGATCGCGTTGGCGAAGCCCATCCCGTAACGGACGACGGCGGGCTTCTTCGAGTGGCCGTGCAGGCGCTGCTCGACCGTGATCGGCACCTCGCGGGCGGGGATTTCGCGCTTGATCGCCTCGATCATGAACTCGGAGGTATGGAACTGCTCCTGGCGCAGGACGAGCTGGGGCAGCACCGCGGTGCGCACGGCGCGGTAGCCGTTTGAGCAGTCGGTGACGTGGGTGCGGGTGATCGCCGAGACGAGCCGGTTGAAGAAGACGATGCCGAGCTCGCGGGCGAAGTGGTTGCGGTCGGCGTGGCCGAGCACGCGCGACCCGTGAGCGACGTCGACTTCGCCGTCGAGCACCGGTTTGACCAGGCGCTCCATCTCCGCAGGCAGGTGCTGTCCGTCGGCGTCGATGGTGACGACGATCTCGGCGCCCGATTCGACCATCAGGCGGTAGCCGGTGCGCAACGCAGCGCCGCCGCCGCGGTTGGTCACGTGGCGGGCGACGGCGGCGCCGTGCTCGGCGGCGACGTCGCCCGTGCCGTCGCGCGAGCCGTCGTCGACGACCAGCACCGCGGTAGCCACGCCGCCGACCTCGCTCGGCATCAAATCGAGCACGTAGCCGATGTTCTCGGCCTCGTTGTAGGCGGGGATGAGGATCGCGATCTTGTCCCGGAAGCGTTCCGGCAGCTTCGCCTGGCGGAACTCCTCCCAGGCCAGGCCCTCGAGCGCCGCCGAGAGCTGGCGCGCGTTGCGCGCGCCCTGTGAGAGCGCCCGCAGGATCAGGCCGAAGAGGATGAAGATGGCGAAGACGGCGAGGCCTAGGATGCGGCCGCCGTTGCCCTTTTCGAAGGAGAAGGCGGAGAGCAGCCTGTCGGTGATTTCGGTGCCGGAGACCAGCGCCAGGCCGAGCCCGGCGGCGAGCAGGATCAGCACCTCGGCGTTGCGCAGCGAGCGCCGCCGCGCCACGGCGTAGGCAACGAGCGCGATTCCGCCGATCAAGCCGACGCTGCGCAGGGCCGTCAGTTCGGCCGGAAAGATGCCTGCATAGGGAGCCATTACCGCTTGGACAATACGGCCGCCGTCCCCCGCGAGAGCGCCGCGGCGGCGAGCGGAAAGATCAGCGTCATCAGGACCTCGTTGCGGCGCGGGGCGGCCAGCGAGATCGCGCCGACGCCCGTGACGAGCGCGATCGGGGTCGCCATCGTGACCAGCTCCCACCACCAGCGCCGCCAGGCGAGCACGGCAAGGCCGGCGATGGCGAGGATGACGATCAGGGTCTGGATCACCCGCCCCGCCGTGCTTTCCATCGCTTCGCCGATCCCGGCGCTCCACATGCGCCAGGTCTTGCGGGCGGTCATCGCCAGATATTCGACCGGCTCTTCGCCGAAGTAGCGGGAGAAGTTCTGCTTGCCGATCTTCCCCAGAGCCGAGTCGCGGGGAAGGTCCGGATAGCGACTTGCGACGCGGTTGAAGAGCGGCGTCGGGTTGACTTCTTCCAGGGCCTGAGAGTGCGGGTCGTATTTGCGGTGCAGGTAGCGCTTGGCGAGGATCGCCTTGACCCGTTGGTATTCGCCGTCGGCGGGCAGGAAGGTGCCGACGTAGAGCGCCTTGCCGCCGCCGGTGGAGATCGGGACGGTGCGGTGCAGGACGACCTGGTTGCGGATCGCCCAGGGGACGATCGGCAGCAGCAGGGCGGCGGCCAGCAGCGCGGCGCCGGCAAGGCCCGGCTTCCAGCCACGGGCGCGGCCGACCCTGATCAGGGCGAGGACTGCGAAGGCCACGCCGACCAGGAGGTACTCGGGTCTGAACATTGCGGTTAGGCCGAAGAACAGGCCAGGGACCAGCCACCTGCTCGAGGTGCCGGGCGCCAGGCCGTCTGACGCCCAGAGGAATGCCAGGACCGCTGCAGGGAGTGTGAACATCGCCGGAGGCTCGCTGTAGAGGGCGCCCACGGAATGGATGAACGGGGGGTAGACGGCGACGGCGAAAGCTGCGAGCAGGCCAGCTGGTCGACAGGAGATACGGCGGCCGAGGAGGTAGGCGACGACGATGGTTGCGAGGCCGAGCAGGAGCTCGACTATGCGGGCGGTGCCTTCGCGGGCGCCGGCGGTTGCGTAGAAGCTCGCGGCGTAGAGGAGGGGGGCGCCTGGCGACCAGTCGCTGGGGTCTTTGAAGGTCGGCCCGCCGAAGCTGCCTTCGGTGTAGAGCGACTTGGAGAGGGCGTAGTAGGCGTGGGCGTCGTCGCCAGGGGTGGGCAGCGGCTCGACCACGCGATATGCGCGCAGGCCAAAGCCGAGCAGGAGGATCGCGGCCAGCAGGATTAGCGTCTTACGTCCATGGCGCTCGGGCAGCCCGCGCAGCCACTTCTTGAGCGAATCCATCGCGGCAGGCTATCCCGGCTCGCGCATCCGACATTGACCCCGCTCTGGTGTGGTCAACGTCGGATGCGCGACCGCAGCAGATCCCAGGCAGCGACCATCCCGACCCCGGACAGGGCAGCGAGCAGCGGCAGCATCACCAGCACCCGCCGGGGCGAGGCCACCAGGAGAGCGCTGATCGCGGTGATCGCGAGGAAGATCACCGCGATCAACAGCGCCTCCCAGCGTCGCTTGAGGGCGAGTACCGCAAGGCCGATCAGGCCGAAGACGAGGAGCGCCCAGTGGAAGAGCTTCCAGCCGGGCTCCTGCATCACCGCCCGCTGGCCGTGGGTCCAGATTCGCCAGACCTTGGTCGCGGCGAATCCGCCGTATTCGAGCGGCTCTTCGCTGATGTCGTCCCAGAGCTGTTCCTTGCCCATCTTGGAGAGCGCCTTGTCGGCTTCGAGCTGGGGATAGCGCTGTTGCGCCAGTCGCGCCAGGATCTGCTCGAGCCGCAGTCGTTCGACGGCATGGGGACCGAACATCTCGGGATGCCGTTCGACCACCTCGGCTCCGACTCGTTCGGGATACCCGTTGGAAGGCAGGTAGGTGCCGGCAAAGAGGACCTGGCCACCGCCGGTAGAGACCGGCACGAAGCGGTCCAGCGCGATTGCGTTGCGAACGGTCCACGGCGCAACGACAACGGCGACCCCAAGTAGCAGAACCAGCGTTTGGAGCCACGTCCCCCTCCAATCGCGCCATCCTCGCCTCACGAGCAACACCAAGCTCACGAGCAGGGCGACCCCGATGTACTCCGGTCGGACCAGCACCAACGCTCCGAGTAGGGCGCCTGGCAGTACCCATCTGACGAGCGGGTGGCGTGGGGCAGGGGGGTCGAGGACAGCCCGTGGACTGCCCGCAGGCCCCCCTGCCCCACGACAGGACCCGCGCGCCGGATTCGCCTGTCTCGCGCCGTCTGCCCAGAGCATTGCCAGGACCGCTCCGGACAAGAGCGTCGCCGCGAGCGGCTCGCCCATCAACATGCCCTGGTACTCGAGCAGCGCGGGGTAGATGGCGATGGCAGCCGCGCCGATGAGTCCGGCGGCCGGTCCGCCCAGGCGTCTTCCGATCAGATAGGTGAAGAGCACCGCGAGGGTGCCGAGCAGGGCGAGGACGAGTCGCGCGGTGCGTTCGTGCACGCCGCCGGTCAGCTCGTAAACGCCGGCGACGAAGAGCGGTAGGCCGGGGGAGTAGTTGCTCGCCGGCTGCGTCGCGTCCTCGCCAAGCGTGAACCCCTCGCCACGATCGAGGTTGGCCGCGATCGTTGCGTAGGCGGCGGCGTCGAAGACGGGCGAACGCCCGTCCCATGCCTCATTCGCCCGCAGCCCCAGCCCGAGCAGCAGGATCGCGACCAGCGCCACCGTCCGCTTCACAGCGCGATGCTATGTCCCGCCTGTCCGCTACGCTGCCGCGACCTATGCGCGTTCTCATTCTTGGGGGCGACGGCTACCTGGGCTGGCCGACGGCGATGAGGTTCTCGGCCCGCGGACACGAGGTCTCGGTCGTCGACGACTTTTCTCGCCGCCGCTGGCACGAAGAAGCCGGCACTGGCTCGCTGACGCCGATCGCCGACCTCGACCGCCGCATCGCCACCTGGAAGGAGCTCTCCGGCGAGGAGATCCGCAGCTTTGTCGGCTCGGTCCAGGATGGCGACTTCCTCGACGCCGTCGTCGCCGAGGTCCGCCCCGAGGCGGTCGTCCACTACGGCCAGCAGGCATCGGCGCCCTACTCGATGGCCTCGCGCGAGAAGGCGGTCGAGACCCAGTACGCCAACGTGATCGGCAACCTCAACCTGCTCTTCGCGATCCGCGACCACGTGCCCGAGTGCCACCTGGTCAAGCTCGGCACGATGGGCGAGTACGGCCAGCCCGACATCGATATCGAGGAGGGCTACATCGAGATCGAGCACAAGGGGCGCCGCGACACCCTGCCCTTCCCCAAGCTGCCGGCCTCGCTCTACCACTGCTCCAAGGTCCACGACTCGACCAACATCCACTTCGCCTGTCGCACCTGGGGACTGCGTGCCACCGACCTCAACCAGGGCGTCGTCTACGGGATCGCGACGGAGGAGACAGCGCGCGACGAGCGCCTCCTCACCCGCTTCGACTACGACGAGATCTTCGGCACCGTGCTCAACCGTTTCTGCCTGCAGGCGGTGATCGGCCACCCGCTGACCGTCTACGGCGCCGGCACCCAGACCCGCGGCTTCCTCAATATCCGCGACACCCTGGCCTGCGTCGAACTGGCGGCGCTCAACCCGGCCGAGCCCGGTGAGTTCCGCGTCTTCAACCAGTTCACCGAGCAGTTCTCGGTGATTGAGCTGGCGCAGCTGGTCAAGCACGCCGGCGAGCACCTCGGTTACTCGGTGGATGTCCAGCACTACGAGAACCCCCGGGTCGAGAAGGAGCACCACTACTACAACGCGATCCACACCAAGCTGCTCGACCTTGGCCTCGAGCCGACCCTGCTCGGCGAGGAGCTGGTCGAGTCGATGCTGCACGCAATCGAGCGGCACGGCTCGCGGGTGATCGAGGCCGCGATCGAGCC
>Ga0105245_10002025_pt1 | contig 18380 bp, 13 predicted proteins | sample KBSM54metaG_FD_81523 | JGI IMG/M metagenome (GOLD analysis project Ga0105245, IMG submission 81523) | Miscanthus rhizosphere microbial communities from Kellogg Biological Station, Michigan, USA - KBS M5-4 metaG | ecosystem: Host-associated > Plants > Roots > Rhizosphere > Soil | place...
CGGCCGGCGTCCATCAGGACCAGGTGATCGGCCAGACGCGCGACCTCGTCAACGGCGTGGCTCACGTAGACGATGGGGATGTCGAGCTCGGCCTGCAGGCGGTCGAGGTAGGGCAGCACCTCGGCCTTGCGCTTCGCGTCGAGCGCGGCGAGCGGCTCGTCCATCAGCAGCAGGCGCGGGCGCGCGGCCAGCGCGCGCGCGATCGCGACGCGCTGGCGCTCGCCGCCCGAGAGCGTGGCGGGCCGGCGCGCCATCAGCGGCGCGATGCCGAGCAGTGCGACGACCTGGTCGAGGTCGACGTCGGGCCCGCTTTCGTGCCGGACCGCCCCGGCGCGCGAGCGCCCGTACTCGAGGTTGCGGCGCACGTCCAGGTGCGGGAACAGCGCGGCCTCCTGGATCACATAGCCCAGCGCACGCTCGTGCGTCGGCACGAAGCGGCGCAGAGCATCGTCCTGCCAGAGCTCGTCGCCGAGTGCCACGCGGCCCTGCGCGCGCACCAGCCCGGCGAGCGCGCGCAGCACCGTGGTCTTGCCGCAACCCGAGGCCCCGAACAGCACACTGACACCGCGCCCCGGCAGTGCCAGATCCACGTCGAGCGTGAAGGCACCGCGGGCGAGTTGCAGGCGCGCGTTGATCATCGCGACATGCCTGCGGGCTCGGCGCGCGGCCGGTTGACGACGTAGAGCGTCACCAGCACGACGAGCGCGAACGCGACCATGCCGGCGGCCAGGCGGTGCGCGTCGTCGAACTCGGAGGCCTCGACGTGATCGTAGATCGCGACCGACAGCACGCGCGTGCTGCCGGGGATGTTGCCGCCGATCATCAGCACCACGCCGAACTCGCCCACCGTGTGCGCGAAGCCGAGCACGCTCGCGGTGACGAGGCCGGGCCGTGCGAGCGGCAGCGCGACGCTGAAGAAGCGGTCCCATGGGCCGGCACGCAGCGTGGCCGCGGCTTCGAGCAGGTTGTCGGCGATGGCCTCGAAGGCCTGCTGCAGCGGCTGCACGACGAAGGGCATCGAATAGAGCACCGAGCCGACGACGAGGCCGGCGAAGGTGAACGGCAGCCGCCCGAGCCCGAGCGCCTGCGTGAGCTGGCCGACAACGCCCTGCGGCCCCATCGTCACCAGCAGGTAGAAGCCGAGTACCGACGGCGGCAGCACCAGCGGCATCGCAACCAGCGACGCCCACAGCGGCTTGAGCCGCGAGCGCGTGCGCGCCAGCCACCAGGCCAGCGGCGCGCCGACGATCAGCAGCACCACGGTGGTGGTGAACGCGAGCGCGGCAGTGAGCCGCACGGCGCTCCAGTCGGCGGCAGTCATCACCTCAGCGGCCGTAGCCGTAGGCCTGGATCACGCGCTTGGCCGCGTCGCTCTTCAGGTACGCGAGCAGCGCCACGGCTGCCGGGTTGTTCTCGCCGGCCTTCAGCAGCACCGCGTCCTGCCGGATCTCGGCATGCAGCGAGGCAGGCACCAGCCAGTACGAGCCACTGACCGGCTTGCCGGGAACGGCGACCTGCGAGAGCGCGACGAAGCCGAGCTCGGCATTGCCGGTGGCGACGAACTGGTAGGTCTGCGCGATCGTCTCGCCGGTGACGAGCTTGGGCGTCACCGCGTCGACAAGGCCGCGCGCCTTCAAGACTTCCATGCCGGCCTGGCCGTACGGCGCGAGCTTCGGATTGGCGATGGCCAGGTGCGTGAACTTGCCCGACGCGAGCACCGCGCCCTGGTCGTCGACGAACGCAGGTTGCGCACTCCACAGCACCAGCCGGCCTATCGCATAGGTGAAGTGGGTGTCGGGGACGGCCAGGCCTTCCTTCACGAGCCGGGTGGGGGTCTCGTCGTCGGCGGCGATCAGCACCTCGAACGGTGCGCCGGCGACGATCTGGCTGTAGAACTTGCCCGTAGCGCCGACGCTGACCTTGAGCGTGTGCCCGGTGGCGGCGGTGTAGCCCTCGCCGATCTTCGCCATCGGCCCGGCGAAGTTGGCTGCGACCGCGACCTGTGCTTCACCCGCGCGGCCCAGCGAGGTGACGACTGCGCCGGCAATCAGCAGCGCAAGGAGGAGCGCGCGGCGGAAGGAACTCATTGTGAAGTCGAGTTTATAACGATAGGGACGAAAGAGCGGCCGAGGCCGCTCAGGGATGCTGCTCGTCAGCCGACCACGTCCGCGCGCTCGACGATGCGGTCGGCCGTCGCCTTGCCTAGCGTCGGCCCCATCGTGCCGAACATGGAGCCCCAGGCGCCCGTGGCGCCCGCGCAGCGCGTGGTGAGGAACGCGCTCACCACCTCGGGTGCGCTGTGGCGCATCAGCTCGGCACCCTGGAGCGCGCGCGCCACGGCTTCCGTCATGGGGCGCGCGAGGAATTCGTGGTTCAGGGCTTCATGCACCAGGCGCTCGGTGGCATCCACCAGCGCATCGAAGCGACCGTCCTGCCCCTTCAGCGATTGCAGCTCGGTGATGAGCGCCTCCATCGTGCGCGGGTCGCGGATCATCGCCCGGCGAACGTCCATGCACATCATGTTGGCCGTGCCCTCCCACACGCTGTTCAGCGGCGCTTCGCGGTAGATGCGCGCCATCGGGTTCTCCTCGATGAAGCCGTTGCCGCCATGGCACTGCAGCGCCTCGTTCGCGATCGCCGGGGCACGGGAACAGTTGAAGTACTTGGCCGCCGGCGTGGCGACGCGGGCAAGAAGCCGCTCGTGCTCGTTGGCCTGCATCAGATCGGTGGCCTTCGCGACCCGCAGCGCCATCAGCGTGGCCGCTTCGACCTCGACCGCCATGTCGGCCAGCACGTTGGCCATCATGGGCCGCTGCGCAATGGACGTGCCGAAGGCCTTGCGCGTCGTGGTGTGGCGCAGCGCGAGCGTCAGCGCCTGGCGCATCAGGCCGGCCGAGCCCACGGCGAAGTCCAGGCGCGTCAGGTGCGCATGCGACAGGATCTCTCGGATGCCGCGGCCTTCCTCGCCGACGCGGATCGCCAGCGTGCCGGCGTATTCCACCTCGCTCGACGCGTTGGACTTGTTGCCCGCCTTGTCCTTGAGCCGCTGCACGAAGAAGCGGTTGTAGGTGCCATCGGGCAGCGTGCGCGGCAGGAAGAAGCAGGTGACGCCGCCGTCGACCTTGGCGAGGGTGTAGAAGCCGTCGGCCTGCGGCACCGAGCAGAACCACTTGTGCCCCGTCAACTCGTACCAGTGGGCCGTGGCGCCGTGGTAGTCGGCCGAGTGCGAATGGCGTGCCGTGGTCTGGGTTTCCCGAAGATCGGAGCCCCCTTGCTTCTCCGTCATCGCGTAGCCGATGACGACCGACGGCTTGTCGCCCACCTCGCGGCGGCTGAACTCGTAGGTCGTGCCCTTGCTCTTCTCGGCCCAGATCGCCAACGCCGGCTCCGCCTCGAAGCCGGCATGCGACGCGTACGCCATGCCGGTGGGGCACGCCGTCCCGTGCTCGACCTGGTTCCACAGGTACGACAGCACGGCGCGCGCGTAGTGGCCGCCGCCCTCCTTCGTCCGCCAGCACAGGTTCGGCACCTCGTGCTTCCAGGCCAGTGACATCAGCGCGTGCCAACTCGGGTGGAACTCCACCCAGTCGATGCGGTTGCCGAAGCGGTCATGCGTCTTCAGCTCCGGCGTGTGCCGGTTTGCCAGCCGCGCCAGCTCCTGTACCTGCTCGTCACCGGCCACGGCACCGAGCGAGGCACATCGCTCTGCTGCCCATGGCGCTTCGCGTTCGATGCCGGCCGTCAGCACGACATCGCCGGTGTAGGCGTTGAAGCCGCTGGCCGGCCGAGCCTGGTTGAGGACCTGGTGCGTGCTGTAACGGTCGGCCGCGACGTCGAGGACGCCGGCCGGCAGGGGCTTGTTCATGCGCTTCTCCGAGGGAGGGTTTTGACCTTGGCAGCCGGAGCGGCCACGCTGGCGCAGGTCAGGACGGCGATCTGGTCGGCGAGTTGCGCGACCTCGCGCCGGTAAGCGTCGGTGTCCGGTCGCTGCTGCCGGCTCAGTGGCGACAACGGGCCGATGAGTCCTTCCATGAAGCCACCGACGATCACCGTGGCAGCGATGTCCGGCTGCACGTCTGGCCTTACCTCCTTGGCCGCCAGCCCGGATTCGATGATCGAGCGGATGACGACGCTGATCGCCGCCCGATAGGTCAGGCGCGCCTCGTCGATCTCCTTGTCGCAAGGCTCGGCGATCAGCGCGTACGCGAGGCGTGGATTGCGCATCGCGCGGCGGACGAAGGTGGCCACGGCCGAGTGCAGGCGGCCGAGCGCGGGTCCGCCCGAGACGGCGATGTCCGTCAGGACATCGACTTCACGCTGGGACACGGCTGACAGCACTTCGGCGAAGAGCTCGGCCTTCGACGGGAAGTAGCGGTACACCGTGCCCGTGGCCATGCCGGCCGACGCGGCAACGCTGGCCACCTGCGCCTCGGACCAGCCGCCCTCGCTGACCAGGGCGCGCGCGGCCTGGAGGATGCGGCTGCGGTTGTCCTGCAGGCGCGCTTCGACGGCGGGGGTTTGACGGTAGGCCACGAAGAAATGAACCACGATTCACTGATGGTGTGAATCCTAGTTCATTCCTTTCTGTCGTGCAAGCCGGACAGGCTCTCAAGACGTGGCGGCGTTCTTCCGCTTGCAGGCAGCGCCACCATGACCGGCTGGCCTGGGGTGGTGCAGCCGGTGTCGCAGCATTTGCCCGGCTGCCGGTTCTTCGTGATCGCGCGCTTGTCGTCGTGCAGCACGCCGCGTTCGAGCAGGCGCTCCACAAGTTCCACCTTGGAGCCGACCGGGTAGTTGCGCCAGATTTCCTGCTTCATCGCGGCGGGCGAGCCGCCGCCATGCAGGCTGATCACCGAGTACCAGCCGCCCTGGTAGGAAGCCGTCAGGTCCTCGATGAAACGGGCCGTCTGGATGCGCTTGTCGTAGGGGATGTCCGGCGCCGCCTGCAGCACCTCCGACAGCCTGGCAGCCGTGGCCGGATTGTGGTCCTCGTCCGGACCGGGCAGCGCGACGATCAGCCCGCCCGACACCTCGTGCGCGATGCGGTGCATGTCGTAGATCTTCGTGGCCAGCAGCAGCTTGCCGATGTTGCTGAACACCGGCTCCGGCATGAACGACCCGCTGTGCGGGTCGCGCTCGGCATAGACGCTCGCGGCCACGCCGCAGGCGAAGAAGCTCTCGGTGATGGTGATCAACTCGACCATCGGGTCGCGCAGGTTGCTCTTCTTGCCCGGGTCCAGTCCGTTGGCTTCGCACATCAACGCCCCGGCGCCGATCAGCAGGTCGCCGAAGCCCGCCCGGGCGGCGATGCAGCTGTGGCGGTGGTGCGTGGCATAGCTGTAGGTCAGCACGTGGCTGTGCTCCCAGTCGCCGGCATAGAAGACGCGATCCCAAGACACGAACACGCGGTCGAAGATCACCACCGCGGTGGACTGGCCGTACCTGCGCGAGAACAGCGCGTCGCCGTGTTCCAGCTTCTCGCCGGGCCGCCCCGCCGGCCGCGAGACGATGGTGATGCCCGGGGCATCGACACGAACGGCGCAGCACACCGCGAACTCGCTGTCCTCGGGCCCCATGTTGCGGCTGGGCATGACGAGGAACTCGTGCATGTAAGGGCCACCCGTGACGATGGCCTTCGTGCCGCTGATGACGATGCCCTTGGGCGTGCGCTCGACGACGTGGACGTAGGTGTCGGGGTTGGCCTGCTGGTGCGGCTTGCGGCTGCGGTCGCCCTTGGCGTCGGTCATAGCGATGCCCAGCGACAGGTCGCTGTCCTGCACGTGGGCCAGGTAGGCCTCGAAGCGGGCACGGTGCTCGGTGCTCCCCTTCGCATCGTCGATGTGGGCCGTGGCCTGCGCGATGCCGTTCAGGGCGTCGTGCGCCAGGTAGCGCTGGGCGCAGCCGGTCTCCTGGCACAGCACCCGGACCGCCTCCAGCTTGTTCAGCAGGTCGCCCGCAGATTCATCGACATGCAGCATGCGGCTGACCACCCGGTTGCGGCTGGACTGCGTCGCCAGCGCGATCGGCTCCAGTTCCGGACGCAGCGCATAGTCGTAGGTGTAGGCCAGCGCATTGATGCCCGGGCGCAGCGCCGGGTCGTCGGCCACGCTGGCGACTTCGCGGCCGTCCACATAGACCTTGGGCTTGTAGCTGCGCAGCGACTCCCTGTAGGCGTCGCCGGACATGAGGTTGACCTTGGTCGCCTTGCAGTCGGTGGTGGGTGCGGGCATGGCAATCTCCGGGGGCGAATTGAACGTATGTCACTTGTATTAAACACTGTTCAATACATCGGGTCAACGTTTACACTTGCGCCATGGCTACCTCGACTGCTGCTCCGCGTCGCCCTGCCGCCAAGAAGGCCAAGGCCGATCCGCGCGAGATTCGCAAGCAGGCGCTGGCCGACGTGCGGCGCCAGTCGGTGCTCGACGCTGCACGGTCGGCCTTCTTCGAACTGGGCATGGAGAGGACCAGCATGCGCGAGATCGCGCAGCGGGCCGGCTACACGGTAGGCGCGATCTACAGCTACTTCGCCAGCAAGGAGGAGGTCTACGGGGCGCTGCTGGCCGAATCGCTGGAGCGCCTGAACGCGCGGGTGCAGCAGATGCTGGAAGGCTGCACTGACGAGCAAGAACGCGCACAGCGTTCCGCCACTGCATTCTTCGACTTCTACCGCGAGAACCCACGGGACCTCGACCTCGGCTTCTACTTGTTCCAGGGCATGAACCCGCGCGGCCTGACGCCCGAGTTGAACGAGAACCTCAATGCACGGCTGCGCGACGCGCTGCAGCCAACCCAGGATGCGTTGCAGGCGCTCGGTCTGCCGGCCAGGCGGGCGTTGGCAGAGGTCACGGCGCTCTTCGCCCACACCGTGGGGCTGCTGGTGCTGAGCCATACCGGGCGCATCCGCATGTTCAAGCAGGCGTCGCAGGACCTGTTCGACGCCTATCTGCGGCAACTTGTGGCTCGCGCCACAGGCGTGTCGAGCGGCGGAAGGAAGTGACGATGGACGCGATCGATGCCAAGGCAAGCGTGCTGGTCCTCGTGGACTACCAGGCCCGGCTGATGCCCGCCATCCACGATGCGGCGACCGCGATCGCCAACGGGGTTCTGCTGGCGCAGGCGGCCCATGTCCTGGGCATCCCGGTGATCGGCACCGAGCAGAACCCCGCCGGCCTCGGGCCCAATGTCGAGCAGATCCGCAACGAATGCTCGGTCACGCTGGCCAAGATGCGCTTCGATGCGTGTGCGGAAGGATTGGTGCCGGCGCTGCGTGAAGCAAAGCCGGATGGCGGTCAGGTCGTCATCGCCGGATGCGAGGCGCACGTCTGCATGATGCAGACGGCGCTCGGACTGCTGCGAGCCGGCAAGCGCGTGTGGGTGGTGTCCAACGCCAGCGGCTCGCGCCGTCCGAGTGACCACGCGGCCGCGATGGCGCGCCTGGCTCAGGCGGGCGCGACGGTGGTCACGCACGAGATGGTTCTGTTCGAGTGGTTGGGGAACTGCACCGATCCGCGCTTTCGCGACGTCCTGAAGCTGATCAAGCAGGCTGGTTGAGTCGAAAGGCGGGTCTCGGCCAGGCGTTGCTTGCGTCGCGCCCTCGGCTTGTGGGCGGGTCCGGAGCCTGTCAGCTGCCGGTTCATGCAGGAGATCGAGCGGCGCTCAATCAGCCCGCCAGCGATTGCACAGTGCGCGCAATCGACATCCAACCTTCGGTGCTGGAAAGAGGAATGCACAGCACTTGAACTGCGACGTTGGCGGCCAGTCCGACGACGTAGATCGAGTGGGTCCTACCGCGCGTTCGCCAGTCATAGACCATGGCCGCAACGATCAGCCCGTCCATCAAGAGCCCCGGGGGCAGCGCAACGAACACAGGTGGAGGCCCGATCGCATCGGCTGGAGCAAACAAGGTCAAAAATATGCGCGCAATTGCCGCTTGCATCAGCGGCACCATCGCCACCACCATATAGCGCTTGTGAGATTCGGCCGCTCGTACGTTGGCAATCGCCAAGGTGAAGAAGACGGCGAAAAGCACCAGGCCGCTCAGCGAGACGATTGCAAATCGTCGTGCCTCATCACCCATGGCGATCGTTTCGGCAACCTTCATCGAGCGGATCGCTGCGACCAAGACGGAAATCGCCATTGCCGTCGCCAGCGAGATCCCGAGCATTCCCCAATTTCGATGGTTCACGACTCGCCCTGTTGCTATCAACAGCGTTTGAGCGAAGAAGAACAGGGTCCAGGTGAAAAAGAGCGCGCCATGCCAGTGCAAGATCGGGCCGCCGTCGAAAGAACCTCGAGCAACTCTGGCCCAGTACGTGGGAATGAAGCCACCGAACGCAATCAGGACGTAGATCGCTGCCATCCCTACATAGAACCAACGAGCCTCCTCTGAACGTACACGACCATCCATCGTGATTGCAGTCATCCCGGCTCCCTTGTGGTTGTGCGCGAGCTTTACATACCCGTGCCCGGCGGGCAAGCCGTTATCGAGACCAGGCACCTCAACGCTCGGGGCCCGCCTGCGTCCCTCCCGCGCCTCGCTCACGGTGCTGCGAAGGTGCGAACGCGCCAGGCGCGATCAAGGCGTGGACATGCTCGCGGAACACGCGCTGTCGCGTGGACCGCGGTCGGCATCGATGCGCGCCTTGAGGTCCGCCGCCAGATCGTGGTCGGGTTCCTGGTCGAGGAGCACGTCCAGCACATGCAGTGCTTCGCTTCGGCGCTGCTCTTCGGCGGCACGCGACGCGAGGTCGAGCATCTGCGTCATCCACGCACTCTCGTCCACGACGTGGGCGTGCGCCTCCGCGGTGTCGGCATGCTGCCGCAGCAGCCTGGCAGCCAGCCGCCGGCCGAGTGCCGCAGGCGAGCGGTCGCGCATGCTGCCATCGGTACGGGCCGCGGGCGACACCAGCACGTAGTCCAATGTCAAGGTTTCGTCGTGGCGCGCCAGCCGGGCGAACAGAACGTGCGCGCCGGGGCTGCGGGTACCGATCGCAGCTGCAATTGCTTCTGGCGTCGGAGCCGGGGCGGCATCGATGCCCGCCTGTACCTCCACGGCGGACATGCGCTTCAGCCTCGAGTGCACAGCCAGCGTGTAGCCCAGAACTTCCAGTGGATACCCGAGGTCTCGATCCGCGGCCCCAACGCCCCGGTTTCCGCCGAGTAGCGGCACGACAGCCAACGGGCGCTCCTGCGTCGCGTGCAGGTCCGACAGCAGCGCCGCGGCGGTGTCGTCATCGGGCTCCACGCGCGCATCGGCCAGCAGCCTGTAGCCTTTGCCATAGACGGTCTTGACCCGCACCGCGTGCGTCTTGCTCCGTCGCATCACCTGGCGAATCTTGGCGATCGCCTGCGCGACCACTTCCGGCGACGCGGCGGCCTGGCGCCACACGGTATCGAGCAGTTCGTCGTGCGTCACCAGGCGGTGACGATTGCGGTACAGATGCAGGAGCACGTCGAACGGCGTGGGCGGAAGTGTCTGGCGCCGCCCGTCGACCCACAGTTCCCGGCGCTCCACGTCAAGGACGCAGTGGGCGAAGCGGTACTCGCGACGCATCCCGCCGTTGGCCGGCGCCATCGGCATCGGAGCCTCGCCCTCTCGGTCGCCGGGCGCCGACGACAGCTCCTGCCCCAGGCGCCGGAAGAGGGGCAGCGCAGCCGGCGCGGTTGCGAGCCGCGCAAGCAGCGACTGGGTCTCCGGTTCCTGCTGGCGCCGGCGTGCCAGCAAGGCGCGCGGGTACAGCAGGTTCGCGGTGGTGGTCTCGTCCTGCAGATGGGCCTGCGCGTCTGCACGGTCGAGTTCTGCCTCTGCGAGTTGCAGGCGCCCGCTGCGCACGAGGGCCTCCACGAGCCAGGGGAACAGGGGCGCCTCGGCCACGCGGTTGCCGTGGCGACGGCATTGGGCCGCCGCCCGCAGGAAACAGTCGGCCGCTTCGTCGACGCGGCCAGCCGCCATGGCGGCATGTCCGTGTGCCTGCCACAGGTAGCCGTCGTCTTCCACTTCGGCCGGCTGCGGCAGCAGCGAGAGCAGTTCCGCGGCGGCATCGGGGCGGCCTTGCTGACGATGGAGCAGGCAGTGGATGTTGGCAACGGTGCTCATGAGGCTCACGTCGGCCTCGATCGCCAGCGCGGTCGCGGTCGCCTCTTCCGCGCACTCTCGCGCCTCTTCCAGCCGGTCCGCGTAGAGGAGTTCGCCCGCGAGATTGAGGCACACGCTGGCGAGCGCTGTATTGGCATTGAGCCTGCGGGCCGCGTGGGCGAGCTTTCTGTTCCATCGGATGGACTTCTCCGCCTGGCCGGACAGCGAACTCATGACCGCCCGCAGCCACAGCACGTTCAGCAGCCCCCAATGGCTGCCGATGCGCGTGAAGATCGTCTGGGCCTCGTTCAGACGCGCCGCAACGGAATGCAGCTCGCCAAGGCGGCACTCGACGGATGCCAGCAGCGTCAAGGTGTACCCCTGCCAGTGCGGCGGCATGCAGCCGCGGCCCAGCACGAGGGCGTGTTCCAAACTCTGCGCCGCGTCGCGCAGCCGGCCTTTCACGTGGCGCAGCGTCCCGAGGCACTGCTGCACTTGTGCTTCGAGGCACTGGTCTTGATTGCGTCTGGCAGCCTCCAGCAGATGTGCCGCGCTGACCGGCCCATCGTCGCTGCCGCAGAGGGCCTGTGCACGAAGCAGCTCCAGATCGAGGCGCGGGAAGCCCGGGTCCAGGTTCTGCAGAAGCCCAAGGGCACGCAGCGCGGCAGGATGCCGGTTCATCGCGGCGGAGTACTTGGCCCGCGCGAACAACTCGATGGACAGCACCGAGCAGCCCTGCAACCCGTGGCCGTCGTCGTCGTGCTCGACGGCGCCCAGCAGGGCGTGCCGCAGGGCCTGTATGGCGGGAAGCACGAGCCCTGCGGGAGCGGCGGCGCGGATTGGAATGACGGTCCTCTCGTCGTGGTCGTGGATCTGCAGATCGAGCGCGAGTTCGGTGCCTGCGAGCGTCAATGAGCCGACCACGGCATAGCGCGCGCCGGCCGCGCGCAACATCTGCAGCATCCGCGCGTGTTCCTGGGGCCACGACGTTTCCAGTGACTGCGCCTCCTGAACCTGGAGGCGTCCGTCGATCGACAGGCCGTGCGCGATGCAGGCGACCAGGCCGTGCGCCGCCCACTGCAGGCTCGGCCGCCCGGTGTGATTGCGCAACGGGCCGATGATCAGCGAGGGGATACCGTCGCGCGACAAGCCAGCCGCGGCCGGCTCTGCCGGCGATGCCGATGCCGGTGCGGGTACTGGTGCCGGTGGGACGTCGAACATGTAGCCGACGCGCGGGATCGAGCGGATGATCGGCTGCGGCCCGTCGTCCCCGATGGCCAGTCGTGCTGCACGGACCGCCTGCCGCAGCGCGGCTTCGGATACCGCGCCCGCGCCCTCCGGACGCAACGCGGCCAGCAGTTCTTCCTTCGTCACCACTCGATGACGGAAGCGGGCCAGTTTCTCCAGCACGCGCCACGCCCGCGGCTCGAGCTTCACCGGTACTCCGCGGCGGAGCACGCGCCGTCCGAGCAGGTCCAGCGACGCGCCGGGCAGCGTGATGAGGAGTTCGTTCATGGCGTCGGGGCGTGCCGGCCGCGGCAACGCGCTGCAGTCGCCCGCAGCGCGCGATATCGGGACGTGGCAAGGGACAGGTGTCGGATCGTCGGCATGCGGTCTTGCGCTTGCGCGGCACGGCGAACTTTCGGCGCGCCGGCGCGGCACCGACCTGGTCTTCGGCAGCAGGCGGACAACCTTGAATTGTGCACAAGTGCACCCGTGGACCTTGTGACAACCGGTACGTCACAAGTCGATCATGAATGCCCACCGACGCTTGTCGACACTGCGGCGCCATGAACTACGCCCACCTCACCTCGCGCCGGCACGTCGGCCCACCCCGATCGGAGTTGTCGCGCATCTCGGACGTGGCGTGGCTGTGCCTGTCGGCCTGCCTCCTGGCACTCCTGGCAGGCTGCGGCGGCGGAGGCGGCACCACCTCCTCTCCGGCCATGGCGGAGGCACCGACGGGGACGTCTGCGGCGGCGGATCCGGGTGCGCCATCGGGTGTCACCGTGACGGCCGGCGTGGAGCCGGCCACACCGGTCACGGCACCGGCAGCGCCCCCGGCGCTGACCGCCAGCCCCGGCGATGCGCAGGTGACGTCTACCCAGTCGGCCGGCGCGGCACCGGCGGTCCCGCTCACCGCGCCCGCGGCCCCCGCAAGCGTGAATGCGACGGATGGTACGAACCAGGTGAGCGTCAGCTGGACAGCCGTGTCCGGGGCGACGTCGTACAAGGTCTACCGGTCCACGACGCAGGGCCAGCAAGGCGCGCTGATCGGCTCGACGTCATCGACGAGCCTGGCCGACGGCACGGTCGTCAATGGCACGACCTACTACTTCGTGGTCAGGGCTTCGAACGCCGCCGGAGAAGGGGCGGCATCGTCCGCTGCATTCGTGACCCACGGCACCGCCTGGACCAGCGTGAAGTTCGGCGGCGGCGGCTACGTCACCGGCCTGATCTTCCATCCGACGACGGCGAACCTGCTGTACGCGCGCACCGACATCGGCGGCGCCTACCGCTGGAACCAGTCCACGTCGACCTGGACGCCGATCACCGATGGCCTGGGTTTCAGCGGGGCCGAGAGTTCCTACCACGGCATCGAGAGCATCGCGGTCGATCCGAACAACGACCAGCTCGTGTACATGGCCGCCGGCATGTACAACACGGACAAGGCCGACGCCCGGCTGTACATCTCCAGCAACCGCGGAGACACGTGGACCTACGTTGGCCTGCCGTTTTCGACCGGTGGCAACAACGGCGGCCGCGCCATCGGTGAACGCCTGATGGTCGACCCCAACAAGCCCTCGACGCTGTTCTACGGCTCGCGCACGGCCGGCCTGTGGAAGAGCACGGACTCGGGCCGCACCTGGACCCAGGTGACCTCGCTGTCGAGCGCCAAGATGACCGCCGACCAGATCACGGCCGCGGGCGGCTCTGCAATCGGGGTCGAAGCGGTGGTGTACGACACCGGCACCAAAGGCACCGGCGCAGCCACGCAGACGATCTACACGGCCATCGCCCCCGACTACGCCAGCGTGGCGAGCCTGAGTGCAAACCTGTACAAGTCCACCAACGGCGGCGCATCGTGGACCCCGGTCTCGACCCCCGTGTCGGGCTATCACATCCCGCACATCGTGCGTGCCGCCGACGGCGCGTTCTACGTGGTGTTCACTCAAGGCGCCGGCCCGAGTTCGCCAGGTCCTGCCCGGCTCTACAAGTTCGACGGCAGTACCTGGACCCTGCTCAGCAGCAACGACGCGTCGGGCTACGGCGGCCTGTCCGTTTTCGGGACCGGCGCAAGCGCCCGCATTGCACTGGGCGTGACCAACACCTGGGGCAACTGGAGCGGCCAGAAGATCGTCCAGCTGTCCGACGACGGCGGCCGGACATGGCGCGAAATCGAAGCGATGACGCCCGGCGAAACCGCGGCGGGCTGGGTCGACGATGTCGAGATCGATCCGTCCAACCGCGACCACATCCTGCACGTGCACGGCGGCGGCATCATCGAGACCAGGAACGCCTCCTCGGCCGCGCCGACCTGGAGCGGCACCATCACCGGCATCGAGGAAACCGCGACCCAGTCCATCGCCACGCCGCCGGCGGGCGCGCCTTACGTCTTCATCAACAGTGCAGGCGACGTCGGCACCTGGGTCGACACGGACCTCACGACGAAGCCGACCCTGAATCCCGGCCTGGGTTGGAGCAACGGCATCTTCGCCGACATGGCGTGGTCCGATCCGCTGTACATCGCCGCCACCGCCGTCATCAACTCCAGCGGGGCCGGCACCGGCAATTGGTCGGGCGACGGCGGCAAGACCTGGGCGACCTTCGCGACCCTGCCCGCCGGCGTCTCGTCCAACACGGGCAGCGAGGCGAGCATCGCGGTCACCGCGCGCAACAGCGCAGTCTGGGCGCCGGCCAACTCCGTGCCGTCCTACACAACGAACAACGGCGCCAGCTGGACCGCGACCAACCTGCCGGCGCTGGCCAGCGTCGGCTGGAATCGCGGCTACCGCCTGGCGGCCGATCGCAGGAATCCGAACAAGGTCTATGCCTACGATTCGGGCGGCGCGTGGTGGGGCACGGCGGGCAAGGTCTACGTCTCCACCGATGGCGGCCACCACTACACGCTGAGCCAGGGCTCGATGGCGGCCGGCCTCAGTCCCAACGGCTGGTGGGGCACCTCGATGGTGGTCAACCCCAACGCCGAGGGCGACATCTGGCTGGCCGACGGCAACGCCGTGTACCACTCGGTGGATTCGGGCGCGACCTGGACCAAGCTCGGCAACTTCGCATCCGTCGGAGGCACCGCCTCGCTGCCCGACGTGCAGGGCGCCAGCACGGTGGCGCTGGGCAAGGCGAAGGCCGGTGCACCGTACTCGGCCGCCGTGTACGTGGTGGGCACGATCAACGGCCTGTGGGGCGTGTACCGCTCCGACGATGGCGGCGCCACCTGGTCGCGCTTCAACGACGACGCGCACCAGTTCGGCGGCATCGGCGTGATGGCGGCCGACCAGAACATCTATGGACGCATCTACGTCAGCGGCACCGGCCGAGGTCTGCTGCACAGCAACTGAACGCCGGGAGCGGGTCGCGCACTTGGACGCGCGCTGCCGAGATCAACTACTCCGATCTGCACACAGACCACACAGACCATGTCGACTTTGACTCGTACCCGCACCAGACCTCTAGCCACGACCCTGTTTGCCGCCGTCCTTGCTGCGTGCGGCGGTGGATCGAACAGTTCGGGCGACGCTGCCGTGACAACCGCCAATGGGTCCCCCGCCACTCCTGCGCCCGCACCATCGGCGACTCCGCCTGGCGACGCACCGAGCCCTGCACCGAGCCCTGCACCTGCACCTGCACCTGCACCTCCGCCTGCGCCTGCGCCTGCGCCTGCACCTGCACCTGCACCCGCACCCGCACCCGCACCTGCGCCTGCGCCTGCGCCGTCGATCAACGCAGCCCTGGGCGCGCCCAGTCGGCTTCTCGGCGGGTTGGGTGCCGGCAATGCGATCTCGGATATCACGAGCCAGCAGATACACCCGGACATCATCGATACGTACCTTGTCGGCGTGGGAAGCGGTTCATGGCCGACATGGAACAGCCCCGATGGGGCCTACATCACCTATGTCTCCGCGAACGTCAAGGCCATCGGCGCGGTGCCCATGTTCACGCTCTACCAGATGGCCTCCAGAGGCGAAGGCAATCTCGGCGCCGTCGACGACGCGACCTTCATGGCCAGCTACTGGGCACAGGTCAAGTTGATGTACCAGAAGATCGGCGCGACGGACCTGCCCACGCTGGTCAACCTGGAACCGGACTTCTGGGGCTTCGTCCTCACAGGCGCTCCGGGTGGCGATCCGACGAAGGTGCCGGCGCGCGTGAGCATGGTGAGCGAGTGCGCGGGTCAACCGGACAACGCCGCAGGCCTGGCGCAATGCCTGTTGGCGCTCGGCCGGACCTATGCACCCAAGGCAAAGATCGGATTCCCGCCGTCCTTCTGGGGACGGGATGCCACCACCGTCGGCAACTTCATGGCGAAGCTGGGAGCAGACAAGGCCGACTTCATGGTGGCGCAGACGAGTGACCGCGATGCCGGCTGCTTCGAAGTTGCCTCACCGCCGGCCGAGTGCGCGGGACGCGGCAACGGACCGTTCTACTGGGACGAAGCCAACGTCGCGACGCCCAACTTCCACCAGGACCTCGATGCATGGAACACCGTGCGAAGCGCGCTCGGGAATCTGCCCATGCTGTTCTGGCAGACGCCGATGGGCGTGCCCTCGGCGACCCCTGGCGGCACTCCCGGACACTACCGGGACAACCACGTCCACTACATGCTCACACACCCGACCGAGTACACCGCCGCCGGTGTGTTCGCGATCGTGTTCAGCGGAGGCGGGAGCACGTCGGCCAGCATCACGACGGATGGCGGACAGTTCGCGCGCATGTTCCAGGCCTACTTGGCAAACCCCGCTCCGTTTCCCCGCTGAGCGGATCGAACATGAACAAGTCGTCCGCTGCTCGGTCGTCGTCGGTTCCCTGGACACCCACTCGCAAACCGCATGGCGCGCGGCTCGTCATCATCGGCCTGTTGGGGATGTGGGTGGCGGCCTGCGGCGGTGGCTCGCCGGGCGCATCGGCAGATGCGGCTGTCGCAGACACGCCCGCCGCGCCCACATCCACGCCTGCACCGACATCTGCTGCACCAACACCTGCTGCGCCTGCTGCACCTGCACCTGCACCTGCTGCGCCTGCACCTGCTGCACCTGCTGCACCTGCTGCGCCTGCTGCACCGGCATCTGCATCCGCATCCCCTTCCTCAATCGCGTGGCCCGATCCTGCCCCCATTGCCTGGGGCACGGCGCTCAGCACGGCCCAGCTCAACGCAAGATCCGACGTCCCGGGAACATTCGTCTATTCGCCGGCAGCTGGAGCGAAGCTTGAAGTCGGGCTTCAGCAGTTGTCGGTCACTTTTACTCCGCAAGACAAGACAAAGAACGCGACAAGTACTGTCGTGCGGACGCTGACCGTCAACAAAGCCGAGCCGCCGGTCCGGTGGGATGTCCCCTCGGCCGTGCTCCAAGGTTCCACGCTGACGCCTGCTCAGATCACGACGGCGCCGTACGCGCTTTATGGCATCCGAGGCACAGCCGATCCGGCGTCATACACGACCGTTGACGGCAAGCCGCTGAGTGCCGCGACGACGAGCGTCGCAGGGACCGCCATCGTTCAAGCCACCTTCGTTCCCACGGACAGTGCGCACTACTGGCCGTCGATCGTCAGCACGGCTCTGACCGTCAAGCCTGCGTCAAACACTGCGGTCATCGACTTCGGAGCTCCGAAGCAAACGATCCGCGGATTCGGCGGCTCGGCCGCCTGGTACTACAGCAAGATGTCGGACGCTCGACTGAATGTGTTGTTCGGCACCAGCCTCGCAGACAGTCTCGGATTGAGCATCCTCAGGCTGCGGATCGCGCCCGCCGACTGGAACGCTTCCACACAGACGGCCGACACCAACCAGTGGTCCGCAGAGTTGGACAACGGTGCGGCCGCCCAGGCACGTGGTGCCCTCGTCTTTGCTACGCCGTGGTCGCCTCCGGCCAGCATGAAGATCGTCAACGCGGATCGCAGCAGTCCCCTGTACAGCGGTCGCCTCGATCCTGCGATGTACGCGAACTACGCCAAGTACCTGAACGCCTACATTCGGTACGCCACCAGCCGCAACGTGAGCCTCTACGCCGTTTCGCTCCAGAACGAGCCCGACTGGGATCCTCAGACGTATGAATCCTGCCTCTGGAGCGCCGACGAGATGAAGTCCTGGGCCGGGGACCACGGGGCGACGGCGATCTCCGGCACCACCGCCAAACTCATGGCGCCGGAATCCTTCTACTCCTCGCAGGCGACCACCGACGCTCTGCTTGCGGACCCGAAGGCGGCCGGCAACATCTCCATCGTCGGCGGTCACCTGTACGGAGGCGCACCGAGCTACCCTGGATCGGCCGAGAAGCTGGGCAAGGAAGTTTGGATGACCGAGCACTTCCTGGACTCGGTGAACAAGTCCGATTCCAAGATTTCGTGGCCAACCAGCATCGACGATGCGATCGCCATCGCGGATGAAATCCACGATGGCCTGACGCTGTCCCAATACAACGCGTACGTTTATTGGTGGCTCGTCAATTCCAACGACTCCACGCCGACCGGCTTGATCAGCACGAGCAACACGCTGACCAATTTCGGAATCGGCATGAAGCACTTCTCGTATTTCATTCGGCCGGGCTACGTTCGCTACGACACCACATCGCTCCCGCAGAAGGGAGTTCGTGTTTCCTCGTTCGGAACACCTTCCGGCGCCACCGACAGCAAGGCTGTGGTGGTGCTCGTCAACGAGAACGCGGTCGACGTCAACCTCACGGCGTCGATCCATCCCGCCGGTCGTTCGTTGACCGCCTTGACGCCATACCGCACGAGCGCCACCGCCACGTTTGAGCGACAGCCGGCCATCGGCGTGAATGGGAATGCGTTCTCCGTGCTGCTCCCGGCCAAGAGCATCACGACTTTGGTGAACTAGAAGTCGATTCACCGTGATGAAGTGTGCCGGCAGCCCGGCGCCACGGTGCCGCATCTGAACGCCGGAAAGGGAAGTGAACGTGTTCAAAGAATTTGCGGAAGATACCGACCTAGACCAGTTGCCCGATACGGCACGGCGTGCGTTCAGTGTGGGCCTGGGCCTGTTCCCGCTGTTGCCGTTGCTGCCCGGATGTGGCGCGAGCGTCGAGGATTCCCCTCGATCGGCGCAGGA
>Ga0105245_10002028_pt1 | contig 18364 bp, 18 predicted proteins | sample KBSM54metaG_FD_81523 | JGI IMG/M metagenome (GOLD analysis project Ga0105245, IMG submission 81523) | Miscanthus rhizosphere microbial communities from Kellogg Biological Station, Michigan, USA - KBS M5-4 metaG | ecosystem: Host-associated > Plants > Roots > Rhizosphere > Soil | place...
CGGCGGTGGCGGAGTCGGAGGCTCGGCGGGCGGTGGCGGGGGTGCGGCTTCCGGAGCCGGCGTCTCCGGCTTCTCCTCAGGCTTCTGCGGCGGCGGAGGCGGAGGCGGCGCTGCCTTCTGCTCGGCCGCGGCCTGCTTTTCGGCCTTCTGCCGCCGCTTCTCCTCGCGTTCGAGCCGCCGCTGCTCGCGCTCGCGGGCGGCGGGGTCGTCGGGATTGGCGAAGGGGTCGTCTTTGAGCCAGTCGTCGCTCATGACCTGCTCTCCAGGTAGGACTCGAGCAGGTGCGCGGCGGCGAGCGAGTCGCGGGCCGCGCCGGCGCCGGCGCGGCGGCTGGCGTCGGCCATGCGGCTGGTCAGGCGCTCGTCGTAGGTCTCGACCGGAACCGAGAGCATCGCTTCCAGTTCGTGGCAGAAGCTGCGCGCGAAGCCGGCCTGGCTGCCCTCCTCCCCGCTCAGGTGAATCGGCAGCCCGACGACGACCCGCTCGACCCCGTGCTCGTCGACCAGCTCGACTACGGCGCGGGCCTCCGGCGGTTCGATCACCGGCAACGGCGTCGCCAGGGTGCCGCTCGGGTCCGAGAGGGCGCAGCCGATGCGGACGGTGCCGTGATCGAGGGCGAGCACCCGCATGTGCCTCTAGCCGAGCTCCCGCTCGATGACGGTCCGCGCCGCGGCCAGCGCCTCGTCGAGCTTCGCGGGGTCCTTCCCTCCGGCCTGGGCCATGTCGTCGCGGCCGCCGCCCCCGCCGCCGACGATCGGCGCGATCTCGCGGATGATCGACCCGGCCGAGATGCCGCCCTCGACGGCGTCCTTCGACACCAGCGCGACCAGGCCCGCTTTGCCCCCGAAGGCGCTGCCGAGGACCACTGCCGAGGGCTGGCCGAGCTTCGACTGCACGCGGTTGGCGAGGTCGAGCAGCTGCTTCGGGTTCGCCTGCAGGCTCTCCTTGACGACCGCCAGCGCCAGCCGGCCGCCGCCCGGCAGGTCCTCGGCCCTTGCCGCCAGCTCGTCGGCTTCGACCCCGACCTGCTCGCGCTGGGCCTTCTCGGCTCCCGCACTGGCCTCCTTCAGTTGCTCTGCCGCCCGCCGTGCCGCCGCCAGCGGGTCCTGCGGGTTGCCGAGCAACTCGCCGGCCTCGTGCAGCTGCGCCTCGCGCTCGCGGAAGAAGTCGATGGCGGCGGGGCCGGTGATCGCCTCGACCCGGCGCACGTTGGCCGCGCTCGATCCCTCGGAGGAGATCTTGAAGATGCCGACCTCGGCGGTGTTGGCGACATGGGTGCCGCCGCAGAGCTCGCGGGAGACGGAGTCCACTTCGACCACCCGTACCCACTCGCCGTATTTCTCGCCGAAGAGGGCCATCGCGCCGAGCTTTTCGGCCTCCTCGCGGTTCATGTTCATCCAGCGCACCGGTCGGCTCGCCTTGATCCACTCGTTGACGCGATCCTCGACGTCGCGCAGCTCCTCCGGCGAGAGCGCCTGGCCGTGGGTGAAGTCGAAGCGGAGCTTGTCGGGACGGACGGCGGAGCCGGCCTGGCGGACGTGGGTGCCGAGGCGCTCGCGCAGGGCCGCGTGCAGGAGGTGGGTCGCGGTGTGGTTGCGCATGGTCGCGTGGCGCTTCCCGTGGTCGACTTCGGCTTCGACCGCGACGCCGGGCTCGATCGCCGCCCCGCTCGGCTCGACCTCCAGCGCCTGGTCCTCGCCGACCCGGTAGACGTCGACCACCCGCGCCTCGTCGCCGCCCCAGCGCAGGACGCCGGAGTCGGCCACCTGCCCGCCGCCCTCGGCGTAGAACGGGCTCTCCTCGAGCTTCACCAGCGCCTTGCCGTCGACCGGCTCGACCGCGGCGAGGCCGGTGGTGGCGCGCAGCGTTTCGTAGCCGACGAAGCGGGTCGGCGGCGCCGCTTCGGCGAAGGCCATGACGCGCTCGTGCGTGTCCTCGGAGCCGTGGGCGGTGGCGCTGGCCATCCGCGCCCGCGTCCGCTGCTCCTCCATCAGCTCCTCGAAGCCCTGGTCGTCGACCGAGAGGCCCGCTTCGGCCAAGAGCTCCTTGGTCAGGTCGTAGGGGAAGCCGTAGGTGTCGTGCAGTTTGAAGGCGGCGGCGGCCTCGATCCAGGAGGTCTCGGACTCCTTCGCCTCGGCGATCAGCCGCTCCAGCAGCTCGGTGCCGCGCTCGAGGGTGCGGCCGAAGCTCTCCTCCTCGTCGCCGACCCAGCGCCGGATGTTCTCGCTCTCGGCGACCAGCTCCGGGTAGGCGTCGCCCATCAGCTCGATCGCCCGCTCGGCGAACCGGCCCAGCCATGGCGCCTCCAGGCCCAGGGTGTTGCCCTGCTGGATCGCCCGGCGCATGATCCGGCGCAGGATGTAGCCGCGGTCCTCGTTGGAGGGGACGACGCCGTCGGCGATCAGGAAGGCGGCGCCGCGGCTGTGGTCGGCGAGGATCCGCATCGCCCGGGTCACCGGCCCGCCCTCGTCGTAGCGACGGCCGGAGAGCTCCTCCGCGAGGTCGACCAGCGGCCGCACGTGGTCGGTCTCGAAGACCGAGGGGACGTCCTGCAGGACCGCCGCCATCCGGTCGAGGCCCATGCCGGTGTCGATGTTCTTCGTCGGCAGCTCGGTCAGGCTGCCGTCCTCGGCGAGGTTGTAGCTCATGAAGACGTGGTTCCAGAACTCGAGGAAGCGGTCGGTGTCGTCTCCTGGGCGCTCATCGTCGGTGCCGAACTCGGGGCCGCGGTCGAGGTAGAGCTCCGAGCAGGGGCCGCAGGGGCCGGTCGGCCCCGCCTGCCAGAAGTTGTCCTCGCGGCCGAGCCGGACGATCCGCTCCTCGGGGACGCCGGTGGCGCGCCAGATCTCGATCGCCTCCTCGTCGGGGCCGAGCCCCAGCTCCTCGTCGCCGCCGAAGACGGTGACCCAGATCCGCTCCGGGTCCATCCCGAAGCCCGCGGTCGAGAGCTCCCAGCCCCAGGGGATCGACTCGGCCTTGAAGTAGTCGCCGAAGCTCCAGTTGCCGAGCATCTCGAAGAAGGTCATGTGGCGGGCGGTGTTGCCGACCTCCTCGATGTCGGTGGTGCGGAAGCATTTCTGCACGTCGGCGAGGCGCGACGCCGGCGGGTCTTCGCGGCCGAGGAAGTAGGGCTTGAACGGCTGCATCCCCGCCGTGGTGAGCAGAACCGAGGGGTCGTGGACCGAGGGGACCAGCGAGGCGGAGGGGACGATCTTGTGCCCGCGCTCGGCGAAAAACGACAGGTAGGTGTCCCGGATCTCCTTCGCCCTCATGTTAGGAAGCCTAAATATTCGTCCGGTTCGAGGCGTCGCGCACGAAAGTTCGGGCTTACACGCCGGCGGGGTCCTGCGTTTCAGGAAGGACTGGATCATTCGACTCTGCCTAAAGGAGGCAAAGATGAAGCTGCATCCGAAGCTCGTTTTGGGGGTGGCGGTGCTGGCGATGGGCTTGCTGCCCACGATGGCCGGGGCTGTCTCCTATCAGCCGGAATACAAGCCGGAAACGCCGAAAGGCCCGAAGAAGCCGCCCAAGGGCCACGCCTACGGCTACTGGTGCCGGGGTGAAAGCAAGAAACACGTCAAAGGCGAGAAGGGGACGGCCTTCAGCCGCTGCGTGCGAGCGCACAAACGGGCGGCCAACCAGCCGAACCTGACCGCCCGCGAAGCGTGCAAAGACCTGAAGGGGCAGAAGCACGTCCCGCGCGGCGACAAGGGCACGCCCTTCAGCCGCTGCGTCAAAACCGTCGTGCAGCAGCGCAAGGAAGAAGCTGCAGCGGTGACGGCGAGCGTCACTGCTTGACGCGGTAGTGCCGCAGTTCTAGGCGGCGATGGTGCCGTGGCCGACGATCCGCTCGCCGGCCATCAGCACCGCCGTCTGGCCCGGGGCGACGCCGGCGAAGGCCTCGCCCAGGTCCACTTCCAGGGAGGAGTGCCGTCCTCTCCCCGCTGCCGAGACGGTGGCGGGGAGGGCGCGGGACCGGTAGCGCAGCTTCACCGCGTCGACCTCGCTGCCGTCGCGGTGGAGGACGGCGTCGCGGACGCGGACGCGGCGCTGCTCGAGCTCGGCGCGGGTGCCGACCGTGACCGTGTTGGCGTCGGCGTCGGTGGCGAGGACGTAGAGCGCCTCGGGAGCAGAGACGCCGATGCCGCGGCGCTGGCCGACGGTGAAGTCGTGGTGGCCGCGGTGGCGGCCGAGGGTGCGCCCGGCGGAGTCGAGGATCGCGCCTTCCCGCTCGCGCAGGCCGCCGTGGCGGCGCAGGAAGCCGCGCTTGCCCTGGCCGGCGAGGAAGCAGAGGTCCTGGCTCTCGGCCTTGCGGGCGACCGAGAGGTTGTGGCGGGCGGCGATCTCGCGCACCTCGGGCTTGGTCAGCTCGGTGAGCGGGAAGCCGAGGCGGCCGAGCAGCTCGGTCGGCAGCGCCGCGAGCATGTAGCTCTGGTCCTTGGCCTGGTCGGCGGCGGTGGCAAGCAGCGGGCCGTCGGCGTCTTCGACGATGCGGGCGTAGTGGCCGGTGAGGAGGCGCTCGGCCCCCACCCGCTCGGCCAGGTCGATCATCGCCGCGAGCCGGACCTCGCCGTTGCAGAGGATGCAGGGGTTGGGCGTGCTCCCCTTGGCGTAGCCGCCGACGAAGCGATCGACGACGCGCCGGCGGAAGTCCTCCTCGAGGTCGAGCGTGAAGTGCGGAATGCCGAGCTGGTGCGCGAGCGCGCGGGCGCCGAGCACGGCCTCTGGCGAGCAGCAGGCCTTGGTGCCGTCGGTCTCCGGATCGGCCCAGAGCTTGACCGTTACGGCGACCACCTCGGCCCCTTCCTCGCGGGCGAGCAGCGCGGCGACGGCGCTGTCGACCCCGCCGGACATGGCGACGGCGACGCGGTTCGAACCGTCCGCCAGGTGGAGAGACGAAGATGCGACGCCTTGGAGGGCGCGATGAAGGGCATCGGTTGCCAACTGTGCCGCGTGCCGCTTGGCAGGCGTGAGACCGCCGATCGCCTCGTCGACAGTGTCTATGTCGATCAGAGCCGCATCGAGAACGGGAGAGTCATCCACCATCTCCGCGACGGCCGCGGTCGCTGCGCGGGTGGCCCCGCAACCCTCGGCGTCGAAGCTGACAGAGCCGATGCGTCCGTCCTCGACGAGGAAGGAGATGCGCGAAAGATCCCCGCAAGCAGCCCCACCCGCGGCGCCCGTGAAGGCACCGTCAACGGCAGGCCCAAGCCGGCTCTCGTCGCGCATATAGCTCTCGAAAAGCTCCCGCTCCATCAGCTCAAGGGTAAAGCGCCAGCCGCAGATCCCCCGCGATCGCCTCCGGTTCCTCCTGCAGCTGCTGCCAGGTGACGCGCATGGTGCGCCAGCCTTCGGCGACGAGGATGCGGTCCCGCAGCCGATCGCTCTCGAACCGTTTCCGAGTCCCATGGATGCTCCGACTGTCCAGCTCCACCGCAAAGCGCTGCCCCTCCCAGAGCGCGTCGATCTCGAAGAACCGCCCGCGGACCGCGAGGTCCGCGTTCATCCGCGGCCGCGGCAGTCCATAGGCATCGACCAGCGCCAAGAACGCCTCCTCGAAGTCATTCCGAGTGATCCCGACAGGCCGTTCCGACCCCAGCAACGCCCTCAAGTTCCGCGCCCCGCGCCGCCCCGGATACCGCTCCAACAGCATCGGCAACGAGATCCGGTCGATCACCTCCCTCACTTCCGCCTCGTGAAACGCCCGCTCCAGCTCCCGCATCTCCGCCACCGCCGCCAAGTCGAAGATCGTCCGAAACGGCGAAGTCACCGGAATCCCGTCCTTCTTCAGACACTCATCGTCCCGCACCTCCGATTCATGGCTGGCGATCCCTTGCCTACGCACGACCCGCCCGGGAGGGCAAGTGAGGTCGACCCGTTCCGACGCCGGAGGCAACAGGCGCCAAAGGCGAGCAGCCGATCGGTGGCTGAGCAGGGCTCCCTCTCCACCCGTGAGCACAGCAGCCATCCATCGTCCCTTTCGAGTGATCCGGCGAGAGCCGAAGACGTAAATCCCGCGGAAGACCTCATGGAGATGCCCGCGGCCGATACGCCCGTCAACAGCCCTCCCCGTCATCCCGATACGGAGCAATTGCCGGCGAGCCACCACCCCGTGCTGCCGCCGCGCAAGCTCGGCGACCGCCCGGTCTCTCTCGCGAGCCGATGATTTGTCACCTCTGAGGTGGTCAATTGACGGCTCGATTCTCATGCCGCCGATGCTGAGGCGGGACGGCGCACGCGTGGCGCGCAGTTCGTGCCAACTTCGTCAACAGAGGCAAAAGAAAAGGCTCCAACCCGCCGTTGCCGCCTCTAGCTTTGATCCCTTCAAATGAAGGTGGGTGCCTGCTCCGAATCCCAAGAGACCCAGAGACTTTTCAGCTCCCGTGCCGTTTGTGTTGGGTCAAACGGTGAGACGGCTCTCGTACGGGTTCGAGCCTGGTCCAAAGTTACCACCGCAGGGCCGCGGTCAAACCCGTTAATCGTCGAGGTTGGAGAGGTGCCACTCGGCTTCGCTCCAGCGCTCGGGCGGGACCCGTAGGGAGATGTCGCCGCGGCCGAAGCGGTCGATCGGCCAGTCGGAGGTCAGCGCCGCCTCGAAGCCGGCCTCGATCAGCGACTGGTGCCAGGCGCGTGCCGTGCGCACGTCGCCGAAGTCCCGCACCACCTCCCAGCTGTCGTAGCCGGGGTCGTCGACGTGGATGGGCGTCTGCCCGGGCCCGGGACCCGGCCGCCACCTGCGGGGGATCCAGTCCCGCAGGCCCATTTCAATGTCCCGGCAGTTTGGGTTTGTGGATCGCGACGCCGAGCTCGCGCAGCTGCAGTTGGTCGACCGGGGCGGGGGCGCCGGTCAGCAGGTCGAACCCCGAGGCGGTCTTGGGGAAGGCGATCACGTCGCGGATCGTCTCCGCCCCGGAGAGGCGCTGGACGATGCGGTCGACGCCGTAGGCGATGCCGCCGTGCGGCGGCGCCCCGTAGCGCAGCGCCTCGAGCAGGAAGCCGAAGCGGGCCTCGGCCGTCTCGCGGTCGATGCCGAGCGCGGCGAAGACCTGCGCCTGCATCTCGGCGCTGTGGATACGGACCGAGCCGCCCCCCAGCTCCTGCCCGTTCCAGACCACGTCGTAGGCCTGGGCCCGCGCCGCGCCCGGATTGTCGGGGTCGAACTCGCCGGTGGGCGCCGTAAACGGATGGTGCATCGCGTCCCAGCGCTTCTCCTCCTCGTTCCAGTCCAGCAGCGGCCAGTCGACGATCCAGACCAGGCGGTGCTCGTTCTCGTCGATCAGGCCGAACTTCTCGGCCAGGTCGAGCCGCATCTGCCCCAGCACCGCATCGGTGACCGAGCGCTTGTCGGCGACCAGCAGCAGCAGGTCGCCCTCCTCGGCGGCAAGGCGCTGATTGAGGTCGGCGAGCTCGGCCTCGCTGAGGAACTTCGCGGTCGGCGAGCGCCAGCCGTCGCCCTCGCGGAAGGCCCAGACCAGCCCCTTCGCCCCCAGCTCCTGGGCGCGGGAGATGAGGCCGTCGAGCTCGGAGCGCGGCAGCTCGCGGCGACCGGCGTTGATGCCGCGGATCGAGCCGCCGCCCTCGAGGACCGAGCGGAAGACCTTGAACTCGGTCTCGCGCAGGGCGTCGCCGAGGTCGACCAGCTCCAGCCCGAAGCGCAGGTCGGGCCGGTCGGTCCCGAACCGCCCCATCGCCTCGTCGTAACACATGCGCTGCATCGGCAGCTCGATCCGCGGGCCGCCGACGCGCTCGAAGACGTGCGACAGCAGCCGTTCGTTGACCGCGATCACGTCCTCGCCGTCGACGAAGGACATCTCGACGTCGAGCTGGGTGAACTCGGCCTGACGGTCGGCCCGCGTCGCCTCGTCGCGGAAGCAGCGCGCCACCTGGTAGTAGCGCTCGAAGCCGGACATCATCAGCAGCTGCTTGAACAGCTGAGGCGACTGCGGCAGCGCGTAGAAGGAGCCCTGCTGCTGACGGCTGGGGACGAGGAAGTCGCGCGCGCCCTCCGGCGTCGAGCGGGTCAGGACCGGCGTCTCGACGTCGAGGAAGCCCTCGCCGTCGAGGAACTCCCGCATCGCCGCGACGACCCGGTGGCGCAACTGCAGCGCCTGCTGCATCTGCTCGCGGCGGAGGTCGAGGTAGCGGTAGCGCAGGCGCGTGTCCTCGCCGACCTCGCCGCTGAAGCCCTCGACCTGGAAGGGCGGCGTCTCGGCGTCGGCGAGCCGCTCGGCCTCGGTGACGAGGAGCTCGACCTCGCCGGTCGCGAGCTCGGCGTTGACCGTCTCCTCGGAGCGGCGGACGACGGTCCCGGTCGCGGTCAGCACGTCCTCGGCCCGCAGCTGGTGGGCGAGCTCGAAGGAGGCGCCGGAGCTGTCGGGATTGAAGACGAGCTGGACGATGCCCGTGCGGTCGCGCAGGTCGATGAAGATCAGCCCGCCGTGGTCGCGGCGGCGGTTGACCCAGCCGGCGACGCGCACCTCGGAGTCGACCCGGTCCGGCAGGACCCGGCCGCACCAGGCGTCGCGGTACCGGTTCGCGGTCAGCGGCGGTGCGTCGGTGCTCACTCTCCCCCTCCCTTCATCTCCCCGACAAGGTTGCCGAGATCGGCCGGGCGCTGCTCGCCGGTCTCCATGTCGCGGACCTGGGCGCTGCCGTCGGCCTCGAGGATGAGGACGCGACGGGCGCCGATCCGGTTCGCGTGTTTGAGCTGTCCCTTGAGGCCGCGGCCGGCGAGGTCGACCTCGGCCGAGATGCCGGCGTGGCGCAGCTCGATCGCCAGCGCCATCGCCCGCTGCCGCTGGGCCTCGTCCGCGATGGCGACGAAGGCGTCGCGCCCCGGGGCCGGCACCTCTTCGTCCAGCGCCAGCAGGATCCGCTCGATCCCGGCCGCGAACCCGACCGCTGGCGTCGGCGGCCCGCCGAGCTGTTCGATCAGGCCGTCGTAGCGGCCGCCGCCGCCGATCTCCGATTGCGCCCCGAGGCGGTCGCAGACGAAGGAGAAGATCGTCCGCGTGTAGTAGTCGAGGCCGCGGACCAGGGTCGGGTCGACGACGTAGGCGACACCGGCGGCGTCGAGCAGCGCCCGCACCTCGGCGAAGTGCTCGGCGTCCTCGCCCTCCAGCTGCTCGACGATCGTCGGCGCGCTCGCCATCACCGCCCGCGTCCCCTCGTCGTCGGAGTCGAAGGCGCGCAGCGGGTTGAGGTCGATCCGCTCGCGCACGTCCTTGGAGAGCTCGCCCTCGTGCGCGTGCAGGTGCGCCTTCAGGTCCTCCAGGTAGGCGCGGCGTGCCTCGAATGAGCCGAGGCTGCCGAGCCGCAGCTCCACCCCCGGCACGCCGAGCTCCGCCAGCAGTTCGGAGAGGAGCATGATTACCTCGGCGTCGGCCAGCGGCGAATCGGTGCCGATGCACTCGATCCCGAGCTGGTGGAACTGGCGGTAGCGACCGGCCTGCGGGCGCTCGTGGCGGAAGAACGGGCCGAGATAGAAGAGCTTCACCGGCTGCGCCAGTTTCTGCATCCCGTGCTCGAGGTAGGCGCGGCAGATCGAGGCGGTCCCCTCCGGCCGCAGGGTGAGGCTGCGCCCGCCCTTGTCCTCGAAGGTGAACATCTCCTTGCGGACGATGTCGGTCGACTGGCCGACGCCGCGCTCGAAGAGGTCGGTGTCCTCGAAGACCGGCGTCGCGATCGGCTCGTAGCCGGCGTGGCCGAAGACGTCGGCGGCGGCGCGTTCGAGGCGGGCGCGGCCGCGCGCCTGCTCGGGCAGGACGTCGAAGGTCCCGCGGGGTGCCTGGTACTTGCTGGCCATGGTTCGCGCGACCTTAGTGCCTGTACGGGGTGATGGGCGGCGCTACCGCGCCAGCGAGCCGAGGAAGGGATTGCTCGCCCGCTCGGCGCCGAGCGTGGTCAGGCCCATGTGGCCGGGATGGACGACGGTCTCGTCGGCGTAGGCGTCGAGCAGCTTCCCGATCGAGGCCAGCAGCGTCGGGCCGTCGCCGCCGGGCAGGTCGACCCGGCCGACCGAGCCCTGGAAGAGGACGTCGCCGGAGAAGACCGCCTCCTCGCCCCGCACCGCGTAGGTGACGTGGCCGGGGCTGTGGCCCGGGGTGAAGACGACGTCGATCTCCATCCCCGCCAGCTCCAGGGTCTCGCCGCCGCGGACGATCTCGTCGGCTTCGTAGCTCTCGTACGGGCCGAAGCCCTCCCAGGGCACGAAGGCCATGATGTCGGCCAGCACCGGCACCTCGATCTCCGGGCAGTAGACCGGCGCCCCGGTCGCCTTCGCCACCGGCGCCACGGCGCCGATGTGGTCGAAGTGGCAGTGGGTGACGAGGATCGCCTCGACGCTCGCCCCGGTCGCCTCGACCGCCGCCAGGATCCGCTCCGCCTCCTCGCCCGGGTCGACGACGAGCAGCCGGTCGGAGCCCTCGCGCCGGAACAGGAAGCAGTTCTCGCCGATCGCCCCGACAGTGAGCATCTCGACGTCGAGGGCCATTACTCGCTCCGGGCTCGGATCCGCTGCCGCTCGCGCCGCCGCCAGAGGGTCATGTCGATGTAGTAGCCGGCGGGGACGTAGAAGGCGAGCATGAAGGCGCCGAAGATCAGCGCCGCACCGACCGGGCGTTTGAAGAGCAGGATCAGGAGGACGACGAAGATGACGGCGGCGAAGAGGCCGCGGATCGCCGAGTTGCGCCAGGTCGGCGGCAGGTCCTCTTTGGCGGTGGGTTTGCGACGCGCCTGGGCCTGGGCTTTCGCCTCTGCCCGGCTGCGCGGTTTGCTGCGCCGAGCCTTGGTGTCGATCCGCCCGCCCTGGGTGCCGCGGCGCTTGCGCTGCCGCTTCTTCCTCGTCTGAGCCATCGGAGGAAATCTAGTCGGTCGCCCCTGCCAGGCGCGCCTCGATCGTGTGCCGCTGCGGGTCGAAGCCGCGCATCGGCACGTCCGCCGGGTAACCCGCCAGGGCCGCCTGCGGGATCAGGCCCACCAGCTCGGCCTCGACCGGGCGCGCGCCCAGCGGCGCCGCCAGCCCGCGCGCGCGCTCGACGACCTCGCCCAGCGGCACCGCCAGCGGGTCGTGGACGTTGGTCGAGACCTGGGCGCGGCCGCTGGAGAGCAGGAGCCCGATCGCGCGCACGCCGGGAGGGCCGCCGCCGGCCTCGCGCAGCCCGGCGGCCACGGCGCGGGCGATCTCGACGTCGCCGGTGTCGAGCTCGACGTTGAAGGCGGCGAGCGGCGGGCGGGCGGTGACCAGCGTCGCCCCCGCGGTGCGGTGCGGCAGGTCCGGCCCGAAGTCCGGCCGCAGCTCGCCCGACTCCATCCGCAGCCAGAGCTCGGCGAGGCCGCCGTTGCGGAAGTAGGCGCGCTCGGTCCGCCCCGGGTCCCGCGCCAGCTCGCCGTAGAGGAAGACCGGCACCCCGAGGCCGCCGATCTGCTCCGCCGCCGCGACCGCCTCGGTGCGGGCGGCCTCGCGGTCGCCCGGCCTGAACCAGACGACCGGGCAGACGTCGAGCGCGCCGACCGCCGGGTGCGCGCCGCTGTAGCCGCGCATGTCGATCGTCTCGACCGCCTCCTCGGCGCCGACGGCGAGCGCCTCGGTCAGTGAGCCGGGCGCTCCTGCGAGCGTGAAGACGGAGCGGCTGTGGTCGGCGTCGAAGTGGCGGTCGAGCAGCGTGGCGCCGCAGGTGAAGGCGGACTCGAGCCGATCGAGGCGGTCCCGGTCGCTCCCCTCCGAGACGTTCGGGACCGCGAGCAGGGGCGGCATGCTCTCAGTCCCTCAGACGAGCAGGTCGCCGCCGCTGACGATCGTCTCGCCGTCGATCTCCACCGTCGGTTCGAGCACGACGCAGTCGAGGTGGACCGGGACCTGCACGGTGCCGCCGATCGCCGCCGAGGCGCCGAAGGCGACGTGGCAGGTGCCGAGGATCTTCTCGTCCTCGAGGATGTTGCCGGTGAGGATCGCCTCTTCGTTGGTGCCGATCCCGAGCTCGGCGACGTTGGTGCCGTCCTCCCCGTGCGCGGTCAGCAGTTCCAGCAGCTGCGAGCCGTCGGGGCCGGTGGCCTCGACCAGGTGCCCCTCGCGGACCGTCAGCGCGGTCGGAGTGTCGAGCAGCCCGATCCCGGCGATCGAGCCGTCGACGACCAGCACGCCCTCGGTCGTCCCCTCGACCGGGGCGATGAAGCCCTCGCCGCAGGGCAGGTTGCCGAAGGCGCCGCGGTTGCCGAGTTCGCCGGCGTCGACGATCCCCATCCGCCCCTCGAGGCCGATCCGCAGGTCGCTGCCGTGGCGGCAGGTGATCCGCGCCTCCGAGCCGCGGTTGAGCGCGGTGACGACCGCCCAGCCGCGGCGCCGGACCTCCTCCAGGTCGCTGGCCATCAGCCGGCCCAGCATCTCCTCGGTGACGCCGGGCAGGCTGCCGACGCGGACGCCGTTTTCGCTGGCGATCTTGCGGGCTTCGGTGTGGGAGAGCGACTGGATCGTCGGCGCCAGGACCACGTCCGCGGCGGCCATCGCCGAGGCCACGGCGCGCGGCGGCTCGGCGGCGTGCGAATCGCGCTCGGAGATCACGGCGAGGGTGGCGTCGGCGCCCTCCCCCTGCGCCTCGATCCGCATCAGCGCGCCGATCTCTTCGGTGACCGGGTTGCAGACGACCAGGACGTCCTCGCCCGGCTGGATCCCCATGCACTGCCGGACGACCGTCTTCACTGCCCTGTCCAGTTCCGCGGTCACGCGCCCACCCTACTCATGATGCGCATCCATTGCGTTGATTTCTCCTGCAATTGCGCAATAACTCAGTCGTCGTCGTGACGGTGACGAATCGCCCACACCTGGAACCAAACGAGCCCCACCAACACCGAGCCGAAGGCGATAAACGGCGGCAGCCACCCCTTCGGATGCACGATCGCCAAGCTCACCACCGCAAAGGCATCGGCCACAAGCAGGAAAGCCACCAGCACCGGCCGCATCGCCGCCCACCCCGTCTCCGGAGGCCCACCAGACTCCTGCCCCATCGCTACCATCTCCTCCCCGCCGGAGTAGCTCAGCTGGTTAGAGCAGCGGAATCATAATCCGCGTGTCGGGGGTTCGAGTCCCTCCTCCGGCATCCAGCGCGGCTAGCGTTGCTGCCGTGATCCACAGCAAAAGCGAGGTTGATCGGGCGGGACGGCTTTACGCGAACCAGCTCCGCGGAAGCGGACAGGCTCACTCGAAGGAGGAACTGGAAGCTGCCGTCAAGGTGATCGAGTGGTGGCGCCACGAGCATGCGAAGCCCCTGTCAAGGGTTGCCTCCAACCTCAGGCACTACGCCGCCGCCGAGGGCAGGCCGTGGGTGGCCCAACGCCTCAAGAAGTTTCCGACGATCGTCGACAAGCTCACCCGGGAGCCCAAGATGAAGCTCTCGCGTATGGCGGACGTCGGTGGTGTCCGAGCACTCTTGTCAGACCAGGACGCTGCGTATCGAGTCGCCTCTCGGCTGCGTAGGAACTGGACGATCATCAGGTTCAGGGACTATGTGGCGGAACCCAAAGCAGATGGCTATCGAGCGCTTCACCTGATCAGCCGAAATCGGGGAAGACTTATTGAGATTCAGCTTCGGACGCCCCTTCAGGACAATTGGGCGAATATGGCCGAGATCCTCTCTCGGCTCGGGGCTCCAGATCTCAAATATGGAGGGGGACCGGCCTATCTACGGGAATATCTTCATACCTCAAGCGAAATCCAAATCCTGGAGGAACAAGGACTCCCGATCCCCCCTTCTCTGGAAGAACGCTATGGGGACCTGTTGAGACAAGCCGATAACTTTGTCGATGAAGCTTCCGATGAGCCCAGATGAGATCAAGCATTTCCTGATCGCTTATGACCCCAGAAACGGGAAGACTGATGTGCGCTCATTTGACACGGATTACGAGGCTGCACAAGCCGCCTATAGCGAGGCGGAGCACGAGAATAGCCCGGACTCGAAGCTAGACATCGTGCTCCTCAGCGCTGACTCGCTGGAGACGATCGAACAGACGCACTCCAGCTACTTCAGCGGAAAGACCGTCCAGCTCAAGGAACTTCTTTACGGCTGAGGTACCGCAGGTAAACCGTGCCGTTGCCGAAGCTGCGGTGCTCTACGAGCTGGAGGGGCAGGTGGCTGTGGATCGGGAGCGCGGGTTTGCCGGCGCCGACTGCGACCGCGACTAGGAGGAGGTGGATCTCGTCGACCAGGTCGGCTTCGATCGCCTGGGCGGCCAGCTCGGGGCCGCCGATGCTGATCTCGCGCTCCTCCGTCTCCTTCAACCTGCGGACGGCCTCCGGGTCGAAGGTGCGCTCGAGCTTGGTGCGGGAGGTTGAGACGTCTTCGAGGCTTCGGGAGTAGACGATCTTGTCGGCGGCGCGCCAGATCTCGGCGTAGTCGTGCATGCAGGACGGCTGACCGGTGAGGAGCTCGTCGGTCTCCCAGACCTTCATCACCTCGTACATCCGCCGTCCGTAGAGGTAGGTGCCCACCGGCCGCTCGAGGTCGTTGACGAAGCTGTGGACCTCCTCGTCGGGCATCGACCAGCCGAACTCGCCCTGCTCGTCGGCCACGTAGCCGTCGAGGGAGGCGATCGCCGAGTAGACCAGTTTGGCCATCGGCGATATTCAACCGGGCGCCGACGCTCAGCCGGCGCCACCTCCCGCTACTGCGGGATGAAGCACCAGGGCTTCTGGCCGGCTTCCGCCGCCTTCAGGGAGCGCTTTTCGGCGGCGACCGTTTCCCTCACGTGCTGGAGCTTCGCCCGGGCGCGGCGCCTGGCACGGCGGGAGCTGCGGTGGCTCAGCACCGCGCTCAACCGAGCTTCCGCCTTCTTCCTGTTCGCTTCGGCAGCCGCGAGCTGAGACTGGTAGGTGGCAACCGGGGCGGTCGCGGCAGCGCATTGCGCCTGGATCGCGCTGTATTCGCCGAAGGCGCCGTCGGTGCCGCTGGTGACGATCTTGTAGGACTCGCCGTAACTGCCGTCGTTTTCGACCCGGATGTAGTACTTGCCCGCTTCCAGGGTGACCGACTTGGTCGAGTAGTCGGCGACTTCCAGGTTGTCGGCGAGGCTGGCGACGTAGTCGCCGTGCGAATCCGTCAAAGCTGCGAAGACTTCGGTGTAGGACGCAGCCCCGCCGCCGAGGTTCGTGACCGTGAAGGTCAGCTGCGCGCTGCTCTGCGTCGTCACGTAGAAGTAGTAGTAGTCGACGTCGTTCACGGTCTCCAGCGTCGCGGTGTAGGTCGAGTTGTTCGCCAGCGGGCCGTAACCGGTGAGGAGCGAGTCATTCGGCTCGTACGGGGGCTGCGCCGACGCAGATGCGCAAGCGACACCGGCGATCGCCAGGCAGGCCACAAGCGACCAGGCAGCCGCCTTGAATCGCGACGATCCGAATCTCGTTCTGCTGACAGCTCCCACTGCGCCTCCTCATCGTTCCAGCGGTTTTGTAGACGACCTGAGTACTTAACGGCTTCACGAGGCTTTTTCTTGCCCGCGGCGCGATTACGGCATGCCGGGGCTGAAAATACGGTGGTTTTGCTGATGCGAGGGGGGCTTTGCGGGCGTACGGTCGGTTGGCAATCAGCAATCGAAAACAGGAGGCAGTGCAATGCAGCTCTACGGAATCCTTCGCCGCAACGGCTGGGCCACGCTGGAGGACCTCGAGGTCGCCGGTAAACGGTCGGCCGAAGTCGGCGACACGCCCGGCTCGGGCGTCCGCTGGATCCGCAGCTACGCGCTCTCGGAGGAGAGCGGCGAGATCGGGACGTTCTGCGTCTACGAAGGCGAGAGCCGGGATGCGGTCCGCAAGCATGCGGAAGACTCCGACCTCCCCTGCGACGAGATCGTCGAGATCGCGACGACCGTCGTCGTCCGCCCCGACCCGGTCGCCGCCGCCAACTGAGCCCCCACAGTCGCCGACGGGCCGATTTCGCTCCATATAGGGGCATTTTCGGCCCGTCGGCGTTTGGCGTACCTAGACTGACTTCGTGATGAGCACGCGGACCCCGCTCGTCGGCCGAGCGACCGAGCTCGCCCGCATCGGCGAGGCCGTCGAGCAGGCGCGGAACGGCTCGGGCTCGATCCTGCTGCTCTGCGGCGAGGCGGGCATCGGCAAGAGCCGGCTGGCGGAAGAGGCCGCCGGCGCCTCGGAGCCGGCCCTGCGGGGAGCGGCGACCGAGGGCTCCGCCGTCCCCTACGGCCCGATCGTCGCCGCCCTGCGCTCGCGCCTGCGCGACGACCCGCAAGCGCTTGACGAATGCGGCTCGCTCCTGCCCCACCTCGCCCTCCTCCTCCCCGAGCTGGGCGAGCCCGCAGCCGAGAGCGAACGGGCGACGATCTTCGAGGCGGTCCGCTGCGCCTTCGCCCACCTCGGCGCCGAACGGCCGGTGACCGTCGTCCTCGACGACCTGCAGTGGTCCGACGAGACGACCCTGGAGCTGCTCGCCGCCCTGGCCGAGCCGCTGCGGCAGATGCCTGTGCTGGTCATCGCCGCCCACCGCTCCGACGGCCTCCCCCGCGACCACCGGCTGCGCTGGCTGCGCAACGAGCTCCGCCGCGGCGGCCACCTGCAGGAGGTGGCGCTGGAGCCGCTCGACCGCGACGGCGTCGCCGAGCTGCTGGCGGCGCTGCTGGCGGAGCAGCCCTCCCCCGCCCTCGCCAGGACCGTCCACGACCGGACGATGGGCTCACCGTTCTTCGTCGAGGAGCTCGTCACCGCCCTGCGGGTGAGGGACGCGCTGCGCCCGAGCAGCCGCGGGCTGGAGCTGGCCGACCGGGACGAGCTGCCGCTTCCCGACACGATCCGCGAAGCCGTGCTGGTCGCGACCTCCGAGCTCTCGGCGGAGGCGCGCGGCGCGGCCGAGGCCGCCGCGGTCAGCGGCCCGCAGATCGACCTCCGCCTCGCCGCCGAGCTGACGAGCGAAGCGGGGCTCGCCGAGCTGATCGAGAAGGGCCTGCTGGAGGAGCGGGACCCGGGACGGATCGCCTTCCGCCACGCCTTGGCGCAGGAGGCGCTCTACGCCGAGGTGCCGTGGATGCGCCGCCGCGAGCTCCACCGCGCGCTGGCCGAAGCGGTGGAACGGCTCGACGGCCCCGGCCTCGAGGCCGCGACCCACTGGCTCGGCGCCGGCGACGAGCCCCGCGCCCGCGATGCGCTGGTCGAGGCGACGCGGGAGTCCGAGCGCCTCCACGCATACCGGGACGCGGCCCGGGCGGCACGCCAGGCGCTCGACCTATGGCCGGAGGGCGAGGACGCCGAGCTCCGCCTGGAGACGCTGGAGCGGTACGGGCGCTGCGCCGAGATCGCCGGCGAGATGTCCGAAGCCGCGAAAGCCTGGCGCGAGCTGGCGGCCGACTGCGACCGGCGGGACGACGGCGCCGGCTACGGACAGGCACAGCGCCGGCTCGCGGCGGTCTACGTGCTGACCGGTGAGAACGACGCCGCCCTCGCGTCGAGGCGCCTCGCCGCCGAGGGCTTCGCCGCCGCCGGTCTTCCCGCCGAGGCCGCCCAGGAGCGGCTGGCGATGGCCGACCACCATCGCCGCGGCGCTCGCTACGCGGAGGCTGTCGAGCTGGCCGAGGTGGCCACCGCGGAGGCGGACACGGCACAGCGAGCCGACCTGCGCGCCCGCTTGCTTGGCCTGCGCGGCGTCGCGCAGGCCAAGGGCGGTGAATTCGAGCAAGGGCTCGCCGCGGTTCAAGAGGGGCTTGAGCTGGCGCTCGAAGAGGATCTGACCCCGGTCGCCGCCGAGCTCTACCAGCGCCTCAGCCTCGTCCTCTACGACGGCGCCGACTACCGCCGCGCCGAGGAGGCGCTCGACACCGCCCTCGGCCTCTGCCGCACCGACGGCAAGTCGGGAACCGAGGTCGCCTGCGTCACCTGCCTCGTCTACGTGCTGCGCGAGCGCGGCGAGTGGTCGCGGGCCGAGCAGCTCGGGCGCGAGCTGATCGAGTCCGACACCGCGGTCTGGGTCGCCGAGGGGCTGATCGGGGCGATCCACGCCTTCCAGGGAAAGCTCGCCTCGGCCCGCCGACTGCTCACCGCTTCGCGCGCCGTCTCCTCCGCGGTCGGCCACTACAACATGTACGTCGACTCGACCACCGCGCTGGCGATGGTCGCCGCCGCCGAAGGGCTGGACGACGAGGCGGCCCGGTACTGCCGCGAGCTGCTCGCCCGCTGGGAAGAGGGAGAGGACCACCACTACTCGGTCTGGGGGATGCGCTGGGCCGCCAGCTACCACGCGTGCCGGGGCGACCGCGCCGGCGCCAACGCCTGCACCGAGGCGCTGAGCCGGATGGCCGCCGAGGCGGGCCATCCCGACGCGCTGGCCGCCCTCGCCCAGGCGCTCGGCGAGCTGGCGCTGCTGGAGGGCGA
>Ga0105245_10002029_pt1 | contig 18360 bp, 17 predicted proteins | sample KBSM54metaG_FD_81523 | JGI IMG/M metagenome (GOLD analysis project Ga0105245, IMG submission 81523) | Miscanthus rhizosphere microbial communities from Kellogg Biological Station, Michigan, USA - KBS M5-4 metaG | ecosystem: Host-associated > Plants > Roots > Rhizosphere > Soil | place...
CACCCGGCGGCGGTGCTGGCCGCGGCGGGGGTGGGGGCAGGCGGCGGGGGCGGCGGGGGTGGGGTGGGTACGCTCGCCGCCCGCGCCATGGGGGCGGGGGCGGGGGCGGCGGCGACTGCCGGCCGGGGCAGGGCCGCCGCCTGGCGGGCCAGCACGCCTTCGACCGAGCTCTCGACCATCTTCGGGAAGCGCACCATGAGGTCGTCGCGCAGGGCCCGCAGCTTGGCGTACTCGTCCCGGAGCTCGACCGTGCACCCGTGGATCTCGGCCAGGGCCGCCTTCACCTGGGGCTGGACGACCTCGTTGACCAGCTCGGGCAGGCGGGCGGCGATGGCGGCCCGCAGCTGGGGCCGGACGGCGTCGGCGACCACGTCGGTCAGCCGATCCTGCAGGAGCCCCTCGATCCCCTTGAGCGACGCCTCGCCCACGTTCTGGGACATGGCGTCGGCGACCACGGCCGACAGCCGGTCGCCCAGCGAGCGCTCGATGGACTGGAGCCGGGCCGCCTCGGTGCGCAAGGCCGCGGCGCAACCCTCCAGCTCGGCCAGCGACGTCGTGAGCTCCGCCACCCGGTTCCCGCCCAGCTCGCTGAGCATGGCCCGCTGCTGGGCGACGCTGGCCGCGAGCGCGGAGATCTGGCGCCGCATGGCCTCGAATTCGTCCCGCATCCACACCAGCACCTGACCACCGGCGTCGCGCGGGCGCGCAGGGCCCCCTCGGGGCTCCGTGTCGCTCACGGACCCGATCATATTCCGGTCATCGTTCCCGGCGTCCCGCACCCCGTTCACACGTCGTTCACCAGCCCGTTCACCGGGGTACCGTCGGCCGGGAATGGCCACCGGTCCTGCGCTCGAGCGGCGGATCCCGCTGGTGACCCTCCCGACGCCGCTGGAGGCCCTTCCCCGGCTGGCCGCGGCCCTGGGCATGGCCCCGGGCACGCTCTGGGTGAAGCGGGACGACGTCACCGGCCTCGGCGGCGGGGGCAACAAGGCCCGCAAGCTCGAATACCTGTGCGCCGACGCGGTGGCCCGGGGCTGCGACGTCCTGGTCACGGGCGGCGGCCAACAGAGCAACCACGTCCGGATGACGGCCGCCGCCGCCAACCGGCTGGGCCTGGACTGCGTGATCGTGGTGCCGGGCGACGCCCCCGCCTCGCCCACCGGCAACGTCCTCCTCGACGAGCTCTTCGGCCCCGAGGTGGTGCGCCTGGACGACGGTGCTCACGCCCAACCGGTGACACGAACGGGGCCCGGGGCGCCGGGATCGGTCACCAGTCGGGCGGCGCCCGGCGACCAGGGCGGGCTCGACTACTACGCGGTGGAGGCGGCCATCGTCGCGACCACCGAGCGGCTGGCGGCGGAGGGCCGCCGTCCCTACGGGATCCCGGTGGGCGGGGCCAGCCCGGTCGGCGCCCTCGGCTACGTGCGGGCCGGCGCCGAGCTCCTGGCCCAGGCGGTGGAGACCATCGGCGCCGAGCCCGACCTCATCGTGGTCGCCGACGGCTCGGGCGGCACCCACGCCGGCCTGGCCGTGGGCGTCGGCGACCAGGGCCGCATCCTCGGTGTCGACGTGGGCGCCCGGCCCGACGTGGAGGCCGTCCTGCCGGCCAAGACGGCAGAGGTCGCCGCCCTCGCCGGCCGGCCCGACCCGGCCGGCAGGCCCGTGGTCGACCACGCCCAGGTCGGGCGCCGCTACGCCGACCTCACCGACGCCTGCCGGGACGCCATCATCCTCGCCGCCCGCACCGAAGCCCTGCTCCTCGACCCGGTGTACACGGGCAAGGCCATGGCCGGCCTGGTGGCGGCCCGGGCCGACGGCCGGATCGGGCCCACCACCCGCACCGTCTTCCTCCACACGGGCGGCTCGCCGGCCCTGTTCGCGGCCGGTATCGGCGACTGGTTGCGGGCCGGGACCGATACGTCGCCGCGGCCCGCCCTCGATCGGTCACACTGAGCGCGTGCTTTCCGACTTCGACCGGGAGCAGCGCACGCAGGTCGTCCGGGTCGCCGGTGCGATCGGCCTGCTGCTGGCCGCGGCGGTGGCGGTGATCCTGGTGCGCTCGACCGAGTCCTCCCCGCCCGAGGTGGCCCGGCTGACGGGGCGAATCGTCTTCGCCAGCACCCGTGACGGGAACCTCGAGATCTACTCCATGGACGCCACCGGCAGGAACCAGACCCGGCTCACCAACAACCCCACCGACGATTCGTACCCCTCCTGGTCCCCCGACGGCTCCAAGATCGCCTTCGAGTCCAACCGGGACGGCAACCTCGAGATCTACGTCATGAACGCCGACGGCTCCGACCAGAAGCGGATCACCGAGAACGGGGCCAGCGACCAGTTCGCCTCGTGGTCGCCCGACGGCACCCGCATCGCCTTCACCAGCTACCGCGACGGCAACTTCGAGATCTACGTCATGGGGGCCGACGGCAGCAACCCGACCCGGGTCACCAACGAGCCCACGTCCGACTTCGCGCCCTCCTGGTCGCCCGATGGGTCCCGCCTCGCCTTCCACAGCCTCCGGGCCGGCAACTCCGAGATCTACCTGACCAACATCGACGGCAGCGGCGTGACCCGGGTCACCAACGACGAAGGCGAGGACCAGCTCCCCGTGTTCTCTCCCGACGGCCGCCGGCTGGCGTTCCAGGGCTCCCACGGGGAGAACTTCGACATCGTCACCGTCAACGTCGACGGCAGCGGCGAGAAGCGGCTGACCAAGTCCGGCAGCGGCGACTTCGCCCCCACCTGGTCCCCCGACGGCGCCTACCTGGCGTTCCAGAGCGGCCGGGGCGGGCCGACGCGGATCTTCGTGCTCGACGTGGCCAAGGGGGGCGTGACCGCCCTCACCAACGCCGAGAAGGGCCAGGACTACGTGCCCGACTGGCAGGGCGCGGCCGCGGCCCCGGCGGCCCCGGCCGTCACCACCACCGTCCCCTGACGGTGTGGTCGGAGGGGGCGCTTTGAGGTTGGGCCCGGGTCGGCCGTAGTCTCGGCGCCACGTGACCGCCGTTCTCACCACCCGTTCTCGCTTCGCGGCCTACGTGGCTCTGACCAAGCCGCGGATCATCGAGCTGCTGCTGGTGACCACCGTGCCCACCATGGTCGTCGCCCGGCGGGGGATGCCGGGGGCGTGGCTGGTGGTCGCCACCCTCGTCGGCGGGGCCCTGGCCGCGGCCGGCGCCAACGCCACCAACATGGTCATCGACCGCGACATCGACAAGGTGATGCAGCGGACCCAGAGGCGCCCGCTGGTCACCGGTGAGATCACCCCCCGCAACGCGCTGGTGTTCGCCATCGCCCTGGAGGTGGTGGCGGCGGCCCTGCTGTGGGTCACCGTCAACCCGCTCAGCGCCGTCCTGGCCGTGTCGGCCACGCTGTTCTACGTCTTCGTCTACAGCCTGTGGCTGAAGCGGACGTCGACGCAGAACATCGTCATCGGCGGGGCTGCGGGGGCGGTGCCGGTGCTCGTCGGCTGGGCCGCCGTCACCGGCACCCTGAGCTGGGCGCCGGTGGTCCTCTTCGCCATCATCTTCGCCTGGACCCCGCCCCACTTCTGGGCCCTGGCCGTCCGCTACCGCGACGACTACGCGGCGGCCAACGTGCCCATGCTGCCGTCGGTGGCCACCTTCGAGTACACGTCCCGCCGGATCGTGGCCTACACCCTGATCCTGTGGGCGATCAGCCTCGCCTTCTGGCCGGTGGGCGACATGGGCCTGCTCTACGGCCTGGCCGCCATCGTCCTGGGCGCCATCTTCACCTGGCACGCCGTCGCCCTGGCCCGCAGCGGCACCTACGAGAAGGCCATGCGCCTGTTCGGTTGGTCGATCACCTACATCACCCTCCTCTTCGGCGCCATGGCCGTCGACCAGCTCCTCCCCCGCTAGGCCGGCAGCCGCTCGGCCCGGGCCGTCACCCGCTCCTCGTGGCGGGCCCAGGCGGCCGCCACCACCAGCACCGAGACCAGCAGGATGAGGTCGCCTGCGACCCACATGAGGCCGGCCCCCTGGCGCTGGTCGGCCAGCGCCGACGGGCCCCACGTGCGAACCCCGGCCACGGCCGCGTAGTGGGGGTAGAGGACGCCGTGGGCGCCGAGCACGGCCAGGGCCAGGAACGTGTTCTGGGGCATGGCCACGCCCAGGTAGAGGAGGCGGACCGGGTGGGACAGGGCCCGCCGGCCGGCCTGCCCCCCGACCACCGGCCGCCAGAAGAGCAGGGCCGTGCCCAGGAAGAGGGCGTGCTCGGCCGCGTGCACCGGCTGCGACCGCAGGGCGGCGTCGAACAGGGGCGAGAAGTGGATGACCCACCCGGCGCCGGCGAAGAGCCCCCAGGCGAGGAGGGGTGACGACGCCACCCGTGCCACCCGCCCCCGGCCCAGGCCGAGCCACCGGCGGCGGCGCTCGGGCGACGCCACCCGCAGGGCGAGCGGGCCCGGCTGACCGAGCAGGAGCAGCGGCGCCGCCACCAGGGTGAGGAGGACGTGCTGGGCCATGTGGACGGACAGGAGGGCGTCGGCGTAGGTGTCGATCGGCGACAGGAGGGCCACCGCCAGGACCGCCAGGCCGCCGAAGAACGCCCCCCGCCGCCAGGCCGCCACCGGATGGCGAGGCGTGAGGCCCCGCGCCACCCGGCAGGCGTGGCCGTAGGCCACCGCCGCCGACGCCAGGGCGGCCACCGTCACCGGCTCGAGGGTCCACGCGGCCAGGACGCCGGGCAGCTCGGGCGCGGCCGGCACGCTCATCGCCCGCCATCGTCCCACCCGCTGGCGAAACCGGTGACGGCGCGCCGGCGCCCGCCGGGCCAGTTCGAATACCGTGGAGGCCGGCCACTACAGTCCGCGACGCAATGACGATCACCGACGCCAGCCCCGAGGCGGACGCCCCGGCGCTGCCCCCCGCGCCCCTCCCGGTCGTCCAAGGTTCGACGGCAGGCACCGACCACAAGGTCATCGGCACCCTGTTCGTGGCCGCGGCGCTCGTGTTCCTCGTCGTCGGCGGCGTCCTGGCCGTGATCATGCGGTCCCAGACCGCGGCCCCCGACCTCCACGCGGTGGGCGCCAACACCTACCGCCAGCTGTTCACCATGCACGGCGTGGTGATGGTCTTCCTCTTCCTCCTGCCCCTGTGGCTGGGACTGGTGACGGCCCTGGTCCCGCTCCAGATCGGCGCCACCCGCATGGCGTTCCCCCGGGTCCACGCCCTCTCCCTGTGGCTGTTCGTCGGGGGCGCGGGGATGGTGGCCGCCGCCCCCCTGGCCTCCGACGTGCTCGGCGGCTGGACCCTCAGCACCCCCCTCCCCGAGGGGGCCGCGTTCAAGGGCGACGGCGTCGACCTGCTCGTCCTGGGCCTGATCGTGGTGGCGGTGGCGGCCATCACCGTGGCCATCAACGTGCTGGCCACCGTCCTGCAGCTGCGGGCGCCCGGGCTCACCATGGCCCGCATCCCGCTGTTCAGCTGGTCGGCCACGGTGTCGGCGGCGGTGATGCTGCTGGCCCTGCCGGTGCTGGTGGGCGCCCTCCTCCTGCTCTTCGTCGACCGCCACTACGGCGGCCACGTGTTCAACGGCTTCACCGGCAGCCGGGGTGGCAACCCCCTCCTGTGGCCCCGCCTGTTCTGGTTCGGCGCCTACCCGCTCCTGTGGGCCCTCCTCCTGCCCGCCCTGGGGGCGGTGTCCGACATCGTCCCCGTCTTCGCCCGCCGCCGGCTGTTCAGCCACCAGCGGGCGGTGGCCGCCATCGCCGCCGTCGGGGTCCTCTCCTTCGCCGGCTGGGGCAGCGAGGTGGCCAACCTGCGCCGGGCCCGGCCCCTGTTCGCCCTGGGCGTGCTCCTGGTGCTGGTGCCGGTGGCCTCGCTGATCCTCAACTGGGTGGCCACCGCGGCCACCGCCGCCCGCCAGGACAAGACCCTGAAGGAGCGGTTCCGGTCGGTGCCGATGCTCCACGCCCGCGGCGCCCTCGGCCTGCTCCTCCTCGGGTTGGGCGGGGAGTTGGTGGCCGCTCTCGACGCCGGGGGCCAGTCGCACCGCAACTACTGGGGCGTGGCCACCCAGCACAGCCTCTTCTTCGGCGCCGCCCTGGTCGGCGCGGTCGCCGCCATCTACTACTGGGCGCCCAAGCTGTGGGGCCGTCACCTCTCGGAGAAGCTGGGCCGGGTCCAGTTCCTCGCCCTGGTCGGCGGGCTGTTCCTCACCGTCCTGCCGATGTTCGTCCTCGGGATCCAGGACATGGGGGCGCACACCTCGAGCTACGTCGCCGACGGCGACCTGGGTCCGGCCAACCTCATCGCCTCCATCGGCGGCGCCATCGTGGTCCTCGGGGTCCTCCTCCTCGTCCTGAACCTGCTGGTCAGCGTGGTCGCCCACCGGGGAGTGGCGGCCGGGTCCGACCCCTGGGGCGGGCACACGCTCGAATGGACCACCACCTCGCCCCCGCCGGCCGCCAACTTCGCGGTCCTCCCCGAGGTCCGCTCCGAGACACCCCTGCTCGACCTAGCCCAGTCGGAGACCCAACCCTGATGGTTCGACGTTCATGACGGCCGTCGCCGCGCCCGCTCGCACCGACGCCACCCCGGCACCCGCGTCGGCCGCGCCCCTCGCCCTGCCCAGCGGGGTGAAGCCCACCCCGGCCCTGGTCCTGCCCGACCGCACCCGGGCCCTGGGCGCCTACCTGTTCATGGTGGCCGACGCCATGGTGCTGGCCACGATCGTGGCCGCCTACTTCGCCATCAAGGACGGGTCGTCGGCCTGGCCCCCCACCGGCGTCGGCGTCGGCACCTACATCCCCTTCATCGTCACCATCACCCTCACCATGGCCGCCTGCTCGGCCCAGTGGGCGGTGCGGGCGGTGCGCGACAACGACCAGCGCAACGTGGCCATCGCCCTCGTGTTCACCATCTTCCTGGCCGTCGCCGCGGCCAACGCCGAGTGGGCCGCCTTCGCCAAGGCCGGCTTCGGGGTGGGCGACCACGCCTACGGCACCTTCTACTACGTGCTCCTCGGCTACCACGTGGCCCACCTGCTGGTCGCCGTGGTCCTCCTCGCGCTCCTCGCCGGGCGCTCCCTGCTCGGGCACTTCTCGGCCGACCACCACGACCCCCTGCGCAGCGGCGTCCTGTACTTCCAGTACACCAACGCCGTCTGGTACGCGGTGGCCACGGCCCTGTTCGTGCTCAGCCGGGTCAACGGCTGATGGCCAAGTCCGCCGTCCTCACCCCGCCGTCGCGCATCTTCCTGCCCATCTCGGGTGCGTCCCTCCTGCTGGGAATGGTGTACGGCGCCTTCACCGGCGACTGGCTGGGCATCAGCCTCTACCTGCTCCTGGTCGGCATCGCCGGCTTCGCGGGAACGGTGGTGGCCGGCTTCCGGGTCAACGAGGTGGCCCCCTGGGTCGCCCCCGACGCCGATCCCCCCGCCTACCACGCGGTGACCCCGGTGCCGTTGCCGGCCGGCGGCGCCTGGTCGTTCACCGCCGCCCTGGCCGTCACCCTGGTCCTCCTCGGCCTGGTGATCGGCCCCCTGCCCGCCTATTTCGGGCTCGGCCTCGGATTCGTCACCGTCGGCGGCTGGCTGGCCCGGGTGTCGGCCGACACCACCGGACGCCAGATCAACCTCCTCCCGATCGGCATCCCGGTCCTGGGCCTGTTCTGCATCGCCTCCCTGATGTTCTTCATGTCCCGCATCCTGCTGGCGGTGCCGGAGCAGGCGTCGACGCTCATCGCGCTGACGGTGGCGGTGTCGATCCTGGCCCTGGCCACGCTGCTCGCCCTGCGGCCCACCATCTCCGCCCGCACCATGGTCTCGGTGCTGGGCGTCGCGGGCATCCTCATGATCGTCGGCGGACTGGTGGCCGCCACGGCCGGCGAACGCAAGATCGAGCACCACGGCGAGGTGGCCGAGGCGGCGGCGGCCACGCTCGTGGCCAAGAACATCGCCTTCGACCACAAGGAGCTGTCGCTGCCGGCCAACACCGAGGTCGACGTCGACTTCAAGAACGCCGACAAGGGCATCCCCCACAACGTCGCCATCTACGCCGGCGCCGACTCGACCGCCCCCGTCGTGTTCAAGGGCGACATCCTGGCCGGGCCGGCCGAGACCAAGTACCACTTCACCAGCCCCCCGCCCGGCGACTACCACTTCCAGTGCGACGTCCACCCCAACATGAGCGGCACGGTCAAGGTCGCATGAGGGATTGGACGGCAGGCAGGTCAGCCGCGAGAGTCGGGGATGTGAACGGCTTCACGAGGCGAAGCACTCGGTTCCGGCAGGTCGGGACCTTCGCCATGGCCGGGCTCCTCCTCGCCCTGACCGGGTGCGCCAAGAACGCCCCCCAGGACACCTTCGAGCCGAAGGGCCCCGTCTCCCGGACGATCCTCAACCTGAGCCGGCCGGTGTTCATCATCGCCGGCGTGGTGTTCGTCCTGGTCCAGGGCCTGGTCGTCTTCGCCGTGATCAAGTTCCGGGACCGGCCCGACCGGCCCGGCCCCGAGCCGGAGCAGATCCACGGCAACACCAAGCTGGAGGTGGGCTGGACCCTCATCCCGGCCCTGATCCTGTTCTCCATCGCCATACCCACGATCAAGACGATCTTCGACCTGAGCCACAAGCCGGCCAACGCCCTGCAGGTCACCGTGATCGGCCACCAGTTCTGGTGGGAGTACCGCTACGACGACCTGGGCATCACCACCGCCAACGAGCTCAGCATCCCGGCCGGGGTCCCGGTCGAGCTCACGCTCGAGAGCGTCGACGTCATCCACAGCTACTGGATCCCTCCCTTGGCGGGCAAGACCGACGTCATCCCCGGTCGCAAGAACCACATGAGCTTCGAAGCCGACAAGCCCGGCACCTACCTCGGGCAGTGCACCGAGTTCTGCGGCCTGTCCCACGCCAACATGCGGGCCCGGGCCATCGCCTACACGCAGTCCGACTTCGACACCTGGGTGGCCCGGCAGAAGGCGCCGGCGGCGGCCGTGCCCGACGGCAGCGAGGCGGCCAAGGGGCTGGCCCTGTTCAACGCCAAGGGCTGCGCCGGCTGCCACACCGTCGAGGGCGTGTCCCAGGGCAAGGTGGGGCCGAACCTCACCCACCTGCAGAGCCGCAGCACCTTCGCCGGCAGCATCTTCGCCATGAACGAGGGCAACCTGCGCACTTGGCTCCACGACCCGCCCGGTGTCAAGCCCGGCTCGGTGATGCCCAACCTGGGGCTCACCGGGGAAGAGATCACCCAGCTCATCGCCTATCTGGAGACGTTGCAGTGACCGAACACCTCGCATCCCTCGGGGCCAGGCGGACCTGATGGCCATCGTCACCCAGCCCGCGCCCTCGGCTCCCTCCTCCCCCGGGACACCCGGCGCCACGCCGACCAGGCCCGCCGGCGTCACCCGCCTCCTGCGCCGCCCCACGGGCGACGTCAAGGGCCTGTGGGGGTGGTTCACCACCGTCGACCACAAGAAGATCGGCGTGCTCTACGGCGTGACCGCCATGATCTTCTTCCTGATCGGCGGGATCGAGGCCCTGCTCCTGCGGGTGCAGCTGGGATCGCCCAACAACACCTTCCTCAGCGCCGACGCCTACAACCAGATCTTCACCATGCACGGCACCACGATGATCTTCCTGGTGATCATGCCCCTGTCGGCGGGACTGGCCAACTACCTGCTGCCCATCATGATCGGCGCCCGCGACGTGGCCTTCCCCCGGCTGAACGCCTTCGGCTACTGGGTCTTCATCGTCGGCGGGCTGTTCATGTACTCCAGCTTCTTCCTGGGCGGCGCCCCCAACGGCGGCTGGTTCGGGTACGCCCCCCTCACCCGCAACATGCCCGGCCACAACATCGACTACTGGATCTTCGGCCTCCAGATCCTCGGCATCGCCTCGCTCACCGGCGCCGTCAACCTCATCGTCACCGTCATCAACATGCGGGCGCCGGGCATGAGCCTCATGCGGATGCCCATCTTCGTGTGGATGTCGCTGGTGGCCCAGTTCCTCCTGCTCTTCGCCATCCCGGTCATCACCGTGGCCCTGTTCCTGCTCAGCTTCGACCGGCTCTTCTCCACCAACTTCTTCAACGCCGACGCGGGGGCGGATCCCCTCCTCTGGCAACACCTCTTCTGGCTGTTCGGCCATCCGGAGGTTTACATCCTGATCCTCCCGGCCATGGGCATCGTGTCCGAGGTGCTCCCGGTGTTCTCCCGGAAGCCCCTGTTCGGCTACCAGGTCATGGTGTTCTCCGGCATCGCCATCGGCTTCATGGGCTGGGGTGTGTGGGCCCACCACATGTTCGCCACCGGCCTCGGCCCGGTCGCCCTGTCCGCCTTCAGCGCCTCCACCATGTTCATCGCGGTGCCGACGGGCGTGAAGATCTTCAACTGGATCAGCACCCTGTGGAAGGGGAAGATCCGGCTCAAGACACCGCTGCTGTTCGCGGTCGGGTTCGTGACCATGTTCACCATCGGCGGGCTCTCGGGCGTCACCCACGCGGTCGTGCCCTCCGACACGCAGCAGACCGACACCTACTACATCGTCGCCCACTTCCACTACGTCCTCTTCGGCGGCAGCATCTTCGGCCTCTTCGCCGGGCTCTACTACTGGTACCCGAAGCTCACCGGGCGGCTGCTGTCCGACCGCATCGGCAAGCTCCACTTCTGGCTGACCCTGCTCGGGTTCAACCTGACCTTCGCCCCGTTCCACATCCTCGGGCTCCAGGGCATGCCCCGACGGATCTACACCTACCCCACGGGCCGGGGCTGGGACGTGTGGAACTTCGTCGCCACCATCGGGTCGTTCCTGATCGCCCTCTCCGTGCTGGTCTTCATCTACAACCTGTGGGTCAGCCGCAAGGGCCCGTACGTGGGCGACGACCCGTGGGACGCCCGCACCCTCGAGTGGACGATCCCCTCCCCGCCGCCCGAGTACAACTTCAAGGTGGTCCCCGTCGTCACCGCCCGCGACGACTTCTGGCACCGCAAGTACACGGAGGACGAGCACGGCCGGGCCGTCCTGCGGGAACCGGCGCCCCCGGCCCTGGCCCAGGCGCCTCCGGACGGGGCGGCCGAGGGGGTGGGAGGAACCACCGACGTCGCCGTCGTCGACGGCGGCGAGCACGGGGACGGCGACCACGGGCACGACGAGCACGGGGACGAGCACGAGGAGCACGTCCACATCCACCTTCCGTCGCCGTCGTACTGGCCCCTGTTCAGCGCCATCGGCCTGGCCGTCGTCGCCTACGGGATGATCTACAAGTTCTGGATCGTGGCCGTCCTGGGCGGGATCTGGATCCTCGGGGGCGTCTACTCCTGGGGCCTGGAGCCGGCCACCGAGCCGGAGCCGCCGGCGGAGCACGGCGACAACGGGGCCGCCATCGAGCCCGACGACTCGCCGTCCGACCAGCTCGAGCCGGTGGGCCAGGCGTGACCACCGTCGACCTCCCCACCACCGAGGGCGCCCACCACGACGAGGCGCCGAGCCACCCCGCCACCTCCACCGGGCTCACCAACGAGAAGGTGGCGATGTGGGCCTTCCTCGGCTCGGAGTGCCTCCTCTTCGGCGGGCTGATCTCCACCTACCTGCTCTACAAGGGCCAGAGCGAGCCGGGGACGATCAGGCCCCACGACATCTTCGACATCCCCTACACGTCGGTCAGCTCGTTCGTCCTGCTCATGAGCAGCCTGACCATGGTGCTGGCCCTGTCGGCCATCCAGAAGGGCAACCACCGGGCCCTGCGGGTGTGGTTGCTCACCACCGCCCTCCTCGGTGGGAGCTTCGTCGCCGGCCAGTGCTACGAGTTCACCGTGTTCGTGCGGGAAGGCCTCAACCTCCGCACCAACCTGTTCGGCAGCAGCTTCTACATCATGACTGGCTTCCACGGGGCCCACGTCACCATCGGTGTGCTCATGCTGCTCTCCCTCTGGAGCCTCTCCGTCAAGGGACGGCTACCGTCGGAGAAGGCCGAGGTGGTCGAGCTGATCGGCCTCTACTGGCACTTCGTCGACATCGTGTGGATCGTGATCTTCACCCTCGTGTACCTCATCCCGTGAGCACCCCCGAGAAGACCGTCGAGGCCGCCGACCACGGCGCCGTCCACGCCCACGAGCACCCGAGCGACCTCCAGTACGTCTACATCGCCCTGTTCCTCGCCCTCGTCACCGCGGCCGAGGTGGCCGTCTACTACGTCAAGTCCTTCAAGGGCCTGCTGGTGTACATCCTGGCGACGATGGCGGTGGTGAAGTTCAGCGTGGTCGTCATGTTCTTCATGCACCTGCGCTTCGACAGCAAGGTGTTCCGGCGCTTCTTCGTCACCGGGATCATCCTGGCCATGTTCTGCTACGTCAGCGTGCTCTCGACGTTCCACATTTGGCACCGCTAACGGCCGCGGCCGTCCCCTTCCCCGCCTGGCACGCCCACTTCGACACCTGGGCGATCTTCTCCGTCATCATCCTCGGCTACGTGGTCGCCCTCCGGCGGGAACGGGCCCGCACCGGCGCCCCCGCCGCCACCCGGGGCCAGCTGTGGTCGTTCGGGCTGGGCATGGCCTTCATGTGGGGCGTGTCGGACTGGCCGGTGCACGACTTGGCCGAGGGCTACCTCTACAGCGTCCACATGGCCCAGCACCTCACCCTGACGCTCGTGGTGGCGCCCCTGCTGCTGCTGGGCACCCCCGCCTGGCTGGCCCGGCGCATCCTCCGGCCGCCGGGCCTGCTCAAGGTGGTGCGGGCCCTCACCCGGCCCGCGCCGGCGCTGTTCCAGGCCAACCTGATCCTCGTGCTGAGCCACTGGCCGGCGGTGGTCGAGGCCACGCTCGTCCACCACCCGCTGCACTTCCTGGCCCACGCCATCCTGCTGACCTCGGCCGTGCTCCTGTGGTTCCCGGTGCTGAGCCCGCTGCCCGAGGTGCCCCGGATGACGCCGCCGCTGCAGATGCTCTACCTGTTCCTCGACACGATCCTGCCCACCATCCCGGCCTCGTTCCTCACCTTCGGGAAGAAGCCCCTGTACCCGATCTACGAGACGTTCCCCCGGCTGTGGCACATCTCCGCCCTCAACGACCAGCTCTTCGCCGGGCTGATCATGAAGGTGGGGGCCGGGTTCTACTTGTGGATCGTGATCGCGGTGATCTTCTTCCGCTGGTACGCCAAGGAGGAGGCCACCAACAAGGAGTACGGCGACGCCTCGGGCAACGACCTGCTCCTGTGGGACGACGTGGAGAAGGAGCTGGCCCGTCTCGGTCCCGCGGCCACCCAGGAACCGCCGCCGCCCTCGCCGACATAGACGCCCGCCCCGGGCCTGCGCCGGCCCCGGCGCCGTCCTGGGCATGAAAAGGTGCGCCTAGCGCCCCCAATCGTCCCCAAGAAGTCGCCGAGCGCAGAAGACGGGCACCGGACATGGTGCGGCCGGTGTCGGCGGCCAGCGAGCCGAATGAGAACCATTCTCATAACGGTGGTACCGTCCGGGTGTGAGAACACGGGCCCTCGCCGCGCTGATCACGTTCGCAGCCCTGCTGGCCGGCTGTGGTGGGGGCGGCGCCGGGGGGGCGGGCGGCGGGAAGGTGTCGGCGGTGGCCAGCTTCTATCCCCTGGTCGACGCCGCCCGCGGCGTCGGCGGCGACCGGGTGGGCGTGGCCAACCTCACGCCCGCCGGCGTGGAGCCCCACGACATCGAGCTCAATCCCCGCCAGCTCGACCGGATGGCGGCCGCCGACCTCGTCGTCTACCTGGGCGGCGGGTTCCAGCCGGCGGTGGAGGACGCGGTGCGGCGGGCCCGCAGGACGGTCGACGTGCGGACCGGGCTGCCCGACCTGGTGGAGGGCGATCCCCACGTGTGGCTCGACCCGGTCCTGTTCGGGCAGGTCGTCGGGACGATCGAGGCGGCCCTGGTGGAGGCCGACCCGCCCGCGGCCGACGGCTACCACGCCCGGGCCGACGCCTACCGCCGCCGGCTGGACGAGCTCGACGCCGAGTTCAAGGCCGGCCTGGCCACGTGCGAGGAGCGCACGATCGTAACCAGCCACGAGGCGTTCGGCTACCTGGCCCGCCGCTACGGGCTCGAGCAGCTCGCCATCTCCGGCCTCTCCCCCGACGCCGAGCCCGACCCCCGCCACCTGGCCGAGCTGTCCGACCTGGTGAAGAGCCGGGGCGTGACGACCATCTTCACCGAGGAGCTGGTGTCGCCCAAGGTGGCCGAGACCCTGGCCCGGGAGACCGGCGTGAAGACCGCCGTCCTCAACACCATCGAGGGCCTGAAGAAGGGGAGCTCGGAGGACTACTTCTCCCTCATGCGGGAGAACCTGGCCACCCTGAGGACCGCCCTGCGCTGCCACTGAGCGGGGCGGAGTCCCTTACCCTGCAAGGTGTGCTGCGGTTTCGCGTCCTGGGGTTCCCGGTTCGGGTCGAGCCTCTGTTCTTCGTGATCATGGGCATGTTCGGCTTCGCCGGCGGGCGGGAGGGGCTGTACGTCGTGGAGTGGATCGTGGTCGCCGGGTTCGGCATCCTCGTCCACGAGCTGGGCCACGCCCTCGCCTTCCGCCGGTTCGGCTCGCCCGCCGAGATCACCCTCCACGGCTTCGGCGGGTACACCACCGGCGCCGCCCAACCGCCCCGCCGGTCGATGGTGGTGAGCCTGGCCGGGCCCTGCACCGGCTTCGCCGCGGGGGCGATCGCCATCTGGCTGTACCGCTCCGTCGGCGACGGGTCGGCACTCCTGCACAGCGCCCTCTTCGACCTGATCTTCGTCACCATGGCCTGGGGGGTGTTCAACCTCCTGCCGATCCTGCCCCTCGACGGAGGCAACGTGATGGCGTCGGCCATCGAGCAGCGGACCCACGGGGGCGGCCAGCGCACGGCCCGGATCGTCTCGCTGGTGGCGGCGGCGGCGCTGGCGGGGGTCGGCGTCGCCGTCCACCAGCCGTACGTGGCCATGATCGCCGCCTTCTTCGGGTTCCAGAACTGGCAGGCCCTGGCCGGCGCCCGCGACCAGCCCGACCTGGCCCGCCTCCAGGTGGGGCGGGCGGCGCTGCTCGAGGGGAGTCCGGCGGCGGCGGCCGAGGTGGCCCGGGAGGTCACGGCGGGGCGGACGTCGGCCCGGGTGCGGACCGCGGCCATGGAGCTGCTGGCCTGGTCCGAGCTGGCCGCAGACCGGCCGGCCGACGCCGAGGCCGCCCTCCACCGGCTCGGCGGCGGTGTCCACGCCAGCCAACTGGTGCGGACCGCGGTGGAGCTGGCCGCGGGCCGGCCCGCCCCCGCCCTGGCCGCCGCCTTCGGCGGCTGCGACGACGCGGTGGGGGCGGTGGTGACGTCCCGGCTGGTGGTCGAGCACGACATCCTCGACGAGCTGCTGGCCGACGTCGCCCGGCTGCCCGAGGCCCAGTCCCTCACCGCCCTGCGCAGCCTCCAGCTGGGCCTGCACCACTCCGACCTCCACCGGCCGGCGGCCCGGGTCGGCGAGGTGCTCTTCGGGCGGGCGCCCGACGGCGTCGTCGCCTACAACGTGGCCTGCAGCTGGGCCTGCGCCGACGACGCCCAGGAGGCGCTGTCGTGGCTGAGCAAGGCGATCGAGCTCGGGTGGCGGGACACCGAGGTGCTCGACGCCGATCCCAACTTCGACCTCATCCGCACCACCGACGGTTTCCGGGCCATGCGGGCCTGGATCGAGACCGGCCCGGAGGGTCTGGCCGGCCGGGAACGGGCGTAGCCTGCGCCCATGACGACCGACGGCGCCCCGCCGCCCCCGCCGCCGCCGGTGTACGGGATCGTGGAGCTGGCCGCCCGCATCGACCAGACGCCGGCCGACGTGGAGAAGTGGCTGGACGAGGGCCGGCTGCCGCCGTCGACCCTCCTGTCCATCGGACGGGTCTGGACGGGCGACGTGGTCGAGGCCTGGATCCTCGACGAGGTCGACGTGGCGTCGAAGGCCCGGCGCATGGAGGAGGCGGCGGTGCGGCGGGCCCAGGAGGCCAAGCTCCGGCCCCGGGCGTGGCAGTTGGCGGGCGGGGTGGCCAACGCCCTTGCCCGGGGGCTCTCGGAGGCGGAGTGGCTGGCAGAGGCCGAGCACCCGGCCGCCCGCCGCATCGCCAACGGCGAGGACGGCGAGGTCGTCGAGGCGGTCAAGGGCGCCGGCCTCTGGCCCTGGCCCTGAGCGCCGTCGGCACCCCCCGCACCCGGTGACGGATCCGGGGGCCACGACCCCTGGCTGCGTCACCGGTTGGAGGGCGTGCCTCGCCTGGACGCTACGGTCCCCTGCGTGATCGACCCCCGCCGGCTGCGCTCCGACCTCGACGGGGTGAAGGCCGCCCTCGGCCGGCGCGGCGTTCCCCCGGAGGAGGTCGACCGGCTGGCCGAGCTCGACCGCCGGGAGCGCGCCCTCAAGTCCCGGGCCGACGAGCTGCGGGCCCGGGTGAGGACGTTGTCGAAGGAGGTGGGCGAGGCCCGGCGGACGGGTGACGTCGCCGCCGCCGAGGAGCGTGCCGCCGAGAGCCGGGCCGTCGGCGATGAGGGCAAGGCCGTCGACGCCGAGTCGGCGGCGGTGGCCTCCGAGCTGCGGGACGCCCTCCTGCGCACGCCCAACCTCCCGTCCCCCGACGCCCCCGACGGGCTCACCGAGGCCGACAACGTCGTCGTCCGGGTGGAGGGCTTCGACGACAGTCCGGACGCCTATGGACCCCACCAGCGGGTCCCCCACTGGGACATCGGCGCCGAGCTGGGCATCCTCGACCTCGAAGCCGGCGCCCGCCTGTCGGGCTCCATGTTCCCCCTCTACCGGGGCGAGGGCGCCCGCCTGGTGCGGGCCTTGTGCCAGCTCGCCCTCGACCGCAACCGCGACGCCTACGAGGAGATCCGCCCGCCGACGCTCGTGCGCACCGAGACCATGGTGTCCACCGGCCACCTGCCCAAGTTCGAGGACGACGCCTACCACCTCGAGCGTGACGACCTGTGGGCCATCCCCACGGCCGAGGTCCCCCTCACCTCGCTCGGGCGGGACCGCATCTACGACGCGGCCGACCTGCCGGTGCGGCTGATGGCCCACACCTCGTGCTTCCGGCGGGAGGCGGGCTCGGCGGGGCGGGACACCCGGGGCCTGCTGCGGGTGCACGAGTTCGACAAGGTCGAGATCCTGGCCTACGCCACCCCGGAGCAGGCGGACGAGGTGCACGCCGACATCCTGCGCCGGGCGGAGGCCGCCCTGGCCGCCCTCGGCCTCGCCTACCGGGTGCTCGACCTGTGCGCCGGCGACCTGGGCGGGTCGTCGGCCCGCACGTTCGACCTCGAGGTCTACGCCCCCGGCTGCGATATGTGGCTGGAGGCGTCGTCGGTGTCGTGGTTCGCCGATTACCAGGCTCGGCGGGCCAACATCCGCTACCGCCCGGCCGGGGGCACCGGGACCGTGGTGGCCCACACCCTCAACGGCTCCGCCCTGGCCGTGCCCCGGGTGTGGGCGGCGGTGGTGGAGACCCACCGCCAACCGGACGGCTCGATCGCCCTCCCGTCCGCCCTCCACCCCTACTTCGGCGGGGCCACCGCCATCAGTAGCGCTCGACCTTCCTGACGCCCCGGCCCTCCCGCCACGACTCGATGTCGAGGTGGTCGCCGGCCGGCTTCACCGTCGACACCTCCCGGACGTCGGCCGTGAACAGGGCGAACGGCCCCGGCGGAGGGGCGTAGCCGGTGGCGGCCTCGAACGCGGCCAGGAAGCGGTCGAAGTCGGCCTCGTCGTGGACGGGTACGGCCCGGCCGCCGATCTTGGCGTCGCCGTCGGTGACGTTCTTGTCGACGGTGGCGTTGTGGAGGGCGAAGCGGGGGTCGCGGCCCAGGTCGGCCGTCTTGCGCGAGTCGGGCATCATGCCCAGCCACAGCTCGCCCAGGGCGAAGAGCGGTTCGATGCCGCTGATCCGGGGCGAGCCGTCGCGACGGACGGTGGCCAACAGCCCCAGCCCGTGGGCCTCGAAGCGGGCGCGGGTGGTGGCGGCCAGCTCGGGAGCGGCCGCTTCGACGTCGGTCCAAGTCGCCATGGCCCGAGTGTTGCTGATTCGCGACGAGCCCAGCGCGGTTGCGACGTCAAGCGTTAGCTTTAGCTTGTGGCGGAGCAAGGGCGGGTTCTAGCCAGCGCTTACACGATGGTCAGCGCACGAGCCGTTTCCAGAGCCAGGCAGTGGTACCGGGCCGAGGTCGACGGCCTGCGGGCCCTCGACGATCGGGAGCTCACTCGTCGTGCGGCCCTTGAGTATACGCCTCTTAAACTCGAGCCCCTGGCCACCGCCAAGGTGTCGGCCCTGGATGGATGGCGGGGGATCTTCACCTCCGAGCTGTCAAGAACCGACATGCGTCGGCTCGCCATAGCCGCCGAGTTGTTCCATCGGCATCCGCCCCCAGGGGTCCCCTTGGGCTC
>Ga0105245_10002033_pt1 | contig 18345 bp, 23 predicted proteins | sample KBSM54metaG_FD_81523 | JGI IMG/M metagenome (GOLD analysis project Ga0105245, IMG submission 81523) | Miscanthus rhizosphere microbial communities from Kellogg Biological Station, Michigan, USA - KBS M5-4 metaG | ecosystem: Host-associated > Plants > Roots > Rhizosphere > Soil | place...
CGCCTCCGGGTTCTCGGCGGTCATCTTCCGGTACAGCTCCAAGGACGTGATCTTGTCGACCGCTTTCTGCAGCGTTGCCTCCGCAGTGGGCGTGGTGTACTTGAAGTTCTGCCGGAACCAGTCCGGCGTGATCCGATACCCGCCTTGCTGCAAGGCCGCACTGTAGTTCTGGATCAAGCGGTCATAGTCGTCCTGCGTGGTGACCGTCTTGAGTTCCCCGTTGAACTGGAGGAGTACCCGCTGCAGCGCGGCTTCGCGCTGGGCGTACTGCTGCTCGAGTTGATGCTGCTGCGCGGCGACTTGCGCTTGCTGATGCTGCTGGACCGCCAGTTGGTAATTGAACTGGCGCATCTGCTCGGCGTTCATCTGCGCTTCGGCGGCTTGGAGCCCCTGCGCCGCCCCGATCCCGCCTTTGGGGCCCATGCCGATCATCATCCCCAAGGCGGCGAGCGTCAGGATCTTCTGTTTGGGATCCTGCTGGACGGGCGCCGGGAGCGGGGGCAGGGCCGGCACCGGCAGTTGGGGCGGCGGCCCGAGCACGGGCGCGAGATTGGGCAAGAGCGCCGCGAGCGGGGAGGGCGGGGGCGGCGCGCTCGGGATCTCGGGCGGCGCGACCGGCTGATCGGGCGGCGCGATCGTGTCCCCTTCCATCAGGGACGGATCGGGCGGCAGTTGGCTCCGAGGATCTTGACCCATTAGCCGAACAACCCGGATTGGGCGAGCAGTTGCATCAATTGCTGGATAAAGGCATTCGTCTGATTCTGCCCATAGACGCCGAACAGCCCCGCCTGATTCGCCAGACTCCCCCCATTCAACGGATCGATCAGTGAGTTCGCGCCCGTCAACCGCTGCCAGGCCGTGTCCGGAATCTGCTTGGCCGTCGACAAGCCGGTCAGTTGGTTCCCGAGGTTGTAGTTATAGAGGCTCTGTTGCAACTGAGGAATTTGTTGGCTCACTTGCGCGGCCGTCGCGGCGTTCTGGCGATCGAGCCCGATCGCGTTGGTCGCAAAGCCGGCCTGGTTCTGCGTGTTCGCCACGCCGTATTTCTGATCCGACTGCTCCAAAGCTTGCTGCACAATCCCCGAATCCGGCGTGATGCCGCGGGCGCCGAAGTTCTGCGTGATCTGCTGGCGGGCATTATCCCGCGCCTGCATCAGCGGATCGGTCGACTGCGTTTGAATGAGATCCATCTGCGCCGGGGTATACGCCGGGCCCTGGAGCTGCTGAAAGTACTTGTTCAGGTAGTCGATCATCGGCTGGAAGCCCGCCGGTTGATACGGCGTGTTCAGCTTGCCGACGAGTTGATTGACCAACTGTTCCCATTGCTGGGTGGCGGGGTCGGAAAAGACATTTGTCCCCGCGTATCCCCCGGTCGTGCCGCCTTCCTGGTGCGTCCCGGGCGCTTCCATGAAGCGGCTCTTCCAGTAGTCGAGGTTCGCGGCGGTCAAGCCGCCGGTCTCCTTCATGCGCTGGAGCCAGTACGCCGCATCGGTGTGCTTTTGCGGATTGAAGTTCGCCATCCACCCCGCGACGACGGAGGCCGGATCGAGCTGCCCGGCTGTTAACGGGGTATTCGGTGTCGCGTACGGATTGTTGGGATTCACATACGATCCGCCCGAGGGCGTGCCCGGACTGCTGGGCGCGGGCGCGGCGGCCGGGGGCGCGGGGGTAAACGGATCCGAGGCCGGATCGCCGGGATAACTCGGATTGGGAGAGTCTTGGGTGCCGATCGTCGACGTGGGGGCGGCCGACGGCGTCGTGTCCCACCCACTCGACGGCTTCCAGCTGTTCCAGTTCGGATCCCAGCTATAGCCGGCCCCGGGGCTTTGACTGGGATCGCGGAAGCTTACGGTCGCCATTTACGTCCCTCCGCCCGGCAGGCCCGCCTTACTGGCAAAATTCGGCAGCATCTGCGACACCCCCGAATTGATCTGATTAAAGAGCGGCTGCTGGGACTTCGCGCGCTCGAGCGCAAGTTGCAAGAGTTGCTGGAGCTCGGGCGGCGTGCTGTTGCCGCCTAACTGATCGCCAAGCACCTTGCCGCCGATCAAGCCGCCGAGGCCCGCCAGTAAGCCTTCGACTTTCTGCCCGCTGGTGAGCGCCTTGCTCGTCGCACTCCCCGCCGCGGTCCCCACCGCGGGCGCCGATCCGCTCCCTACCGCACCGGCACCGGCGGCAATGGCTCCGCCCGTGTTCGCGCCCGCCACCCCCGCGCCGGCCCCTTCCGATCCCAGGCCGATGCCGCCATAACTCGCCGCGGGATCCGGAATGGCCGTGCCGCTCGCGCCACCCGCCCCAAACGCCCCGAGCGCGTCAGCGCCACCAATCCCGAGGCCGGCCCCCATGAGGTATGTGTAGAGCTTGCCCCAATCAATCCCCGCGTCCCAGGTGCCCTGACTCTGATCCCACTGCGGGCTCTTGTGAATCAGGCCCCCGCCGATGTCCGGCTTACTCGCCCCGTAGGCGGCCGGGGAATCGTAGACGCGCCCTTTGCCCGGGATGTCTTGATACCAGAGGCCCTTTGCCGCGTCGTATAGGCGCTGAATGGTGGGCATTACAGTCCTCCGCCCGCCCGCGCGAGCCGTTCCTGACAATCCTGGGTCAAGGCGTCGTACTGCCAGAGTTCCGTTTGGAGCGTCGAGGTATGCACGCGGCGCTTCTCCACCGTCCCATCGGGTTTGGGATCGTCCACCACACTCCACGGCCAGTACCACTTCGCCAGCTTCAACGCCTGAATCGTCCGTTCCCGCTTGACCTGCGCTTTGTGCATCTCCCACCGCAAGGGCTCGAGTTGCTTCCGGGGGGAGGGTTCAAAGGCGTACTGGAACGTGGCTGAGAGCACCGGGGAGTCTTCCGGCAAGACGATCAAGCCGTCCTGGGTTTCATACCGCCGCAAGTGATCCTTGACGGTGATCGTCTGCTTCCCGCGGCCCAGGACACAGCCGATGAGATATTCAAACCCCGGGCGCTGGTCGATGTACTCATGTTCGGTCGCCAAGTGGATCCCGTAGATGTGGACTTCTGTCGCGCCTTGCACGACGGCATGCGCGAGCATCCATGCCGGGGTACTCGTGAAGTAGCGCCCGAAGTGCGCTTCGATCGCGGCCTTGGGAAACGCACGCGCCGAGGGCCACGTCGCCGAGGGGGGATACTGGGTCGCGTGATCGGGATGGAGCCACACCGGCATCGTCTGCGCGGCGAGCCAGTCCTGATGACTCGCCGGGCGGACGTACTGGTCAATCGGGATCTGATGCGCGAAGACTGGCGGGTGCGGTTGCCCCTCCACCGGATCGGGGACGAAGAAGTACTTGTGGGCGGGGTGGAGATCGTACCACGCGTCCGCGCGCTGAAAGCCTTTCAAGCGATACGCGTCGTTCAAACTGAAAATGGCGAGCCCTGGATCGGCCCACGGGGTCAAGGTCCAGGTCGCGGCGGTCCCGACGATTGCACAACGATCCATTTACTTCTGCTCCTGTGGTGGAGGCGCGCTGTATGCCGATGTCACTTGGTCCGGGTGCAGGGGCACATAGACCGTGCCTTCGTCGGCCGTGTTCTTGATGATGATGCCGTCGTAGTTGCCGACGTTCTTCCCACGCAACGTGTCCCAGATTTCCATCAGCGCCGCCTTTTCGTGCGGCTGCTTCGCCATGTCGCCGTACTGAAGATTCGCTGAGTAACTTCCCTTCGCATCAATGACCAACGGGTTCTGGAACGGCTGAATATCGACGGCATGGACGGCCCCTTCCGGCCCCGCAAAGCGGCTGGCGACATCAGGACTATCCGAGAAAAACCCGGCGAACCCGCCCTTCTTCCCGACGTAGTGATCGAACGCGCCCTTCATCGGGACACCGACCGACTTGAATTCCGTGATCGGTTTGCCGGTGGCGTCATAGGGATAGCCCCCCTTGTAGGCGCGAATCGGTCCGTCGCCTGTGGTGCCCCAGAGCATCGGCATCGCGCCCGCGCCGTGCAGCCATGCGTCGATGCCGTAGGGATCTTGCGCCGTCACGGAGGCCGGACGCCCTTCCCCGCCAAGGCCGTACCGCTTGATCAGGTCCCACAGACTCGCCGGGGCCTCCGTCGGCAGATACCGCTCGCCCACGCGCGACGCGCCGATCGTCTGCGCCTTCTGTAAGGCCAGCATCGGATCGCCCGTTGAGGGGGCCGTCTGTCCCAGCAACGTCGCTAAGCCGCGCAAGAGCGCCTCTTCATCGGGCATTTACGTCTCGACAAAAAAACTCACCACCGCGGACGTGCTCGACGACTTCAGATACAGGTTGATCCCGTCGGCCGCCCGGCTGGTCTGCAAGGGCACGAGCTGCGCATTGACCTTCTGCAGATCGAGAATCGGAATCAACTGCTGCGGCGTCCCTTCCAGTTTGTGCGCGAGCATCAGTTCCGTATTTGCCACCGCGGGGGTCGTCACCGTGTACCGATACAATTGCGCATTCTCCGCGCGTGTGGCCGTGCCGAGCCTGAAACCTTCGCTGACATAGTAGAAGGCTGAGCGCAATGGGTACCGAATGGCCTCTGGTAAGGCATTGATGAAGACATCGATCCCGCCTTTGCTGCTCACCGGGTCACCACAGTTTCACCGCGTACACTTCATTCTGATCGACGCGGCTGCTCGCCCCACCGACCTGCACCGGACTGCCGGAATTCTGAAACGCGAGGACTTCGACGTAATCGCCCGTCGAGGCAATGACCTCCAGTTGGCTGTGCGAGAAGGCCACGATGGACCCCGCCACGCCCCCAATGCCCGCTTTGGTGCCCATCGCCGTCGCGCCGTTTTTGCGGAAGCGGATGTAGGCATCCCCGGCCGTGAACCCCACACCGGTCACGCCCATCGTGACGTGCGCGCCGAAGAGCCACACGCCGGTACTCTGGAGTGTGATCCGCGTCGGCTGCACGCTGGTGGAATGCAGCGCCTGCGGATCGAAGTCGTTCGTGTTGAACGTCAACGCGGTTTCTGAGGAGGTCTGAATCGTTTGCGTCGACCCGTGGAAGACGCGGCAGCGCGGTTGGAGATTGGCCGTGACGGTGGTCGAGAACGCGAACGGCCCGACCGTCACCGTGCCCGTGACCGTGAGATTGCTGCTCACGGTCAGCGATCCGGCGACCGACAGCGCCCCGGCGAGCGTCGATCCGCCCGTCACGCTCAGATTCGCCACGGTGGAATTGGACGAATTGAGCGGCGCCGTGCCCTGAAGCAGTCCGCCCTCGACCGCGGTCACTTCATCTTGGAGGTCATTGATATGCGCGGCGCTGATGACATTGCCCGGGCCATCGGCTTTGACCGAGAACGCTTTGACGGAGGTCGGGAAACTCGCAGGCATGCGCTATTCTCCAAAACTACGCGATCGACTTTCCGGCACCATTCCCACATGGTAGGAGTACAGAACGAACCGCTGCTGGCCACGATAGGTGATCTTCTGCACGTAGGTCCGGCCATCCGCATTGAGCGGCAGCGGGGTATACCATTGCCGTCGGCCGGTCCCCCCGTAGACCGCGGTGCCATAAATTGCCGAGCCGTAGACCGCGAGGCCGCTGCCAATCGGGATATTGATCGAGGGCAGCGAGGTTTCATCCACCACGCCTTGCACCGTGAGCGCGCCGCTGTGCGGTTCGTACTCGCCGCGCAGATCGATCCACCGTCCGCGAAACGGCCCGAGCGTGAGGCCGGGCCCGCTGTACTCCCCCGTTTGGTCTACGCCATCCGCGGAGTAGCCCACCGCTTCTTCGTTCAACAGCCCCCCGCTACTGGGCCACGTGAACAACCGCCCCCGGTTGCCGAGCACCGTTTCCGGCCCATCGAAGGGCACATAGCCGACGACGTCATGGTCACTCGCCCGCCAGGCCGTCTCCGCCCCACGCGACCGGTTCATGTCCAAGATCCACTCGCCCGGCAGGCCCGAGGGAAACCGTCGAGGCACGGCGATCCGCAGTTCCTTGCGCCGCAAGTGGTAGACGCAGCTGATCCGCCCCAAGGCATCGGGCGCGCTGGTATCGATCAAGTCCCGCCACGCGGGTTCGATGTCGAAACTGAGCAAGCGATCGGTGACCCCGTCGAACCGCCACACGCCCGAGGCCCCGCAATGCACGACCCCGTTTTCGAGCACGCAGACCGCCCGCGGCCCGAGCGCCCCATCCTGCGCCGCGAGCGTCGGCAAGACCTCAAAGTCGAGCGAGGTCTGCCCCAGGACGAGAAAGATCGTCGTGTTGCCGAAGACCAAGAGCGTGTTGCCCAAGGGCACCAGCGCCGTGATCGCATCGCCCCGCCCGAAGGGCAGATCGATGAAAAAGAGCGCGGGCCAGCTTTGTGGCTGAAAGATCTGGGTGAACCGCAAGCGATTCGTGACCGTCGCGTCGCGCGCCCACCAGCGGTTTTTCCAGACGACGCCGAACGACAAGCCGCCCACCAAGGCCGGCGGATCGTGGTCGGTCGGTTCCTGATCATTCGTCGTCCAGGCCGTGGAGGTGATGACATACGTCGAGTTCGCCCCCGCCGATTGGCTGAGGCTCGAGACTTTGCGGCGGACGGTTTCGCCCGAAGTTTTCTGCCGGGCGTAGACCACCAAGGCGCCAATGTCCGGGTTGGTCGAGTTCGCCATGATGACGTTGATCGCCCCCGAGGTGAACGTCAACGTGATCGTCGAGGGCGAGGAACTGCCGTTCGATTCGATCCCGAGGCCCCGGGCTTTGTAGGTGAAGTTGACTTCGTATTCGCCCGAGGAGAGGCCCCCCGTGGACAAGGTCGACAGCGTCGGCCCGGTGGCGGGTCGGGTCAGTCCGAAGCGCGTCCAGCTCGAGCCGTTGGTGGATTTGAAGAGGCGCGTCGAGCCGTCCATCGCCACGACGAGATCGCGGTCGCTGACGAAGTAGACTTCCCCCGTCGAAAGACCGGTCAGGCTCGCGGTGGTGGACACCCAGCCGCCCGAATCGGTCGGCTCGTAGATCCCGCCGTTCCAGGCGAGGAGCGTGAACTGCGTGGAGACAGGACTGGGAATCGCGGTGTTGAGCGAGATGCGCGCCGCGCCCTGCACGCGACTCGCGCCGAGCGAGCTCGTCGAGAAGTGCAGCCAGCCGGGCGCCATCACCAAGGCCCCGGGTTCTTCCAGACTCCAGTTGATCAAGGTCTGCGCCCGACCCGGCGGGAGCAAAGTGGGCGCGAGGCGGAGATCGACCCCATCGGAGGGGCCCAGCACCGGCACGAGCTGGTAGCCTTTTCCGATCGTCGCCTTCGTCGCCGTCGCGCCCGACTGCTTCGTCGCCATCAGTTATAATCCGCTCGGCTCTCTGCGGCGTGGAAGGACACGCGGGGGAAGGTGCGCGCATCCAGCACGGAAAAAGCCTGGCTTCGGCTTGGCGGCAGGGTCCCCGCCGTGCAACAGCCGGTATCAAGTCCGGCCAGAGAGCCCTTCATCATCGCGGGCCTCCCGGCGGGCCGAGCGCCCACGGCCCCGGACTGCTCCAGTTCCCGCTCCCACTCGCCCCGCTGCGATCGACCGGATTGGCGGCTGGCCCTTGGTAGTAGGGCGGCGCGGGGGGATTGGGAATGGGGTTGTTCTGCTGCGGCGGGACCATCGGCGCGCCGGGCCCTTCGGGACCGCCCCCATAGGTGAACTGCGGCGCGGGGGCCCAGCCCATCCCCCCCCCGCTCGGCGTGGGCGGCAACCCCGGGGCGCTGGGGCCGCCGCCGGACGCCGTCGGCGCACTCCCCGGCAACCCGCCGCCGGTAAACAAGGCCCGCAGCCAGGCTTCAATGCCGGGGCCGAGACTGGCCATGCCGCCGCCCGCACCGCCCGCCATCGCCCCCGGGGCGCCACCGGCCAGCAAGCCGGGACTGGTGGGGGCGCCCGGCCCGACGGTCGTGGGCAAGCGGAAACTCAAGAGCCGAATCGCTTCTTGGACGGGCATCGCCCCGCCGCTCCCGCTCTGACTGCGCCCATCCGATCCGGGCGCAAAGGTGACACCGGTGGCTGCCATGATTTACCCTTTCACCACGAGGGGGCCGGTACAGGCCCCGCGAAACACGGGCGCGGGGGCCGTCACGGCCTGGACGCGCGTCTCCCGACAGATCGGACAGATCGGCGGGACCTCACTGGACACCGTCGCCTGATGCCCACACGCGAAGCGCACGATTACATCCATGTGCTAGACTCCGCGCCGTGGGTGACCATCGCGCTGACGTGAAAATCGCGTTTACCATTCACGGCAAAACGTACACGATGGACTCCTACATCAACTGGTTCGATGATGGGTCCGGCGTCGATTCCCGCGTCGTGGAGTTTTTTCGCGACGCGTGGAACGATGCGAAAGCCCGCTACGATGCTGAAGTGGACGCGTTGTATCAGCGCGAGCACGCCGCCGACCTTGAACGGAGCGAGCGCGCCGAACTTGATCGCCTCACGAAGAAATACGGCTAGCATCGTTACTCACTGTTTCGTCCCACGTGCTTGTTGAAGTAGCTCTTCACGGTGTTGATCGTCCGCCCGCCTTTGACCCGCGTCGCCGCCGCGTAGCGCGCGACGTACCCGAGAAACTTCTGCAATTGCCGGTCGCTGGCCTGATCGTCTCGCCGCAATTTTTCGAGCTGGTGCGCCGCGTAATGCACACTGGCCTGATGGTAGACGCGCAGATCCCGCCGCGTGCCCAACGTCCACGTGTACGGTTCCTGCGTGTCACTGGTCAGGACCGGCGACTTCGCCAGATAGGGAATCAGAATCGCCGCGCTTGCCCCGGTCGATCCGAGCGTCGGCACGCCGCTGAACCCGAGCCACAACCCTTCCTCGTCGGGCCGCAGGTAATACACCCACGGATCCTGTCGCGTGGCGGTCGACACGGTCGAGAGCGGCCAGCCGGGGTGATAGCGATCCAGCCACAGCACATCCCGGCGGACCAGATCGGCCCCACTGACCACCGTCACCTGCGAACTGGCATCCTGATAGACGTACTCGACATCCTCTTTCGCGAACCGGACAAAGTCCCCGTCCGGGATCGTCGTTGTGGAATTGAGGTCGTATTCCATGACATCCGAGACGACATTCACGGCCACCCAGCGGGTCAAGCACTCGGTGAGATCCGCGAATTCCTGCAGCCCTTCATTGATCGCGCTCTTGCGGCGGACGGTCGTGAACAAGAGGCCTTGGTCGTCGGTCCCCAGTTCGCGATCGAGCCGCCCGCTGTACAAGCTGGAGAACTGGGTCATTGCACCCCCAGCATCGTGAACACGTCCGGCCGGAAGACCGTCCCACCCGCCGCGGCGGTTTGGCCCGTGTACATCAGACAGCCCGCCAGCCAGCGCGTGGAGCTCGTCATCGAATGCATGAGCGCCTGACTGAGCGACGAGCCGGTGCTCTGGATGATGTTGAGCACCTGATGCAGATTCGTCGGATCAATCGTCGTGACATAGGTGGCCTGCGGACTCCCGCCGCCCACCGTGGACGCAAACACGCCCGTCGAATTGTTGATGGCGGCACTCACGAAGAGCGCCGGGCTGCTGCTGGCGGTCTGCACCGGCCCTTGCGGCCCGGTGGACGTCCCGTTGCTGCTGCCCGTGGACCCGAACGTAAACGTCGAGCCTTTGTAGAGCACCGCGAAGAGCGAGGCATTGACGCCGCCCGAATAGTTCACGCTGATGCGGTAGGTCGAGGCGGCCGCCCCCGACGACAGCACCACTTTGTCGTGCATCACCAGATGCGCGACCGTATCGGACGCCATTGTGGACAGCATGCGCGCCGTGAAGCTGGCGGCGTTGATGTTGTCGGTGACGGTCGACAACGTCAGCGCGCCGGTGTTGAAGTAGGCATTGACCGCAATCAGGAGACTCCCCGCACTCACGGCGGAGGAAAAGACCGCCGAGAGCGATGAGGCCGCCGAGGCGGTCGCGCTCACGAACTGATCGAGGTCGATCTGCCCCATCTACGTCACCACCACCTTCGCGCCCACGGTCATCGGCTCCTTCAACGTCGCGAACAAACGCGCACTGTTGCCCGCCCACGCCGCAAGAAAATCGCCGCCCAGGGTCACGGACCCGGGCGGATTGACGACGGTGGAATTCTTGCCGGTCAGCCCGCCGCCGCCGTTCCACCCCGCACTGACAAACGCCAGCTTCCAATTCGTCGAGGGCGCAATCAGGAGATCGACGCCGAAATCGAGATGCTGGCTGCTGTTGGCGCGCTCACTGTCGACGGGCATCAGGAGACTCACCGTGGCGGTCTTCGCGCCGGCGGGGATGATCACGCCCCCCACCGGGGCGATGAGCCGCACGCTCGTGGAGCGGAGCGCCGGTTGAATGGTGAAGCTGGACATTAGTCGGTCCAGTAACTGACCCACCCGACATAGCCCAAGCCCGTCGACCCCTTGGTCTTGAGTTGCAGGATGGCGCCCGTCGATCCGGCGAAGAGATAGGCGGGCGGACTCACCGCCAGATTGACGCCGCTGATGGCGCTGGAAATCGACGCCAGTTTCAACGGGGCCACCAAGGTCGATCCTGCGTAGAACCCGATCACAGTCGGGGTCTGGTTCGTCGTCATGATGCTGTAGGCGTAGACGTACGGCACCGTCGTGGCGTTACTGGTCGCAATGGTAAACGTCGTCGAGGCGAAGAGGTTTGTGGACGCGGTCGTCAGCAGGGCCGGGATCAGCGACCGCACCGCCAAGCCGCGCATCGTGCTATTGGGCGGCCCGGCCGCATGGGTGGAGGACTCGATCGCGTTGCCGAGCGCATCGAGCGTCAGCGACTTCGTATTGAGATAGTTGGAACTGTCGACGGAGAAGCCCGCGCTCTTGACCCAGGCCGTACTCATGGGCGTGCTGAGCACGGCATTGTCCGCGGCCGTCGAGCCGATATTCATCCGCGCGCCACTGGCGACTGCGGCAATCGTGACCGAGGAATTGCCCGCCCCAATCGTGATCGCGGTCGATCCATCCAGCTTCACGTTCAGGGCATTGGAGCTGTCGACCGAGAGCCCCATACTCTTGACAAACGCCGTACTGTTCGGGCTGACCACCCAGGGATTCGTGCCCTGGATGACGGTGGAATTCCCCTGCATCATCACCGAGGTCGAGCCGTCCAGTTTGACGTTCAGGACGTTGGAGCTGTCGACGGAGAAGCCCGCACTCTTCACCCACGCCGTCGACATGGGCGTCGCGAGCACGGCATTGTCCGCCGCCGTCGAGCCGATATTGAGCTTGCCGGCCCCGCCCGCGACTGCACTGATCGTGACCGAGGAATTCCCGGCCGTGATCGTCACGGACGAATTCCCGGCGCTGATGACCACGGTGGAATTGCCGCCGATGATCCAGGGACTCGTGCCCTGGATGACGGTCGAGTTGCCGCCCACGATCCAGGGCGACGTGCCTTGCACGACCGTGGAGTTGCCCGAGATCGTGACCGGGTTATCGGCGCTCGTGGAACTCAGGACCGCCCGCATGGCGAGATCCGCCGCGCTCGAGGGCCCCGAGGCGATGCGGACGACTTGCCCGAATTCGGTCGACACCGGCGGCGCCGCGACCACGCGCGCCAACCCGAGCGAGGATTGGGGATCGCCGATGACGAGAATTTCCTGATGCTCGGAGGTCGAGCCGCGGCTAATCGTGACCGACGCGACCACCTTCGTGATCGTGCTCGGCTCCGCAAGCCCCACATTGCCGAAACTAATAGGCATCCGTTACACTACCTGCCCATGCGCACACTCTTGGCGTGGCTCTGTCGCATCCTGCCGCACACGTGGAGCGACTGGTATCCCGTCAATCCTGCGCGCCTCGCTCGCGATCCAGATCATCCCTATCTGGAACGACGCTGGTGTCTCCGCTGCGGCGCGATGGATCGTCTGCACATCCATCCCTAAGAACTCCCGACCGCGTGCAACCCATAGGATTGGTACGCTAATTCCACAAACAGCGCCCGGTCCGGATTGGTGATCGTCGAGCCGTCCGCCCGCAGCATCGCATCGGCCGTCGCACACGCATCCAAGTGCCGCCAGCTGTTCTCCGCCCAGCGGTGATGATTCTTCAAATCATGCGCGAGGGAGCGCCACGCCAGCGGCCCATCCATCCCCGGTTTCACCGCCGTCATCTTCACCGCGCGCCGCGCATGGACATACCGCGGATCCAGAATCGAGTTGACGACGTGTTCCACGGTGCGGCGATCCTGCGGCGTCATGCCGACCACCGCGCGCCACAGCCGCCAGCACCACGTGACCCGGAGTTTCGTCCCTTCATACACCGGCTCGAGCGCGCCGAACATCGAGCCCAGCACGAGTTGCGCCGGGGCCGTTTGCCACGTCGGATAGCCGCCGCGGCCCTTGCCCACGACGGCGACGGCCGTGTCAGAGTTTTCCCAGTAGGCGATATGCGCCCATGAGCCGATCGGGCTCAAGTGATGGGCTCGCACATCACCTTGGCCGTCGCCACGCCGGTGATCGCTGATTGCAAGCGGGCGCGGATGAAGTCGCCCGCTTCCAGTTTGTAGGTCAAGATGTACTGCCCCGACTGATTCGCGGGGGTCTGCACATACGTCAGATCCCGCACGGCGGTCGAGCCCAGCCCGGTCGACAGACACTGTTCCAATTGCCAGATCACATTGGTCGACGCCCCGATCACATACGTCACCTGAAAGAGAATCCCCTGCCCTTGGAGCTGCGTCGGCGTCACCCGCGCGATGATCGTCGCGGTCGAGGGATTCGATTCCAACCCGTCGCCACTATCCCCACCCGTCGAGTTGAGCGGGGTCGAGCCCCAATCGCGAAACGCCATTACGTCTGACTCACGAGGCCGAGGTTCTGCAGGGCCGTGATGACGTTGTCCACCGTCTTGCCGGTGCCGGTCGCGAGGACGGCGCGGGCAATCGGGGCGGTGCCATAGAACCCGACATTGCCGGTCACGCTCAACCCCGCCCCGAGACTGACGAGCCCCGTCGCCTTGGCGATCGAGAACGCATTGACGCCCGCGATGTTGTTGTAGAGATCGAAATTTCCGGTGTTGCCGTTGGCGGACATGCCCATGTAATACCGGTTATTCCCGGCCGTGCGAAACGTCATGTACGATTGCCCCGTGACGGGCGCATCCGCGGTCGGATTGTTCATCAGGAACCCGCCGCCCCCCGGATAGGACGCGTACAGACCTCCCGAGACCGAGACGCCCCCAGGCGTCAAGAGCACGGCAATGGTCGTCAATCCCGTCCCGATCTGATCCCACACGTACACGTTCGGATTACTCTGCACCCCATCCAGCCGGAAGGCATTCGCCGGGATCACGAGCAGATTCGACGCGCACTCGAGCCGCCCCGCCCCATCCGCGAAGAGCGCCCCGAGTTCGAACGCCGTATAGGCTCCGCCGCCGCCCTGGGTCCCCTGAAACAGATTGGCTTTGATCAACACGTTGTCGGTATACGTGGCGCTGAGATGCGTTTCGAGCGCGCCCACCAGATACACGGCGCTCGCCGTCCCCGTCACGCCCAGCATGAAGGAGTGATTCCCGACGATCGACACCCGCTGGCCTTCGTAGAGATAGACGTGCGGATTGTTGACGCCGGTCGTATAAATCGTGTTCCCGCTGATGACGATGTCCGTCGTGTTGCCGTTGGTGGCCGGATCGGAACTGCCGATGATGATCCCGGTCGCCACGCCAGAGCCGTTACTGATCACGTTGCCGGTAATGGTCACGTTCCGGCCCGGATTGGTGGCGCCCGACTCGACGCTGATCCCACCGTCCTGCGCGGAATCGATCACGTTGCCGCTCACCACGACATCTTGGCTGCGGGAGACGACGATCGCCGGGAGCGCGGAGCCGGGCACGCCCTGCCCCGTGCGATGGAGGCGGATCGTATTCCCGCTGATGACGACGCCCGCGCCTTTGCCCTGATAGATCGCGTGCCGCTGCGCGCGGGAGATTTCGTTGTTCGTGATCCGCACGTGCGCGGCCGTGGGACTGGAACTGGCGTGATAGATCCCATACCCGACACCGGCCGCCGTCCCGACGATGGTATCCAGATAATTCCCGCTGATCTCCAGGCCGTGAATCGACCCGCCCGTATCCGCCCCGAGGCCCAACCCGAACACCACATTCGTGACCCGGTTGCGCCGCATCGCGATCGTCGTGAACGTCTGGCCACTGTTGTTCCAGATCCCCGCGTGCCGATTCGCGAGCACGCCATCCCCGTTGAGAATCAAGTCGTCAAAGGTGCAGTTGGTCAGCGTGCCGATCAGTTGAATCCCGATGTAGCTGGTGCCACTCGCCGTGCCCGTCCATTGGATCGTGGCGCCGAGACTCGACAAGGTGAAGTTGGTTTTGTTGGTGACGGTGAGATTCCCGCACAGAAACGTCCCGGTCGCGGGCAGGACCACGCCCCCACCGACACTGGCCGTGGCATCAATCGCGGCTTGAATCGCCGTGGTCGCGTTGGTGACCCCGTCCCCCACCGCGTAGAACGGCCCGCCGGTCGGATCGATCCACCCGCTCCCGGGGAGGCCCGGGGCGATCCCCCCCGGCCCCAGATGCAGCCGATCGAGATAGTTCTGCAGCCCGGGCATCAGTTCCCGTACAGTTCGACGAACACGTTGACCGACGTCGAGGTCAACGTCTTGATCCGCGGCATCACCCACGCCAGTGGACAAATCGTGGACTGATAGACCACCAGTGCATTACTGGTCATCGTGCCGCTGCTGACAATGGCGGTCGGGCCGGTCAACGTCCGTGCCGTGAGGATCTGATAGGAACACGTCGCGCCGACGTCCGTTTCGATGTACCACGTCGCTTGCCGGGCGAGCCCGTTCATGTAGAGGCGTTGGCCGGTCCCGGTCGAGCCGAGACTGGCCCCGCCTTCCCCCGCCGCGGCCGCCGTGACGGGATTCCCGAAGACCCACTTGTTGCGGACTTCCGCCTGGACGGCCACGGCTAGGCGCCCGCCCGGGTGGAATCCAAATAGCGGGGAAAGCCATGCACGCGCCAGTTGAGCCCCGCGATTGGATTGACCGAGGTCGAGACGATCCGGATCGACGAATTGGCCGGGGCGCAGTAGCCCTCGAATTCCCCCGGCGAGGCGGCAATGGTCGTGATCCCGACGCTCGCCACTGTGGACGCCGCGCCGAAGACCACCGTCGCGACGCCGGTCGACGGATTGCCGGTGGGGAACGCCGGATCCGGCCCCACGGTGGGACACGACGCGCTCGTGCTCGTGCCTTTCACCTTCAGCTTGATCGAGGCGAAGCTGGAATTGCTCGAGCAGGAGGCCCCGAATTCCGTCAGATACCAGCTCTCGTAGGGCGGGACGAGATAGCTGGCGATGAAGACCGACGAGGCGCCGGACGTGCCGACGCCCGTCCCGGCCATGAGTAGACTTTTGGCCCCGTAGGTGGGGCCGCTCGGACGTGACAGACCCATAGCGGATCACTCCTCAGAAAACCGCGCGTTACTTCTTGTGCGTGCCCGCGATCGGATGCTTCTTCGGCACATGCCGCGGCGCATGCGGCGGGGCCTCGGGCGGCCGCGGGGGCGCCGAGGGTACCGGCGGGGGAGACTCCGGCACCGGATCGGCGTCCTTGGCCGCGGCGTCGGCGGCAGCTTCGGCTCGTGCTGCGTCTGCTTTGGCCGCCGCTTCCGCTTCGTGTTTCTTCACGCCGTCACCCATGACTACGCTCCCGGACTTCCGAACAGGCCCTGCCACGCCCAGGCGCCGACACTGAACCGATGGCGGACCGTGAAGATGCGATTCTTCGTCCGCGGATCCTTCTCCATCGGGTCGAGGCTGATCGGCACGCGGCGATAGAACGTCAGCGCATGATTGCCCTTGTTGCCCGCGACGAGGAACCACGCATCGCTGTCCGTCAACCGCGGATTGACCACGATCGTCCACGTGCGCCGCGCCTTGATCGGGTTGCGGTCGTTGTCGGAACTGCCTGGCAGCCCGATCGAGTTGATCAAGCGGTCCGCCAGAAATTCCAAGGCCGGCGGGATGTAGAGAATCCAGTCATTGACCGGCAAGGCCAGATGCCCCGCTTCGTCTTTCTGATCGGTCTGGAGATCGATCATCGCCTGGGTGAGCGAGGTCGCCGAGAGATCGGCCGCAGTCGAGAGGGTGTTTTTCGCCGTGCCGCCGCCCTTGAGGTTGTGTGCCGTGTTGAACATCGACACGCCGTCCGGCGTGAGCTCGGTCGTGAAGCCGTTGTTGAACGGATTCGCCGCGCGGCCTTCTTCGACGTACCGGGCCGAGAACGCCAGCCAGTCGCCCGCGCGGTTCAGGATGTTCTCGCTGTCATCCTCGAGCGCGGTCTGCGTGACTTCAAACCCCAACCCGTTTTCGGTGTGGGTGAAGTCCTTCGTGTTGCCCTGCCGCAAGGTGTCCATCACGAACGGTTCACCTTCCGGCTTGGGCTGCGTGTCGCCAAACGGGACGTAGGTCACGACCCGCTCGAATTTGCGATCCGAGGTCTTCACGTTGTAGACCTCGGTATAGATGCGGGGTAGTTCCTTGAGGCGATCTTTCATGATCGCGTACAAGGTCTTGTCGACATTGTCGTATAAGGCGTCGAAGAGGCCACGAGTCTGAGCCATCGATCACTCCCTGCTTGAAAAAGCTCCGCGGCCAAGTTCTCGCGGTGGAGCGAACGTGGTTTACCGATAGAACGCGAGGAAGCCCGAACTGGTGTTGAACCGGCACGTCACCGCGCCGCCGGAATCGCCCGGCTGATCGATCAAGCCCGTCACGATGACGCAGTTGGCCGGGGTCGCGAGCGCACTCGCCGCGAGGCCCACGAGATCGATGTTCAAGGTGGAATCGCGGACCAGTTCCTTGATCTGCCCGACAATCGAGGACGTGATGAGTCCCCCACGGGTCCACGCCTTGAATTCCACGTTGGGATTGGCTTCCCAGATCGGAATCACCGGCATGGTGCCCACGGTCGTACTGGTGATCGTCCCGCCCGCGTTGGGCGAGAGGTTCGCCGAGACGTTCTCCGCCGCCACGCCGACGATCTGACTGGCGCCGGGATTGAGCGTGCCCGAGGACAAGGCGATCTTGACGACCGAGCCTTTGAACGAGGTCGACGCCGCTTGATCGAGGCCGACGACACTCCCGATGAAGATCTGGAGCGAGGAAATGCCCGTCGAGATGGGCATGTGCTTGATGGGAAACGCTCCCCAGGGGGAGCGGTGCGGGCGCATGGTATTGCCCGACCCGAGGACAAAGTCCGTCATGGACGACTCCCACGACGCGCGAAGTTCTCCGCGCGTCAGAACAGAAATGTTGATGTGGGAGGTATCAGGAAGATGCCACCGAGCGCGGCTGAACCTCGAACCCGCACCCGATCGACTGGCCTGGGAGGCCCACTCCTTGGTACCGCGGGAGCGTTCGCGGGCTCGTCGAACCGACACGAGCCAAGCCAGATTGAGCCGGACAAGTCGCGGGCCGGATGCGAAGGCTTGTAGGCTCGGGTCGCCCTTCGCCCGGAGTCTTCAGCTTACGCCGATGGCCGCAGGAGTCAACAACAAACGCACGACGACGCTTTCACGCGCGTGGACCGCTGATAAATTCCCCTAGTCCATCGACAGGATCTACCGCGGCGGCCGACGGGGGTTCCACCACGGCTGTCCGTCCGGACAGATCGGGTGTTGCTGCGGCGTGGCTTCATAACCCGCAGGCCATGCAAACCACGCTTCGGGATAACAACTGTAGGCCCGATGATGCGCCCACACGAAACCAAACATGACAGTCGCCAACAGGAGAATCGCCAAGGCACGAATCGCGCGGACCATCGTCACGACTTCCCCCGTTGCGGACTCTTAGCTCGAACGGTGGACGCGGTAGATCCTGTCGCGCGCATAGGGGAATTTGTCAGCCGCCCACGCGCGCAAAGTCTTTCTCCGTCTGCATTGTCTGCACGATCTCCACCTTCGGCAAGACCTGGGACGTCATCGCCAGTTCCGCCACCCGGAAGACCTGTGCCGGGACCCCGGTCTGGAGACTGATCAAATCCGCCAGATGCTTATGCTGCGGGGAGGTGCCGCCCCAGTCGGTATAGAAACTCACCGACGGCCGCCCGAGCATCAACGCCAACTGGGCAAAGCCGCCGTACGTCCCGACGAACCCCACCGCCCGCGCGACGACCGCACTCTGAATGGCGAGATGCGTTTCCGGCGTCAACGGGATCAGCTCCTTCAAGCGGAGGACGTTCGATCCGTGGCGGCCCAACCGCGACAAATCCACATGCTCATCGAGGAACAGATCCGAATCGAGGAGCACGACGGGCGTATGCTGCGCGATCGTCTCAATCGTCGCGGGGATGAGCGACCGCGCCTGCTTATGGTGACTCGGGAAGGTCGCCGCCCGCGCGTAGAAGCGCACCG
>Ga0105245_10002034_pt1 | contig 18344 bp, 16 predicted proteins | sample KBSM54metaG_FD_81523 | JGI IMG/M metagenome (GOLD analysis project Ga0105245, IMG submission 81523) | Miscanthus rhizosphere microbial communities from Kellogg Biological Station, Michigan, USA - KBS M5-4 metaG | ecosystem: Host-associated > Plants > Roots > Rhizosphere > Soil | place...
CGCACTACCTTGACCGTCATGTCCCCGATGAAGGATCCAGTACGCGTTGCGATCACCGGTGCGGCCGGTCAGATCGGCTACAGCCTCCTGTTCCGCGTCGCCAGCGGAGCGATGCTCGGCCCCGATCAACCGGTGATCCTGCACCTCCTCGAGATCACGCCAGCGCTCGGCGCGCTCAACGGCGTGTGCATGGAGCTCGAGGACTGCGCGTTCCCGACGCTCGCCGGGATGGTGCCGACCGACGATGCCGATGTGGCGTTCGGCGACATCGACTACGCGCTGCTCGTCGGCGCGATGCCTCGTAAGGAGGGCATGGAGCGGGCCGACCTGCTCGGTGCCAACGGCGGCATCTTCAAGCCGCAAGGCGAGGCGTTGTCGCGGTCGGCGAAGCGCGACGTGCGGGTGCTCGTGGTCGGCAACCCGGCCAACACCAACTGCCTCATCGCACAGCAGAACGCCAAGGATCTCGACCCGACCCAGTTCACGGCGATGACGCGGCTCGACCACAACCGTGCGCTCGCGCAGCTCGCGAACAAGGCCGGCGTGCACACCACCGACGTCACCAACATGACGATCTGGGGCAACCACTCGGCCACGCAGTACCCCGACGTGTTCCACGCCAAGGTCAAGGGCAAGTCGGCGTTCAAGGCGGCCGGCAAGGACCAGGCCTGGCTCGAGAACGACTTCATCCCGACCGTGCAGCAGCGCGGCGCCGCCGTGATCAAGGCGCGCGGCCTGTCGTCAGCCGCGTCGGCCGCCAACGCGGCCGTGGATCATGTCCGCACGTGGGTCCAGGGCACGGCCAAGGACGACTGGACGTCGATGGGCATCGTCAGCGACGGCAGCTACGGCGTCGCCGAAGGATTGATCTCGTCGTTCCCGGTGACCACGAAGAAGGGCTCGTACAAGGTCGTCCAAGGTCTCGACCTCGACGACTTCTCGCGCGCTCGCGTCGACGCCTCGGTGAATGAACTCGCCGAAGAGCGCGACGCCGTCCGCCAACTCGGCCTCATCTGACCTCCGGCGCCGATTGGCGCCGCCTCGTTCCACGAACTCCTTGACTTGTGCTTGGACATCAAATATCTTGACCTCAAGATATTCGATACCAAGACAAACGGGGGTGGGTCATGGCTGGTCCGATTGATGCAGTGGTGGCGATTCACAACGCGTTCCGTGCGGACATGCGCCTCATCGACGATGCCGCGCTCGGCGCGGCGCGCGGCCGGGACGGGTTGGAGGCGACCGTCGAGCGATTTCGGTTCTTCAACGAGGTCTTGGAGTGGCACGCACACGGCGAGGAGCTTGCGATCTTCCCTGCGTTGGAAGCTGTCGCTCCGTCGATCGCGGAGGCCTACGTGACCGACCATCGCGCGCTCGATGCCGCGTTCGACGCGCTCAACGCCGCGGTGACGGTGCATGACCCGCTCGAGACCGCACGGGCGACCAAGGCGTTCAGGTACTTCCTCGACGTCCACCTCAACAAGGAGGACGGGCACCTGTACCGCATCATCAAGGAGCGTGTCGCCGTCCCCGATCAGGGCAAGGCCGTGGGCGTCATGGCGAGCACCGTCCCGCAGGACCGCTTCCCCGAGCTCGTGGCGTGGATGTTCCCGCTCCTCGGCCCCGACGACCGCGAAAACATGACGCGGATTTGGCAGATGGTCATGCCGGCAGACGCGTTCACGGGTGCGATCGCACTCGTCCAGAACGCGATCGGTGAGGACTTCGTCGAGCTCGCCCGACGCATTCCCGAACTGGAACTGGTCCATTGAGCACGATCACGCAACCGGCACCCGTGGTCGTCGACGACGACGCCCCTCGCTGGCGTGGCATCAACCACCTCGCGCTCGTGACCGCGGACATGGACGCGACCGTTCGCTTCTACCACGGTGTGCTCGGCGCGCGACTCGTCAGCACCGTCGGTACCTCCGACCTTCGGCACTACTTCTTCGAGTTGGGCCCGCAGTGCACGATCGCATTCTTCGAGTACGCAGGTGCGAGCCACGAGCCCTTCGCGAAGGCGGCCGGTGTTCCCGATGTTCGAGCACCGCAGTTCGATCATGTTGCGTTCAACCTCGTCGACGACGACGCGCTGGAGCATCTGCGCGGCCGTCTCGTGCGCGCCGGTTGCGAAGTGACCGAGATCGTGGATCACGGCATCGTTCGCTCGATCTACTTCGACGACCCGAATGGCATCTCGCTCGAAGCATCATGGTGGGTACTCGACTCCACCGGTCGCGCCGCGGACTACGACGACGACCGCTTCTTCGGAGACCCGAACCCCGTTCCAGCGCTCGAGGAACTCCGCGCCAACGGCCGGCTCACCCGTGTGAACGGCGCGTGAGACGCGTGACGGCTATTTGAGGAACTTCGACGTGGTGTTGTCGGCGAGGACCTTGCCGCCGGTCTGGCAGGTCGGGCAATAGTCGATGGTGTACGAGCGATACTCGACCGCTCGAACCTTGTCGCCGCACACGGGACACGTCTCGCCCTCGCGATGGTGCACTGAGCCGGGCCGTTCCTTGGATGAGCTCATGTTGTCGCGGCCGCGCTCGTAGGCGAGCGACTCGTTGATCGACGCGTGAATCGCTTCGAACAGCGCGTCGCACTCTGTCGACGACAACTTCGCGGTCGACGAGAAGGGCGAGAGCTTCGCCCGATGGCAGATCTCGTTGGCGAGCCGGCGGCCGAGACCCGCGAGCACGCGTTGGTCGCGCAACCAGCCGTGCAGACGCATCGGATGCGCGTGCAGTAGATCGAGCAGGTGTGCGGCATCGATGGTGTCGGCGTCGGGCCCGAGGCCTTCGAGCGGTGGCTGCCCCTCGGGGTCGCCCCCCACCGCCCACACGCCGGCCCGGCGCTCGGTGCCGGCTTCGGTGAGCAACAGCGCCCGACCGTCGTCGAAGGTCCACCGCGCGACGCCGCTCTTCGGCTTCGTGGGCTGCTTGCCCACCGGTTCTTCTTTCACTCGCCCGCCCTGCATCAGGTGCACGACAAACGTGAGCGTGCCGAAGTCCATCAGCAGGTGCTTGCCGCGCCGCCCCACGAACACGAGGTCGTGACCCTGGGCATCGGTGGCGGCGGGGACAGCGGTCTTGAGGGCCGTGAACGTGAGCGGGGTGAATCGGGCCAGCGTCGCGGTCGCATAGCCGGCGTCGAGGCGTTCGGCGTGGGCTTGCAGCTCGGGCAGCTCGGGCACGCCCCAAAGTTACGGCGTGCTGCGCCTTACGCCTCGCAGGGGCAAATGCACCCAAACACTCAAGTCGCGACCGTTCGAGCCGATTGGGCGGAGGAGAAAATTTCAATCAAGTCTCGTTCTGGGCGGAAGGAGCAGTGTGCGGGTACGGCGGACGTCGCTGTTGGTGTTGCTGCTCGTCATCGCGACGACAGCGACCGGCTTCGGCTTGGCGCGCTCGGCCCGGGACGACAACGAGAAGCGCCTGCTCGACCTCCAGGCCGACGAGATGACGAGCCTGTTCCAGAGCCTCAGCGGTCAGTACCAGACCGCGGTGTCGACGTCGGCCATCGTGGCCGAACAGAGCGCTGGGGATCCCGCCCGATTCGCGGCATATGTCAACACCCTGAAGGAATCCGAGGGTGGCAAGTGGTTCCTGTTGAAGCGGAGCGCCGACGGAGCATTCGTCGCGACCGCCACCGCCGGCACGTCCGACCCGACCACGCTGCTCGCGTCGAACAGGTCACCGGCCGTCGACGCGCTCATGAACCGCGCCTTCCACGGTGAGTTCGTCGTGATCGGCATCTTCGGTCAGGGGCCCGGCCGCGCGCTGGCCCTCGCCGGCGGAGCGCCTGGCGGGCGCGGCGACGAGGCCGTCTATCTCGAATACCCGTTGCTCGCGGCTGCGGCCTCGTCGGCACCTGCCTCGTCCGACAACGCGAGCTTCGGTCTGAACGTCCTCGATCTCGCGATCTACATCGGACCGCCCACGCCGGAGAACTTGCTGCTCACGACCAATGCGTCAATGAAGAACTCGGTCGAGCGCGACATCTCGCTCGGCAGCAGTCAGATCAGCCTCGTGGTGGCAACCAAGAAGCCGCTGTCGGGCTCCATCACCTCGGAGCTTCCATGGATCCTGCTCGTGGTCGGAGCGGTCTGTGGAGGCGTCGTGTTCGTGACGACCGAGCTCACCCTTCGGCGCCGCGATCGCGCCGTCGCGGTCGCCGGTGAGCTCGTCGAGAAGAACGAAGCGCTCGATCGCGCTCTCGTCGAACGCAACGCCGCCGACACCGCTCGGGCCGCGCTCGAAGACGAGCTCAGGCAAGCCCAACGGCTGGAGGCCGTCGGTCAGCTCGCCGGCGGCATCGCCCACGACTTCAACAACCTGCTCGCGGCCATCTTGAGCTTTGCCGACCTCGCGGCCGAAGACCTCGAAGGACACCCTGCGCAAGCCGACGTCTCCGAGATCCGCAGCGCCGCGCGTCGCGGAGCCGCGCTGACACGACAGCTGCTGCTCTTCAGCCGCCATGAGCGCGGCGCGCCGGAACTCGTCGACGTGAGTGCCGTCGTGCAAGATCTCGAACGCTTGCTGGCTCGGACCCTCGGAGAGGATGTGCGTCTGCTCACGGGCCTGCAGCCTTCGTTGCCATCGGTGATGGTCGAGACGGGAGAAGTCGAACAACTCGTGATGAACCTCGTCGTCAACGCGCGCGACGCGGGCGGCAGCATGATCACGATTGAAACAGCGGCGGTCGATCTCGACGAAAGCGCAACGGCGTCGATCCCGAACCTCTCGCCCGGACTGCACGTGCAGCTCACCGTGTCGGACACGGGCACGGGCATCCCCGCAGAAGTGTTGCCGCGCATCTTCGAGCCGTTCTTCACCACGAAGGAGCGCGGTCGGGGCACGGGCCTCGGTCTGGCCACGGTGTACGGGATCGTGCAGCGGGCCGGCGGACACGTCAGAGTGCGGTCGACGTCGAGCCACGGCACGGTGTTCGAGGTGCTCCTCCCCACCGTCGTGTCGCTCGCGCAGGGCCAGGGTCACGACGCTGGGCCCGAGTCCATCGACGGCCACGGCCAGACCATCCTCTACGTGGAGGACCAGGAGCAGGTGCGCGCTGCGGTGAGCCGCATCCTCGAGCGCCACGGCTACACCGTGCTCTCGGCCCACGACGGACCGTCGGCGTACGCCAGCTACGGCGCCGCGCCGATCGATCTCCTGCTGACGGATCTCGTCCTCCCTGGCGGCATGACAGGCAAGGACGTCGCGGATCGTTTCCACGAACGGCGGCCCGAGCTTCCCGTCGTCTACGTCTCGGGCTACAACGACGACGTCACCTCGTCGCGCCGCGAGGGCCGCGAGGAACGAGTGACGGTCGTGCGCAAGCCGTACACCGAGGAGGAGCTCCTGCGCGCGGTCGCGGCAGCGCTCCAGCTCTCGACTGTCCCGTCATGATCGGATTCGGTGCGTATCTCGATCAACCCCTGTTGGTGGTTGACGACGAGGCGCCGATTCGCCGCGCGATCTCCCGCTACTTGGAAAAAGTCGGCTACGAGGTGATCGTCGCGGCTGACGCCGCCGAGGCGCGACTCGAGCTGCAGCGTCGACCGATCGCGTTGGCACTGTGCGACATCGACATGCCGGGTGAGTCGGGCTTGTCGCTCGTGCACCACATCGTGACCGATCACCCGGACACCGCGGTGATGATGGTGACGGGCGTTGACGACCCCGGCGTCGCGCAGGTGGCACTCGACCGCGGCGCGTACGGCTATGTGATCAAGCCGTTCGAGCGCAACGAGCTCGTGATCAACGTGGCGAACGCGCTGCGCCGGCGCAGCCTCGAGCTGGCGAGTCGCGCGAGCCACGCCGAGCTCGAGCGCCTCGTCGACGAGCGCACGGAGGAAGTACGTCGATCGCGTGAGGAGTTGATCCAACGTCTCGCGTGGGCCGCCGACTGCAAGGACCCCGAGACGGCGTCCCACCTACGTCGCATGAGCCTGTACAGCGAGTTGCTCGGCCGCCTTGCCGGCCTCGACGCGAATCGCTGCGAGTTGTTGCGCCTCGCGGCTCCGATGCACGACATCGGCAAGATCGGCATCCCCGACGAGATCCTCACGAAGCCGGGTCGCTACACCGACGAAGACCGCGAGGTGATGAAGCAGCATCCGCTCATCGGCCATCGCATCCTCGAAGGATCCGAGTCGGAGCTGGTGCAACTAGCGGCGCTCGTCGCGCTCCACCACCACGAGTGGTACGACGGTCGTGGCTACCCACGAGGTGTCGCCGGCGACAACATCCCACTCGAGGGTCGCATCGTCGCGATTGCCGACGTGTTCGACGCGCTGACGACCGAGCGCAGATACAAGCCGGCGATGACGGTGGAGGACGCGTTCGCGTTGATGTTCGAGGAGGCGGGTCACTTCGACCAGAAGCTCCTCGATCTCTTCGTTGCGGCGGTCGACGAGATCGACGAGATACGCAGCCGTTTCCTCGACGTTGCGACGGCCGCGACCTGACGCGTCAGTAGGTGGTGTGGGTGCGGAGATCGGCGAGGAGGTCGTCGACGCCACCCAGGACGTCGTTGTGGGCCACCAGCTGAGCAAGGTCGCCCCTCACCCGAATCAACCCGGTCATGAACGCGCCCTGCGCCGAGAGCTCGCCGCGCGCGATCGCGGCCGCGGTGTCCCAACTCTGGATGAACGTGACGGTCGGGTCGTCGGCGGCGCCGGCGCGCACGTGCACCGTCCCGTGGTCGAGATGGACGTGGTACTCGACGTCGCCGTCGGGTCCGCCCGTGACGATCTGCTGCACGACGAGGTCGACGTCGGCGGCCGCTGAGCCGGGTTGGGAGGAGCGCTCGACCGATTGCTGCGCGGCCTCGAGCCACTCTTTCGTCAGATAGCGAGGCACGGGAGCGTGACGTTATCGTCGCCCGGTGCTGGTCATCGGACGAGGGATGAAGGTGTTCGACGCGGCGCCGGTGCGCGGCCGTTGGCGGCTGATGGACGGCCCCGACGACGTCCTCGAGTTGATGGGCACAGGAGCCGACGGCGTGATCGCCCTCGTGCACGATGCCGGCGCCACGTTCCTCGCGCCGATCTACCACGAGCTCACGGCGATCGTGTGCACGAGCGGCACGCCCCGCAGCCACATCGGCATCGTGAGCCGCGAGTTCCAGGTGCCGTGCGTCATGGGCTGCGTGTTCGACGGTGACGTTCCCGTGAACGGGGCAGAGGTCGAGGTCGACTGTTCGGGCGACGACGGCGCGGTGCGCGCGTGACGACCGTGCCGGCGGCCGAGCCAGGGGCCGAGCTACGCAAACGCGCCAACGATCTCATCGGGTATCACGCGCCGATCAGCAAGCGACTCACCGCCGAACGAACGTCGCTCGAATCGAAGCTGATCCCGGTGACCGGCTACATCGTGGTCGCGTGCGCTGAGTCCTATCTCCGATACGGCGACATGATGCAGACGATCGACGCGGCAATGCCTGCGGAAGAGATCGGTCGCCGCGCCCGTCGTCCGGGTTGCCAGGTCGACACGTGTTACCTCTGGTCGATCGCCAACTTCCCACTTGTCGGTCGCAAGGTCTTCGGCATGCTCGATCCGACCCTCGACACACCGGAGCGGTTGTTCCCGATCCTCGACTTCTGGGATCGAGCGGCGCGCGCCTACCGGGGCCACGACGGCACTCGACAGGCATGGGACACGGGCACGTCGTTGCCGTATGACGATGCGGTCATCGCCGACCTGCTCGCCGGGGTCACCTCCGTCGACGACCCTGACGATCGCACACGGATCAAACGGTTCAACGCGACGCTCGTGAACCATCTGTTCCTGATGTACTTCGACACTCGCGCCGGCTACGGCGACACCGGTCCCTACGTCGTGCCCGGGCATCCGACGCGCCGGTTGCTCGTGCGCGACTTCTATCGCTTGAGCAAGAGCGACTACTGGTGGAGCGATGTCGCGGCCGGCGTCCCGTATCAGAACCTCACCGCCGCGCTGGTGCTCGACGACGTGGAGTTCACCGTCACCGACTTCGGCACGTCGAACCACCAACCCGAGGACTACCTCGACCACCTCGTCGGCTTCGGGCTCTTCACCACCGACGGCTGTGCGCCGGGGGAGTCGCGGGCGGTGCCGCTCGACGAGCTCGACGACATCGTGGCGGCGGTGCGCGTCGCGCAAGCCGACCATTACCGACAGATCGCAGCGATGTCGCGCGACGACAAGATCCGCTGCGGCGCGTACGTGTACTTCTCGTTCTTGCGGCCGTTCGCGGTCGAGGCCGGATGCGCCGACGACCTCGACTGGACCGTCCCTCGCGACCTTCCCGAGATTGCGTACACGATGCTGTCGGCCATCGAAGGCGACAACGCGGGCGTCGACGAGGAAGCCGAGTACTACGAGCTCTTTGCGGAGGCCGGCGATGAGTGAGATCCAGACCGTCCTGCCGCTCGACGAGGGCCGGCACGAACCCGGGCTCGAGCCGTTGTGGGGAGAGTCGTGGTACTTCGACTTCTTCTCGCCCGACGGTTCGGTCGGCGGGTGGGTGCGCGTCGGGCTGTACCCCAACCTCGGCGTCACGTGGTACCACGCGTACCTCGTCGGACCGAACCGACAGACGGTCGCCGTCATGGAGTACGACGCGCCGTTGCCGAAGGCGCCGGGGCTCGAGCTGCGCACGCACGGCTTGTGGGCCGATCACATCGTCGAGACGCCGCTCGATCACTTCACCGTCGGCTGCGAGGCCCAGGGCCTCGGCGTCGACGAGCCGGCGGCGCTGTACGAGCCGGTGCCGCGCGGTGATCTCGTGCCCATCGCGTTCGATCTCGAGTGGGAGACCGTCGGCGTTCCGTACCACTACATCGCAACGACGCGCTACGAGATCCCGTGCACGGTGCACGGCACGATCGACGTCGGTCGCGAACGCATCGAGCTCGACGGCTTCGGTCAGCGCGACCACTCGTGGGGCGTACGCGACTGGTGGCAGTTCGGATGGGTGTGGACGGCCGGACGTCTCGACGACAACACGCGTTTCCACGGGTCCGACATCCGCATCCCGCAACTCGACGTCGGCTTCGGGTACGTCCAACGCGATGGCGGGATCGACGTGACCAACAGTGTGAACGCGCAGGAGACGCTCGCCGCCGAGGGCTTGCCGTCGTCAGGCGATGTGAGCATCGGCGACCTCCGGCTCGACATCGAGCCGGTGGCCTTCGCCCCGGCGCTGTTGGTGCACGAGGGGCGGGTGTCGAGGTTCCCTCGAGCCCTCTGCCGCTTCACCGCGCCGGATGGCCACACCGGCCTGGGCTGGACGGAGTGGAACCAGCCGGCCCCTTAGGATCGTCGGAATGCTGGACCCAAAGCACCTGCTCGAGACGTTCGGGGTCCTTGGCCTCTTTGCCATCGTGTTCGCCGAGACCGGGCTGCTGATCGGCTTCTTCCTGCCCGGCGACTCGCTGCTCGTGCTCGCGGGGCTCGTGTGCGCCGTGGGAGCGCAGTCGAACCTCGACGTGCACCTCAACCTCGCCGTCGTGCTCGTCGGTCTGTTCGTGTCGGCGGTCGCCGGTGCACAGACCGGCTACTTCATCGGCAAGAAAGCCGGCCCCGCGCTGTTCTCCCGTCCCGACTCGCGCTTGTTCAAGCAGGAGTACGTCGACAAGGCGCAGCACTACTTCGACAAGTACGGGCCGAAGACGATCGTGTTGGCGCGCTTCATCCCGATCGTGCGCACGTTCTCGAACCCGATGGCGGGCGTGGGGGGGATGCCCTTGCGATCGTTCACGACGTACAACCTCATCGGCGGCGCACTCTGGACGATCGGCGTCACGATGGTCGGCTTCGTGCTCGGCAAGACGATCCCGAGCGCCGAGGATCATCTGTTGGTGATCGAAGGGATCATCATCCTCCTGTCGTTGCTGCCGATCGGGATCGAGGTCGTGCGCCATCGTCGAACGCGTGAACGCGAGGCCGTCGGGTCGTGAGGCTGCCGGGTCGTGAGTGACATCTCGCAGGGCGAGGGTTGGTGGCAGGCCTCTGACCTGAAGTGGTATCCGCCCGACCAGCACCCCGACGTCGTGGCGCCCGCGGCCGAGCCGGTGGCGGAGCCTGAGCCCGTTGCGCCACCCGAGCCCGTCGCACCACCAGCTCCGGTGGCGGAGCCTGAGCCCGTTGCGCCCCCTGAGCCCGTTGCGCCGGCCCGTGAGCCGTTCGCTTTTCCGTCGTCCCCTCCGCCCGTCCCGCCGATGGGTGTGCCGTCGACCGGCGGCAACAACACGAAGTGGATCGTCGCCGGTGTGTTGGGCGTCGCGGTGCTCGTGCTCGCGGCGTTCTTGCTCTTCGGCGGCGGCAGCAGCAAGAAGGACAACGTGGCATCGTCGAACGACAGCACCGCGGTCAGTTCCGGCGCGTCATCGAATTCGAGTGCGTCGCGGTCCTCGTCATCGTCGTCGACCGCGGCCATTACGGCCGCAGAGCTGCAAGCGCGCATGTTGGCCTCGAGCGACGTCGGCCCTGGCTTCAAAGACAGCGAGTTCGCGGTCGACAACGTCACTCCGGCGCCATGCGGGCAGCAGAATCCGGGGCAGGCGGTACCGGCGCGTCTCGACGTCGGGTCGCAGGCCGATGACGCCACCACCAAGGCGTTCTTCCGTGAGGAGGTCTCCAACTACAAGGACGCGGTCACGGCTCGTCGTGCCTTCGACCTCGGCACGCAAGGCCTCACGTGTACGCAGGGCACGCTGAAGAACGGATCGGCCATCACCTTGTCGCCGCCGAAAGACGTGTCGTCGACGTTCGGCACGACGGCACTGGTGATCGACTTCCAAGTCACAGGCGCCACCGGCGAGTTCTTCGTCGTGCTCGTCGACAACAGCATCATGACCGTGCAACTCAATGCGCCGTCCGACGTGAACCCTTCGACGTTGCCCGACTCGGTGACCGTTGTGAAGCGGGCGCTGACGAAATTGAGCACCTGATCGGTGTCTAGATTGTCCGACCATGAGCGATGGATCGCCGGGCGAGGGTTGGTGGCAAGCGTCTGACGGGCAGTGGTATCCGCCCGACCAGCATCCGCAGTTCCAGGCGGGAGGAACGCCTCCCGGCTCACCGCCACCGACGGCCGCGATGCCACCAGCTGCGCCACCGCCGACGGCCGCGATGCCACCGATCGCACCCTTGGGACCGCCTCCCGGTGCACCTGCAGGTCCGCCGCCTGGTCCGCCGCCCGGCCCACCTCCTGGTGCGCCAGGAGCGGGAGCGAACAGCAACGCCCGCTGGGTCATCGTCGGCGTGCTCGCTGTGGTCGTGCTCGCCATCGCCGCGTTCTTGGTGCTCGGTGGTGACAGCGGCAAGAAGAACGTCGCCGCGACCAACAGCTCGTCGAGCTCGAGTTCGTCGAGCTCGTCGTCCTCGTCGTCGCGTAGCTCGAGTTCGTCGTCGAAGTCCTCGTCGAGCTCGTCGTCATCCGAGCAGACGGCCGCCGACCTCCAGAAGTTGATGTTGAAGGCCTCGGACATCAGCCCAAAGTTCACGGATACGACGTTCACGCCCGACACCACGTCGCCGTCGCCGTGCGGTCAACCGAACACCGCCGAGCAGTTTCCGTCGGTGCTCGACGTCGGCTCGGCTGCTCAGAACGCCGACGGGACGCTGTTCTTCCAGGAGGAGTTGACGACCTACGACGACGAGTCAACGGCGGCGCAAGCGTTCCAAGCCGGTCTGCAGGGTTTGAGCTGCACGCAGGGCACGACCAGCAATGGTGATCAGCTCACGATCTCGCAACCGAAGGACGTCTCCGCAGACCTCGGCGTGCCAGGTGCCATCGAGATCGACATCCAGAGCTCGACCATCACCGGTCAGGTCTTCGCGGCGACGCAAGGCAACGGGATCGCCGTCTTCCAGTTCCAAGGGAGTACTTCGGCCGACACGTCGGGCATCCCGAACCCACTGTCGATCGCGAAGAAGGGGTTCCAGAAGCTCGGCTCGTAGTCAGCACCTACAGTGCCTCGCCTATGAGCGACGGCACGCAAGGCGAGGGTTGGTGGCAGGCGTCCGACGGGCAGTGGTACCCACCGGAGCAGCATCCGGGCGCCCAGGCGCCTGCAGCTCCGCAGGACCCGACGGCCGCCATGCCGGCGCCGTTCGGCCCGCCGCCCGTAGGGCCTCCGCCGACGGGCGCGCCGATGGGCCCGCCGATCGGTCCACCCGCAGGTCCGCCGATGGGCCCACCGCCGGGCGGCCCGGCCCCCGTGGGCAACAACAACGCGAAGTACATCATCGGTGGCGTGGTGGCCGTTGCGATCATCGCGATCGCCGCGTTCTTGTTGCTCGGTGGTGACGACAAGAAGAAGGTCGTCGCCACCGGCAGTTCGAGTTCCTCGTCAGCGCCGCCGAAGAGCACGACCACGACGAAGCCGAAGGCCACGACGACAACGACGACGAAGCCGTCGACGTCGAGCGGACTCAACGCCGATCAACTGCAATCGAGGATGCTCAAGGGCAGCGACATCGCCGCGGACTTCAGCGATGGCACGTTCACGCTCGACACCGACCCGACCAACTGCGGCGACACGAACCTCAACCAGCAGGTGCCACCGCTGGTCGACGTCGGATCGACGTCGTCGAACGGCACCGCGTCGTTTCAGGAGGAAGTGAAGATCCTCAAGTCGCCGGCCGACGCGCAGAAGGTGGTCGACATCCTGAAGGCCCAGACCACCTGCCCCAACCCGACGATCCCCGGCGGCGAGCCCGTGACGTTCACGGCGCCGAGCGACGTGTCGTCGAAGCTCACGACGCCCGAAGAGCTCGCCTTCGAAGTCGACTTCCAGCTCTCGGAGGCGCAGGGTCAGATCTTCGTGATCAAAGACGGGCCCGTCGTCGCCATCTTCACCTTTGGAGTGCCGCAGGGCTTCGACACGAGCCAGCTGCCGGTGGCAATCGACGTGGTCAACAAGGGGCTCGAGAAGATCCTGGCGTAGCAAGAAGCTCGATGTCGGGCACCTCAGGTTGTGCCGCTGGCGGCCGTGCCTTACTCGGCGACGGCCGCCGCGGCGGCAAGCGAGGGACCCGCGTCGAGACCTTGCGTCTTGCGCTTCGAGAACGCCACCGCCCCGATGAGGATCAGCAACGCGCCACCCGCGATCACGTAGCGGATGTTGTTGTCGCGCAAGCTGATCACTGCGGGCAGGATCAGCAACGACACGAGGTTCATCACCTTGATCAGCGGGTTGAGTGCCGGGCCGGCGGTGTCCTTGAACGGGTCGCCGACGGTGTCGCCGATGACCGCGGCCTTGTGGGCCTCTGATCCCTTGCCGCCCTCGTTGCCGTCTTCGATGTACTTCTTCGCGTTGTCCCACGCGCCACCGGAGTTCGACAGGAAGTTGGCCATGAGCTGACCGGTGAGGATGACCGCGGCGAGGAACGCGCCGAGCGCGAGGTAGTTGATGCCGAAGCCGATGATGGCGGGGGTCAACACCGCGAGCAGCGCGGGCGTCGCGAGTTCGCGCAGCGATGCCGCCGTGCAGATGTCGATGACGGGGCCGTACTCGGGCTCCTTCTCACCGCTCATGATCTTGCCGTCGGCGAACTGACGCCGCACCTCTTGCACCACCACACCCGCGGTACGACCCACGGCGCGGATCGCGAGCGACGAGAACATGAAGGCGATCGAGCCACCGATGAGCAGACCGATGAACGTCTTCGGATCGGCGACGTTGATCTGCGTGATGGGCTGGTCGAAGAGGTTGAGGTTCGGGAGGAGCTTGTCGGAGAGTTCCGATCCGACGGTCTCGATGAAGCTCGCGAACAACGCGACCGCGGCGATGACCGCCGACCCGATGGCGAAGCCCTTCGTGACGGCCTTCGTGGTGTTGCCGACGGCGTCGAGGCTCACCATGATGCGCTCGGCCTCGCCGTCGAACTCGCCCGACATCTCCGCGATGCCGGCCGCGTTGTCGGACACCGGGCCGAACGTGTCTTCCGACACGATCACGCCGGTGGTGGCGAGCATTCCCATGCCGCACAAGGCGACGCAGTAGAAGGAGAACTGCAGGTTGCCGCCGCCCAGCGCGATCGATGCGCCGAGTGCGATGGCGATGAGGATGATGGCGTACACCGACGACTCGAGGCCCGACGCGATGCCGGAGAGCACGGTGGTCGCCGGGCCCGTGCGGGCGGCCTCCGCGATGTCGCGGACCGGCGTCGTCTCGGTCGAGGTGAAGTACTCGGTGAGGCGGCTCAGCGCTTGTGCGAGCACGAGGCCGACGACCACGGCGGCGAGCACGCGCCAACCGACGTTCGACACCGCATCAGGCCCGCTGCCCGCGTCGTTGCCGACGTAGAGCAGCGCGACGGCAGCCGTACCGATGACGGTGAGGATGCCTGCGGTGAGGAAGCCGCGGTTGATGGGCTTCAACGCGTTGGTCTCGCCCTCCTTGGCCTTCACAGCGAACACGCCGACGATGGAGGCGAGCACGCCGATGGCGCGGGCGATGAGGGGGAAAAGCAAACCGAGGACCCACTTCTTCGGGTCCTCGGGGTAGATCGAATGGAAGGCGGATACGCCCAGAATGATCGATGCGACGAGCGTTACTTCGTAGCTCTCGAAGAGATCGGCGGCCATGCCGGCGCAGTCGCCGACGTTGTCGCCCACGTTGTCGGCGATCGTCGCAGGGTTGCGGGGGTCGTCTTCGGGGATACCGGCCTCGACCTTGCCGACGAGGTCGGCGCCGACGTCGGCGGCCTTCGTGAAGATGCCGCCGCCCACGCGGAGGAACAGGGCGAGGAGGGAACCACCGAAACCGAAGCCGATGAGGATCGCCGACGCGGTGTTCTGGAAGATGGCGATGATGATCGTGGCGCCGAGCAGGCCGAGGCCGACGGTGAACATGCCGGCGACGCCACCGGTGCGGAACGCGACCTTGAGCGCGGCGGGCATCGAGCCGTCACGAGCGGCGGCCGCGGTGCGGACGTTGCCCCGGGTGGCGAGCGTCATGCCGATGTAGCCGGTGAGGCCGGACATCAAGCCGCCGGCCACGAACGCGAGCGTGCGGAAGATGCCGGAGGCGCCGAACGACAGCGCCTCTTTCCCGTCGGCCGGGTTGACCACCTTCGTCGACGTGAAGAACACCACGACGGCCAGCGGGACGAGGATCACGCCGATCGTCTTGAACTGGCGCTTCAGGTAGGCGAGCGCACCTTCCTGGATCGCCTTGGCGATCTCCTGCATCTTCGGCGTGCCCTGGTCGGCAGCGAGCACCCCCTTCATCAGATAGAAGCCGGTGGCGATGGCCAGGAGGGCGGTGAGGCCCGAGAAGAGGAGCCAGAACTTGTCTCCTCCGGCCAAGGTGAAGTCCTGGTAGCCGCCTTCCGCGGCAAAGACGTGCAACATCGTGCTGTGATCTCCTGAAGGTCGCTCGGCACAGGTTTTGCCCCGGCAAAACCGGCTCTTTGCTAGTACGAATCTTGCCTCCGAGGCAAGATCAGCCGCCCCCAAACTCCTTTAAGGAGTGGATGGGGCGTCATGCACCACGCTGGCTCCTCAAAGGAGCATGGGTCAGGACTGGCTGAGGAGCTTGCGGTTCTTGAACTTCGCCTTGATGTAGTCGCGGTTCATCAGGGCGATGTAGTCGATCGAGATCTCCTTGGGGCACGCCTCTTGGCATTCGCCGTGATTGGTGCAGGAGCCGAAGAACTCCTCCATCGTGTCGACCATCGCTTCGACGCGGGCGTAGCGCTCGGCCTGGCCTTGCGGCAGGAGGTTGAGGTGCATCACCTTCGCCGAGGTGAACAACTGCGCTGCGCTGTTGGGGCATGCGGCAACGCAGGCGCCACAGCCGATGCACGCGGCCGCGTCGAACGCGGCGTCGGCGACGGGCTTGGGGATCGGTGTGAGGTTGGCCTCGGGCGCGGCGCCGGCGGTGACGGTGATGTACCCGCCGGCCTCGACGATGCGATCGAGCGCGCTGCGGTTGACGACGAGGTCTTTGACGACCGGGAACGCCGCCGCACGCCACGGCTCCACGGTGATCACATCGCCGTCTTGGAACTTGCGCATGTGGAGCTGGCACGTCGCCGTGCCGCGCTGTGAGCCGTGGGCCTGGCCGTTGATCATCATCCCGCACGATCCACAGATGCCCTCGCGGCAGTCATGTTCGAATGCGATCGGCTCTTCGCCTTCGGCCAGCAGACGATCGTTGACGATGTCGAGCATCTCGAGGAACGACATGTCTTCGCTGATGTCGGGCACGTCGTAGGTGACGAGCCGGCCCTGTGCGTCGTCTTGCGACTGGCGCCACACGTTCAAGGTGAGATGCAACGTGCGCGACATCGCTACTTGTAACTCCTCTGTGCGAGATGGACGTACTCGAAGCTCAGCGGTTCCTTGTGCAGCACTGGCTCGCTTCCCGGTGGCGCGTACTCCCACGCGGCGGCGTACGCGAAGTTGTCGTCGTCGCGTAGCGCTTCGCCTTCGTTGGTCTGGTGCTCGACGCGGAAGTGGCCGCCGCACGATTCCTCGCGGTGCAGCGCGTCGCGGCACATGAGCGCGGCGAGTTCGAAGAAGTCAGCGACGCGGCCGGCCTTCTCGAGTGACTGGTTGAGCGAGTCTTCTGTGCCGAGGATGCGCAGGTCTTTCTCGAACTCTTCGCGCAACGCGGGGATCTCGGAGAGCGCCTTCTCGAGGCTCTGCTGCGAACGCTCCATGCCGCAGTTGTCCCACATGATCTTGCCGAGCTCGCGATGGAAATGATCGACCGAGCGCGTGCCCTTGGTGGCCATGAACCTGTTCGTGCGCTCGCGCACTTCGGCTTCGGCCGCCGTGAAGACCGGATCGTCGGCGGGCACGGCCGCCTCGCCGAGCATGCCGGAGAGGTAGTTCGGCACCGTGTACGGCAGCACGAAGTAGCCGTCGGACAGACCCTGCATCAACGCCGACGCGCCGAGCCGGTTGGCGCCGTGGTCCGAGAAGTTGGCCTCGCCGGCCACGAAACAACCAGGGATCGTCGACTGCAGTTCGTAGTCGACCCACAGCCCGCCCATGACGTAGTGCACAGCGGGGTAGATGCGCATCGGGAGTCGGTACGGGTCTTCGCCGGTGATGCGCTCGTACATCTGGAAGAGGTTGTCGTAGCGCTCGCGGATCGTGTCTTCGCCCAGCCGGGCCATCGACTCGGAGAAGTCGAGGTACGCGCCGTTCTTCAGCGGCCCGACCCCTCGGCCCTTGTCGACCTCGACCTTGATCGCGCGTGACGCGACATCGCGAGGCACGAGGTTTCCGAACGCCGGGTAGCGGCGTTCGAGGAAGTAGTCGCGCTCGGCTTCCGGGATCTGGTCGGCGCTGCGCGTGTCGTCGGAGTTCATCGGCACCCACACGCGTCCGTCGTTGCGCAGCGACTCGGACATCAGCGTGAGCTTCGACTGGAAGTCGTCGCTGGCCGGGATGCAGGTGGGATGGATCTGGGTGAAGCACGGGTTGGCGAACAGCGCTCCCTTGCGGTGCGCACGCCAGATCGCCGTTGCGTTCGACGCCTTCGCGTTCGTCGAGAGGTAGAAGACGTTGCCGTAGCCACCGGTCGCGAGCACGACGGCGTGCGCGCTGTAGCTCTTGACCTCGCCCGTGTGGAGATGACGGGCCACGATCCCGCAGGCCCGTCCGTCTTTCACGACGAGCTCGAGCATCTCGGAGCGCGGATACATCGTGACCGTGCCGTTGCCGATCTGCTGCGCGAGCGCTTGGTACGCGCCGAGCAACAGTTGCTGACCGGTCTGGCCCCGCGCGTAGAACGTGCGGCTGACCTGCGCGCCGCCGAAGCTTCGGTTGTCGAGCAGGCCACCGTACTCACGGGCGAACGGCACGCCCTGCGCAACGCACTGGTCGATGATGTCGACCGAGAGCTGTGCGAGGCGGTACACGTTGCCTTCGCGGGCGCGGAAGTCGCCGCCCTTCACCGTGTCGTAGAAGAGACGGAAGATCGAGTCGCCGTCGCCCTTGTAGTTCTTGGCCGCGTTGATGCCGCCCTGCGCGGCGATCGAGTGCGCGCGCCGGGGCGAATCGTGGAACGTGAAGCAGTGGACGTCGTAGCCGAGCTCGCCGAGCGTGGCTGCCGCCGCGCCTCCCGCCAGGCCCGTGCCGATCACGATGACCTTGAAGCGGCGCCGGTTGTGCGGCGCCACGAGCTTCATGTCGAACTTGTGCTGATCCCAGCGTCCTTCGATCGGGCCGCTCGGAACCTTGCCGTCGAGGATCACGTCACTCATGAGAGATCACCTGCGCACGCTGCGCTGTTCTTGTCGGGGCTCGTCGCGCAGGCCTCGTGGTGCACCTTCTGGTTGAAGTCGAGCACGCCCGCCTGCACCATGATCGGGAAGCTGAGGTTGCCC